>SAMEA104404106__coassemble_682_pt1 | contig 32294 bp, 29 predicted proteins | sample SAMEA104404106__metabat2_low_PE_047 | metagenome-assembled genome bin SAMEA104404106 (sample SAMEA104404106) | Balaenoptera acutorostrata | reverse complement strand
TTCAGGTTCTAGTTCCCTTAAAAGAGTGCAGGTTCAAGTCCTGTTATCCGCACCACAATGAAAGACATACCTTTACGGTATGTCTTTCATTGTGGTGTAATTTAAGAAGGAATTGTCCTGTTATTTAATAAGCCTACTCCTCACTTTCCTTAACTTTTTTGTCTAAATTTGTAAATCATCTTTTTATGTGATATCCTAAAGTTAAAGAAAGTAGGTTTTTAAGTTGTTTGCATACCGTTATAAGGGTGAAAACGATAAAAGTATGTAGTTGTTATCGAAAGGAGTATTTTATGAAAAAGTTTATGTCTGTCACATTGTCCATATGTTTAATTTTCTTATTTTCTGCCTGCGGTAATGAAGATGATTTATCCAAACAGTTAGAAATTCTGGAAAAGGAAAACATACAGTTAAAAGAAGAAATCGACACTTTGAATAAAACGTATGTTGACTTACCTGATACATACCTTCACGGATATTTTAATGCTGACATAGTTGATTTTATTAAATACTCAATTAACAGCGAAAAAAATGATGCGGCAGTAATTCGTTTATTCCAGTCTGAATCATTTGTAGTTTATGTAGGCGAAGAATTTGCTGAAAAGCTTAAAGTAGGTGAACGCTATAAATTTGAAATAGAACCGGAATATATCGACAGAAAGGAATTTCCTAATCCGGAAGTATTGAAAATACCCGAAATTGCTGAACCTGCATTAAATCTTAGTTTTAAAAATATTTCACAGCCTGCATCATCAGGTAATCCATGCAGCTTTTTAGAATTAACAAACACTCCCCCCACAGCTTCTTAAAGTAATCCCTCACAGCTCCCCTTTTCCTCAATACGCATTTTAGGTTTTTTAATAAGGAGTTCACTATGAAAAAATTCACCATTATTTTAATCACTCTATTAATTTTAATAACCGCATATAAAGGTGTTTCATGGTACAAGGATTTGACCGCATTTTCGGGCTCTGCCTTATCGGATTTAAAGATAGAAGCAGCCTCAATTCACGGCGAGGAATACAAAGGCAAAGAATTATTCTGCAAAGATACCGAGTTTGGCAAGATTGCTGTAATGGAGGATATGACCGTATCATTTGAAAACAGTAAAGCCGGGCCTTGGAATGAAAGTATGCCGGAATATGACAGCAAGGGCATTGAGCTTTCTAAGTCATATTGGATTACCGTATATGATTTTGCGGTGGACTTTAGAAGATATTCAGTTTTGGATGGCACAGAGCTTGAGGAAACCGAAACACACAAAATTGTAACCTATAAGGCATACGAAGATAATGATTCACGTTCAATAGCAATAGCTTCTCTGGATAAGGATTCTGCGGAAGTGAAATTTTCAGAGTCGGAAGAAGTTTACAATGATTTAGAGTATCAGTTCAAAAGGGCTTGCGATACTGTGACCACAGCTTCGTAAAGAAGTCAGGTTTATCTTATCAGCTTTATAACGCATTTCTTATTCGATCACATCTTTATAAATATTTTCTTAAAACTAAAATAGACACGCCTTTTTCGGTGTGTCTTTTCTTTTTTCCTTTATTTTCTATTTCTCCATTATTTTATTTTGCAAATCTCCCCTATTTTCTTCTTTTTGTGCTATAATGTACGTAATTGAAATTTTTTCAGGGAAGTTTATCCCGACCTTATTTCAAAATGAAAACTATGATTCAACGGTGATATTAGAAAATGGAACACATATTTATTATAAATCCTGTTTCTGGAACAGCCAATGCAGAGACGCTTCTTGTGCCTCAGATAAAAAAGGCTGCCGAAGAGCTCAATGTGCCTTACAAGATAATCAAGACACAGTATGCAGGACACGCAAGAGAAATTGCAAAAAAGCTTGCAGAGTCAGGAAAAGAGCTTCGTCTCTACGCCTGCGGAGGAGACGGAACTTTAAATGAAGTTGTGGAAGGCTCCCTCGGCTTTCAAAATATAGAGACAGGCTGTGTGCCCTGCGGAAGCGGAAACGATTTTGTGAGAAATTTCGGCACAAAGGACGACTTTTTAAATATAAAGGATCTGATACAGGGCAAAAGCTGCGTCATAGACCTTATAAAAACACAACACGGAATAGCAACTTCCATCTGCTCTGCCGGCCTTGATGCACTGGTGGCATACGGCATACCGAAATTCCGACGCATACCCTTTGCCGGCGGTGAAACTGCTTACAAGCTCTCCATACTCACCAGCTTATGCACAAAGCTGGGACACAGGCTTCACATAGAGGCGGACGGCGAAATTTTTGAAGGGGAATACCTTATGATAGCTGTCTGCAACGGAATGACATACGGCGGCGGCTTCAAGGCAGCTCCCTGTGCCGATATGCAGGACGGTCTGCTTGATCTCGTTTTGGTAAAGAAAATAAGCCGTCTTAAAATTGCAGGGGTTGTGAACACCTACAAGCAGGGCAATCACATAAAAGGCGGCGAAGTCATACCCTCCCTTAAAAATCTGGTTACATACCGCAGGGTGAAAAATGTTTCTGTGCAGGTCATGGACAACCACCCCATTGTTATAAATCAGGACGGAGAATGTGCAAAGAGAATGAGCCTAAAGGCAACCACCGAAAGAAAAGCTGTAAGGGTTATTTTGCCAAGATCAATTTACATGAGATCAAAGCTCATAAAAGAAACTGTATAAATTTTATAAAAAGCTTAAATCATAAGAAAAAACCGCCCTTTAAAGGCGGTTTTCTTTTTGTTTCTTATTTTTGGGGAAGTAAAAGCTCCATAGCCGGGACAAATCTCATTCTTTCGCCCTTTGCCTTATTAAGGAGCCAGTCCTTTTTAGCCTGCTTAAGCCATGAAAGCTGACAATTTGGAACTTCCACGTTATTTTCGTCCTTTACAAAGGGGCTGTATGCACAAAATCTCTTGTTGATCTCCTCAATTGTCAAATCTCCCGAAGATGCAACAGCTTCAAAAAGCTTCTGCTGGATTTCATCATATGCCTGCATAAATTCCAGAGTTTTTCCCGAAGGTGTGCCGTCTATATAGTCGGTGTGGTAGTTAAGGTCAGCTTCCCAAAGGGAAAGAAGGTAAAAAACATCCTCTAAAATGGGGTTTTCTGCTTTTTTGAGAGCTTCTGCAAGGTTTAGATAATATATCTTAGATGCGTTTAAAAGGAAGGTAGGTCTTAAGCTTACTCTGAAAGACTTTACCTCCTGCTCGCTCAATTCCTTGCCGAAGGCTTCCTTATAAAAGTCGGGGTATTCCTCCACCCTGTTCTGGATGATCTCCATGGATAACATCAGCTTCACAATCTCTTCCTCGCTGACGCCCAAATCTGCGCCCAAAATTCTGAAAGCTGCTGCTCTATCCTGAGTTACGGACTTTTTGGTGATGTCAAAGCCGTCCTCTGCGTAGTCTGAAAGTATGCCTGCAAAGTCCAGTGTCTCCAGATAACCTATCATGTGCTTATAGGTCTGAGCTTCGTCGCCCAACTGCAAAACTGTGTTTCTTTCGGCTCCCGACTCTAAAAACCATGTCCAACCGTAGGGATTTTTCTTGCCCTTTTCGTACCTTATGCCAAGTCCAAGAGGCTGTGCGGAGGACACCTTATAGTCGTTGCAGGAGGTCTGCAAAAGGTGCTTTGACTCATGGACTATGGTGTGGCGAAGTCCGTTCTCTGTGCCGGAATTTATAGCCATCATATTGACCATAGGCTCATTTATGGTGAGTATATTTTCCTCTGTAACTGCGGCGGCAGAAAGTCCTGCATCCTGAAAAATGCAGAGGTCACCCAGAACGCAGTCAAGAGTTGCTATCTCTTCTGCCGACTTATAGGGGAGCTCCGCCTCCACTCCCTCGGCTATATAGGAAATGACCTGAGAGAGCATTTTGCTGTCCTCGATTTCCTTATAAAAAAGTGCGCCCGGATGCTTATGGGGATCAAAGGCGGCGTTATTTTCTTTTACATGGGACAAAAGTGCAGCTTCGTCAACCTTGCCGTCCTTAATAAAGCCCGAATAGCGGTGAGCTGTCACAGGCTTGATATTTTCACTGAAATACTGCTTTGAACCTGCAAAATCAAAGATCTCATCCATAGTTTCATAGGGAAATTCTGTTTCTGCAAGCTCTTTTGAAAAAGCAGAAAGGGCATTTGCGTCCGTATTTATATTTGTGACCGTAGCTTTTTCTTCACGAAGCTGTGCCGCAGGTTTGCTTTCGGGGGCGCTCTCACTTGAAATTGCCTCAGAAGAGCTTTCACTTGCTTCCGATATGCTCTCGGGGGCCTTAGATTCAGTGGGTTTACTTTCCTCAGAAGCTCCGCACCCTGCAAAAAGCATAAGGCAGGAAGCTAAGATCAGAGCTAAAAATCGCTTTTTAAAAAGATCCATCCGGTTTCCTTCTCTCTTTACATCAAGTTTATGGTAAAAAATCACTTATATCAATTATACAACGGAAAAAGAAGGAGTCAATCACAGTAATGGCTCTGCCTATTGACTTTTTAATCAAGAAGCTTATATTTAACTTATCAACAATGAAAGCAGGAATTTTATGCATCAGATAGTTTTGAAGATAGGACCTCACGCTTCGGAATTTTACTTTCCTCAGAATGACACAGGCTTCTTGGGCATAGAGGAAGTTGTCATGGACATAGTGCACAGTGAAAAGGACGCCAAAAAGGCATCAGACTGGTGCAAAGAAGCCAAAGTCGGAGAAAAGTACGAGCAGGAAGCCTTCACATTAGAAATAAGAGCATAGAAAAAAGACATACCTAAAATGGTATGCCTTTTCTTTTTTACAGAAGAAATTTATATGTACTCGGCTGCAAATGACAGAAGCACAGTTGTAAGTATACCGGTCACCGTGAGGGAAAAACTGCTGACAGCTTCCACAAGCTCGCCTATTTCGGCGGCCCTTGCAGTTCCTATCACATGGCCTGCCGTTCCCAGAGAAACACCCTGTGCGATAGGGCTTTTTATGCGGAAAAGCTTTATGAGGAAAGGTCCTGCGATATTTGTCATTATGCCTGTCAAAACTATGCAGGCGGATGTTACGGCGGCTATTCCACCCAGCTCCTCGCTGACAGAAACTCCGATGGCAGTTGTTATGCTCTTGGGAAGAAGTGTGGCTGTCATAGCAGAATCAAAGCCGAACAAACGGCACATAAGGTAGATAACTGCAAGGCAGGATAAAGTTCCGAAGGTAAGACCTGTCAGAACGGCAGGAATGTGCTTTTTGATAGTCTGGAACTGGCTGTAAAGCGAGATAGAAAGGCAGATAGTAGCCGGTGTTATGAGAAAGCTGAGAAGTCGGCATCCGCTCTGATATGTTTCATTGGGTATATCCAAAACAGAAAGAACAGCTATTATCAGCACAGCTCCTATGAGTATGGGATTTACGATTGCGGACTTGAATTTCTTATTGAGAAGTCTGCCTATACTGAAAGCCACCAAGGTGAGAGTCAGGAAAAAGAACTGGTTTGCAGAAAGCATATCTGTCATTATTTTTCCTCCCTTCCCATGGTCCTCTGTGTCACTCTTCCCGAAACTGCAAAGCACACAACAGTGCTCACGCACAATATGAGAAGTATGGGTAAAATTATGCCTCTTATCTGCTCAATGCAGTCTATAAGGCTCACAATGGGCGCAACGAAAAGTATGGGCAGTATGGAAACTAAAAATCCGCCTGCATCCTTAACATCTTCAAGCTTTACTATCTTAGCGCTCATGGATAAAAACAAAAGTATCATACCGTAGATAGAAGCCGGTATGGGAAAGGGTATCATGCTGTGAAGAAGCTCCCCTAAAAAGGAGATAACCATTATTATTAAAAACTGCGGTATATATTGCAAAAAGATCAGCCTCCCAACTGTTACATCTATAAATTTTAGACCTGTTGCAAGCAGGCTGTCAACTTATAACTTACATAACAATTTGAAGCTATTGCAGTTTTTTATAGTTAATTTGCGTAGAAAGGGAAAACACGGCAAAAAAAGACACACCTCATGGTATGCCTTTTTAATACTGATAAAGCTTTGATTTTGTGGAAGCTTATCACTTATTTAATTTAAGCTTTCTCTCTTTTACAAAACCTGTGGGTATCACAGCCATATTGCCCTTTTCATCCCTGTTTATAGTGCATTCCAGAGAGAAAACATCCCTGAGCATCTGTTCGTTTACAGTATCGCCGGGATCGCCTATATTATATATCCTGCCCTTTTTCATTATGACAAGTCTGTCGCTGTATTTTACAGCCTGATTGAGGTCATGCAAAACCATAACTATGGTCATGTGCCTTGTTTCATTCAGGTGCTTCAAAAGCTCCATTATCTCAAACTGGTAGCATATATCCAGATATGTGGTGGGTTCATCCAATAGGAAAAGCTCCGGCTGCTGTGCCAGCGACATAGCTATCCACACCCTCTGGCGCTCTCCGCCGGAAAGGCTTGTGAGAGTTCTTTCCCTGTAACCTATTATGCCTGTGCTTTCCATGGCATCTTCAACTATTCTTTTATCTTCGTCGCTCATAGGTGAAAAGAACCAGTTCTGATATGGCACCCTTCCGAATTTGACCAGCCTTTCAACTGTCATATCGTCCGGGGAGATATTCACCTGACTTAAAACGGACATCCTCTGAGCCAGCTGTTTCGGGGTGTACTTCTGTATCTCGCTTCCGTCCAGATAGATGCATCCGCCCATCTTCTTAAGATTGCCGTTGAGGCTTTTCAGAAGTGTGGATTTTCCGCATCCGTTGGGACCGATTATGGAGATAAGCTCCCCTTTATTTATGCTGAGGCTTATATCGTCAAGTATGGGGTCCTTGCTGTATCCGCTTCTAAGACCTTCGATTTTAAGCATTTCATTCATCATTTTGCGGCCCTCTGAGACTTTCTGAGAAGATATACGAAGAACGGTCCGCCTACAAGAGCTATCAATGAGCCTACGGGAAGCTCTGTGGGTAAAAACAGCGTCCTTGCACAGGTATCAGCCGCCAGAACCAGAACTCCGCCCAGTATGATGGATAGAGGAAGCATAAATCTGTGGTCGGAGCTTACAAGCATCCTGCTTATATGGGGGATGACAAGTCCCACAAAGCCTATGATTCCCACAAAGGAAACTGTGATAGCCGCAAGGTAAGCACCTGTGAAGATGAGCATAAGTCGGCTCACCAGAAGATTTATTCCCAGATTCTTTGCAGTTTCCTCGCCCAGCTGCAAAACATTTGCCACCTTTATGCAGAGAAGTGAAAGCAGAAGTCCCACTATGACATAGGGTATCAGAAGCTTTGCATCCTGCCAGGAACGTCCTGTAAGGCTTCCGTTGAGCCACATGATAACAGGTCCTACCTCGTCGCTGTGCAATACAGAGATTATGGAAGTGCCTGCGCCGAAAAAGGAGTTTATAGCAACTCCTGCAAGCACCAGTCGTCCGGGCGAAAGCTCACCCTTTGTGTAGGCAAGTATATTTATTATTACGCAGGCTACGACAGCACCCATAAAGGAGATAATGGGTATCAGCTTTGAAAGTCCGGGTATAACCAGCATTATAAGTATGGTCATAAAGCTGGCGCCCGAGGAAACACCTATTATTCCGGGGTCGGCTATGGGATTGCGGAGAACTGCCTGCAAAAGACAGCCCGAAGCTGAAAGGGACATTCCCACAAAAATCGCTATGAGCACTCTGGGAAGTCTCACGTTTGTCACGATGGAAATTTCCACGGGGTCGGGATTCTGTCCGAACAAAGCCTTTACTACATTGGCAAAGCTTATGTTTACGCTTCCCGAGCCAAGAGCCACCACAAAGCACAGGGCAAGTATAACTACTGAAAAAGCCAGCACTGACATTTTAAAGCCTGCCGCTCCCGCTTTTTTCATAAATTATCCTCCCATACAGCTTCCCTGCCCTGCTCTTTAAAATATGAGGATAAGAAGCTGTATTTTTTAAAAGAAGAAAGATCGGCGGCAAGATAAGCAAAACCTCTGCCGCCTTTTCTGCATATACAGAATTCTTCCATGATTAGTAAACTGTATCGAGAAGCTCATGAAGAGCGCTCATGCACTCCATATCTGCAAGGGGATGATAATATGTATCTGTGAGAGCGATGACCTTATCATTCTTTACAGCGTCGAGAGAGGACCATGCCTCGCCTGTCTTTACTTCTTCCATAAATTCCATGTCTCCGGGGATCTTATCTCCGCCGGGGATAAGGATGTAGTCGGGGTTTGCCTTTACGATCTTTTCAACATCGAGGGGAACATATCCGAGATTTGTGTCGCCAAGATCCATGGAGTCTGTTGCATTTGTGATATTGAGCATCTTGAGAAGTCCGCCTACATAAGAAGAGGATGTAGCCATTGTGGAGCCTGTTCTTACGATGAGTACAGAGGGAGAATCCTTGCCTTCTATTTCCTTCTGCATCTCGGCAACTTCCTTGTCCCAGCCTTCAAGTATCTCTACGGCCTTATCTGTCTTTCCGAAAGCCGCACCTAAGAGGGCGAGAGTCTTTCTCAGATGCTCGTAGTCGTGTGTATCTGAATAGTAGCTCTTGATGCCCTGTGCATCCAGTGTAGCTTCAAGTCTGTCCTGAACGGAGGTATCGCCTAAAACCATATCTCCTGCCAGTGCGATGACCTTTTCAAAGTCGAAGCTGGAGCTTCCTGTAACCACGCCGATGGTGGGAACATCCTTGAGCTCCTCGGGAACAGGTCTTCTTGTCTGTACTGTGCCGCAGATATCAATTCCGAGGGTGTATGCTAAAATTGTAGAATTATATGTTGTGCAGAGTATCTTTCCGGGAACTTCTTCAAGTCCCATCTCCTTAAGTGCTTCTTCCTGTGTGGGGATAACTGTATCTCCTACCATCTTAACTTCGGAAGCAGGTGCATTTTCAGCTTCTGAGCTGGCTTTACTTTCTTCCACGGAAGCTTCCTGAGATCCTATACTTTCAGCAGGTGCTTCATTTCCGCAGCCTGCAAAAACGCTTAAGGATAAGGCTAATGCAAGCGCAAGTGTTAAAATTTTCTTACTGTTCATTATGTTCCTCCTAAAAAAATAAGACCGCCGGCACCATATTTGCCAACAGTCTTCATGACAGTTAATAATAACGTTATTACATAAATTTTCAATAAAAATGCAGCTTCATGCTGCCAAATACCGATACATTCGGAAAATCCGTACATATGATAACTCAAGAGAATATCCATGTCAATAAATTTAACTAATTTTATTTTAAAATACTTGCTCTGCCTAAAAATAAAAAAGGGGACATCCTGAGACATCCCCTTTAAAAGCTTTTGTTACTTATTCTTTTTAACTGTGAGATACCATGTTACAGGCTCAAGAGAAGGGTCCTTTCCGCTTGCTCTCTCGTCAGATTCCTCCAGTGTAAGGGGAGCTCCCAGTAAAACATCGTCTCCGGGATTCCAGTTTGCAGGAGTTGCACTTCCATCCTCATCATGGAACTGAAGAGCCTTTATCATGCGGATGATCTCGGGGATATTTCTTCCTGTGGACATGGGATAGTATAAAACTGCACGGACAACGGATTCGGGGTCAATGATAAATACCGCACGAACTGTCTGTGTATTGGCTACTGTGTGGAGCATTCCGTACTTGCGGGCAACCTCCATCTTGATATCTGCGATTATGGGGAAGGGAACCTTTACGGGCTCTCCGTCCTTCCAGTTTATGCTCTCAATGCTCTTTATCCATGCAAGATGGGAGTGAAGAGAGTCGATGGAAAGTCCTAAAAGGCGTGTATTTAAAGCCTTAAACTCCTCATTTGCCCTTGCAAGTGTAATAAATTCCGTGGTGCATACCGGTGTAAAATCAGCAGGATGGGAAAATAAAACTGTCCAGCTTCCTTTGTAATCTGCGGGGAAATCAATTTTTCCCTGTGTTGTCATAGCATGAAATTCGGGTGCCTTGTCGCCTATCATAGGCATTCTGTAAATCTTTTCCTCTATTCTTTCGTCCATAGTATCCACTCCCTGTATAAATTTTATCAACTTAAAAAGTCAGTGTAAGCTTTATCTTACATGGAAAGTATAACACCATTGGATAGAAAATCCAAAGCTTTTTTGAGTGAAACTGATAAATATTACTTATTTTCAAACTGGCTGTTGTAAAGCTCGCAGTAGAAGCCGCCCTTTTTCATAAGCTCTTCATGGTTTCCGCTCTCTATGACATCGCCGTTTTTGACTACAAGTATCATATCCGCATTTTTTATGGTGGAAAGCCTGTGGGCTATCACAAAGCTGGTCCTGCCCTTTGTCAGCTGGTCCATGGCCCTCTGGATAACAGCTTCTGTCCTCGTATCCACAGAGGAGGTAGCTTCATCCAGTATGAGCATGGGGCTGTTTTGGAGCATGGCCCTTGCTATGGTTATCATCTGCTTCTGACCGGCTGAAATTGTGGTGCTTTCGGAAAGGTGGGTATCGTAGCCGTGAGGTAGAGTCCTTATAAAGTGGGTAAGACCGCAAGATGCACAAACTCTATCCAGATCAGCGTCAGTTATGCCCTCTATATTATAGGCGAGATTTTCTCTCACAGTGCCGTCAAATATCCATGTATCCTGCAATACCATGCTGAAAAGCTCATGGACATTTTCCCTCTTCATGGAGGAAACAGGCACACCGTCTATGATGATATTTCCGCTGTTCACCTCAAAAAATCTCATAAGAAGATTTACCATAGTTGTCTTTCCGGCTCCTGTGGGACCTACGACGGCGCACTTCTGACCGGGCTTTATATGGGCGGAAAAATTGCGGATTATAAGGTTTTCGGGATTGTCGGGGTAGCTGAACTTCACATTTTCAAAAATGACCTCGCCCTTTACCTTTTCTATCTTGGCTGTCTTTTCACTTTCGTCGGAAAGCTCCTCTGTATTTAAGAAGTCGAAAATTCTTCCGGCTGATGCAGAAGCTGTCTGCAAGTTAGCCATTCCCTGTGCTATCTGTGTGAGAGGAGCTGTGAAAAGGCGCACATAGAGCATAAAGGAAACTATGGTTCCGAAATTGATAATGCCCTTCATAGCCAGTATGGAGCCTATGACGCAGATGACAACATAGCCCACATTTCCCACAACATTCATAAGAGGCTGCATAACTCCGGAGAAAAACTGCGATTTCCAGTTGGAATCATAAACTGCATCGTTGAGCTTCTTGAATTTTTCCCTCGATTTGTCCCCTGCCTGAGAAATTCTAAGCACCTCGTGACCTGAGTACATTTCCTCGATATAGCCGTTAAGTCTGCCTAAGTTCTCCTGTCGTGAGATAAAATACCTCTGTGAATGCTTCATCACGCAAAGCACTATAAATATGCCTATTACGGTCACACCTATGACGCAGAGGGCAAGTCTCCACTCGGAAATCAGCATCATGGCAAGACAGCCCACAAACTGTGAAACAGAGCTTATGATATTTGGCATACTGTTGGAAAAGCCCTGCTGAAGCGTCTGAACGTCATTGGTTATACGGCTTAAAATATCTCCCTGTGAAGCTTTGTCAAAATAGCTCATTGGGACTTTGTTTATCTTTTCGGAAAGGTCGCTTCTAAGCTCCTTAGAAACATCCAGAGTTACCGAAGCCATGACATAATGCTCTATAAATGTGCAAAGTGAGCTTCCCATATAGATATCTATAAGCAGTATGCCTATCTTTGCGATAGCTCCCATATCTATTGTGCCTGTGAGGCCGTTTTTGATAAGGTCGGTTATCTGTCCCACCTTATCGGGGCCTGCGGTAGTGAGGATTGCCGCCGCAAAGGCAAGCACAAAGGAAAATATCACCATGGGAAGGCGTCTGTCCATATAGTGAAAGACCTTTTTTAAATTTGCAAACATACTTTTCTTTTTCATATTATCCCCCTCCCTACTGCAATTCCGATGAGGAAAGCTGTGAAAGGGCTATTTCACGATAGACCTGACAATTCTGCATAAGCTCTTCATGTCTGCCGCTGCCTGCTATCCTTCCGTCCTCAAGAACGATTATCTTATCGGCGTTTCTTATGGTGCTTATTCTCTGGGCTACGATTATCTTTGTGGTGCCCTTCAACTCATTGTGCAAGGTCTCTCTTAAAGAAGCATCTGTGCGGTAGTCAAGTGCCGAGAAGGAATCGTCAAAGACAAGTATCTCCGCATTTCTTGCAAGGGCCCTCGCTATGGCTATCCTCTGCTTCTGACCGCCCGATACATTTCTGCCGCCCTGAGCTATTTCGGACTTTATGCCTTCATCCATCTTCTTTATAAATTCGGAGGCCTGAGCCATCCTTACTGCGTTGTTTACTTTTTCCTCCGAGAAGCTTTCCTCAGCTTCACCAAAGGCGATATTATGCTCTATCGTGCCTTTAAAGAGGACTGCCTTTTGTGTGACGTAGCCTATCTTTTCATAAAGCCCCTTGAAGGAGTAATTTTTAACATCCACACCGTCCACAAGGACCTCTCCTTTTTCTGCATCGTAAAATCTTGGGATAAGGCTTATAAGTGTGGTCTTTCCGCTGCCTGTTGCGCCTATTACAGCCAGAGTTTCACCCTTATTTACCTTAAAGCTTATATCTGAAAGCTCATCCTCGGCAGCATCGGGATAGCGGAAGGAGACATTTCTGAATTCAACAGTTCCTGTTTCCTTTCCCTTTTCCTCCCTGCCCTCTTCTATATTGGGCTTTGTCTTTAAGACCTGATTGATTCTTTCGGCGGAAACCTCTGCTGCCGGCAGCATCATGAATATCATCACAAGCATCATAAAGGACATGACAACATAGGTTGCATAGGTGCTGAAAACTACCACATCGCTGAACATGGTGAGTCTCAGTGTCTGCTCCGCCTGTGGAACTGCGGAAATAAGTGCCGCACCCAGCCAGAATATGCACAGAGAAAGCAGATTCATGCTGAAATTCATAAAGGGCTGCATAGCGGCGAAGATGTGCTGATTTTTTACCTGAGTTTTATTTATCTCGGTATTGACGGAATTGAATTTATCGTTCTGATATTCCTCGGCATTGAAGGCGTGTACCACATTTATGCCCTTTAAATTTTCGCCTGCTACCCTGTTTATCTTATCTGTCAGCTTCTGCACTATTCTGAATCTTGGCACAACAGAGGAAACTATAAGGGTTATAAATACGCAGATAACGACCACGAAGCCCGCTGTGAGAAGCGAAAGCTCCCAGCTCTTGCCCAGTATTTTTTCGATAGCCCAAAGTGCCATCACAGGTGACTTGATAAGAGCCTGCAAGCCCATGGCTATTACCATCTGTATCTGTGTTATATCGTTGGTGGTCCTTGTTATAAGGCTGGGGACTGAAAATCTCTGCATTTCCTCACTTCCAAAGTCGGTTATATGAGAAAAAAGATCCTCCCTCACCCCGTAGGTAAAGCCGGAAGCTGTCTTTGCGGTGAGATAGCCGCACATTACGCAGAGCACCGCACTGGACAGGGCGCAGAAAAGCATACTGAGCCCCTTCATAAGTATCTGAGACATCTCAGCTTCCGATGTGCCTATCAGAATTGTAAGCTCGCTCATATAGTCGGGCATTTTAAGATCAAAATATATCTGTCCCAAAAGAAGAAAGGTGCACAAAAGGCACATTATAACTTCTCTTTTTCGCATTTTCCGTAAAAGTCTTATCATAAGCTAACCTCCGATTTTATTTTTCCCACATACCTTCGGCATTTTGGGTTATATTTCTGATGCAGGACCTGAAAACCTGAAGATCACTTTCCGGTATCCCTGCAGAAAGCCTTTTCACAAAATCCTTTTGGAGCTCCTCGCCCTTTGCAACTACCGCCTGCGCCTTTTGGGTGCATACAAGCTTTATCTTTCGCCTGTCCCCTGCAAAGCTCTTTCTGACAAGGTAGCCGTCATTTACCAGCTTTTCCACATACATGGAGATAACATTGGGCTTTATATTGCGCTTTTCGCTTATATCCTTGGCTGTGCAGCAGTCGGGATTATTGTGCAGGAACATGAGTATATCAAAGGCCACCTGTGAAAATTCAAACTCTGCAAGCACAGGTCTGCAAAGGTCCAGATAAGCCTTGTCAACAGCTCTCACCAGCTTAAAAATAGGCGATGTGTCCATTTCTTCACTCCTTAGTGTTTTTTAAACTATTCAAATTCGAACTATTCAAAATGCTACTATTTTTTATCTCTTCCATTGAAAACTGGCATGGTTTATTTTATGAACAAGTTAAAAATTTTTATAGAAATTGAGAAAGAGTCGCACTTTTAAAAATTAAAAGCTGGTAAAAGCTTCGGATATATGTTATATGATATATGGTAAAGTTTTGATAAAGGAAGTTATATGATGGATTATTTTGAATGGGTGGAGCTTTATCCAAATTACGTGGTTTTGGAAAAGACAGATACCTTTTACAGGGGCACAGGAAATGCCGCATATGTTTTAAATGACCTTTTGAATTACCCCCTTATGACAGGGCAGTACGGTCATGTGGTGGCAGAGGGTGAAGATATAGTAGAAATCAAAAATGCTCTTTGCAAAAATAAGATAAACTACATCATTATTTCAGAGGGCAATATAGCGGAAAAAAAGCTTTTTGACGACTCGGAGTATTCACCCTACGCCATAGCAAATTTCATAAAAAACAACGTGCAGAAAACCATACAGTATTCAAGGACCTCACAGCAGAAGCCTAAGGCAGAAAATGCGGTCTTAGGTGAGCTTTCTGATAAAATAAAGCTTCTTGAAGGCTATCAGGTTTCCCACAAAAATGAAAAGCTGGGAAAGGGCAAAATTTTAAAAGCCTACCTCTCCTTAAAAGGTGAAATATACACCGACATAAAGTTTGAAGGAAACGAGGAAGCAAAGCCCTTCATCTTCATATACTGCACTGAAAACGGGATAATAAATTTCCCCGACAGCGAGCTTTTAGAGGAGATAAGAGAGCTTTATAAAAAGTCAAGATAAAAGAAAAAAGGCATACCCTTAAAAAAGGTATGTCTTTTCTTATAGCTTTATTGGGGTTTATTCCTCGTGCATGACCTCTACAACGGCCTTTTCGACGTGCTGATTTTTAACCTCCGTCACCTTGATGCTTAAGTTATTGTAGAAGAAGCTCTGTCCTTCGTCGGGTATCTTATCCATAACTTCGGTTATCCAGCCGCCTACGGATATGCAGTCTGAGGATGTGCTTATAAGGAACTTCTCACAGAAATCATCCAAAGCTGTATTTCCGTCAACGGTGAAGGTATTTTCACCTGTCTTTTTTATAAATTCCTCCACCTCATCATGCTCGTCCCAAATTTCTCCCACCAGCTCCTCAAGGATGTCCTCCATGGTGACTATGCCAAGAGTTCCGCCGAATTCGTCCACAACTATGGCTATGTGGGCTTTTTCCTGCTTCATCTTTTTAAGAAGCACAGATATTTTTTCGGTCTTGTGTATAAAGAAGGGCGGCGTCATTATTTCGGATATGCTATTATCTGTGATGCCCTCTTCCGTGTAAAATTCCTTGTGATTTAAAATACCCACTATGTTGTCAAGATTTTCCCTATACACGGGCAGACGGGAAAAGTTGGTGGTCTTGAAGATGTCGGCTGTCTGCTCCTTGGTGCTGTCGATGTTCACTCCTGCCAAGTTAACTCTGGGTGTAAGTATATCCTCCACCTGAAGCTCGCCGAATTCCACCGCATTTTTAAGAAGCTGTCCGCCCTCTTCGTCTATTGCGCCCTCCTGCTGAACTTCATCAAGAAGTATGAGGAGCTCGTCCTGTGACATCTTTATATTTTCTTCCGAATGAAAAAGTCTGCCAACAAGCTTCTTCCACTGAGAGAAGATGAAATTCAAGGGGGAAAATACCCATATTATCCACTTTAAAATGGGCGCAGAGAAGATCGTAAACTTTTCGGGGTAGTCCTTTGCAAGGCTCTTTGGTGTTATTTCACCGAAGATGAGCACAACTACCGTCACGACCACTGTGGACACCAGAGCTCCCAGCTCCTCGCCCAGCATCTGCACAAATAAAATGGTTCCTATGGAAGCCACAGCTATATTTACGATGTTGTTTCCTATCAAAATGGTGGATATGAGCCTGTCATAGTTTTCCGAAAGCTTCAATGCAAGCTTTGCCCTTTCGCTTCCGCTTTCAGCCATAGCCTTTAATCTGGTCTTATTTACCGAGGAAAAGGCTGTCTCCGTGGCCGAGAAATAACCCGACATTATGACGCACGCCGCCATTGCTAAAATACTGTTTATCATATTTACTCCTTTACATATTTAAAGATCATCAGCTCAAATAAGCCTGCACACTTATAAAAAAATACAGGTGCACCTATGTAAAAAAGATAAATTTCAGCTTATTACAACATCCTGTCCCGTTGCTTTCCATTTAGAATACCACCCTCTTAGTTATAAATTTTTAATCATTATAATTAAGAGAAAATCCACTGTCAATAGACTTTATAACATCTTAACAACTATTCAAAATAAGGAAATATCCCCTTTAAAAAGTTTTCGTTTACCGTATTAAGGAATAAAAAAAGAGCCCTTCTCACATGAAAAGAGCTCCTTTATTTTTAGTATTCTGTTTTTACAGGTATATAAAATTCCTGCATATCGTCAAGGCGTAAACATCCCAGAGCACAGCTTCTGTAAGGGTAGCCGCAGGAGCAGTCTATATCTGTAAATTCCCCTGTCTTAAGTATTTTCACATGCTCGCCCTTTTCCTCCAAAGCTGTGAGATAAGCTTCTTCCTTATCGTCGTCGCCGTTTATAAGGTAGGAAACAGGGGTATGGCCTATTATCAGCATCTTATCCTTAAGGGGATTTTTTTCTTCGGGAGAGGAAGGCCTTCCCCACACCTCATCGTGAGTATTTTCTCCGGGCCAGCCGTGAACAAGGTAAAAGTCCCTGCCCGATACATTCAGTTCCACATGGGTGGGCATATTTCTTATAAATTCCAAAACTTCTTCCTTTTTCTCGTCAGAGAGTGCAAGAAACTTTGTTATAGTGGGTGTATTTCTGTTTTTATTCCAGCGTTTTATCTGCTTTTCTGTGGCATCGGGGCTGAAAAATTCCATCATCATGTGCTCGTGATTTCCCAATAGCATGGTGGCATTGGGCATACTTTTAACTTTTAAAAGCATATCCACACCGGCAGGACCTCTGTCCACCACATCCCCTATCACATAAAGCTTGTCGTCGGAGGAAAATTCTATCTTTTCCAGCATTTCATTAAAGGCATCTATCTGACCGTGAATATCGCTCATACAATAAGTTGACATTTTAAGATATCCCTTTCCTGACTGAATTTACCTTTTAATTATAAACAAAAGCCAAACCATCTTCAAGCTTAAATGCGGGCGGTATACCAAAATACGGAAGTCCATGCTATAATTAAAATATATGATATTTCCCCTTAAGCTTTGATATCTAAATTATAAGACATATAAACTTTTGAAAGGAGAAACCATGGATAATGTAAAAAACAGCAGTTACGGCAAAATAGCTTTTCTTTTAAAACTGGGCATAGCAGGAGCTGTCATCATCCTTGCAGGTGACCTTTTGATGGGATGGGGCATAAAAGACATAAGCAAGACAGGGATAGAATATCAGCTTTCACAGTACCTCACTTTATCCGATGCAAGAATGTTCCGGGCAGCTGTTTTTGGCTTTACCAGAGTTCCTTTGGCGGTTTTGGGGCATTTGGGAATATATAAGCTTCTCAAGCCCTATTCTCAGAAATACTCCCGTATGTACGCAGCAGGAATAGTGGGCTTTTTGGCTTTTGGCGGCGCAGGAGTTCATGTTTCCTCAGTAGAAGCGGCATTTTTTTATAAGTATATGACTAAGATAGGCGCAGAGGAAGCTTTGGCACTTACAGTAAAATTTGCATCATACTTCCTTCTGCCTCTTTATGTGATACTTCTGACAGGCTGGTTTATTATGGTGTATGCACATATAAGAGCGGTAATCGGAAATTTAAGCCCCTATCCACGCTGGTTCTGGGTATTTTCCATGCCGGCAGGCTCACTTATCTTTAGTTTGGTGGGACTTTTCGGAAACAGTGAGATAGTCAATGCGATCATGGTGGGGGCATTCAGTTTAGGAAATATATGGACGCTTTCCGGACATCTGTGGATGCTGAATAAGGTGAGAGAAAAATACGAAACTGCTCTTTCAAAATAAAGTAACAGAAAAGCAAATATACACTTTACGCTTACTGTCCTTTTTATATAGCTAAATTAAGTTTTCCTGCAAAATATGGCTTTTACTTCTAACTTTCAAATATGGGATTCAGCTCCTCGTCCTTTCTCTCAAGACCAAGCTCCCTTATGATGATATCGGCTGTCTTGCCTGCACAAAGCCCTGTGAAATAGATGCACTGTGCCTTGTGTTCTGCATTTTTTGTATCAAATTCTCTTGTGAGCACACGGCAGCAGACAGAATTTTTTCCGTTGGCCTTTTTAAACCATGAGTGGAGCTCGTGTGTAAGCTTCATGCAGTTTATGGAGGTGGGATCGTTTGGACCCATGGGTTCGCATCTTCCGAAAAAGAGCCCCAGCATCATAATACCGCCGTTCAAAGCTCCGCACATACAGCCTGAGCTTCCCACGCCAACGGCCATTCCGGAGGCCATGGAGATAATTTCCCGGGGAATATCCGGAGCTATGCATTCTCGTATTGCGGCGGCCACAGCTTCACAGCAGAAAAATCCCTTTTCAAAATAATCCATAGCACATTTGCGAACTTCGTTAACGCTTACAGAGCGGTTTATATTCATAAAAAAGTCTCCTTTCAGAAAATTTATCCATCACCGATTATAATAGGGAAGCTGTGGATTGTCCAATCGGAATACTTGATTTTGAAGTTTACAAATATTTACATAAGCTATATTACAAAAAAAGCACCCTTATCCAAAAGAGTGCTTTTTGCTTTATTTTGTCATTTTTAGAGGAGCTTTGCTCTTTTAAGTGCCTTTACGATCGCAGGACCTGCGAACATGGCAATAACTATCTTTGCGATATCGCCGGGGATAAAGGGAATTACGCAGAGGCTCATGGCCTTTTGTAAGCTTGCGCCTGCTACATAGCAGAACCATGCGGTTCCGAAAGCGTAGCAGACAGCCACACCCAAAACAAAACCTGCAAACTGAACGAACTTATTATTGAATTTCTCAATGGCAAGACCGGAAATTATAGCCAAGGGAATGAAGCCGATGATGTAACCGCCTGTGGGTCCCATGAGCTTGCCGATGCCGCCTGTGAAGCCGGAGAAAACGGGAAGTCCCACAACTCCTATGAGCAGGTAGCAGAGAAAGCTTATTGTTCCTCTCTTAGTTCCCAGAACATAGAGTGCAAGGTAAATAGCCAGATTTGTAAAGGAGATGGGCACAGGTCCTATGGGAATGGACATGGGTGCCAGAACGCAGATAACAGCTGTCATTACCGCCATCTGAGCAAGTATGTATACGTTTCCTTTTTTTCTTGTGTTTGTTTCCTTAGTCATATTTACCACTCTTTCATATTAATTCGTAGCCCAGTTCTTTGAACATTGTTACATCGCCTATTATGCTTGTGCCCGTTGTAGTGAGCATATCGCCTGTTACCGCCGCATTGGCTCCCGATTGGAAAAGCTTTCTGCCGCCGTCTGCAAATCTTCCTCTTCCTGCCGCCATTCTTATGAGAGAAGCGGGATTTATATAGCGGAAGACGGCGACAGTCCTGAGTATATCCTCATTTGAAATGGGGGCAGTATTTCCAAAGGGTGTGCCGGGTATGGGCTGAAGTATATTTATGGGGATGGAATACACCTCCAGCTCCGAAAGACTTAAAGCCAGATCAAGCCTATCCTCCCATGTTTCGCCCATTCCTATGATGCCGCCGGAACAGACCTCGAGTCCTGCTTTTCTCGCCCTTGCCACATTATCAAGTTCATCCTGATAGGTGTGAGTTGAGCAGACATAGGGAAAATATCTTCTGGAAGTTTCCAGATTGGCGTGAACAAGGTCAACTCCTGTCTCCCTGATGCGCTTAAATTCCTCCACCGTCTGCAAGCCGTGGGAAGCGCACACCTTCATGCCGCCTTCCTTTATAAGCTTTCTGTAATCCTCCAGAGCTTCTTCAAAATCCTCGCCGTGCAGACCTCGTCCCGATGTGACTATGGAAAATCTCTTTATGCCCCTCACCTTATTGTAATTAAAGGCATCGAGAATCTCATCGTACTTTACAAAGGGATAGGATTCCAGCTTTGCATGGTTATGTCCGGACTGTGCACAGAATTTGCAGTCCTCACTGCAATGTCCGCATTTTCCGTTCACTATGCCGCAGAGGTCTGATCTGTTTCCGCAAAGGGCCTTTCTTATCATGTCGGCTCCCTCGCACAATTCGTCAAGATCGGCTGTGAGAAGAAAATTAAGATCATCTTCTCTTGTGAGCCTTTTTCCCTCTATTATCTCCTGTGCCAACTGCTTCAATTTATATACGCTTCCTTTGATCGTCAACTTGATTGCTAAAAAAGTTTACCATTAAAGAAAGCTATTGTCAACCCAAAATTAAATTTAGTTTACAATTTAAGCCGTTGGTATTTACAATTTATTTTAGGGCACCTGACAAATTGCTCAGGTGCTTTTTTATAATGCTAAAGGTAGGATGTTTATGCAAAATCACCATTGATTTTATTGCTTTACTCTGCTAATATCAAATTGGCATAAAAAGTCAGAAAACATTCCGACTTTTGCACGTTTGTAAGGAAGAGGAACGATCATGAATAAAACTTTCAGCAATTCAAGCCAGCTCAAATGCGTTTTTACCGATGACGGAGTAACATTCTGCAATCCTACACAGGAAGTGTACTTTCCCTACGGATGCATAGATTATATAAAGATAAGCTTACTGGGAGTTCTTCAGGCGGCAAGCCATGTAAGAATATGCAGCTTCGCAGTTGACCGCAAGGACAGAGGCGAGGCAAAGGAAGCTGTAAAATTTGCACAGGAAAAGATGAAAACAGCTCCCAAGGACGAGCCCAGAGTCGTGACCTTTCCAAGAAGGCAGAAAATGAGCTTGTTTCCCCCGAGCTTTCTCTCGAAGAACAGCTCAAGCAGTACAAGATGCTCTTTGTAAGAGGAGAAATTTCAAAGGAAGAATACGACGCAAGAAAGCGTCAGCTTAAAGATAACTAAAAACTTTCCGGGGAAGCAAAACTTCTCCGGATTTTTTATACCCTGATGCTTAAATTGACTTTGAAGGTCACGGAGGTTATAATTTTTATAATTACCATCCCTTTAAGGAGAATTTTTTATGAAAACAGACATACCAAAAAGGAAGCTCTTTATGGGAATTTCCTACACGGTGCTTTTTATATGTATAATTCTGCTGATACTGCTTTCCATGGACTATCAGCGTGACGGTCCCACCGTAAAAAGCGTGGACTATGTAAACAGCGGAAGGGCGAGCATAGACGGCGGTCCGTGGATAGATATAAGTCTGCCTCACATCTTTGAAGATCTTGAGCCAAGGACAAAGGTAGTTTTTGAGGCGGATATACTGCCGGATTTTGAGGACTCGGTATTTATAAAAACCGTTTACTCACCTGCTCAGGTCTACTTTGACGGAAAAAAGGTCTTTGAATTCGGAAAGATGGAAAACTACCCCTCCTTTATGAAGGACCCTGCCACAGAGATACACGTTATAGAAGCTTACGGAACAGGAAAGCCCATGAAGCTGAGGATAGATTTTTTCTCCCCCGCCACCAGAAAAAGCCTTGCCATCCATCCCCCTATGGTGGGAACTGCCAAAGAGCTTATCATGGAGAGGTCGAGAGTTTTAGGTATTCCCCTCATCTTCTCCATGGCACAGATAGTGGGCGGTGCGCTTTTAGTTATAGTTTCGCTGTGCATTGTACTTGTTGAAAAAAAGAGCCTTCTCTTTTTGCATCTGGGCTTCTTCGCCTTTTCCACCGGAGTGTGGGCCTTCTGTGAAAATAACTTCTCCGGCATAATATTCAGACACAGTGCTATTTTATATCTTCTATCCTTCATGGGTATGTTCACACTGATAATCCCCCTTCTGGGCTTTACAAGAAACCTGATAGACTTTAAAAATCCCACACCCATAATCATAATGGAGGGCTTTTTCACACTGACGGCTATTGCGGCTCTTATTTTACAGCTTACAGGAACGGTGGCTTTTTCGCAGAGTATGTACCTTTTCCATCTGCTTCTGCCGCCGAGTATACTGTTTATAACTGTTTTGACAATAAGGGAGTATTATAAATTTAAAAATCTCAACGCAAAAAGATTTATAATCCCGATTTCCGCCCTTTCAGCTTCTGCAATTCTGGAGCTGATAAATTACAGAAACCCCTTCACCTATGTTTTTTCCTCTGTATTTCAGATGGGAATACTCTTCTTCCTCATGGTTATGGGAATAATAGCAGGCTACTTCATAAAGGATTCCATATTGCTTCGCTCAAAGCAGAAGGAGCTGGAATTTGAAAACGGTCTTATGGAGATAAGCCTCAACGAGCAGAACAATCAGACAAAAATAATTCTGGAAAAGGAAGCACTTTTAAAACAGCAGAGGCATGACCTCAAGCACCACCTCAACGCCCTCAAGGAGATGATATGCTCCGGAAATGACAAGGTGGCGGAATACATAGACCAGATAATCGAGGCCATCCCCCAAAAGACGGAGCAATTCTGTGAAAACAACGCCGTAAACGCTATAATTTCACACTACAATTCCATCTGCTGTGACAAGGGCATATCCGTGACGCTGCATCTGGATGTCCCTTCGGAAATCAAAACTGTCTCCGATGCCGAGCTTTGCGCCGTATTTGGAAATCTACTTGAAAATGCGGTGGAAGCCTGCATGAGAATGGAGACAGGCGAAAAATTCATAAAGCTAAACAGCCATGTCCACTACGATATACTCACAGTCACAATGGACAACAGCTTCAACGGAAAGATATCCGTAAAAGACCACAGATTCCTTTCTTCAAAGCGTGAAAGCTACGGCATAGGAACCTCCTCTGTGATCTCCATAGCCCACAAGGCAGGCGGAAATGCACAGTTTGAAGCAAAGGGAAATGTATTTCTCTCCTCTGTTTATTTAAAGCTAAACTAAAAAGATCCCTCTTAACCAAAAATAAGAGGGACCTTTTTTTGCTTTTCAGCAAATTTTGGGCATATTTTAGTATTAGTTAAATATTTTTAGCTTTGCTATTGTGATTTATTACAAAAGCTAATCGAAAAATCAGGAAATTTTTAGCGCAGTCAGGTTCCGAAAGTTTAATGTTTTTATGTTTTTTATGGCATAATATGGTATAATATATTAGATAATTTTTTCAAATTTTCTTATTTAAACAGAATCATTAAAGGGTGGTGATAATCTCCGCTTCGCAAAAAATTTTCCTGTTTTTATAAAAAGGCAGGAAAAATAACAAGAAAGGAAAGATGTTTTTATGAAACACTCTAAAACAAACCGAATACTCAGTGTTCTGCTTACCCTGTGCATGCTCATCGGCGTCATGCCGGTGTCCGCCTTTGCAGATACTGCCGGTACGTCCCCTGACAGTACGGCCGTAAACGAGTTCACTGCTGAGGTTTACGGTGTCTTTGCCGGCAACACTCAGAAGGATCTGAAGGCCAAAGTAGACCCCAAGGCTCCGTATACCGCTTCTGTTGTCAAAATCATCTATTATGGCGGAAGCGTCCGTCCACTGGAAGAAAATGAACCTATGGTCCAAGGCAGCACCTATAATATCGAGGTTTGTTTTACAACCAAAGACGGTTATACGGTTGCAGAGTCCACGAACTGCTTCGTAAGCGGAACCCGATCCAGCGGTTCAAGGATCGATGACCGGAACATTTCCGCCAAGGGCTACTTTGCAAACTGTCCGGAGTCCTCTTTGGTAACCATTACCTATGACCCCAACGGCGGTACAGAAGGTCCTGATTTCCAGAAGACCCATAAAGTCAGCCCGGAAGATGAGTTCACCTTCCCGGAATATGATGAAAACATGGTAAAAGCACCGATCGGCAAGACACTGGATTATTACACGGTCAATGGCTCCGGTGTATACCATCCGGGGGACCCGTACATCTTCTTCACAGATTCCACCATCAAATACATGTGGAAGGATAAACGCATCACCATTACCTATGACCCCAACGGCGGTACAGAAGGTCCTGATTTCCAGAAGACCCAGGAAGTAACAGCCGGTGTTCCATCGGTTGTGGAAGCTCCTACCAAAAACGTGGTAATACCACCGGAAGGAAAAGTATTTGACGCCGTGGAAATCGAAGGCAAGCGCTATTCGGAAGGCGAAAAATACATCTTCTTCCACGATGTTACCATCAAATATCTGTGGAAGGACGAAACTTCTGCCCCTGGAGCCGTAACCGTTACCTTCGATGTAAACGGCGGTATAAAAGGTTTTTACTTCAAAGAAACAGAAATATTCTCTGAAGGCGAAGTATGGATCGTTGCTGCGCCTTCAGAAGACTTCGTAAAAGCTCCGGAAGGCAAAGAATTTGACGGCTACCTGATTGAAAACAAGGTTTACCATGATCGTGACCAGTACACCGTTACCCACAATGTTACAGCCCAGCTCCAGTGGAAGGACAAAACTTCTGAACCTGACACTGTAACCGTTACCTTCGATCCAAACGGCGGTATCAAAGGCACTATCTTCAAGGAAACCAGCCGGTATAAAAAAGACGCCATATGGAAAGTTGCTTACTTAAGCGAAAACTTTGTAAAAGCTCCTGAAGGCAAAGAATTTGACGCTTTTGAAATCAACGGCGTTCGCTATGAAGTGGGCAACGAATACACCTTCAATACGGATACCACCATCAAGTTCCTGTGGAAGGATATGTTAACCATTACCTATGATGTAAACGGCGGTGTCAAAGGCTCTCTCTTTAAAGAAAAAATACAGGTCAATAACGGCTATGCATTTACCGTTGAAGCTCCTCCCGAAGACTTCGTAAAAGCACCTGCCGGAAAACAGTTTGACGCTATGGAAATCAACGGCCAGCGCTATGAAATAGACCAGACCTACACCTTCACCAAAGATGTCACCATCAAGTTACTGTGGAAAGACACCGCCGTTGTTCCCGAGACCGTAACCGTTACCTACGATATCAACGGCGGTACAAAAGGCCCTAAATTCGCAGAAACCGAACAGTTCCCGGTAAACGTGACCATCATCTTCCACTCTCCTTCTTCCGATGTGGCAACCCCTCCGGAAGGCAAGGAATTTGACGGATACCTGATTGAAAATAAGGTTTACCGCCCCGGTGACAAATATACCGTTACTCACAATATTACAGCCAAGTTCATTTGGAACGACATTATCGTAGTTCCTGAGAATGTAACTGTTACCTATGATGCAAACGGAGGTACCACAGGCTCTGAATTCGTGGAAAGTAAAGAGCTGACAAAAGATTTTGAGTGGGAAGTTCAGTACTTCGGCGAAGATTTCGTAAAAGCTCCTGAAGGCAAAAAGTTTGATGCTCTTCTGCTGAACGGTATCCGCTACGAAGTAGGCCAGATATACACCTTCAACGAGGATACCACCATGAAGTTCCTTTGGAAGGACATCAATGACCCAACACCTCCCGAAAGACCAAAACCCAGACCTGATCATTCTGACAAGGATGAAGAAGATTCCCCCGAGCTTACCGTTCACTGGACCAAAGGCGGTAAGGTCATTACCAGGGACGGCGAAGGCAATACCCGCAGCTACCAGTTCAAACCGGACAATGGCTACCATGTAGCTAACGTTCTGCTGGACGGAAAAAGCGTTATGAACAAAGTGAAGGACAACTGCCTGACCATTTACAACGCAAACCACATCAATGAGCTTAGAGTTATATTTGAACCGGATAACATAGTAAACCCGAATACCGGTGCTATGATACTTCTTCCATGATGATGGCTGCTGTTATGACAGCTTCCGCTGCTTTTTCCTTAAGAAAAAAGCGCAAGTAATCATCTTTTTCTTTCGTTCACAATAAAATAACAAAAAAAGATCCCTCTTAACCAAAAATAAGAGGGACCTTTTTTATATTTCGTCTTTTTTAGGAAGCTTTCTTCTCACAAAGAAGAAGCAGATCATATGGCAAAAAGCTGTTATAGCCCAAGATACCGGGTAGGATAAGAACAGCACCTCGGGTGTGGGATTTGCCTTAAACACCGTAAATATCCACAAAACTCTGAAAGCGCAGGCTCCTGTCAGGCTTACCAGTGTGGGTATTACCGAATATCCCAGACCTCTCATAGCTCCGACTATGCAGTCCATCATTCCGCCGATAAAGGAAAGTCTGACAACATAGTAAAATCTTCTCATGCCGAAATCTATTACACCGGGGTCGGGATTGTATATGGAAATAAGGCTCTCGCCGAAAAAGTAAACTATATTTCCCATTATCATACCAAGAATAATAACTATCGCCACATTGGAAAAAGCTATCTTATTTATGCGGCTGTACTTTCTTCCGCCCAGATTCTGGCTGGTGAAGCTTAGATTTGCCTGATAAAAGGCATTCATTGATATCCACACAAAGCCCTCGATATTTACTGCGGCGGCATTTCCTGCCATGGCAACAGAGCCGAAGGAGTTTACAGAGGACTGGATAAGCACATTGGAAAGTGAGAAGATACAGCCCTGCAAGCCTGCGGGAAGTCCTATTTTTATCATGGAGGCAAGCTTGTCCCTGTGTATCTTAACATCTTTCATTTCCACCTTGTATGCTCCCGTGGCATGAATAAGGCAGTTTAAAACCAAAAGTGCAGATACCACCTGAGAAATGGAAGTGGCGATAGCGACACCGGCTACATCCAGCTTCAAAACTATGACAAAGAAAAGATTGCAGATAACATTTATTATGCCCGAAACTGTGAGATAAAAAAGCGGTCTTTTGGTATCGCCCACAGCCCTTAAAACAGCAGAGCCGAAATTATAAAGCATAAGAGCAGGCATACTGAGGAAATATATTCTCAGGTAAAGTGCCGACTTGGGAAGAACGTCATCGGGTGTGCCCATCATCACAAGTAGGGGTTCTGCGAGGAAAATGCCCACGAAAATAAGTATAGTTCCGCAAAGTATGCTGACAGCCACAGATGTGTGAACAGTTTCTCTCACATTGGCCTCATCTTTTGCACCCATATACCTTGCCGCCAGAACATTTGTTCCTATGGAAAGCCCCATAAATATATTTACTATCAGGTTTATAAGCGAACCTGTGGAACCCACCGCCGCCAGAGCTTCCTTTCCGGAAAATCTGCCCACGACGATGATATCCGCCGCATTAAACAGAAGCTGGAGCACTCCTGACAGCATCAGAGGAAATGCAAACTGAAAAAGCTTCGGGAGAAGCGGGTCTGCACACATATCTATTTCGTACTTTCTTTTTGCCATAACAGGACCTCCATGTAAAAATAGTAAAATCTACTGATTTGTCCGAAATTTTAAAAGAGCACGCCGGATGCGTGCTCTTTTAAAATCAGATAAGATACAATATCTGCCCCTTGTTCAATATTAAAATTTCTTAACTTGTTTCATTATCTTACATTAAGCCGTTCTTGTCAATTCGGCATAAATAACTATTTTCCCCTGTAAAATTTTCCGCCTGCTAAAAAATCAGTGAGATATATGCTGTCCAAAAAGTCATTTATAACTATATCCAGATCATGCCACATCATATAGGGGCGGCACTCCTCGGAATTGGGACAGCTCCCTAAGCTCTGTATACAGGAAACAGGTGCAAGATCGCCCTCCACAAGTCTCAGTATAGAGCCCACCTTGTATGTATTTGCAGGCTTTGCCAGCTTATAGCCGCCGCCCTTTCCCCTCAAGCTGAGAAGAAAATCAGCCTGCACAAGAAGCTTTAAAATATTGCTTAGATATTCCTTTGATATCTGCTGTCTTTCGGAGATCTCCGCAAGCGGAACAAAGCCGTCATTGGGATGCTCTGCAAGGTCTATCATGACACGAAGTGCATAGCGTCCCTTGGTAGAAACGATCATTGTGTCAGCACCTCCTTAAATTTCAATAGCTCTATTATATATTAAAATACTAATTTTATCAACTATTCAATTTTATTGCCTGTGAAACTCTTGACAAAGAATTTTGAGAGTTATATTATATAGCTATAAAAGTACTAAGTTAGTATGTTAATAGCTAATTAAAGAAAATTAGATTTATATAGGAGGCACATTATGTCATCACCGCTTTTAGAAACCAGAAATCTTAATGTATCCATAGAGGACAAGCACATCCTTCACGATATTTCAATGAGCATAAATCCCGGCGAGACCCACGTTCTCATGGGACCCAACGGCGCAGGAAAATCCACCTTAGGCTACACACTTATGGGTAATCCCCGCTACACCGTCAATTCCGGAAATATCATCTTCAAGGGAAATGACATAACAGAAGCCAAGGTAGACGAGAGAGCAAAGATGGGAATGTTCCTTTCCTTCCAGGAGCCTCTGGAGGTTCCCGGACTTTCTTTAGAAAACTTTATAAGAAGCGCACTTATGCAGCAGACAGGCAAAAACATCCGTCTCTGGGATTTCAGAAAGAAGCTCTTCCACGCTATGGACCTTCTCCAGATGGACCACTCCTATGCAGAGAGAAGCCTCAATGTGGGATTCTCCGGCGGCGAAAAGAAAAAGGCTGAGATATTGCAGATGATGATGTTCCGCCCCGACTTAGCCATCTTAGATGAGACCGACTCCGGCCTTGACGTAGACGCAGTAAGACTTGTTTCCGAGGGCGTAAGAGCTTATCAGCAGGAAGCTAAGGGCGCACTTCTCATCATCACACACAGCACCAAGATCCTTGAATCCTTACACATAGACTACACACACATCCTTGTCAACGGCAAGCAGGTGACAACAGGAGACGGCTCCCTTGTAGAAAAGATAAACGCCGAGGGCTTTGAGTCCTTTATCAAGTAGGATAAGGAGACAAAACAATGAGAGAAAGAAGCATAATCTCCGATATCGAAAGAAGCATCTACGACTTCAGATATGCGGAAGATGATTTTTACAGAATAAACGAAGGTCTCACACCTGAGATAGTAGAGAAGATCTCCAAGGAAAAGAAAGATCCACCATGGATGCAGCTTTTCCGCCTTCAGTCCTTACAGATATATAATTCCATGGAGGTTCCCGACTGGGGTCCCTCAATAAAGGGCTTAAACATGGATGCCATCGCAACCTATGTCCGCCCCAATACAAGAATGAGCGCAAGATGGTCCGACGTTCCTCAGGACATCAAGGACACTTTTGAAAAGCTGGGAATCCCTCAGGCTGAAAGAAAGTCCCTGGCAGGCGTAGGCGCACAGTACGACTCCGAGCTTGTATATCACAATCTCCGTGCAGAGGTAGCAGAATTAGGCGTAGTTTATACCGACCTTGAAAGCGCCATGAACGGACCCTATGCAGGCATGATAAGAACTCACTTTATGAAGCTGGTAAAGCCCAACGACCACAAGTTTGCCGCACTTCACGGTGCAGTATGGTCCGGCGGTTCCTTCGTATATGTACCTCCCCATGTAAAGGTAGAGATTCCTTTACAGTCCTACTTCCGTCTCAATGCACCCGGTGCAGGACAGTTTGAGCACACACTCATCATAGTTGACGAGGGCGCAGACCTTCACTTTATCGAGGGATGTTCCGCACCTAAGTACAACGTGGCAAACCTCCACGCAGGCTGTGTAGAATTATTCGTAGGAAAGAATGCAAGGCTCAGATATTCCACCATCGAGAACTGGTCCAAGAATATGTATAACCTCAACACCAAGAGAGCTATGGTAGAAGAGGGCGGCACCATCGAATGGGTATCCGGCTCCTTCGGCTCCCATGTTTCCTACCTCTACCCCATGACCATCTTAAAGGGCGACAATTCCCACATGGAGTACACAGGCATCACCTTCTCAGGTCACGATCAGGACTTAGATACAGGTGCAAAGGTAGTTCACTCAGGAAAGAACACATCTTCTTATATAAATGCAAAGTCCATCTCCAAAGACGGCGGCGTGGGAACCTTCAGAAGCTCCGTAGTATTTACAGAGACAGCTGAAAAGAGCAAGGCGGCGGTTTCCTGCCAGAGCCTTATGTTAGATAATATCTCCCGTTCCGACACAATCCCCGCTATGGATATCAGATGCGGAGACGCAGACGTAGGACACGAGGCACAGATAGGCAGGATCAGCGACGAAGCTGTATTCTATCTTATGAGCCGCGGCATCAGCGAGGACGACGCAAGAGCCATGATAGTTTCCGGCTTTGCGGACACAGTTTCCAAGGAGCTTCCTCTGGAATATGCTGTTGAAATGAACAACCTCATCAAACTTGAAATGAAAGGAAGCATCGGTTAATGACAGGTTTAGAAATGGGAAAGCCCATAAATCTCACAGTAAATAAACTTCCCTCTAAAACATGGAACCGACTTGGAATGAACGATGCTCAGGTTTCACTGGAGGAAAATACAGTAAATTACATTCCTTCCGCAGCTTTTGACGAAAAAGAGATAACATGGAAGGAAAGCTTCTGCGAAGAAGGCTTCACAAAAGAAAAGGAAGCTCACAGAGAGCTTTCCGAAATTTTAAAGGAAGCTGCCCCATCCTTTGCAGAGACAGAGGAAAATATGAAGATGGAAAAGCCCCTCATTCTCACCTATTCCTACAAGGAAAATGAAAATGCAGGAAGCAGACTTATACTTCACGCTAAAAAGGACAGCCACATGAAGGTTATCCTCTTCTTCAAGGACGAGGGAAAGAGCCTTTCAGCTCTGGAAACAGAGGTTTACGCAGAGGAAGGCTCAAAAGTTGACATCTATTCCGCCGAGATATTAGGAAAAGAGAGCGTGAGCCTCAATAATATAGGCGGTATTGCAAAGGACAGGGCAAAGATAAATGTCACAAAGCTGGAATTAGGCGCAAAGAAGATATACGCAGGAGTTACAGTTGACCTCTGGGGAAATGAAAGCTCCTTTAATTCCAACACCGGCTACCATGCAAAGGAAAACCAGCTCATTGATATGAACTACGTTTCCAACCACATGGGCAAAAATACCGAAGCTTACATGGAGGCATCGGGAACCTTGGAGGAAAAGTCCAAGAAGGTTTACAGAGGCTCCATCGACTTTAAGAACGGCTGCTCCGGAAGTAAGGGCACAGAGAGCGAAAATGTGCTTCTTTTAGGAGACAAGTTAGTGAATCAGACCATACCCCTCATTCTCTGTGCAGAGGATGATGTAGAAGGAAACCACGGAGCTTCCATAGGAAGGCTGGACGAAAAGGTGCTCTTCTACTTAGGAACAAGGGGTATTTCCGAGGACGAAGCTGAAAATATCATCGCACTTTCCAGAATAAAGAACATCTGGAAGAGCTTCCCCGACGAGAAATTACAGGAAGAGATCGAGAACTTTGAGGAAGAGAGAGGAATTTCCTATGTACCCAAATTTTAAAGAAGATTTCCCCCTTTTTGCAAACAGCGACACTGTTTATTTAGATAACGCCGCAACAGAGCAGAGACCTCTTGCAGTTTTAGAAGCTGAGAAAAGCTTTTACGAGCACAACAATGCCAACCCCTTGAGAGGCTTTTACGATTTAGCTGTCAACGCAACAGAAGAATACGCAAAGGCAAGGGAAAATGTAAGAAAATTTATAAATGCAGAAAAGTCCTGTGAGATAATCTTCACAAGAAATACAAGCGAAAGTATAAATTTAGTTGCTTACAGCTACGGTCTGGAATTTTTAAAGCCCGGCGACGAAATTCTCATCACCATCGCAGAGCATCACAGCAATATGCTTCCCTGGCAGATGGTTTCTAAAAAGACAGGCGCAGTTTTAAAGTTTTTAGACTGTCAGAAGGACGGAAGCTACACCGATGCCGACATTGAAAATGCAATAACACCCAATACAAAGCTTGCGGCAATCCAGCACGTTTCCAATGTGACGGGAAACATCACCCCCGTGGAAAAGATAATCGAGCTTGTCCACAAAAACGGCGGCGTTGTCTTAATTGACGGCGCACAGAGCGCTCCCCACATGAAGGTGGACGTAAAGAAAATGGATGCGGACTTCTTTGTATTTTCCGGTCACAAGATGATGGCTCCCATGGGGATAGGCGTCCTCTACGGCAAGGAAGATATCTTAAATAAGATGCCTCCCTTCCTGACAGGCGGCGAAATGATAGAATCCGTCACAAGAGAGGGCGCAACCTACGCTCCCCTGCCCCACAAGTTTGAGGCAGGAACAGTAAATGCAGGCGGTGCTGTTGCTTTAAGTGCGGCCATCGACTACATTGAAAAGATAGGCATGGATACCATCGAGGAAGCTGAAAGAGAACTTACAGTTTAC
>SAMEA104404106__coassemble_677_pt1 | contig 32441 bp, 30 predicted proteins | sample SAMEA104404106__metabat2_low_PE_047 | metagenome-assembled genome bin SAMEA104404106 (sample SAMEA104404106) | Balaenoptera acutorostrata | reverse complement strand
GTATTCCTTCTGGGATGGTACCCGATAGCAAAGGACTATATAGACAGGCAGAAGAGCCGCTTTTTCAAGCTTATAGAAAAGCTGGTCATTTTCAATGTGTCCATAACAGCAGGTTACTTCGTGCTTATCAAGCTTTTCTCAATGGGCTATATTTTAGATGAATTCGGCGGAATGGTCCTTATCCTCACGACCCTTGCACTTGGAAATGTGGCATTTATAGTTTATGATATCGCCCTCACTGTATTCAGGAAGGTATACTATTTCAAGATAAGAAAGATGTTCGGTTTAAAATAAGTCCGATTGACTTTATATTGAAAAGATAATATAATGAGCTTGCTCTTTTTAACCAAGGGCAGGCTCATTTAATATTAGCTGTTGTGGCTCAGTTGGCAGAGCAGCTGATTCGTAATCAGCAGGTCGGGGGTTCGAATCCCCCCAGCAGCTCCACCGGATAACATCCGGACGTATTACGTTCGGGTGTTGTTTTTTATTTTAGCTTTAATGCTCGGATTGCCACTTATATTTTATTTCTTATATTTCAGTGCCTCGACACGCATTTTGCACATCATTTGTTTCCTGAAAGGGACAAATCCAAAGCTTTTTATTGTAGATTCCACATATTTTTTTCAATTTATAAAAACTATTGACAAAAATCTTTGACGGGTTTAGAATCTAAACTTGTCGGGAATGAAGTTCTCCCGTGGGAAACCAAAACCGCTTTTCAGCTGATGACTTCTGCCTTTTTGTGCAGGGGTAATCAGCTTTTTTTGCGTTTACAGGTAAAAAAATACGGAGGTAAATTTATGTTAACATCACTGGCACTTGTCTTTTTAGTGGGACTTTCGCTTTCTGCCGTGTGCAAATGGCTCAAGCTCCCCGGAATCATCGGAATGCTGGCAACAGGTATCATCTTAGGACCTTTCTGCTTAAACTTCCTCGATTCATCCATCCTTTCAATTTCTGCCGATCTCAGACAGATGGCACTTATCATCATCCTTTTAAAGGCAGGACTTTCCTTAAAGCTTTCCGACCTCAAGAAGGTTGGCAGACCTGCACTTATGATGTCCTTTGTGCCCGCATCCTTTGAGATCTTGGCCTTCACACTTTTAGCTCCTAAGATATTGGGAATAAGCGTGGTTGAAGGAGCTTTGATGGGCGCTGTCCTCGGCGCAGTTTCTCCCGCAGTAGTTATCCCCAGAATGGTAGTTCTTATGGATGAAAAGTACGGTACAGAAAAGGGAATCCCCCAGATGATAATGGCAGGAGCTTCCTGCGACGATATTTTCGTCATCGTCCTCTTTACCACCTTCTTGGGAATGGCACAGGGCGGACAGGCTCACCTCAAGGACTTTTTAAATATTCCTCTCTCCATAGTTTTAGGTATAGCTTTGGGCTGTGCAACAGGCTTTGGACTTTCCGTTTTCTTTGAAAACTTCTTCAGAAAGAAGCACTACATCAGAAACAGCTTAAAGGTAATCATCATCTTAGGCTTCTCCTTCTTAATGATGGCAGTTGAAGACTTCCTCGACGGCATCATCCCCGTATCAGGACTTCTGGCGGTAGTTTCTATGGCGGCTGTAATAAATGCAAGAGTTCCCGTTTTAGTTTCCAAGAGACTTTCCGAGAAGTTCGGCAAACTGTGGCTTGCGGCAGAAGTTATCCTCTTCGTGCTCGTAGGTGCCGCAGTTGATATCAGATACACCTTAGGTGCAGGAGTTTCCGCACTTATTATGATAGCTCTGGCACTTATTTTCCGTGCATTCGGCGTATTCCTCTGCCTCTTAAAGACACGCCTTACAAAGCAGGAAAGACTTTTCTGCACAATAGCATACCTCCCCAAGGCGACAGTTCAGGCGGCTATCGGTTCAGTTCCCTTAGCTATGGGACTTCCCTGCGGCAAGCTGGTGCTTTCAGTTGCGGTTCTCGCTATTATAGTCACAGCTCCTTTGGGCGCATTCGGAATGGATATGTCTTATAAGAAGCTTCTTTCCCACGATAAGTAGCATATAAAATTAAAAAGAACGTGCCTTATTTAAAAAAGGTGCGTTCTTTTTTTGTGCAGTAAAATCTTCCTTTTGAGCCACTTTATAGAAAGTGAAAAAAGCTTAAGCTTTATTTAAGTATAGTATGCTAATATAAAAAATATACCCCGAAGCTCAAGAGAACTCCGGGGCAAAAGTTTCAGTTTACTTTAAGAAGTTTATAAAGAAGGTGATCACAAAGCCGTTGATAAAGTCTATAAACAGGCTTCCTACCAGAGGCACTATGAAGAAGGCCTTGGGGGCAGGTCCGTAGATGCCTGTGATGGCCTGCATATTTGCGATGGCGTTGGGTGTTGCGCCCATGCCGAAGCCACAGCAGGCGGAGCTCATAACAGCCGCTTCGTAATCTCTTCCCATGAGATTAAAGGTTACAAAGTAAGCAAAGAAAGCCATGAAAACTGTCTGGATAAGGAGCATTACCACCATGGGAACAGCTAAAGAAGCCAGCTCCCAGAGCTTTAAGCTCATAAGTGCCATTGATAAGAAAAGTGAGAGGGAAACACTTCCCAAAAGGGAAACCACATTTTCCATCACGTTGAATTTCTTTGTTACGTCGGATAAGTTTCTTATGAGAGCCGCTGCCAGCATAGCTCCTATGTAGCTTGGGAAGGTGAAGCCTGTCTTTTCTATAAGAGAAGAGATGATGGTTCCGATTCCGGCCGCTAAGAAAAGCATTGAGAATGCCTTTAAAAATTCGTCTGTCTCGAGGTGTCTTTCTATCTTTTCCTCGGAGAAATCATCCATATGCTGAGGATCTTCCAAAATCTCACTGGAAAGTCCTCTCTTTGTGATAAGTCTCTTTGCGATGGGGCCGCCGATAAGTCCGCCCATAACAAGTCCGAAGGTAGCCGACGCAATCGCTATGGTGTATGCGCTGGAAACTCCGTACTGATTTTCAAGCAGGGGACCGAAGGAAGCACTTGTTCCGTGACCGCCCACCATGGCGATGGAGCCGGTGCAAAGTCCTATTGTGGGATCAAGGCCGAATATGTAAGCCATAACAACACCGATGAGATCCTGACCGATAACTATGAGCGTTGTGATAACAACGAAAACAGCCACCTGAAGTCCGCCTTTTTTCAGAAGCTTGAAGCTTGCTGTGTATCCCACCGATGTAAAGAACAATGTCTGAAAGACGTTTTGCATCGTTTCATCCGTCTTGATAGTCATTATTCCCGCCATATTAAGACATAGCGTCATAAGCGCAAAAATAATTCCGCCGATAACCGGTGCGGGGATACAGTATTTCTGAAAGAGGCTTACTTTTTTCTTTAAAAAGTTTCCGCCGTAGAATACGACAACGGCCACTGCCACTGTCTGATAAAGATTTAAACTGATGAGAGTCATAGACATTCTCCTTTCATTAATTTGCCAAAACTATATAAGGATATCGCATTACAGAAAATTTTGCAAGCTTTTATTCCTTTTGGTCGAAAATTTGAATGTTTTGACTGTTTTTTATTCTTCAATATATGATATAATACCTAAAAAAAGAGGGAAAAAACCGTTTCAAGAGGACTAAAATTTATGAATAAGAAAAAATTCACCGTGTATATGTGCATCTGGGCCTGCGTGCTGTTCCTGCTTTCTTCTTTGGCGCACACCGATATGCCTCACATCATCGGTATCGAGGATGACCTTGTGGTAAAAGCCAAGGTACTTGCCATAACTCACCGTTACAAAGCTTCCCCCGAAGATGAAAAAGCCCTTTTCCATCAGGGTATAAATATTGAATTTAATGCGGAGATACTCAGCGGAAGCAACCGTGGAAAGGTTGTCTCCTGTCTCCAGAATATGGACGAAAATAATCCCTACAATATAGCCGAGGTGGAAAAAGGGGACAAGGTGCTTTTGAGCTTTTTTAGTTCCGGCACAGAAAACTACTGGCTTATGACAGAATTTATAAGGACAGATTTTCTCATATTCCTTTTTGGGCTTTTTGTTGTCTGCGTCATACTTTTCGGGCGGTTTAAGGGCGTCACCACAATAGCCTCACTTTCTCTCACCTGCCTGTGCATATTTAATGTGCTCATACCGTCCATACTTTCGGGCAAAAATATATATGTGTGGTCTGTGGCGGTGTGCCTTTATATAATTCTCATGACCGAAACCCTTATTTCCGAAAACAGAAAGAAGTGTATAACAGCTTCATTAGGCTGTATAGCGGGCTCTGTGACCGTGGGTATACTCACCCTTGCCAGCGATAAATTTCTCAAGCTGACAGGCTTTTTAAATGAAGAATCCATGTACCTTAAATATATAATAGAGGGCGAGGAGATAAATTTAAAGGCCATCATCTTCGCCTCTATACTCATAGGAGCTGTGGGAGCTATAATGGACGTTTCCATTTCCATATCGTCTTCACTTTACGAGCTTTCCTTAAAAGCTTCGGACAATTCCTTCTCTTCTTTGATGTCCTCGGGAATGTCCATCGGCAGGGATATAATGGGAACTATGGCAAATACCCTTGTCTTGGCTTATATAGGCTCCTCTATGGCGCTCACCATACTTTTATTTGCTTACAGCCAGACCTATCTGGCGCTTTTCAACAGGGAAATAATCGTGGTTGAGATACTAAATGCGATAGTGGGTTCCTTCGCTCTTCTTCTCACTATACCCCTTACATCCTTTATATCTGCTGTCAGCTTTTCAGGCGGTATCAGGGGACTTGCACACCATCTTATAGGGGATGAAATGAACGAATAAAAACTATATTATATGTGATTTCAGTCAATGTTTATAAAAAATTAACTCTTGTTAACAAATTATAAGCTATAATTAAAGTGTTTAAAAATGGTAGATATACCTTAAATTAAAATTCTTTTAATTTCTTAAGGAGGAATATAAAATGTCAATGGAAAAAATCATGGTAGTGGACGACGACGTTAATATATGCGAGCTTCTGAGATTGTACTTGGAAAAAGAGCAGTATACAGTTGTTATTGCAAATAACGGAAACGAAGCTATCGCAAAGTTCTCTTCAGAAAATCCCGACCTCATCCTTCTGGATGTTATGATGCCCGGTCTCGACGGCTGGCAGGTATGCAGAGAACTTAGAAAGAGCTCCAATGTTCCCATCATCATGCTCACAGCAAAGGGCGAGACCTTCGATAAGGTTTTAGGCCTTGAATTAGGAGCTGACGACTACGTTGTAAAGCCCTTTGATACAAAGGAGATCATTGCAAGAATAAAGGCTGTTTTAAGAAGAACAGTGCAGAGCACACAGCCCGAAAATTCTGTCCGTGAGGTTTCCTACGATAAGCTTGTAGTAAATATGACAAAGTACGAGCTCAAGGTGGACGGCAAGGTAGTGGATACTCCCCCCAAGGAGTTAGAGCTTCTCTTCCACTTGGCTTCCAACCCCAACAGAGTTTACACAAGAGACCAGCTTCTCGACGAGGTATGGGGCTTTGAATACTACGGCGACTCCAGAACAGTTGACGTTCACATCAAGAGACTTAGAGAAAAGCTTGAGGGCGTTTCCGACAAGTGGAGCTTAAAGACAGTCTGGGGCGTAGGCTACAAGTTTGAAGTAAAGGCATAAACGGAGGTCTTAGGTGTGCAGAAAAGTTTGTTTGCCCGCTATTTTACCCTGTTTACAACCATTTTAATGGTTAGCGTGACGATCTTCGGATTCGTTTTTTACGCTATGTGCTCCAATTACTTTAAGGAGGACAGAGTAGAGGTACTTGAAAAGAGAACTCAGCAGGCCTCGGCGCTTATTTCGCAGAACTATTTTGCAAACAAGGAAAGATTCATAGATGAGAAGGTCATCAAGTCAAATCTTGATATTCTTTCCCATGCGACGGAGGCGGATATACTTCTTTCCGACCTCCACGGAACCATCATTATAAATACAGAACACAGGATAGCTGTAAATGAAAATTACAAGGTGCCCTCTGATGTTGTGAAGGAGCTTCTCAACGGAAGCTACTCCGCAGTTGGCAGACTTGGAAATGTTCTGGGCGAGGCCTGTTATGTAGTAGGTATGCCTGTGGTTGCAGGGGACAAGGTAATAGGAGCTGTGTTTGCAGCTTCCTCAGCTTCGGCTCTCACCAATCTTTTAAGAGAACTGGGCAAGATGTTCATAATGGGCGCTGTGATAATAATTTTCATAGCCTTCATAGCCATCTATTTCACAACAGATTCTCTTGTAAACCCCCTTCGTGCCATGGTAAAGGCTTCCGACAGCTTCTCAAGGGGAGATTTCTCTGCGAGAATTCCCATAAAGGGACAGGACGAGGTCTCACAGCTTGCCAAGTCATTTAATGATATGGCTATGGCCTTAGCTTCTCAGGAGGCTATGAGCAGGACCTTCGTAGCAAATGTTTCCCACGAATTGAGAACACCTATGACTTCCATAGGCGGTTTTATCGACGGTATGCTGGACGGAACTATCGAGCAGAAGGATTATCCCAAGTATCTCACCATAGTTTCCGATGAAGTCAAGAGACTTTCCAGAATGGTGATCTCCATGCTCAATATCTCCAAGATAGAGGCAGGGGAAATGAAGCTCAACCCATCCACTGTGGATGTAAATGAGATAATGTTCAGAACGGTCTTAGGCTTTGAGCAGAGGATAGACGAAAAGAGCATAAATATCGAAGGTCTTGACAGCGGCAAGAATTTTGCAGTCGCCGATCCCGATATGGTAGCTCAGATAATGTATAACCTCATAGAAAATGCAGTTAAGTTTACACCTCACAACGGCACTATCAGCGTCAGCTATACCGAAGAGGGCAAGATGCTGAGAATAGGCGTGAGAAACACAGGTGCAGGCATAGAAAGCGAGGAGCTTCCCAAGCTCTTTGACAGATTCTATAAGTCCGACCGCTCCAGAAGCATAAACAAAAAGGGCGTAGGCTTAGGCCTCAATATCGTAAAATCCCTTGTAAATCTTCACGGCGGAACAATTTCTGTAACAAGTGAAGTCGGAGAATATGCAGAATTCAGCTTTACTCTTCCGCTGGCCGAAACCAAGTCCACCGGATTGTTTCGAAAAAACAAAAAAGAGTTATAAATTCTTTACATAAGCAAAGCACATTCTAAAAATTGTGTTCATATTTTCCGATTACAATGCAGTTGTTGATAAAGAAAAGATAAGTCTTGAAGATACAAGGAGGCAGTTTCAATGGATAACAATGAATACACTAACGGCGGAAATAGCTATTCCGCTGATAATTACAGCAGCAGTGCTTACTCTCAGGAACGCAGTAATTACGGTCCCGATAATATGAACGGCAGTCAGGGAAACCCCGAAAATGCCAATCAGAATAATTACAGCTGGAACTACAATGACTACGCAGGCGGCAATAACGGACAGGACAACAAGCCCCCCAAGAAGAAAAGATCCACAGGAGCCGTTGTTTTCTGCAGTATTCTGGCATGTGTGCTGGTAGTGGGAATAGTGGGACTTTCCGGCTACGGCATCTACTCACTTTATGAAAATTCCAAGACAAAGGAAGAGACAAAGCTTCCCGGATCTTCTCAGGAAGTCTCTCAGGCGGCTATCGAATTAAAGGATAAGCCCAAGGAGCTTTCAGGAGTTCCCGTCTATCCCGAGAGCGGACTTTCCACAGTGGAGATAGCAAAGAAGGTTTCTCCTTCCGTTGTAGGCATCACAATGTACGCCGATGCAAGAAGCTTTGAGCCCACAGGCACAGGCTCCGGCATCATCTTCTCCTCTGACGGCTATATCGTGACCAATGCCCATGTGGTAAACGGTGCTATGGCCCTCAATGTAGAATTAAACAGCGGCGACACATACACAGCACGCATCATCGGCATCGACCCCAAGTCCGACCTTGCAGTTATCAAGGTTGACGGTGAAAATCTTCCCGTTGCAGACTTCGGAAATTCCGACGAGCTTGAAGTAGGCGAGCAGATAGTTGCTATCGGAAATCCCGGCGGCAATACACTTTTCGGCTCTGTTACACAGGGCATCGTTTCCGGTCTTGACAGATCCATCAAGGACGGCGGCAACTCCATCAATTACATTCAGGTGGATGCGGCTATCAACCCCGGCAACTCCGGCGGAGCTTTGGTTAATTCCTTCGGTCAGGTAGTAGGCATCAATTCTGCGAAGATCGCAGGAGTTGACTACGAGGGCATCGGCTTCTCAATTCCTATCAAGGAAGCAGAGCCCATCATCAATGACCTTAGAAATTACGGCTATGTTACAGGCAGAACAAAGATCGGTATTTCCGGCACAGTTGTTCCCGAAGTTATCGGCAGCATCTACGGATATCCCACAGGAGTTCAGATCCACACCATTGATGTCAATTCCGATTTAGCCAATACAAAGGCTGCACAGGGCGATATCATCACACATATGGACGGCGTAAGGATCGAAAACTTCGATGATATTTCCGCATTCCTCGAAGGCAAAAAGGCAGGGGACAAGGTAAAGATCTCACTCTTCAGACCTCAGAGAGGCGGAAGCGGAAAGACATTTGATGTGACCTGCGAGCTTATGGCCGATATCGACCAGAACGCTATGGCAAATATGCCTCAGTAAAATTTAAAATTCCTTAAAACCGGTGTACTTAGAGTATGCCGGTTTCTTTTTTTAAAAGGCAGTATAAAGCCGTAAGAGAGGCTTTTTATTTAAAGGGTAACTTACCTTACGAAGCTGGCATGAGCGCTTTCCTGGCATTTTAGCAGGCTCTGCGTGAGCTTTTTTACACAATAAAAGAGAAGGCCCAAATTGCGAGCCTTCTCTTTTTGTAGGGAAAAATCTGATGTCAGAGGTGTTGTCTAATTTTCGTGGTGGTGTTCTTCGTCGTGATGGTGGCATACTTCGCCTGTTGTCTTTAATTTTCCTGCGAGATAAAGTTCAACATTAGCCTTTGCATCGCCGGAAGCTCCTACGATAACTTCGATGTTTCTTTCATTGAATATCTCAACTGCGCCGCCGCCCATTCCGCCTGCGATGATAACATTGACTCCCATATCGCCTAAGAAATTGGGAAGGAAGCCGGGCTTGTGTCCGGGGTTGGGGATGGATTCGGAAGATAAAATGCTCTTTCCGTCGGTGTCGAAGATGATGAAGTTTTCACAGTGACCGAAGTGCTGTGCAACAAGTGTACCCATAGCTGCTGCTGCGATTTTCATAATTATTACTCCTTTTATCTTTCATATTTTTTATTCCATTATGATATGCTGTTCAATAGCTTCATAGTGTTTTCATAAACTTTAAAAAGTGCGTCGTGAGCCTTTCCGGGGAAGTCGGCAAGGCTTTTTCCCTCATTTACAGCCTTGATAGCCTGCTTGTCAAAGGGTATCTTTCCCACAAAGGGGAGCTCATTTTCTCTGCAAAGCTCTTCTATCTCCTCTGTTTTGGAAACTGAGGTGTCGAATTTATTTACACATACCGCCACGGGAACATCTAAAATTTCCGCAGTTTTAAGTATGCGCTTTAAGTCGCTTAAACCCGATAAGCTGGGCTCTGCAACTATAAGCACCATGTCAACTCCCGTCACCGAGGCTATTACAGGACAGCCTATGCCGGGGGAGCCGTCTATTATAGCCAAAGCTTCGTCGGCATTTTTAAAAAGTGTGTTCTTAACTTCTGTGACGAGCTTTCCCGAGTTTCCTCTGCCCATCTTTAATTTTGCGGTGGAGAAGGTCTTGTCGCCCTTAAAAAGGGTTATTCCTCCTGCAATATCGTCCTCCATGGAAACTGCATCGTAAGGGCACATTGCCTCACATACTCCGCAGCCCTCACAGGCAAATAAATTCACCTCATATCTGCCGTCTTTAAAATCTATTGCATCAAATCGGCAGTAGTGGGCGCATTTTCCGCATCTGGCGCATTTGATCTCATCTATGTAAGCTTTTTCCGAACCGTAAAAGGGGAGCTTTTCGCCTTCGCTTTTAATATCTGCAACTATGTGTAAATTTGGGGCATCCACGTCGCAGTCGGCCATAGCTTTGCAATCGGAAAACCTTATAAAGGCAGAAGCTGTGGTGGTTTTCCCTGTTCCGCCCTTGCCCGATAAAATAAGAAGCTTTTTCATTAGATAAGACCTCCTATTTTTTCTATTAGGGAAGTGAACATAGCTTTTATTTCGGAATTTTCTTCCGAAGCTATTTTTCCTTCTGAGGTTATCTCTGCTAAATCCCTGCTGTACGGAATATCCAGAAGCACAGGGATGTTATTTTCTCTGCAAAAGTCTGAAAGAGGCTTATACTCGCCGTCGGATTTATTTATAACGATCCCGCACTTCTTATTTAATAAGCTTACAAGCTCATAAACCATCTTAAAGTTGTGGAAGCCGAAGGCTGTGGGCTCAACTACCAGTATGCAGAAGTCGCACCCCTCAACGCTTTCCATGCAGGAGCAGGCACTTCCCGGGGGACAGTCTACCACTGTGTTCTTTCCCTTGGAAAAGCCCGATCTGAGCGCTTCCTTTATGATGGGTATGCCGGAGCTTTCGCCGAAATTCAAGATTCCTGTTATAACACTTAACCTGCCTTTTTTGCCCTCCTCTATAATGCCGACAGCTTTCTTTTCTTCTTCTACGGCATTAAAGGGACAGACGGCCTCACAGCCCATGCAGGAGTGACAGACCTCCGGAAAGAGCACAGGTTTTTTCCTGATGAAAACAAGGGCATTGAATCGGCAGAAATCCACGCATTTTCTGCATCCCTTGCATTTTTCTTTATTAAAAGAGGGGAGAAGCTTGTAAACTTCTCTTGTTTTTACATCCTCAGGTTTCAGAAAAAGCCTTCCGTTTGGTTCTTCCACATCGCAGTCTATGTAAACTGCATCCTCTAAGCAACAGCTTAAATTCACGGAAACGAAGGTTTTTCCTGCTCCGCCCTTACCGCTCAGTACGGCTATCTTCATTAGTGTCCACCGTGGAATCCGGCGTGGAAGTGGGTGAGTATCTCCAGCTTTCCCTCGTGGAGAAGCTTTAAATTTTCCTCTGCGGAAACCTTTAGAGACTTGTATATCTCGATCTCTGCGGCCTTTAATACTTTGGCGGCGTTTTCTCCGCATCTTACGGTTATAAGGCGGTCAACTTCCTCGTCCAGAAGAAACTGTGCGGCTTTAAGTCCTGCACCGCCCTCAGCTTCGGCAGCGGGGTTTTCCTTAAATTCGCTCTTGCCGTCCTCTTCTATGAGAAAGAGGGGAGCACGGGCGAAGGATACGCATACGTCGATTTTATTTTCATCCATAGGAATTGCTGTTTTCATTACTTTTCCTCCATCATGCAGGGCTGTTTTCTGCACATTTTTTCACACTTGTGGCAGAAGCCGCATTTGCAGCAGACTTCTCCTTCCTCGCACAGACGGTAATCTCCGCCCTCTATTTTCAAGGGGCGTCCGTCTACGAGGCAGATCGCCAGCTTTCTTCTTGCGTCGGTATATATCTGCTGGACTGTGGTCCTTGCCACCTCCATGCTCTGACTGCATTCCTCCTGTGAAAGCCCTTCCTTATCTATAAGCCGGATGGTCTCGTATTCATCCACAGTGAGGATGACGGGCTCCACATTGACCTGTCCGTCCTTGGGAGTAAATTCCTTTGCCTCAGGCAGGAAACATACTCTTCTGCATTTTCTCGGTCTGGACATAAATTCGCCTCCGTAGTTTCTGACTTATGTCAATTACTATAACTAATTATATAACTTTAATGACATATGTCAATAATCAATTATCGTATAAATTGTAAACTTTGACCTTTCGCTCTCATAATTCGGAAAAATCTCATAAATTTTATATTTATAAGTTTGACAGCACAAAAATTGGGAAAACTATTGTAGAATATACAAAAAAGTATGAAAAAGAATTGATAAATTTATCATTTTGGGATATACTCAAGTTGATAATTTCAAAAAAAGCAGTTTCCTAACTGCGGAAAAGAGGCCAATATGAATACACAGGCTTTACATAAGCTTTCCTACGGAGTTTATGTCGTTTCCACAATGGATAACGATCGTCCCACAGGCTGTGTTGCAAACAGCGCAATGCAGATAACCTCCTCTCCTGCCACTATTGCTGTCAGCATCAACCATGATAACTACACCAATAAGTGCATCAGTGAGACAGGCAGGCTGGCTGTAAATATAATTTCTGAAAATACAACTCCTTCCATCATCGGAACTTTCGGATTCCAGAGCGGCAGGGATGTAAATAAGTTTGATACCGTTGCCTACTGTGAAAAGGACGGACTTCCCGTTATCAAAGAGGCGTGTGCATATTTTGTCTGTCATGTAGTAGATAAGATGGAGACAGCCACACACACAGTTTTCCTCTGCGAAATAGACGATTGCGATGTCTTAGATAATAACGAGCCCATGACCTACGCTTATTATCACAAAGTTATAAAGGGTAAAGCACCTAAAAATGCTCCCACATATATCCCCGAAGAAGACACAAAGAAAGAAGATTTAAAGGAGGAAACCAAAGTGGCCAAGAAAGAAAATGTAAAATGGGTATGTTCCATCTGCGGTTATGTTTATGACGGAGAAATTCCCTTTGAAGACCTGCCCGATGACTGGACCTGCCCTCTCTGCGGCGCTCCCAAGGAAGTTTTTGAGAAGCAGACAGAAGAGATAAGCGAAGAACTTAAGGAAGAAGTTATAGAAGCTTCCAAGCAGAAGGAAGTAAAGTGGGTATGTTCCATCTGCGGATATATCTACGACGGAGAAGTTCCCTTTGAAGATCTTCCCGACGACTGGACCTGTCCTCTCTGCGGAGCCCCCAAGGAAGTTTTTGAAAAGAAGGAAATGTAATTTAGCTTTTCCAAAATAAAAAATATGCCCCCTGCTTTTTACTTTAGGCAGGGGGCTTTTGTTATCCCAAAATTATCTTTTTAAGTTCTTCTGTGTCAGAAGCTAAGTTCACGGCGCCTGAATCAAGGAGCTCTTCCTTTGTTCTGAAGCCCCATAAAACTCCGCAGGAGGTGAGGTGGCCGTTCTTTGCAGTTTCCATGTCCACGCTGCTGTCACCTACAAAAAGTGTGGTGTCGGCATCAGCTTCCAGCTCCTTCATAATAGCAAAAAGTCCTGTGGGATCGGGCTTTGTGGGGATGCCGTCTATTCTTCCTCTTATCTTGTCGGCACAGCCGGGGAGGTAATGCTCCACCACAGCCTGTGTGGGAAGATGGTCCTTGTTGCTGAAAACGCCGATCTTTATTCCGTTTGCCTTAAGCTCCCTGAGAAGCTCAAACATTCCGGGGTAAGCCTTTGTGGTGTCCTCCTTGTGGACTTTGTATATTTCCATATACTCCTTAAGTGTCTCTCTGAAAGTCTCTTCGTCACGTTTATCCTCGGGGCTGAAGCGTTCCACCAGCTTGGGCATACCGTTTCCCACGAAGTATTTATACTCCTCTATGGTGTATGTGGGCCAGCCTTTTTTCTCACAGAGAATATTTGCGGAGTTTCCAAGATCCTCAAGGGTATCCAGCAAGGTCCCGTCCAGATCAAAAATAACGGTTTTAAACATATTTAAAGCATCCTTTTTCTATATATTACAATGTCTTATATTATATAGCTTTTTTTCGTAAAGGGCAACAAAGGCATAAAAAAATCCGACACCCGAATTGACGAGTGCCGGATAATGGCCATGTTCTTTAATTTACAGTCCGGCTTAAATCTTAAGCGAAGAGGCTCATGAGATGAGCTACTACAAGACCGCCGCCTGTACCGATAACGTAACCGATGAGAGCCATGAGGACACCAACGGGAACGAGAGCGGGGGAGTAAGCACCTGCAAGGATAGGAGCAGAAGCTGTACCGCCGATGTTAGCGAGGGATGCAACAGCGCATGTGAAGAGGTCGAGCTTGAAGAGCTTAGCTGTAACGAGAAGGATAACGCCGTGGATAGCTAAGATTACGAATCCGGAGATGATCCAAATGGGAGCGTCTGTGAGCTCTAAGAGGGAAGCTCTGGATGCGATAAGACCGATAACTGTGTAAAGGAAGATGTTGGAGAGTTCAGCAGAACCTGCAATCTTACCAACGGGTGTTACAGCGCCAACAAGACCGAGAACTGTTACGATAAGAACAACCCATGTGGACTTGTCAAGGAATGTGAGCTGCTTGCCGATGAGAGCGCCTGCGTTCTGGCGAACTGCAGAAACAACGAGGGAGATACCTAAAAGTACCATGAGGCTGGAGAAAGTAATGGGGTTTGTCTGTTCCTTCTGCTCCTGCTCAAGTCTTGCGCAAACTTCGTCGAGAGCAGTTGTGTTGGACTTTGTCCACTTGTTGAACTGGGGAGCAAATCCGATGATCCAGAGGAGGAACATAACCCACATGGAGTAGTCGATAGAGTCGATAACAAGAGCGTAAGCCATGTCAGCTTCACCGATGTGGAGAGCAGACTGAATAGCTAACATGTTACCTGTACCACCCATCCAGCCGCCGCAGAGAGCTGCGAGAGCCTTCCAGCCTTCAGAACCTAACTGAGAGTGGAAGATAGCGTATGTTGCAACGAAACCGAAGCCGATGGAGAAGGAAGCTGCAAAGAAGCCGCCTAACATACGGGGTCCGAGCTTGATGATCTTTCTGATATCGCATCTTAAGAGCATAACGAAGATCATCGCATATAATACGTTATTCTTTAATGCAGAGTAAGCAGTCTTTGTTGCTGCTAAATCCCATACATTAAGTGTGCAGAGAAGCATACAAATGAGGTAAAGAAGAACTACGGGGGGAACATACTTAAAGAACTTGGACTGTGTCTTCTTCTCAAGGCCGATGAGAAGAGCCGCTAAGCCGATGAGGGCCGCGATGTAGGTAAAACCGTTTGTAATCATATTTTATCTCCTTCTAATAGCTTTATAAAGAAAAGGCTTTTGGCCTAATCAATATACGATAATCCATCAATTCCCTTGATACCGAGGCCGGGATCGTCGGAAACTGTAATGACCTTTTCGTCGAAGATGGCTCCGCCTAAGATCGGATCTTCAGAGCAAAGCACGGGTCCGTCAAGGTCAATTTTGGTGATGATCTGCTTTGCACACGCAAGGTGAACGGCAGCATTTACGCTTACCTTAGCCTCCAGCATACATCCTATCATGCATTCAACACCATAGATTTCAGCCGCAGATGCGATCTTGAGACCGTTGTAGATACCGCCGCACTTCATAAGCTTGATGTTTACAAGGTCGGCAGCTCTCATCTGCATAATTTTTACTGCGTCCTCAGGAGAGAAGACGCTTTCATCTGCAAGGACGGGAACATAGGAATGATCAGTTACATACTTGAGTCCTTCCAGGTCATGTGCCTTTACGGGCTGTTCTGCAAATTCGATATCTAAGTTCTGCTCCTGCATCTTGTTGAGGATGGAAACCGCCTGCTTAGGTGTCCATGCCTGATTTGCGTCAATTCTTATCTTGACGCCGTCTCCGGCAGCCTTTCTGACAGCTAAGAGTCTCTCAACATCCAGACTGGGGTTTGCGCCCACCTTGATCTTGAGGCAGTCATATCCTCTTTCGACAGCATTGATAGTGTCTCTTGCCATCTCCTCAGGGTCGTTGACGCTGATGGTGATGTCTGTAACGATGCTCTTTCTGCTTCCGCCTAAAAGCTTGTAAACAGGGATCTTGTGGAGCTGTCCGTAAAGGTCCCAGAGAGCCATGTCAACTGCTGCCTTTGCGCTTGTGTTCTTGAGTATGCACTTGTTGAGCGCAAGCATAAGGTCCTCGAAATCATCAACATCTCTGCCGATGATGGTTTTGGCGATGTGATCCTTTACGGCACCGAGGATGGCACCGGTGGTATCACCTGTGATAACTCCTGTGGGGGGAGCTTCGCCGTATCCCACATTTCCTGTGTCGGTTTCGACCTCTACGATAACATCCTCAACGCTCTCGACGCTTCGCAAAGCTGTCTTGAAGGGAACTCTGAGGGGAACGGAGATCTTGCCCAGTCTTACATTTGTAATTTTCATAGACATACACCCTTCTCTTATAGCCTTTAAAAGGCTTATGGTCCGGATATCCTTCCCTTTTTGGGAAGAACAACACAATACAGGAATAAAATCAGAAAGCATTTGCCGTCCGACCTGCTAAAAAAGTACGAAAATGAAAAAACAGCTTTTTTGATTTTCGCTTTCCGGTCTTATCATCACCTTATTATCAATCGTCGGACTATTGTCACGAGATTGCACGAAAGGTCATCAAAAGGCTTTTTCGGAAAAAACTTTTATGATCGCAGGCCTTTATAAAAGGCACAGGCTCTGAAAATAAAGTTGCCCGGAGGAAAAATAACTCATTCCTCACAAAAACCACCCAGCACAGTCAGGTATCTGCCTGATTTAGTCGGATGTAAAACTTTTTCTTTCCGGAGCTCTCCCGGCTATGATCATCCCGGCAACAGGGGGCGGAGGTTTGCTTTTTGAAACTGGGGGAGGAGCTTTCTCTTTCCTCTCTTATTTCATCGGAACCGGCGGTATTATTCTTTCCCACGTAGACTTTTTTAAAAAAGTCAGAAAACACATTCAAAATATTTGTATAGAGCCCGTGAGCTTTCAAAAATTTTGAAAAAACGGTTTTAAAAGCAAAAAACAATGAACGAGATGTTTCAGATTGAACAAAGGGTGAAGATAATCCTTCTTTTACCTTCCTTCAAAAGGAACATAATCGCTGTCGATTTTTGTCCGTCCGTGCCAAAGATTGCTTTATGAGTATAAAGAAATATTAACAGAATGTCAATAGACTGAATTACTTTCCCTATTTTGTACTATTTTATAATCCCTATATTGTATAATATGCACATTTATATAGTCAAAATGTACGCTGCGTGTGAATCTGATATGAACAAAATACACTATCAGGGTATCTGACAATAAAATGTTTTATTTGCCTAAAGCGCAAAGCTTTTCTGACAAAATAAAGTGATTTCACTATGATAAAATGACATTTTATGCCGAAAATCACACTGTAAATACACCTGTTTTTTACATCTGTGCAGGCATTACATAATGCAGGAATTTTAATTAAAAGGCTCAAAATGAATAAATTGTGAACTCAATATTTCAATGTACTTTAACCAATTAAAGGAAAAAGCTGCACGGAGTTCATCTCAAAACTCTTTAATATGCTAATATGGAAAACAGAATGTATAAAAATCTAATATATATTCATAAAAACTGTGCTTACACTGTGGACTATATGTTTAGAAATACAAGTGAGAGCATTATTATAAGTATGGCCGCCAGCTGGTTCCTTGTTATTTTCTCTTTAAAGAGCAGTATTCCTGATATCGTCATGACTATTATGTTGCCCACGCTGAATGTGGGGTACACTATGAATGCAGGCACCTGTGACACAGCTTTTAAAAGAAACCTTGCCCCGAAGTAATTGGGTATGCCCAAGATCATTCCGGAAATTATGTCACCTGCACCGGGGTGCTCCTTTTTATAGAGGCTCAGAACTATATTTAAGCTCAAAGCTGTCAGAAAGGAAAAGACCAGATAGTTTTCGGATAAAGAGGGGACACCTGTCTCCTCAAAGACCTTTGCCATGAAGTCGCCGCTTCCGTTCATCAGAAGCACAGCTATGAGGGAAAAATGCAGACCTTTCAGCCCGTTTCGGCCGTTCATTATTATAATTGCCGAAATCGCCAGTAAAAATCCAACAGATTGTATAGAAGTAGGTTTTTCATGGAAGAAAATTATTGCAGAGAGAGCCGGCACCAGAACTCCCAGCCTTGAGAATACAGATGTCATCACAACTCCGTGATTTAGTATGCAGTATTGCATCAGCACAAAGCCTGCAAGCAGTATGAATCCGTTTATAAGGCTGAGAAACATAACTCTGCCCATGCCTTCATCCGACGGCAGAAAAGGGGAGGGATACATATAAAAGACGGACAGCAGCGTGCAGGTCAGGTAATTTCCGGCCAGCATGCTTATTTTGTTTTTTACAAATTTTTTGCTCAGGCGCAGTATTATGCCGTTGGCTGTTGAGGAAAGAATGGCGAGAATAAGATAAAACATAAGATCAACTCCGAAATTTGCAAATATTTGCAATAATATCGACTATTATACTATCAGAAACAGGAAATAAACAACAGAGTTTTCTTATATATTTCCAAACTATACGGGCCTTTTTGGAAAAAAAGAACTTTTCTGAGTATTGGCTGAATATCTATTCCTTATACATTTACTGCCAGATTAAAAAAACTTGTTTCCCAAATATAAATAAAAAATCACAAGCTGTGATAGAAGAAAATTTAAGCTTATGAATATTTAAAAAAGCAGAAAAATGGAAAAACAGACCTTGGAATTTTCCTGTTTTAAAAGTATAACTTTTTTCAGAAAATAAAAAAGACACTGCAAAAAAACAGTGTCTTTTTTGGCGGAGATGGAGAGATTCGAACTCTCGCGCCGCTTTCGCGACCTACGCCCTTAGCAGGGGCGCCTCGTCACCGACTTGAGTACATCTCCACAGTGACAATAGATAGTCTATTCGATTTTAGAGTTTTATATTTGGCGGAGAGGGTGGGATTCGAACCCACGGCTCTTTCGAGTCACTGGTTTTCAAGACCAGCTCCTTAAACCGCTCGGACACCTCTCCGTGCCCCGTTACCTTTACGAGTATATCATCCAGAGGGGCTTTTGTCAATAGAAAAATTATAAAAATGTTAAAAATTGCAGGAATATATAAGTAACCTCTATAAATATGCAGTATTTTAATATGGGAAAAGCTTTTTTCTGTAACAGTATGCTTAAATTCCCTTGACTTAAAACCTTTCTGAGACTAAAATTTCTAAAGAAAGCAGGTGGTGAAAGATCAAAACCACAGAAGAAAAAGGTGTTTTATCCCTTATGGGCGAGGATATACCCTATATTGTCACAAGAAAAAAGGTCAAGAATATAAACTTCAGATTTTCCGATGAAGGCGTACTGAAAGTTTCTGCTCCTTACAGGGTTTCGGAAGCTGTGGTGCTGTCTGCCGTGGAGAAAAATAAAAACGCTATATATAAGGTATACTCTTCCATGCAGAAAAAGAAGCACTTTTCTCTGAAGGACGATGATTTTGAAAACGGAAGAGAGATATACTTCTGGGGAAAGCCTGTAAAGCTTAAATTTGATGAGGGTATTTCCAAATCTTTTTACAGGGAAGGTATACTATATATAAAGGAAGATATTCTGTCGCCTCTACATTTGAGAAAAAAGGCCCTTATGAGCTTTTTAAATAAGGAAGCCGAGGATTTTCTCTTAGATGTCTCCGGCAAGATATATTCTTCTTTTTTCAAAGACAGAGTGCCTTGTCCCACTTACAGCTTCAAAAGCCTTAAAAGCCGCTGGGGCTCCTGCTGCAAGGCGAAAAATCTCATAACCTACAATTTTAATCTGGTCTTTCTTCCCAAAGAATTTGCAGTTTATGTTGCAGTGCATGAATTTTGTCACCTGATAGTATTTGACCATTCCAAAGCTTTTTATGCGGAAGTTGCAAAGATAATGCCCGATTACAGGCGCATAAAGGACATACAGAAGGAATACACATTTTAAAGAGGAAGTTGATAATATGGAGCTTCATTTTGAAAAGACAAATGAAAGCAATAGAAAAAAGATGGAGGCACTGAGCCTTTTTCCCTTTCAGAAGGGATTTATAGAAACCGTCGAGGACTGTCTCAAGGAAGCTGACGGCGATGCGAGATGGCATCCTGTGGGCATCTACGATAAAGATGAGCTTGTGGGCTTTTCCATGTACGGAAAATTCGGAAACCGTGTCTGGCTGGACAGACTTCTCATAGATAAAGCTTATCAGGGAAAAGGCTACGGCAAAAGCTCTGCCGAAGCTCTCATAAAAAAGCTTAGAGAGGAATTTGAAACAGACAGGATATATCTCAGTGTCTACGACGATAACCCACACGCCATAGAGCTTTATAAAAAGGAGGGCTTCCGATTTAACGGCGAGCTTGACGAAAACGGCGAAAAGATAATGGTCCTTGACCTCTAAATAAAGAAAAAGCACACAGATTAGTTTCCATGTGCTTGTTTTTTTACTTTACAAAGAGCTGTGTCCAGTAATTGTAGGTCTTTCCCTGATAAAATCCTGCGCTCATGCCGGTGTATATGGGATTTAAGATGTTTTCCCTGTGACCGGGGGAGGCCATCCACTGCTCCAGTACCTTTGCAGGGTCAATGTAGTAGTTTGCGGAGAAAAGGTTTTCGCCCATGGCCTTGAAGGTGAGCCCTGCGTCATCAAAAACTGTAAAACAGCTTCTGCCGTCAGGCCTTGTGTGGCTCCACATGGTGTCGGTCTCCTTCGCCCTTATTGCCGCAAGGGAATCAACAGAATGGACCCTTGTGAGAGCTCCCAGACCGTTGGCTTTCCTTATCTTGTTGGTTTCTCTTATTATGCCGTCTATTATGCTTTCTGTGGAGGGGATGGTTATTTCATCGGGGGAACCTTCCTCGTATATATCCTTAAAAGGGTCGGCAGATTCTATTTTTACCGTCATTTCGCAGGGGACAAAGCCCTCTTTTTCTATTTTTATATAAAGCTGCGAATCCTCTCTGCCGCCTGTTATGGTGACTGTGCTGTCAGCATTTAAAACTGCCTTTGCATCGCCCTTTGTTATATAAGCTGAAATAACTGCATTTTCTTCCTGCACGTTTATTTTAAGGGAAGCTGTTTCATTGTATCTTAAAGCAAATACGCTCCTGTCGGCGGAGGCATGAAGTCTGGGTATGATATGCACATTTAAAGTATCTTCTTTTTCCTCCGAGTTGGGTGCAGAAGCTGTTATTTTGTATTCTGTACTGCCTGCACCGGGAAGCTTGAAGATTATCTTGCCCTTTGTTTTGCCCTCTTCCTGCTTTTCGTCGGGGATGAATTCGCCCGATTGTGAGGGCTCTAAACTTATTTCTGCATTTTCTCTTGAAACCTCTGCATTTACGGTAAATTCAGCTGTTCCCTCATTGAAGTAAAGCTCTTTTTCTCCCTCAACTTTTAAATCTAAAGGGTGGGGGAGGCTTTTTACTGTCCACATAAGTACAGCTTCATTGTATCTTTTGGCTGTGAGTTTTATTTCCAGAGCTTCCTCTCCCACATCGCCGAAGGGGACAGATACCACGTTTCCTTCCTTGATTTCCAGAGCTTCATCTCCTATAAAAGCTTCGACGGAAGTGTTCTTTACAAGCGGAGAAAGCTCCGGTTCCAAAACTTCTCCCGATTCTCTCTCTATTACAGAACCTGTGCTGTATACTCCCAGTTTTATATCCTCCACAGGGTAATCCTTGGGGGCGCAGGAGGGCAGCACGGCAATTATTAAAATCAACAGACACGCAAATAACTTTTTCATAAAAAACCGCCTTTCCCGACTATTATATCACAGAAAAAGAAAAAAGCCCGCCAAAATAGCGAGCCTTTAAAAAGCTTTATGTGTTAGCCTACGAATTCTTCGATTTCCTTCTTGGAGATAACGCCTGTGGAGCGCTTGATTTCCTTGCCGTCCTTAACTAAAAGAAGTGTGGGGATGCTCATTACCTTGAACTGGCGTGCAAGCTTGATGTTGTTGTCGATGTCGATCTTGCAAACCTTCTGTGTGGGATGCTCGCTCTCATATTCTGCAAGGATGGGAGCTAACATTCCGCAGGGTCCGCACCATGTTGCCCAGAAATCTACTAAAACGGGTTCTGTGGAGTTTAAAACTTCAGCTTCAAAATTTTCTGCATTTACTGTGATTGCCATATTAAATTCCTCCTGAAAAGACATATATTTATTTTTATTTATTCGGTTTATTAAAAGGGGTATTTCTTTTCTGTGACATCATAATATCACACCGGTATCAGCAGTACAGTAACAAAGTCACCTACACCGCTTTTAATTTTTTGAGGTCGGTTATCTCTATCCTTCCTCGTGAAAGTCTGACTATTCCGTCTGTCTGGAACTGTTTCAGAAGTCTTGTTACTACTTCTCGTGCGGTTCCCAGATCCCTTGCCAGAATGTCGTGGGTTATGTTGAGCTCCTGTCCGCCCTCTAAGGCCATATGCTCCAAAAGCGCATCGGAGAGCCTCTTGGCCATATTGGAAAAGACGTACTGATTGAAAAGCCACATCACATCGGAAAACTTCTCGGAAATAAGGTCCAGAGTAAACTTTGTGCAGGCGGGATTTTCGTCCATGAGCTTTTTGTAGATGTTTTTTGGAATTATTATGAGTTCTGTTTCCTCTTCAAATTCCATGTTTATCTCAAGGCTCAGGCCCTTCATCATGCAGGCCGCACTCAAAAGGCAGGTATCGCCTGACAAAAGTCGGTAAAGTGTTATTTCTCCGCCGTTTGGGGAGGTGATAAACACCCTGACACGGCCTTCCTTTACCACCTCTACACCTGTGCATTCGCTGGAATTGTGGTGTGTCGCAGAGCCCTTTGCCATTTTCTGCAAGAAGGAAGAGGAGAGTATGCGTTCCTTTTCATCCTCATTTAATTTATCCCAGAAGGGGAGAGAATCTCTAAGTGTATCTTTCATATAAAGCTCCCTTAAAATAAAAGCACCGGAGGAACCGATGCTTTGAAAAGTTCTTTATTCCGACACCGGTATTATATCATAAACTGTGTGCCAATGGTGAACTTGGGTGAAATTTTTAATTAAAGAACCTTGGAGAGGAACTCCTTGAGTCTGGGGTTCTGAGGGTTATTGAAGAAGTCGTGGGGATTTGATCTCTCCTTAACTTCTCCGCCGTCTATGAAGAGCACCTTTGTAGCAAATTTCTCAGCGAAGGCCATTTCGTGTGTAACCACTACCATGGTCATGCCTGTATTTGCAAGGTCGCCCATAAGCTCTAAAACTTCTCTTACCATTTCGGGGTCAAGTGCGGATGTGGGCTCGTCAAAGAGCATTACCTCGGGGTCCATGGCGAGGGCTCTTATGATGGCGATTCTCTGCTTCTGGCCGCCGGAAAGGCTTCTGGGGCTTACATTGTACTTGTCCTCAAGACCGATTCTCTTCAAAAGGTCCATGGCCTTTGCATCAGCTTCGTCCTTTGTCATCTTCTTGAGCTTGACAGGTGCGAAGGTGATATTTTCCAATACGTTCATATGGGGGAAGAGGTTAAAGGACTGGAATACCATTCCCATCTTCTGGCGGACTAAATCTATTCTGCACTTGGGGTCGGTGATGAGCTGGCCGTCAAACCAGATCTCGCCCTCTGTGGGCTTTTCCAAAAGGTTGAGGCATCTTAAAAATGTGGACTTGCCGCTTCCGGAGGGTCCTACGATTACCACCTTTTCGCCCTTTTCGATTGTTTCGTTTATTCCGTTGAGCACCTTCAGGCTTCCGAAGGATTTGCCTAAATTCTTAGTTGTTATCATCAGTTGAAAGTCTCCTTTCGAATACCTTTAAAAGCTTGGTAAGACCTAATACGATGATCAGATATACAAAAGCTGCGATGAAGAGGGGAGGCAGGGGGTCCCATGTCTTTGTTCCCACATACTGAGCGGCCTTTGTAACGTCGGTGATAGCGATGGCACCTGCGATAGCAGTTTCCTTGATAAGTGCGATAAATTCGTTGCCTAAGGCAGGTAAAATGTTCTTTACAGCCTGAGGGAGAACTATGCTTGCCATTACAGTTTTTCCTGTAAGACCTAAGGAAGCTCCGGCCTCCATCTGACCTCTGTCAACAGCTTCGATGCCGGCACGGATTATCTCGGAAACGTACGCACCGGAGTTGATGCCGAAGCAGGTGATAGCGGCATAAAGCTCTAAGTCTCTGCCTGTGAAGATGAGGTTTGCGATGATGAAGATCTGTAAGTAAACAGGTGTCGCTCTTATAACTGTAACATATAAGTTAAAGAGCTTCAATACAGCTCTCATAAAGATGTTGGAATCTTTTTTTACAGTGAATCTTACCACTGCCACGAGAGTTCCTATAAGTGTACCTAAAATAACAGCGAAGAAGGAAATTATAAGTGTATTCTTTACACCGTTCATATAAGCGAGGTATCTGCCGTCATATAAGAAGGCAAAGTAGAATCTTTCGAGGATATTGAGAATATAAGCAAAAATTTCTTCTAAAATAGTCAAAGAAGACAGACATCCTTTCCATAACAAAAGTCTTTAAGGGGGAAGATCCCCCCTAAAGACAGGTAATTTATTTTCGTCTTAAGTTTTTATTACTTAGCTGTGTGGTTAGCTAAGAATTCTTCGATCTTGCCCTCTTCCTGAAGCTTTGCGATGCAGGCATTGATAGCTTCGAGAAGTTCTGTGTTGCCCTTCTTAACAGCGATTGCGTACTGCTCCTGGGATAAGGGAGCGTCCTGATTTAAGATCGCTAATTCGGGGTTAGCTTCAACGAGGTCGATGGCGGGAAGGTTATCCATGATGATAACGTCGATCTTGTTGTTCTTAAGGTCCTCAGCTGCCTGAACGAACTTGGTGTAGAGCTTGATATCGGAATCTGTGTATGTTTCTTCTGCGAAGTTGCCGGCTGTGTTGCCCTGCTGAACTCCGATGATCTTTCCGTTGATGTCTTCAACAGACTTAACTGTCTCGGAACCCTTCTTAACTACTGCTACGATGTTGGAGTCTACATAGTTATCGGAGAAGTCCATAACCTTGAGTCTCTCTTCTGTTACGGAAACAGCAGCTGCTACAAAGTCTACCTGATCCTTCTGAACTGCGTTGAGTGCGCCGTCGAAGTCCATGTTCTTGATAACTAATTCCTTGCCTAAGCTCTCAGCGATAGCATTTGCGATATCAACGTCAACGCCTACTACTGTGTCTCCGGAAACATACTCGTAAGGAGCGAAGCCTGCTTCGGTTCCCATATAGAGCTTATTGTCATCGGAGGGAGCAGCTTCTTCGTTGGAAGATCCGCAGGCAAAAAGGGAAAGGCTCAATGTGAGAGCCATAATCATTGTAATTAATTTTTTCATTTTTAATTTACCTCGCTTTTAATATTTATTCAACCTATGCTCCTAATTATACACGTAAAATCGGGAAAAGCAAGAGTTTTTTGCAAAAATAATGTATAAAACACTGATTTGTAAGACTGTACATAAATAATCGGCGTATGCGGAAGAGTTTTAATGTAAAAAGCCCAAAAAGAAGCGAAAAAACCGCCTGAAATGTGCATTCAAGCGGTTTTAAATGTTAAATTTTGCTTAAGTTAAATGAATAATACGCCTGTTCTATACATTCTGACCGTAAGATTTAGGAAGAATATTCTGCATCTTATAGATGTTTTCCTCGGAGAGGGGAATGTAAGAGCCGCCGATGGAGAGTATTCTGTAATAGATCTCAGCTGTCATTTCAAGGACCTTTGCTGTCTTGAAGGCACCCTTTAAGTCCTTGCCCAAGCAAACTGCGCCGTGGCTCATGAGCATGCAGGTGTTTGCCTTTTCGCCCAGTGCCTTGATGCAGTTGTCAGCTAATTCCTGACTTCCGGGGAGGGCATAGTCTGCACATCTTACCTCGTCGCCCAAGGTCTGAGCGGATTCATCGCACACCATGGGGATGGTCTTTCCCATGCAGGCAAAAACTGTGGAGTAAATGGGGTGGGTGTGAACGACAGCTCCCACCTCGGGGCGGTGTCTGTAAACTTCCAGATGAAGGTCCTTTTCAATGGAGGGGCGTCTCTTTCCCTCTACCATTTCGCCTGTCTCCAAGCTTAAAACACAGATATCATCCTCTGTGCAGGTTTCGTAATCCATACCGCTGGGTGTTATATATATGAGGCCGTTATCTCCTCTTACGCTTATATTTCCCCATGTTTCTACTGTGAAGCCCTCATGGATAAGCTTTTTACCGTATGTGACAAGAATTTCCTTGTAATTCATTTGATTATCCCTTTCCATATACATTATATGTTTATTTATCATCAGTTAAATGATAGTGAACTTAAGTTTCATTGTCAAGAGTTGATTATACTTTATAATGTGATAAAATTTAAAGCATTGAGGTGATATTGTGAAAGGTATATATTTTGAAAATATGAAAGCTTCCTATAAGGAGGACCTGCCTCTTCCTGAAAGAGGGGAGGACGAAACTCTCATAAAGATAGTTCTTGCCGCTGTCTGCTCCACCGACAGAGAAATTTTAAAGGGCTACCGTCCCGACTTTAAAGGTATACTGGGACATGAATTTGTGGGCATCGCCGTGGAATCCTCAGACCCTTCTTTAATAGGTAAAAGAGTTGTGGGCGAATTGAATGCAGGATGCGGAAAGTGCATCTATTGTAAGACGGGCAGGGAAAAGCACTGCTTAAACAGAAAGACCATCGGCATCGTAAATAAGGACGGCTGCTTTGCGGAGTATATGACTTTGAGGACCGACCTTGTCCATGCTGTGCCCGATAATGTTTCCTTTGAGGAAGCTGTCTGCACAGAGCCTTTGGCCGCAGCTTTGGAAATTTTGCAGAGAAAGCATATAGGCCCTGACGACAGCGTCTGCGTAATAGGCGACGGACGCCTTGCCTTTATGATAGCTCAGGTGATAGCTTTAAACGGTGCAGATGTGCTTGTTTTAGGTCACCACGATGAAAAGCTGGAGAAATTCAAAAGCTTTGCAAGGGTGGCTAAGGACACAGAGGAGACATTTGAGATAGTAGTTGATGCCTGCGGACATCCTTCCGGTCTTGAAACTGCAAGAAAGCTCTGCCGCTGCGGAGGTACTATTGTAATGAAATCCACCTATCAGCAGGATGCAAAGGCGAACCTCTCATGGGCTGTTGTAGATGAAATAACACTTATGGGTTCCCGATGCGGTCCTTTTAAACCCGCTTTAAGACTTCTTAGGGATAAGAAGATAATTCTTCCTAAAATCGACCTTTTCCCATTGAGCGACTTTGAAAAAGCTCTCAGTACCAAGTCTTTTAAGGTGGGATTTGACCTTAGATAGCCTGTCTTAAAAAATCAACACTAATTAAGCACAAAATATTAATAAATTCTTTGTCTGTTTAATCAAATATGTGTTGCAAAATGAAATATATGATTGTATAATAGTTGGGCGATAAGAAATCGCAGAAAATTTTTTGGAGGAATTACACATGAATTTCAAGAAAATTACAGCTATGATGCTGGCACTTTCTCTTGCATTCGCACTCGGTGCATGCGGCAATGAGCCCGCTCCCTCTGAGGAAGCAGCTCCTTCCGAAGAAGCAGCTCCCAGCGAATCCACAGAAGCTCCTGTTGAAGGCGCAATGAAGATCGCTATCGTAACAAGCCCCTCCGGCGTTGACGACGGATCTTTCAACCAGGACGTTTATGAAGGCATTGTTGCTTTCAAGGAAGAAAATGAAGGCGTAGAAGTTACACCCGTACAGGAAACAGACCTCGCTAACGCTGTTAACGCAGTAAGCGAAGTAGTTGCTGACTACGACGTAATCGTAACACCCGGCTTCCAGTTTGGACCCGTTGGTGCTATCGCACAGGAAAACGCTGACAAGAAGTTCATCCTCGTTGACGAATTCGCAGCTGATTCCGAAGGCAAGCAGATCGACGACCTCGCTAACATGTACTCCATGAAGTTCGCTGAGCAGGAATCCGGCTTCTTAGCTGGTATCGCAGCAGCTTTCGAGACAAAGACAGGCAAGGTTGCAGTTGTTAACGGCATCGCATTCCCCTCTAACGTAAACTATCAGTACGGCTTCGAAGCCGGCGTTAACTACGCTAACAAGAAGTACGAAAAGAACGTAGAAGTAGTTGAGATCGAATCCTATGCAGGCACAGACGTAACAGGTGCTAACGTAGGCGGTAACTACGTAGGCGACTTCAACAACCCCGAAACAGGTAAGGTTGTTGGTAAGGCTCTTATCGACGAAGGCGCTGACATCATCTTCGTAGCAGCTGGCAACTCCGGCAACGGCGTATTCGCAGCAGCTAAGGAAACAGACAATGTTATGATCATCGGCTGCGACGTTGACCAGTACGACGACGGTGCTGCTGACGGCAGAAACATCATCCTCACATCTGCATTAAAGAACATGAACATCAACGTTTATCGTCAGCTCAATGCAATCAAGGATGGTTCCTTCAAGGGCGGTAACTTCGTTCTTACAGCTGAGACAGACTCCACAGGTATCGTAACAGAAGAAGGCCGTCATCAGATGGCAGAAGAAACAATCGCAGCTCTCAATGAGTCCTATGCACTCGTTAAGGACGGCACAGTTGTTCCTCCTCACAACTTCTCCGAAGGCGCTACTCCCGAAGAGTTCCCCGGCCTCAACTAATACTTGATTAGTTACAGAATTTTCTTAAGAAGCTTTGGTCTTGTGCCGAAGCTTCTTTTTTTATTTTTGCATTTTTAAAAGGGTGGGAAATATTCAGCATATGTGGAAAATTTGGGCTTTTTTCATATAAAATACTGCACTTTAGAACCACATTTTCATAGAAGTGTATTTTAATTCATTTTAGGCGTAAAAGGCAGTTTTTTTCTTTGACATTATCTTCTCAAAATGTTAAAATTAACGTGGATTTTTATTTTTGGGATAAAATTTTAAGAAATTTTAAAGGGATGATTAAAAAGTGAGTGAATATATCGTCGAAATGCGACACATTACCAAGAAGTTCCCGGGTATTGTCGCCAATGATGACGTGTCCATCTCCATAAAAAAAGGCGAGATCTACGCTCTTTTAGGGGAAAACGGAGCGGGTAAATCCACGCTTATGAGTATGCTTTTCGGTATGTACGAGCCCGACGAGGGTGAAATTTATGTAAGAGGGGAAAAGGTAAACATCACCTCTCCTGCACATGCCACAAAGCTCAATATAGGAATGGTACATCAGCACTTCAAGCTGGTTCCTGACTATACCATCACAGAAAATATTATCTTGGGACAGGAGCCCAAGGGAAAGTTTTTAGGCTTCCTTCCCTCTGTGGATATCAAGAACACAGATAAGAAGATCGCCGAAATTTCCAAGAAATACGGTCTTGAGGTAGATCCTACAAAGAAGATCAGCGAAATAAACGTATCCATTCAGCAGAGAGTCGAAATTTTAAAGATGCTCTACCGTGAATCCGAGATACTTATTTTTGACGAGCCCACAGCGGTACTCACCCCTCAGGAGATCGACTTCTTATTAAAGATCATCTTAGAATTACGCAAGGGCGGCAAGACGATTATCCTCATCACACATAAGCTGGAGGAGATAAAGCAGGTTGCCGACAGATGTGCTATTTTGTGCCGTGGAAAGCTTATCGACGTTCTTGACGTGAAGGAGACTTCCACAAAGCAGATGGCTAACCTGATGGTGGGCAGAGAGGTAGACTTTACCCTTCCCAAGACACCTCTTAATATGGGCAAAGAGGTCCTTTCTGTTGAAAACCTCACAGTTAAGAATAAGGACGGCTTCCCCGTTGTAAATGATGTTTCCTTCAAGATACATGAGGGAGAGGTCTTTGCGGTGGCAGGCGTTTCCGGAAACGGACAGACAGAGCTGGCCGATGCTATTGCAGGTATGCTCAATGCTTCTTCCGGAAAGATAATCCTCAACGGCAGAGATATAACCCATGAACATATAAGAAACAGAACAGAAGAGGGAATTTCCTATATTCCCGAGGATAGACAGAGCATGGGCTTAGTCTTAGACTACACACTTTCTGATAACATCTGTCTTAAAAATTACTATAAGGAGCCCTTCTGCAAAAAAAATCTTCTTGACCACAAGAAGTTCCTCGAATACGGACAGGACCTTATCGAAAAGTACGATATCCGTTCCGGTCAGGGCGTTGAAACCATCGTCCGCTCTATGTCCGGCGGTAATCAGCAGAAGGCAATTATCGCAAGAGAGATCGAACTTGGTTCAGAGCTTATGATATTCGTTCAGCCCACAAGAGGACTTGATATCGGAGCTATCGAAAATGTCCACAAGCAGATATTAAGAGAAAGAGACAAGGGCAAGGCCGTTCTTCTTATCTCTCTTGAGCTTGATGAGATAATGAACTTAGCTGATACCATCGGCGTTATCTTCTCAGGAAAGATCTTAAAGATCGCTCCTGCTGCAACTCTCACCAGCAACAAGGTCGGAGAATATATGATGGGGGTCAAGGAGCATGAATAATGAAAAAAAGACCAAAGTAAACGGCTTTAAGCGCTTCATGGTCAAGATTCTGGGTAATCCCAAAACACAGGGCATCGCAATACCTTTATTTGCGATACTCATAAGCCTTATTGCAGTAGCCGCAATGGTACTGCTCTTCGGAAAGAATCCTATCGACGTAGTAAAGAGCATCATGCAGGGCTCAGGTGTATTCCCCAAGGCAAATTATGCCGCTAAAAAGGGAATGCTCACCGACTTCATGGCTATGCTGGGAATACTTACACCTATGATATTTGCGGCCCTCTCTGTTGCCATCGCATTCAAGACAGGACTTTTCAATATCGGTGTTTCCGGTCAGATGCTGCTTGCAGGATTTGCAGCCACCATCACAGTGGGCTATTCCGATCTTCCCGGTGTCATCGCAAAGCCCCTTGTAATCGTAATCGGTGCAATTGTGGGAGCTTTGGCAGGAGCTATAATAGGCTACCTTAAATATAAGTTCAACATAAACGAAGTTGTAACCTCCATCATGCTGAACTATATCTTTGCAAACCTCATAAGCTTCTTTATAAACAGCTACTTTATAAACCCCGTTTCCCGTCAGTCCCGCTATGTAGGGGCAAATGCAAGACTTTCTATTGCAAATTTTGAAGCTATGGGCCTTAAGATGGACCTTCCCTTAGCCTTCATTTTAACTATCCCTGCGGCATTTTTAGTTAAGTTCCTCTTTGATAAGACAAAGCTGGGCTATGAATTAAAGGCCGTCGGCTTAAACAGAAATGCCTCCAAATATGCAGGCATGAACGTAGGAAAGAACATAGTTTTAGCTATGATAATTTCCGGAGCTTTTGCAGGAGTTGCAGGAGTTACATACTACTTAGGCTACTTCTCCTCCATCCAGCCCAAGGTGCTTTCCACATTAGGCTTCGATGCTATCGCAGTATGCCTCTTAGGAAATTCCAATCCTATCGGGATCATCTTCTCCTCACTTCTCATCACCATCATCTCCAGAGGTTCCAACTACATGAGCTCTTCCGTCGGACTTCAGCAGGAGATAGCACAGGTTATCACAGGACTTATCCTTCTCTTTACAGCCTGCGGAGTTTACATCAAGTACAAGGTAAATTCCTACCGTGAGGAAATCGCAGACGAAGAGAAAGCACTTAGAAAAGAAAGGGGACAGGAATAATGAATTCAGTCATTATTGATGGTTTAGCTTTTGCTATCCCTCTTTTCATCATAGCAGTAGGCGGAATTTATTCCGAGCGAAGCGGTGTCACCAATCTGGCGCTTGAGGGACTTTTGGGCGTAGGAGCTTTCACAGGCTCTGTGGCAGCTTTGGTATTTAACCGCATGGCAGGGGATGAAAATACAACAGCTACATTTATCATCACCTTTGTCTTTGCCTTTTTAGGCGGCGGTATCTTCGCTATGCTCCACGGACTTCTCTGTGTGAAATTTAAGGCAAATCAGGTAATTTCCGGCGTAGTTATCAATATCCTCGCCATGGCACTTACCACCTTCTTAACAAGCCAGATAAATGCTCTTGTTGTAGGCAAGCCCTCCAATAAGTTCATCTTAAATATCTGCTCTAAATTCACAGTTCCCGGCATTTCAAAGATCCCTGTACTGGGCGCAGTTTTCACAGATGTGTATGTTTTCATTCCCATCATCGTGGTGATCGCTCTCTTTGCATGGTATCTTCTCTATAAGACAACCTTCGGACTTCGCTTAAGAGCCTGCGGAGACAATCCTCATGCAGTTGATGCGGCAGGTGCCGATGTTGCAAAGATAAGATTTACAGCTGTTATGCTTTCCGGAGCTTTGGCAGGTATAGGCGGTATGGCATTTGCTTATTCCATCACAGCTTCTTATTCTCCCAGTATTTATTCCGGCTACGGATACCTGGCTATTGCGGCTCTTATCTTCGGTAACTGGAAGATACTCCCCACAATGGGAGCCTGCATGTTATTCGGTTTTGCACGTTCCGGCGGCTATAAGATCGCACAGATCTTAGGTCTTTCCAGTGCATTCTCCGATGTTATCATGATACTTCCTTACCTCCTCACACTTATCCTTCTCATGTTCTTCTCCTCCAACAACAAGGCACCCCTTGCACTGGGCGAGATATATGATAAGGGCAAGAGATAAAATTTGATCAAAATGAAAAAAGCGTCGGATGAAGGTTCGGCGCTTTCTTTTTAGGTGTAAATATGAAAAAGTTAGATATAGTCCCCTTTGAGGGGATAGGTATTTTAAAATTGGGCGACAAAAGGGAAGAAACAGACTTTAAGATCAAAGTTCTTTTAAAAGAAGCAGGCATAAATGAAGAAAGCCTTATGGTTTCCCGTGATTATATTGCAGAGGGCGGCTATACAAGGTATTTTGCAGAAAATTTCTTTGTGCTTGTAAATTTCGATCCTTCCGACAGGGCGGTAGAAGTAGGCATAGACAAA
>SAMEA104404106__coassemble_647_pt1 | contig 33351 bp, 31 predicted proteins | sample SAMEA104404106__metabat2_low_PE_047 | metagenome-assembled genome bin SAMEA104404106 (sample SAMEA104404106) | Balaenoptera acutorostrata | reverse complement strand
GACAGCATGAGAACATCGAGCTTTTCATCCGGAAGGCCGACAAGTATGTGGGCATAGAGAAACTGACGCCCTACGCCCTGCGAGAGCTGATCCAGGGCATCTATGTGGAGGTCCCGGACAAGTCCACCGGCAAGCGCCGCCAGACCATCCACATCAAGTATGACGGCATCGGCTTCATCCCTCTGGATGTGCTTATGAACGGAAAAACGGCGTGACCGAAGTCACGCCGCTTCCCGAGAACAACCAGTTCTCATGATATTTTGAATTTTACTGTTTTACGGCCACCGAGCTCAAGAACCGTTCTTTTATTATCAGAAAGATATGAAGTTTTGATATTTAAGCTGCGTGCATATCCTCTGTTTTTTCACCTAAAAGCTTGTGTGCAAACTTGCTTACAGGCTTATAAACAAGATATGTGATAACTGCGTTGATACCGCCCTTGAGAAGGTTGAAGGGGATGATGATGGGAACTAACATTCCGATGACAGCTTCTAAGGGTGCGCCCATGAAAATAGGTGTGAATACCATGTTGCAAAGTACCATCATGCCTGTCTGAACGAGAACTCCTGCGCCGAGAGCTATAACAGCTGACTTCTTGCTCTTCTTTTTTCTGTAAATATTACCTGCAACGACGGTGAAAATTCCTGTTGCAAGAATGTGCATTATGATTCCGATGGGGCCTGCCGCCGCAGAAACTGTAAGTCCCTGAATTGTGCTGGCTACTATGGTGAGAAGAAGTCCGCCCACAGGTCCTAAGAGGAAGGTTCCGATAAATATGGGAATATCTGCGGGATCATATTCTAAGAAGGGAGCCGCAGGCATGAGGGGGAAGTGGATAAGTCCCACCAAAACGATGCTGATAGCGGCCAAAAGACCTAATACGGTAAGCTTCTGAACTTTCTTGTGACTCTGGGAATGATGCATTTTTCTGCCTCCTGATGATTTTATAAAAATTTTCAGGAAAGCTGTTAACAGCTAAATAGGTATCCGCCGTAAAAAAATACCCTTCTGCATATTCTGCAAAAGGGCTTAAAATATCGGCATTATTACCGTTTCTTTCATCCGGACTTTACCGTCGGCCCCGGAATCCAACCGGGTCAGCGCTCATATTGAACGGTCGTGGGCTATACCACCGGTGGGGAATCTCACCCCGCCCTGAAACAGACTTTCCGTAAGCTATTATACTAAAGGAAAGCTTATTTTTCAAGTATTTCACAAGAATTTGTTAAAAATAAGACAATATCCGCACATGATTTTCCTCTAAAAGGAAATACACTTACCCAAAGGTTACCACTTACCTCAAAGTGCGTACTTTTCTTAAAGCTTCGGCTGTGTTATCATCCCATTAACGAAAAATCAAAGCTTTTGCGATAATTCTCTTTTCCATATTCAAAGTGTACCCCTCGAAAGATAAAACTTCGGGGGGTATTGCTTTTTATTTTACAATTTATTTTACAATTTATTTTACAATTTCTTTTAAAGCTTCTATGCAGGTGTCAACTTCCTCTAAAGTATTAAAGGAGCTGAAGGAGAATCTAACCGTTCCCTCGGGGTAGGTGCCTAAAGTCTTATGAGCTCTCGGGGCACAGTGAAGGCCGCATCTTGTCATAATGCCGTACTCACTTTCCAGCTTAAAAGCGACCTCTCCGTTGTCGTGCTCTTTAAAGTTTACAGAAACTATGGGGGCTCTGTCCTCAAAATCCTTCTTTCCTGCAAACTCAATAAAGGATATTTCCCCGGCTTTCTTATAGAAACTCTGGGCTATGCTTATTTCATCATCGAGAAGCTTTTTCATGTCTATGCCCTCTGAATATTTTAAAGCCGCATGAAGTCCCACTATGCCGGGAAGGTTCATGGTACCTGATTCAAACCTGTCGGGAAGTGAGGTCGGCACCGTCTCAAAATGGCTGAAAGAACCTGTTCCCCCTGTGATGATAGGTCTTACCCTGCCTGCCATATCCTCGGAAATAAGAAATCCGCCTATGCCCTGAGGTCCTCTCAAGGACTTGTGACCTGTAAAGCACAATACATCTATTCCCATTTTCTGTGTATCTATGGGAAACACTCCTGCGCTCTGTGCTGAATCCACTATGAATTTAATGCCGTGCTTTTTTGTTATTTTTCCGATTTCTTCAATGGGGAGAAGCGTTCCGCAGACATTGGAGGCATGGAGCATTATCACAGCTTTTGTATTGGGGCGAATTAGCTTTTCTACTTCCTCGGGGTCTAAGCTTCCGTCCTTTTCACACCTTGCACAGGAAAATTCCACACCTGCTTTTTCCATCTCCACCAAGGGGCGCATAACGGCATTATGCTCCATAGAAGAGGTTATAACATAGTCGCCCTTCTGCAGAAATCCCCTGATCATGTAATTTATAGAGTAGGTTATACCGGGCGTAAATATAACATTGGAGGGTTTAGGAAAATTAAAGAGCCTGCAAAGCATCTCTCTGGTATCATAGACCACATTTTCCAATTGGTAGGCTTCCTCGTAGCCCCCTCTGTTTATATTGAAGCCCCCTCTTTCCATCATGTCGTACATGGCTTTAGATACCCCCGGGTACTTGGGGAAGGAGGTGGATGAGTTGTCAAAATATATCCTTTTCATTTAAAAAAATCCCCGTCCTATTTGTTATTATTAAAATAATATCACAATTTTTTAAACTTTAAAGGGATTTTGGCAAGTATTAGGAATACATATAGCCTGCATTTTACATATCAGCTTTTTGTATTTAACATACGGACAGGTATGTGTTAGTATTCACTTGCGAAATTACGGCCGAATCTCTTTTGCGATTGGAGTTTTTTAAGTGAAAAAGAATAAATATGTCCCCATAGTATCTGTGGGACTTCTCACAGGTGCCATTTCAGTTCTTCTGGTATTTTTAGGCAATCCCAAAAACATGGGCTTCTGCATCGCCTGCTTTATACGAGATATTGCAGGTGCTCTGGGTATGCATCAGGCCTCGGCAGTTCAGTATGTAAGACCCGAAGTTATCGGCCTTGTATTAGGTGCCTTTGCCATGGCGCTCATTTCAAAGGAATTTAAACCCACAGGCGGCTCTTCCCCCTTTACAAGATTTATCCTCGGCGTATTTGTAATGATAGGCGCTCTTATGTTCTTAGGCTGCCCCTTAAGAATGGTTCTTAGACTTGGCGGCGGAGACTTAAATGCAGTTTTCGGTCTCATCGGCTTTACAATAGGCATACTTATGGGCATCTTCTTCCTCAATAAGGGTTTCAGCTTAAAGAGAGCCTACAAGCAGAGCTTCATCGAAGGCAGTGCTTTCAGCTTTGCAAATTTCATTCTTATTGCCCTTCTGGTATTTGTGCCCTCACTTTTCATTTTCAGTGAAAAAGGACCCGGCTCAATGAGAGCTCCCATCTATATAAGCCTTATAGCAGGACTTGTTATCGGTGCCTTAGCCTATAAGACAAGACTTTGCATGGTGGGCGGAATAAGAGATGCCTTCCTCTTCAAGGACTTCTATCTTCTCTCCGGCTTTGTGGGCATATTCTTAGCTTCCTTAGTCGGCAATATCATCACAGGCTCCTTCCACCTTTCCATGGCAGATCAGCCTGTTGCACACACATCCATCCTCTGGAACATCTTAGGTATGCTTCTTGTGGGCTTTGCAAGCGTGCTCTTAGGCGGCTGCCCCCTCCGTCAGCTCATCTTGGCAGGCGGCGGCAACTCCGATTCCGCTGTAACAGTCATGGGACTTTTAGTAGGCGGAGCACTTAGCCACACACTTAACCTTGCATCCTCCCCCGCAGGTCCTACATTAAACGGTCAGATAGCTGTTATCTTTGGCATTATTTTCACATTCATAATAGCTTACTCAAATATTCAGAAAGTAAAATAACAAGGAGATGTAGTTATGGCAAATGCAGTTGATGCAAGAGGTCTTTCCTGCCCTCAGCCTGTGATACTCACAATGAGAGCTTTGGAAAAGTCCTCTTCCTGTGTAGTCACAGTGGACAACGAGACAGCTGTTCAGAATATCACACGTTTTTGTGAAAGCAGGGGCAAGAAGGTTTCCGTCAAGGAGGACGGAGAGGACTTCGTACTCACAATAGGGTAGGTGTATAAGTTTGTATATAGCTACCTTCCACACTCATTTCGGTGCTACCGGCTTTAATCGCTCACTTACAAAGCTGGGGCAAAAAGGCATTATGTGCCCTGTCCCGAGAGCTCTTTCCGCTTCCTGCGGAGTATGCGTCAAATTTTCTTCCACAGACAACATTCCTTTCTCCTCTGTGACAGACTTAGACAGCGTATATAAAGAAACCCCCGACGGCTACGAGCTTATAATAGAGACAGAATAAAAAATAACACCTTCACGCTTCTTATCCTCGTGAAGGTGTTTTTCTTATCTTAAATTTTTCTCTTCCAAAAGCTTTTTTACCCTGTCGGGGTAGTTTCCGATGATGCCGTCAACTTCCAAATCAATCATACGGAGAATATCTTTTTCCTCGTTAACGGTCCATGTATTTATCTCTATGCCCTTTGATTTTAAGTCCTTATTGAGCTCGTCGGTTATCATGTGAAAATCGGGGTGATAAGCTTCGATATTTCTTTTTTCTATATAGTCGCCTGTATCCAATATCCATGTATCGGAGAGGAAGCCGCACTTTATATAAGGTGCCAAAGCTTTCATCCTCATAACGGAATAATGGTTGAAGGAAGAAACTATTACCTTTTCCTCCATGTGAAATTCCTTTATAAGCTCTAAGACCTTTGCTTCGATGCCGGGGTATTCATAAACTCCCGTTTTAAGCTCTATATTGGAAATTATGTCCTTATCCTTCACAAGCTCAAAATATTCTCTCAAAGTGGGTATCTTCATAAAGCCGTACTTTCCCTTGAACTTGTAGGAAAAGTCCACCTTGCAAAGCTCCTCATAGGTCATATCCTTTACCTTTCCCCTTTTATCGCCTGTGCGGTTTATAGTTTCATCGTGGATTATAACTATTTCCCCGTCACGGGAAAGATGCACGTCAAATTCCATTCCCTCACAGCCGGCTTCCAGAGCCTTAGTAAAGGAAAGGAGGGTATTTTCCGGATACTCACCCGAAAAGCCTCTGTGGGCAAAATTTCTGCACTTCATATATTTTCACCTCAACGCTATTATAAACCCTTTTCACTTAAATAAAAGGTTAAAATAGCCAAAGGAATGGCTTTCTTTTCTATACCGAAGGGAAGTAAATTTACATTAAGCTTCTTACCTCAAACGCTTTAAAAAGGTATAATTCAGTTACAAAGAAGTTTTTAAGGAGGATAACTATGAGCTTCAAGAGAGTTTTAAATGTGGTGGAGACACACGACGGCGAGCCTATGAGAGTAGTCACCGGCGGAGTTCCCCACATTCCGGGAAATTCAGTTTACGAGATGGAAGAATATCTTCGCACACACGACGACAGCTTGCGGAAGTTCCTTTTGAGAGAGCCCAGAGGCTATCCGCCCCTTTGCTGTAATATCTTAGTGCCGCCCAAGCACCCCGATGCCGCCGCAGGCTTCATCATAATGGAGCAGACAGAATACCCCATGATGAGTGGCGGTAATGTAATCTCCGTTGCAACGGTGCTTTTAGAGACAGGCATCATCCCCATGAAGGAGGGCATGAACGAATTTAACTTGGAGGCCCCTGCCGGACTTATAGGCATCAAGGCAAAATGCGAAAACGGCAAGGCAACAGAGGTCACCTTCCGAAATGTGCCTGCCTTTGCCCCCTATGTAAATGTGGAGATAGAAGTTCCCCACATAGGCCACGGAGTTGAAAAGGTGGTAGTTGATGTGGCGTGGGGCGGTATGTTCTACGTCATGGCAGATGTGCGCCAGTTCCCGTGGATAGAATTAACACCCGACATGGGCAGAGAGATAACCCGAGTTTCTTCACTTTTACTAAAAGCTGCACAGGATCAGCTCCCCGTAGCACACCCCCATTACCCCGGAGTGGGAATTTCTATCTCACAGCTTTACGGACCCTCCGATAACAAGGAAAAGTCCGATGTGAAAAATGCGGTGACCGTTGCCTCCGGAAAGGTTGACTTTGACAATCCTTCCACATGGATAGGCGCTTTGGACAGATGCCCCTGCGGAACAGGAACCTGTGCCAGAATGGCCGCCATGTACGCAAAGGGTGAATTAGGCTTAAATGAGACCTTCCGCCACGAGGGACTTTTGGGTGTAGTTTATAAGGGACACCTTGTAGAAAAGACAAAGATAGGCTCCTACGACGCCGTTGTTCCCACCATAACAGGCGAGAGCTGGATATACGGCTACGGCAACTTAGTCTTGGACCCCACAGACCCCTTCACAGAGGGCTTTACAATAGGAGATATCTGGGGCTAAAAACTTTTTTTCAAAAACTTTCCGATTTTTCAAGACATTCTGCCCTTCATAAACGTATACTATATGAGTACACAAAAAGAAAGGTAGAATACGATGAAAAAATTTTTAAGTTTAGCTCTTTCCATGACAATGCTCTTAAGCTTATTTGCCTGCCAAAATGAAGAAGCTCCCTCTCAGGAAGCAGAGCCTTCTTCCGATAATTCTGCGGAAGCTTCCAAAGAGGAAAAGCCCATGGGCGGAGTGCAGATAGCAAACCCCTTCTACACCTTTGACAATCTGGACGAAGCTGTGGAGGTAACAGGCTTTTCAATGACACTTCCCGAAGTCCCCTCATGGGCAAAGGAAGTAGTTTACCGCCCCAAGACTGACGCTACAATGCTGGAAGTCATCTACTTTAACGATACCGACGAGATACGCATGAGAAAGGCTCCCGGAAGCGATAAGGACATAAGCGGAATGTATAATGAATTTGAAAATTCCGAGGAGATCACAGTCGGCGAAAAGACAGTCACAGTTAAGGGCAAAGAGGGCAAAGCTTACATGGCTGTATGGACAGACGGCGACTTCTCCTACTTTGTAAGAGACACAATGGGACTTACAAATGAAGAGATGGCAAAGCTCATTGAAGTTATAGCGTAAAATTTAAAGGCAAAAAATAAGACGGCCGGAGAAGTGATCTCTGACCGTCTTTTATTATTCTTAAAATTACCAGGAAATGAGCTCGTAGCCGTCCTCTGTAACGAGAACCTGTACTTCCCACTGTGCGGAGGGCTTGCCGTCAGCTGTTGTAACTGTCCAGCCGTCCTCTTCGTTTGTCTCTACCTTGTCAGAGCCCATATTTACCATGGGTTCGATTGTAAAGATCATGCCGGGGACCATGAGCATCTCTTCGCCTGCCTTGGATACGAAGCTTACCCAGGGATCTTCGTGGAATTCGATACCGCAGCCGTGGCCGCCGATCTCTCTTACTACGGAGTAGCCGTTCTTAACAGCGTGCTTGTGAACAGCTTCGCCCATATCGCCTAAGAAGTGCCAGGGCTTGACCATCTTTAAGCCTTCCTCGATGCACTCGTGTGTAACTTCTACAAGTCTCTTCTTTTCGGGAGAAACCTCGCCGATGCAGAACATTCTGGAGGAGTCGGAGAAGTATCCGTCTAAAATTGTAGAGCAGTCAACATTGATGATGTCGCCGTCCTTTAAAACAACGTCATCGGAGGGAATGCCGTGGCAAACTACGTTGTCGATAGATGTGCAAACGCTCTTGGGGAAGCCCTCGTAATTTAAGGGGGCGGGGATAGCGCCTCTCTTAACTGTTTCGTTGTATACCCACTGGTCGATCTCTTCTGTTGTAACGCCTGCCTTGATATGCTCGCCTACATAGTCTAAAACAGCCTTGTTGACTTCGGCGCTCTCCTTGATCTTCTTGATCTGTTCCTCGTTCTTGATAAGGTCATGTGTAGGTACCTCTGCGCCATTCATCTCAAACATCTCAAGCTTTGAGTCAAAATCGCAGTGACAATGCTTATACTTCTTTCCGCTTCCGCACCAGCACAGTTCATTTCTTCCTAATTTGTGCAAGAAAAACACGTCCTTTCAAATTTTGAAGGCGCAAAAGATGACCTGCATATTTTTAAAACACAGGGCCTTCGCCTTCTTCTTTTATATAGATCACCGATAGCATCTATTGATACTGACGGCATATTAATATAACTTATTTATTATCCTTGTTTCCGTACTTTTCCTTCAGCTTGCTGAAAGAAAGGTCACTTATGGCATGCTCCATTTTGCATGCGTCCTCATTTGCGATTTTTTCATCCACACCCAGCTCAATGAGCTTTTCTGCAAAGAAGCAGTGGCGTTCGTAGGTTTTCTCGGCTATCTCACGTCCTGCATCTGTAAACTGCAGTGTATGATCCTTGTCCATGTATATGTAGCCTTCCTTGGTAAGAAGAGAGACAGCATTGGAGACACTGGGTTTTGAAAAGCCCAGATACCTTGCAACATCAACAGAATGGACGTCGCCGATCTGCTTTTGAAGCACAAGAAGTGCCTTTAAGTAATCTTCTCTTGAGGTGGTGTATATTTTCATATTCTTCTCCCTCTCAAATAAGTATTTCCCAAAATAAACAAAGAGGCATCCCGAATAAAGGTAGGATGATATTACCTATCAAAATTACCACTTTGCCTTAGCCCTGTCAAGAAAATCAGCAGACTTTTTCCTTCTGTTTTAAGTCCTGACTTTATTTATACAAGCTGAAAATCAGCTTTTTTGATAAGCTTTCGCACTTTTTCTCATACATCGTAATTATACTACTAAATGAGTATGATTTTCAATAAAAAATATATATCAGCACCACTTTTGCAGTAAAAAACTCATCTTTTTTAAAATTAACAAGAAATGATAATAATTCTTTTTTTGCCTCTTATAAAAATAATTTAATTTCTCCCTAAAACAAAATCAGAGCCCGAGATATACTCAGACTCTGACCTTGTTATGAAGAGATAAAATATGGAATAATTTCAATTCTTTTAGTTCCTCTTTAGGATATCACAGACTTGTGCTTTTGTAAACTAAATTGTTAAAACTCTTGAAAACTTTTTCACATTTTATAAATTCAATCGCCGATTATTGTGCATTATCATGTATAAACTTTCTGACTTTCTGCAAAAATTATTTTATCTTCATTTGGAAATCGCACAATTCGTCGCCGTTTCCCATGGTTTTTGTCCTGTGCCATAAAAGCTTCGGATGAAGATCGTCATTTTTTACATCGTCTGTGTGACAGAGTATTTTGGTAAGCTCAAAGCAGCCCAGCTTTTTAAATATCTCGCAGTAGGGGCATTTTGTCATGTCGAATCTTGCTTCGGTATTGTCTGTGGGATAGAAGCTGAACACAAATCCTGCATCAAAGCCGAACATATTTTTTGTGACTTTCTTCCACATGAGGGGCACCAGCTTGTAAGCACCCGGTATCTTCAGCATCATCTTCATGGAATCGTAGTCCTTTTTGGCATCGTTTGTGAAAGCATCGTACATTATTCTGTACGCCTCCTCCTTGGAGATGCCCTTTTCCTGCATGGCCTTATAATAGCTCACCGCCGGATATATGACCTTGAAGGTGTGGGCTTTTACCGCCTTTGTTTCCCCGTCATTTTCCTTACAAAGCTGCGAGAGCTTTTCCTCTGCCAGCTTTACAATGCCGTCGGCTTTTTCCTTTTCAAATTCCGAGTATAAAAGCTTTTCTGTGTCCTTTGCAATATTTGTTTTTTTCATACCATCACCGGCTCCTTAATTAGAGGATAACACCTGCGGACAGAGAAATCAATCTTTTAAAAAACACAGCTTTCTTGACCTGCCGACAGCTTGAATATATAATAAAATCAGATGCAGGGAGGAGAAAAAATGACAGATTCAGAGAGAAAAAAATTTGCCGAAGAATATCTTTTGCTTCTTTCGGAGGGCATAAATCCCTTAAACAACGAGGAGCTTTCCCAGGACGACATAGTGAATAATCCCCACATATCAAACTGCCTTAAATTTGCCGCAGGAGTTATAGCAGCTTCCATAGAGGCGGAGGAAAAGGAGAGAAAGAGACTTTTCAAAAAGACGGATTTTCAGATCTCCGACGAAAAGCTCAAGGCTTTCAGCTTCTCAAAGCGCCCACTTTCCATAACAGAGCTTTCCAAGAGGCTAAATGAGCTTATCGACACCGAAAACATGAAAAGGTTCTCCTATTCAAATATAACCTCCTACCTTGTGGATAACGGATTTTTGCAGATCATAACAGCTTCTGACGGAAAAAATCAAAAGCTTCCCACAAATTCGGGAAAGTCCATAGGAATTTTCACAGAGGAAAGGACCAGCACGAGGGGCCCTTACACCGCCGTGCTCTATGACGAAAATGCACAGAGGTTCATAATAGATAACTTTGAGGCCATATTTGAGTATAGTCTCCGAAAGAAGGAAGAAAAGCACGTAACAGAAGCCGCTCCCATCCTTCCGTGGACAGAAGCTCAGGATATGTCCCTCAGGCAGATGATGAAAAGCGGCAGCTCCATTTCCCAGATATCCATGCTTTTAAAAAGAAGCGAAAAAGAGATACACGAGAGGATAAAATTCCTCAGGGAAAACAGCGACTCCCTGCCGGAGGAAAGGCAGGGCGAATACATAGACTTCAACTTCGCAGAGGACGGTTACAAGGGCATCAAGAAAATGGGCATAAACGGCACAAGGTATATTAAGGATGAAGAAGAAATGCTGATGCCGGATATAGATGTGCCGGAGTACGAGGAATAAAAATAAAACGCAGGACTCAAGGAGAAATCCCGGTCCTGCGTTTTTTGTATTCTATTTTTTATTCTGCTTGTATTTCATTTTGGCGTAGTCACCGAAGGCGTTTGTCATATTTGATTCCTTGGTTATAAATGCGGCGGAGGGCTCGTTTGTCTTTATCAATACGACGCCGTATTCCTCTTTTACATAGAGGTGGGTGCTTTCGGGAAGCTCGTCATTTATGCAGACGTGAAGATTTCTGTATTCCTTCTCCATAGCCAGAAGCCTTTCAAGGTGAATAAGATAATCCTTTTCATCATATTTAAAATTGCCCATTCCCGCAAGCTCTATGGCCGGCATGGAAAATCCCGAAGCATCGGCAGACTTAAGCTTCACGGGAGGAACGGTGATATATATGTCGTACTTTTTTATGCGCTCTTTGAAGGCTTCCGAAACCTTTTGCCACAGATCCAAAACCGGCATAGCTGTTTCCTTTTGGAACTCCTGCATCATGGCAGGGGGCACGGCAAAAAGCGGCAGAACCGCAGAACGTGTATACGAATTGCCGTCATATGCTATCATCTCGCTCAAAGCCTTGAAAAATTCATCTATGTTATTCTTGGTAAATAACTGCATCAGCGGCTTGCAAAGGCGGAAATACTCATTGTACTCCCTTATGAGGGCATCCACAGCTCCCCTGTCTGTTATAAAGAGGTTCAGCATACCCTCGGTTTCCTCATGCACAGAGGAGGATACGACCGCCGCCGTGGAGGGCGCTATAAACATTGTTCTTTTAAAAAGTCCGTCTCTGAGTCTCGGATAGCAGTAGGACTCCACAGCTCCCGTCATATAGATGGGCACCCACTTGGACACAGCTTCCATAAGCTCATTGAGGTCTCTTGTCATATTGTGTATTATCTTTACCCTGTTGCCCTTCATCAGCACCTTGGTAAAGAGAAGCGCCCACTTTTTAGCAAAGCCCGGGTCCTCATAAAGCCATGCCATATTTTCCTCGGAGAACAGAAGCAGAGTCTGGGGCTTTTCCTCCTTTAGTATCAGACTGAAAAATTTTATGACCGCCTGACGCTTTCCTTCGTTTCCGTAAAAGAAGTGAGAAGGTGACAGACTTTCCTCTAAACTTCCGTTTGAAGGGAGCTTTTTCATTTCGGGAGACGTTACATTCGTAAAGCCGTCAAGAAACTTTTCGGCAGCTTTTTCGGCATAGTTATCATCGGATAAAAGCCAGCTTTGCAATATTTCCCACATACAGCAGGAACTTTCGGCTTCATCTGCCTTAATGCCCGCTATTTTTTCAAGAAGTTCAAACTGATAAGGCTTTGTTATGTGCTTTTCTATATATTTACAGACATTGGGAAGCCATTCATGCTTTTTAGGCAATACCCTTTTTCCGTTTCTAAGCCTTCCTATATGCGAGCTGTTCATTCCTATCGCCTGACCTAATCGGCTGTTGGAAACTCCTGCAATATTCATAAGAATATCAAGCTTTTGAGAAAACATTATATCACCTCAAAAAAAGTCTACCATAAAAGCAAAATACTAACAATAGGTAAAAAGCTTTAATTTTGGCACAGCTCATGCCATAAGTTTTGGCACAGCCAAACAGCCAAAAGTTATTGTTTAAAATACAGAATTTAGTAAACTATTATTAGGCAAGCAAATATTCAGAAATATTCTGTACTCATATCAAATACACATTATTTCTTAATATCTGCTTTAAGCTCTTTAAAAAACAAACTATAAAGGAGAGATTGAAATTGAAAAAATCAATAAGTCTTATCATAGCTCTGACAATGGTTCTTTCACTTATGTCTGTGACCGTCTTTGCAGTCACTTCTGTAAATTTCACCATTGATGAGCCTGTTGCAGGCAGTCCCCTTCCTTCAGAAGCAACCGTTGGAAACATTCCCGGTGCAGAGGCAAATGTTACATATGTGACTTCTGCTTCCCTCAGCTATCCGGTTCCGGCAGCCGGCAGCTATATTGCAGACTTTCTTTTTAAGGATATAACCTGTCCTGCCGATGCTCTTTATGAATGCGACGGTCTTTGCTGGTGTATCAAAAATGCCGACGGCAGCTACTCAAGAGTCGCAGGAGAAGAAAGATTCAATTCAGAAACTACCTATTATGCACAATTCAGAATACATGCCAGGGGCGATGGCGTTGTACTTGCTGACTCCCTCATATCAAACTTAGACAATATTACCGTCAACGGAAATCTTCATCCCGTAGATGGTGCTCATGTAAATGAAACAAAAACACAGGCAACATTTTATGTCGAACAGCCTTTAAAAGTTCCCGAAACAGCTTTGAAAAGCCTGGAAGGAAGCATCACTTTTCCTGTGATCGGAAACAAGCCCTCTTTCAGTGTAAATGTTCCTCAGGGAGCAAATTACACAGCAAAAATAAATGAAATTTATACCGAAACTGAATATAATGTAGGACCTGAAGACACCTTTGCCGAAGGAATAGAGTATTGTTTCTCTATAAGATTCAAAGCAAATGAAGGCTACAAGCTTCCTCAGTCAACTTCCGATATAAGAAATACTGGAATAGTAATTAAGGATGAAAAAGGAAATGTGCTCACACACATGAATACAACTTATGTTCCCGATACCGAGGAATTACAGCTCAATGTTTTCTTAAATGCAGCAAAGCCCGAACCAATAGTTCTGACAAGCTTTGACGGAATCATCACTGCTCCCGTCGGCGGAAGTAAGCCTGTATACAAGGTAAAGGTCCCCAATAATGCAAACTACACAGCAGTGATAACTGAATTCCGTGATTTTTACTATGAAGAGACCATAGGTCCCAAGGATACATTTACAGCAGGAGAAAAATATTTATTCTTTGTTAAGTTCACAGCAAATGAAGGATATAAAGTACCCGAAAATGTAAGAAATGCAGAGTTTTTACTTGAAGATGAAAACGGCAACAGGATAGAGGGCTCTCCCTACTACGATTCAAGCGACGACACCTTCAATATTGAGGCTAAGATCACAGCAGGAGAAGCTCCGATTACAGAACCTGAAAATGAAAGACCTCGTCCCGGTCATCACCATGATTCCGACGATAAGGAAACTGTAATACCTGCTCCTGTAATAAAGCCGGAAACAGTTATAAAGCCTTCAATGAACCCTTCAACAGGCGCCAACATCTAATCTCTATATAATTCCCATTTGAAAAAGCTCCCATACAGGGAGCTTTTTCTTTTTGATATTTAAAATTTAATTTACAGTATAAAAAAAGCTGAGAAGAATCATCCTTCCTCTCAGCTTTTTAATATTTTTAATTAGTCGATGGAAATTACCTTATAGCCTGCATCTTCAACAGCCTTCTTGAGAACTGCGTTGTCAACATCCTTTGTAAGTGTTACAACTGCATTTCCCTTTTCGTGGGAAGCTTCTGCGCTTTCTACTCCGTCGATAGCTTCGAGAGCCTTCTTGGTGTGAGCTTCGCAGTGCATGCACATCATGCCTTCGATCTTCATTGTCTTATTCATGGTCAAATTCTCCTTTTTGTTTTCTTTTATGGAAAGAACCTTGTAGCCTGCATCCTCAACTGCTTTTTTGAGAACTGCATCATCAACGTCCTTTGAAAGTGTAACTACTGCTGTCTTGTTTTCGTGAGAAGCTTCTGCATTTTCTACTCCGTCGATAGCTTCGAGAGCCTTCTTGGTGTGAGCTTCACAGTGCCGGCACATCATGCCTTCGATGTTCATTACCTTTGTGAGAGCGGAAGCTTTCTTTGCGCTTCTTTCTACGGAAAGCACCTTGTAGCCTGCATCTTCAACTGCCTTTTTGAGAACTGCATCGTCAACGTCCTTTGAAAGTGTAACTACTGCTGTCTTGTTTTCGTGGGAAGCTGCTGCCTTTTCTACTCCGTCGACAGCTTCAAGAGCCTTCTTGGTGTGAGCTTCACAGTTTTGGCACATCATGCCCTCAACCTTAAGTGTTCTTGTCTCCATGCCTGCTGCTTCGCATTCGCACTTTACAGGTGCAGGAGCGGGAGCTGTGATCTCTTCCTCAACAGCTTCTGCAGGAACAGCCTTTACCTTTAAGGGCTTGTCCTTGGAAGCGTCATGGAGCTTAAAGAGGTTAAGTCTGAGTGCGTTTGTTACTACGCAGAAGCTGGAAAGGCTCATTGCAGCTGCGCCGAACATAGGATTAAGTGTGATTCCGAAGGGAATGAGAACACCGGCCGCAAGAGGAATACCGATGGAATTATAGAAGAATGCCCAGAAGAGGTTTTCGTGGATATTTCTGAGTGTTGCTCTTGAAAGTCTTACCGCTGTGGGAACGTCGCTTAACTTGGACTGCATGAGCACAACGTCTGCCGCATCAATGGCAACGTCGGCACCTGCGCCGATTGCGATACCGATATCAGCTCTTGTGAGGGCGGGAGCGTCGTTGATTCCGTCGCCGACCATAGCTACCTTGCCTCGCTTCTGGAGCTTTCTGATAACAGCTTCCTTGCCGTCGGGAAGAACTCCGGCGATAACCTCGTCAACTCCTGCCTGCTTGCCTATTGCCTTTGCAGTGCGCTCGTTGTCGCCTGTGAGCATAACAACATGGATGCCCATGTTTCTCAGTTCCTTAACTGCCTGAGGGCTGTCTGCCTTGATGGTATCTGCAACTGCGATGATACCGCAGAGCCTGCCGTCCTCTGAGAAGAATAAGGGTGTCTTGCCTGCTTCTGCAAGCTTGTAAGCCTTTTCCTCTAAATCGGCAGGAACATTTGCAACTGTCTTTATGAAGCTGCTGCTTCCGCCGTAAAGGACCTTGCCGTTTAAGTTGGCTGTAAGTCCGTTTCCGGGTAAAGCTGAGAAGTTTTCAACTTCATTTGCAGAGATCTTATTTTCTTCTGCGTAGGAAACTATTGCTCTTGCAAGGGGATGCTCACTCTTAGCTTCCAGAGAATAAGCCTTGTTTATAAGTGTTTCTTCTGTGTAACCGTCAGAAGGAAGAATATCTGTCACCTTGGGTTCGCCGGATGTGATAGTACCTGTCTTGTCAAGAGCTACTACTGCGATTCGGCCTGTCTCTTCCAGAGATACCGCTGTCTTAAAGAGGATGCCGTTCTTAGCACCCATGCCGTTGCCCACCATGATAGCAACAGGTGTTGCAAGTCCTAAGGAGCAGGGGCAGGAAATAACTAAAACGGAAATACCACGGGCTAAAGCATAGCCTACATCGTGATTTATAAACATCCAGATAACAAATGTAACTGCCGCAATAGAGATTACTGTGGGGACGAAAATTCCTGCTACCTTGTCGGCTATCTTTGCGATAGGAGCCTTTGTAGCTGCCGCATCGGAGACCATCTGAATGATCTGGGATAAGGTTGTATCCTCGCCTACTCTTGTAGCCCGGCACTTTAAGAAGCCGGATGTATTTGTTGTTGCGGCGGAAACTCCGTCACCTGCTTCCTTATCTACGGGGATGGATTCACCTGTGAGAGCTGCTTCATTTACGGCACTGCTTCCCTCGATGATGATTCCGTCCACGGGGATATTCTCTCCGGGCTTAACTACAAAGATGTCGCCCTTCTGAACTTCCTCGATAGGAACTTCAGTTTCAACGCCGTTTCTTAAAAGAACAGCTGTCTTGGGGGCAAGCTTCATAAGTCCCTTGAGGGCATCTGTTGTTCTGCCCTTGGAGCGTGCTTCCAGCATCTTGCCGATGGTGATAAGTGTAAGGATCATAGCGGCGGATTCAAAATAGAATTCGTGCATATAGTGGTGAGCCATTTCCATGTTGCCGTTTGCCATGTGGTCAGCCATTGCAAGAAGAGCGTAAAGGCTCCATGCAAAGGAAACAGCAGAACCCATACCTACTAAGGTATCCATGTTGGGGGCCTTGTTCCAGAGTGCCTTAAAGCCGCTTGTAAAGAACTTCTTATTGATGATCATTACAATTCCGGAAAGAACAAGCTGGAGTATGCCGTTGGAAAGCGGATTGTCAAAGAATGAGGGAACAGGCCATCCCCACATATTTGCTCCCATGGAGAAATACATGAGAACCAGTAAGAATACTAAAGAGGTAACGAGTCTCCTCTTGAGAAGAGGTGTTTCGTGATCCTCCAAAGCTTCGGCGGCGTCCTCCATGGAAGGAGCCTTTGCCCCTGCGCCCTTGACTGCACAGCCGTAGCCGGCATTTTCTACGGCGGAGATTATTTCCTGAGCGGTTGCTGTACCTTCAACTCCCATGGAGTTTGTAAGCAAGCTTACCGAACAGGAGGTAACGCCGTTAAGACCGTTGACTGCCTTTTCAACTCTTGCGCTGCAGGCAGCACAGCTCATGCCTGTGACATTAAATTGCTGCATAAATGAATATCCTCCTTTATAAAGTAAAATTATTAACGCATTAATTTCTGGAGCGTACAGACGAGCTCATCAATAGTTTCGTCCTTGCCCGCTCTTATATCCTGAGCTACACAAGTTTTTATGTGATTGCCCAAAAGTACCCTGTTAAAACTGTTGAGTGCCGCAGTTACTGCGGAGACCTGTGTGAGAATATCGACGCAGTAAGCATTTTTTTCCACCATGCCCTTTATGCCCTGTATCTGACCTGCGATCCTGTTTAAGCGGTTTATCATGTTCTTATATTCCTCTTCGGAGCGCTCTTTGGTCATGTGGCAACGGGGACACTGAACTTCTTTATTTTCAGCTCTGCAATGCTGACAGTGTATGTTATTTTCCATCTGCTTTTCCCCTTTCTGCACTATAATAATATACCGTATGGGGGTATATGTCAATAAAAAGTTTGTCTCGCCTAACCTGTCATTTTTAGCCATTTAAGAAGAAAACAAAAGCATTCCTTCTTATTTTGCCCTAAAGGCAGAAAAAGAACCCCTCAGACAGGCTGTGTCCGTCTGCGGGGTTTGCAGTTATTTTATTAGCAAGCTGTTACCGGTTCAATTTTTTCGGCAGGAGTGGTCAAAACACCAATCGTATCCCCGCAGCTATCAAAAAATTCAACTTCAAAGTCTGTGCCATCGTATTCAAGTACAATAGTACCTATGGTTCCAGCCAGTAGACTCTGAAAAGCGCTTTTCAGCCTTACGACATCTAACTCTTTCATGCTTTAATCCTCCTTTATAATGATCGCCGACAATGGTGTTTTTGTTATTATAACATCTTTTCGCCTTCCTATATCCTTACAAATTCCCGCATAACCAAACCTTTCCTGCACATACTAAGAAAGACAAATATCCGCAGGAGGTTTCAGATATGAAAGCAACAGGAATAGTCAGAAGGATAGACTATTGAGTGATAATAGGACCAAAAGAGAAAAGTTCCGAAGAGTCCGGAAAACAAAAAAGCATTCCATCCGGAATGCCAAAATTCGATTGAATAAAACAGAAAGAACCTTTGGCAGGCGTACCGTTCTCCTGCATCTCTCGGGTTTCCCCTGTCATACCGTCGGTGTGTGGTCAGTACGAAATCTACCACCTCAAAGGTTCTCTCCGTCTCTATTCTATCACATTTGCGTTTCGGGATAAAGACAGATGCGCCTTTTTCAAAGGGAAAACCGAAGAGCAAAGCTGTGAAAGGAAGCGGCTTCTCGCATATTTCCTCCCCGGCGGGAAATACTACCTGCAAAGGTAAAACAAGGGAGGCTACTATATATGAAAGCAACAGGAATCGTGAGAAGAATAGATGATTTAGGCAGGGTGGTCATACCTAAGGAGATAAGAAGGACACTCCGAATAAGGGAAGGTGACCCTCTTGAAATTTTCACCGAGCATGAGGGGGAGGTCATCTTCAAAAAATATTCCCCCATCGGGGAGATAGGCTCCTTTGCAGGGCAGTATGCAGAAGCTATGGCAAAGGTGGAGGGCTCACCTGTCATAATCTGCGACAGGGACCATGTGATAGCTTCCTCGGGGCTTCCTAAAAGGGAGATAGCCGAAAGAAGGGTATCTCAGGGGCTTGAGGACCTGATGGAGGACAGGCAGAATTACGTCCTTGATTCTCCTTCTGCCGCACCACTTTACCCCGTGGAGGGTATAGACAAAAAAGCCATAGTTTCCTGCCCCATAATTTCCTCGGGGGATGTGTGCGGAGCAGTTTCTGTTTTAGCAGGTGACAGCCCCTCACTGGCAAGGGAAGCTGACATCAAAATAACAGCTACTGCCGCCCTCTTTTTAGGAAGGCAGCTTGAAGATTGATTTTAACAGCTTCATAAAAGAAAAAGCGGAGCGTACTTTTTGAAAATACGTTCCGCTTTAATATTTTTAGTTGAATTTAAAGAGAAAGATAAGACTTGCCGCTGCCCACAGGAAGGATATAACCGTTCCTGCTATATGGCATTTAAACCTTGTCTCCTTATAGCTCAAAATTTCTGCAAAGGCCATGGATAAGCCAAAAAGCATATGGAATACACAGTGCCTTATGCCGAAGATCTGACTTCTGTCGGAAGGAAGTGCAAGTATCTGAAAAAGTACGGCCAAAGCGTACAGCAGATGGGGGTCTTTCAGCTTCATTTCCTCTACTCGTGGAATCTGTCCCACTTGTCGCAGAGGGAAGCTATCTGGTCCGCAAACTTTGCAAGGTCCTTATTTGTGCCGCCTTCGTTATGCGCAATAACCTCCATAAGTCTCTTGCCCATGGAAACAAGCCTTCTGTAAGTGGAGGAAGCTCTCTCCTGAGCGTAGGTCTTTTTCTCGATGGGAACAGGTCTTGCCTCGTAAAGGCAGGTGTTTGTAAGGAGGTCGTAGCAGGTTCCGGAGTAGGGAGCAACTGCATTATAGCCCATGGACCTCAATTCGCCGGTATAATTTATCATTACCTCGTCGTCGCCGTGAACTACGAAAACTCTCTCGGGGATGGGATCAAATTCCTTGAGCCATCTGAGAAGTCCGTCGTGGTCTGCGTGTCCGGAAACGCCGGGAAGAGTTGCTATCCTTGCTTCAACGTCGATGGTCTCGCCGAAGAGCTTGACTGAGTCGACGCCCTCAAGAAGCCTTCTGCCCAAAGTATTTACCGCCTGATAACCTACGAAAAGAACTGTGCATTCCTTTCTCCACAGGTTGTGCTTCAAGTGGTGCTTGATTCTGCCGGCTTCGCACATTCCGGAAGCTGAAAGGATCACCTTGGGCTCGGTGTCGAAGTTGATGGCTCTGGAATCGTCGCTGGAAACGGATAATTTTAATCCCTTGAAGGAGATGGGGTTTATTCCCTTTCTCACAAGCTCCAGAGCTTCCTTATCAAAGCTCTCCATGCAGTTTTCCTTAAATACGCTGGTGGCTTCTACCGCCATAGGGGAGTCAACATACACGGGGAAGTCGGGGAAATCGGGGCAGAGGTTCTTTTCCTTTATCTCTCTTATAAAGTAGAGAAGCTCCTGTGTTCTGCCCACTGCGAAGGAAGGAATGACCACATTTCCGCCCATGGCGAAGGTCTCGTTGATTATCTTAGCCAAAGAGCCCACATAGTCAGGTGTAGGTCCGTGGCTTCTGTCGCCGTAGGTGGACTCTGTGAGGACATAATCAGCTTCCCTGATATACTGGGGGTCCCTGAGAATAGGCTTATTTATATTGCCTATATCGCCTGAAAATACTATTTTCTTTGTTACGCCCTCCTCTGTTGCCCAGACTTCAATAGAAGCTGAACCCAGAAGGTGACCCACATCTATAAATCTTACAACTATTCCGGGGTATATCTCTATCTTTTCATTGTAGGGATGACCTTCAAAAAGCGAGATAGCTCCCAGAGCATCGTCCATTGTATAAAGGGGAACATATTCCTCGTGTCCTGCTCTTCTGCCCTTTCTGTTTCTCCACTCTGCTTCAAATTCCTGAATATGTGCAGAATCCTTAAGCATTATGTCGCACAGGTCCTTTGTGGGCTCTGTGGAATGGATAGCACCTTTAAATCCGTGCTTATATAAAAGGGGAAGCTTGCCGGAATGATCTATATGTGCATGGGTAAGAAGAACGCAGTCAACAGCATTTGCGCCTATGGGCAGTTCCACGTTTTCAAACATATCTCTTCCCTGTTCCATACCGCAGTCAATAAGTATTCTTCTGCCTGATGCTTCCAGATAATAGCAGCTGCCGGTCACTTCATGTGTGCCGCCTAAAAAAGTAAGCTTCATAAATTTCCCTCCTGATAAACATTATTGATTTTGCGTTATAACATACAGTTTCTTTAAACATTATAGCATATATTATAATATAAATATTGACAATGTATATATAATTTAAAAACTGTGTTAAATACGCCAAAATATGCTATAATCTTCCTTGCGTTTTTAAAAACTTTGAAGGAGATAAAGTATAGTGAGTGAAAACAAAGCCAATGTATTAAACTTAGGCAAAAGCCCCACGCACACTGTTTTGAAGCTGGCATGGCCGACTATTTTGGAACAGCTCGTAATGGCGCTTCTTACTATTGCCGATGCGGCCATGGTGGGAGCTCTGGGTCCCGGACCTTCCGCCGCCGTGGGAATAGTGATGCCTATGACATACCTTTTAAACGGTCTTGCCTGTGCGGTATCCACGGGCTTCTCTGTTGTTACAGCTCAGTCCATAGGCTCAAATGACATGGACAGGGCCTCAAGAAGTGCCAACAAGGGAATTTTCTTTGCCATGATATCAGGTCTTGCGGTGACTGCCATCTTTTATCTGCTGGCTCCCCATATGCCCTTCCTCATGGGCGCAGAGCCGGAGATAGCACAGATGACCACAGATTATTTCAGAGTATTTGCTTTTACTGCGGTACTTAATATTTCTTCCACCACCTGTTCTGCGGTCCTCAGGTCCTGCGGACAGACAAAGACACCCCTCATAATAAATACCTGCTCCATCATATTAAATATAATCCTCAACTTTATATTTATTTTCCCCTCCGCAACACTTCATTTCATGGGTATGGAGCTTGCATTCAAGGGACTTGACAGAGGTGTAAAGGGAGCTGCGGAAGCAACTGTTATTTCCATGGTGCTGGCCTTTGCGGTGCTCTTCTTTACCACATATAAAAACGGCAGAGGCATCATCATTTCCATAAAGGATATGCCCAAGCCCGACAAGGACGTATACAAAAATGCCGCCCATGTGGGACTTCCCATCTTCTTTGAAAGAATCACCTTGGGCTTAGGTCAGGTGGGCTATATGAGACTTGTTTCCACCATGGGGACCTCGATGATAGCCGCTCACCACTTAGCCGCACAGGCAGAAAGCCTTTCCTACCTGCCCTGCTTCGGATTTTCCGTGGCGGCAACCACATTAGTAGGTCAGGCCGTCGGCGCAAGGGACTACGAAAAGGCGGAGAAATTCGGTCATATCGCCTGCCGTGCAGGTATGCTCTACGGATTCTTGGCAGGTTTGGTGCTCTTCTTTGCAGGCAGACCTATAATGCTCATCTTCACCCGTGACGAGGAGCTTATCCACATCGGCATAAACCTCCTCAGGATAGTTGCGGTAGGTCAGGCAATACAGGCCGCCGACTTCATCTACGCAGGCGGCATAAGAGGCACAGGCGAGAGCCGTCAGCCCTTCTACGTTGCCCTCTCCGGCATCTGGGGCATAAGAATACTGGGCACAGCCATCACCACCTTTGTTTTCCACATGAACATCTACGCCGCATGGGTGATGATGGACCTGGATATGTTCTACCGTGGAACAGTTTCCACCATCTGCTTCTTAAAGCGTTTCAGATTCTTAAAGGAAAAGAAAGCTGCAGAGGATATGAACTAAATTTCAACTAAAAAAGGCACACGGTGTCGGAAGCTGTGTGTCTTTTCTTTTATATCCGATAGTGAGTTTTCAACTAAATTCAATTTTAATGTTGGAAACTTTGTGATATAATAATTACATGTGCAGAAAATTGTCAAGGGGGACTGCTATATGAGTGAAAACAAGGCCAGCGTTTTGAACTTAGGAAAAACTCACGCACATACCGTATGGAAACTGAGCATACCTTCTATTATGGAGCAGATGGTATTCAGCCTCTTTGCTATATGCGATACAGCTCAGGTGGGCGCATTAGGTGCAGAAGCTTCCGCCGCAGTAGGAATACTCAATCCCTTCTCGTGGCTTCTGGGCGGAATAATGTCTGCTCTCACCACAGGCTTCTCGGTAATAACAGCCCACAGCATAGGTGAAGGCGACCTTATGAAGGCATCTCGAAGCGCAAACAAAAGCATCTGGGTAGCCTTGACAGCAGGAAGCTTCATTTCCCTTGTCTGTTTCCTTCTATCGGGGCAGATACCAAGATGGATGGGCGCCGATGAAGAGATCATCCACATGAGCTCTGTTTACCTTGCAATTTACAGCATTTCCTTCGTTGTAAATCTCACGGGAACCGCCTGCTCCTCCACCTTGCGATGCACAGGCGAAACGAAGCTCCCCTTAGCTTTAAATACAGTATCCATAGTTGTGAATATCATCTTAAATGCGCTTTTCATTTTCCCTTCAAGGGACATGGAGCTTTTCGGAAGGACCTTCCACGTGTGGGGCGCAGGAAAGGGCGTGGGCGGAGCCGCCTTTGCAACTCTTGTATCCATAATGCTTTCAACCGTGCTTTTATTCTTCGGTGTACTGCACAATAAGCGTGGAATATACATTTCCCCGGGAAGCATAATCCAGAGACACCCCGAAAACAAGCTCCTTTACAAGAGGGCCTTTTCCATAGGTATGCCCATATTCTTAGAGCGTCTCACCATCAATTCAGGACAGATGCTCTACATGAGATGTATCTCCACCATGGGAACTGCCAGCATAGCCGCACACCACTTAGCGGTGCAGGCCGAAAGCTTCTCCTATATGCCCATATCCGGCATACAGATAGCGGTGCAGACACTTATGAGCCAGTCACTGGGTGCCAAGCGACTTGAGGACGGAGAGAAATTCTCAAAGTTTTCAGCCAAAATAGGCTTCATATACGGAGCTTTGGCAGGGGTTGTGCTCTTCGTTTTAGGCAGACCTATAATGATGATCTTCACCCCCGATACGGACATTGTTAACATGGGCGCACAGCTTCTCAAGATAGTTGCCTTCGGAGAAGCTCTCCAGGCTCTCAACATTGTTTACAGCGGCTGTCTCCGTGGTATAGGCGACACCAAGATGCCCTTCTACATCGGTTTAGCAGGTATCTGGGGCATCAGAATAACTCTCTGCCTCATCACAACATTTGTATTAAATATGCAAATTCATGCAGCATGGGTAATTATGGTGCTTGATATGTCCTTCAGAGGCATAGCAACAACAGTTTGCTTCAGCAAAAAGTTTAAGCAGCTCAAGGAAAAATTATCTGTGGGTAATAGCCTAATTTAAATATAAAAATTATATATTCTTGTGCGTATTTTCACAAACATTTAATAAATTATGAACTTTCACTTGACTTTATTAAAGCGTTAAACTATAATCAGGACAAGATTTCGAAAGGGAGGAAAAATAAATGTTCAAGTTCTCAAATGAAAATATGAATACTTATTCTGCCGATAGTAATACTATGGCTTCTTTCTCCTGCGAAAATTGTGAAAACGGTACATCTTCCTTTGCGCATGCCATCATGGCGTGCGCTTTTTTATTCCTTCTTACAGCTGTTCTTTACGGCTTTATTTCTGCTGCCATTATTAATGTCATTATAATGTCCGTGATAATTATTGCAGTCATTATTAGAGTCATTATTAAGACAAACAGAATATGCGCCTTGAAGGACACGGGCTACTAAGATTTGCAAATGTAAATTTTATCGGTTCTGCTTTTAAGGCGGGGCCGATTTTTTTATATCCTTTTCGCAAGGAAGGGACGAAAAATTTAAAAACTAAAGAAAAAGAGGTAAATATCATGAAAAAATTAGCAGCACTTGCAATGGCACTCACTATGGCCGTCACAGGCCTGACAGGATGCGGAGGTTCAGAGACAGCAGCTCCCTCAGAAGGCGGAAAGGAAAAGGTAGTTATCGGCGGCTCAGGCCCCTTGACAGGAAACTACGCAACCTACGGTATCTCAGTTCGTCAGGGCGGACTTTTAGCAGCAAATGAGATCAATGCTGCCGGCGGTGTAAACGGCCTTGAGCTTGAATTCTTATTTGAAGACAACGAGGCTGACGCAACTAAGTCCGTTTCCTCCTACAACATCCTCATGGATAAGGGAATGAACGTATCCTTGGGCGGCACAACTTCCGGCTGCACAATCGCTGATGCTGAAGAAGCTCACAAGGACGGCATCCTTCTTCTCACACCCTCCGGCTCCCAGAAGGAATGCACAAAGTATGACAACGCATTCAGAGTTTGCTACATGGATCCCGACTTAGGCTTTTACAGCGCAAACTTCATCAAGGAAAACAACATGGCTTCCAAGGTAGCTATCCTCTATGAAAAGTCCAACGACTACTCCGCAGGCGTTACAGAAGCTTTCTTAAAGCAGGCAGAAGCCGCAGGTCTTGAGGTAGTTTCCCAGCAGGCATTTACAGACCAGTCCAACACAGACTTCTCCGTACAGCTTCAGGCAGTAAAGTCCTCCGGCGCAGAGCTTCTCTTCATGCCTATCTACGCACAGGAAGCAGCTTACGTCCTCACACAGGCAGGCAAGATGGAATTAGACATGACATTCTTCGGCGCTGACGGCATGGACGGCATCATCGAAAAGATCGGCGAAGAAAACTTAAAGTACGCTGAAGGCCTCATCCTCTTAACTCCCTACTCCGCAGACTCCACAGAAGAGCCCACAGCTTCCTTCGTAAAGAACTACAAGGCAGCTTACAACGATCAGGTTCCCGACCAGTTCGCAGCAGACTCCTACGACGCAGTTTACACAATCGCTGAATGCTTAAAGAAGACAGGCGCAAAGCCCTCCGACAAGGACTTCAACGAAAAGATGATCGGCGCTATGACAGAAGTAGAAGTTAAGGGTGTTACAGGCACAATGGTATGGAGCGCAGACGGCGAACCCACAAAGCCCGCAAAGGCAGTAAAGATCGTAGACGGCGCTTACAAGGAATTTAAGTAAATTTTAAAAAGGTCCTCCCTCCTTCCCAATGAGAAAGAGGGAGGGAGAACTTTTATTAAATCAGGAGTTGTTATTATGTATTTTCTCTCAACGCTTATAAGCGGACTTTCAGTCGGCAGTATTTACGCCCTCATAGCTCTGGGCTACACAATGGTTTACGGCATCGCTAAGATGCTGAACTTCGCACACGGTGACATCATCATGGTAGGAGCTTTCTCCTGCGTGGTATTTGTATCTTCCATGGGCTTTTCCCCACTGGTGACAATACTTCTATCGGTGCTCGTCTGCGTAGTGGTGGGCGTGCTTATTGAAAAAATTGCATATAAGCCACTGAGACAGGCTCCGCCCTTAGCAGTTCTCATCACAGCCATCGGCGTCAGCTACTTCTTACAGAGTACAGCTCTTCTCATCTTCGGACCCAACCAGAGAAGCTTCCCCAACATTGTAAATATCCCCCCTGTTAAGCTGGGAGCTCTTACAATAAACGGAGAATCCATCGCAACACTGGCTTCCTCACTTCTCATCATGGCGGCGCTTTCCTTCTTTATCAATAAGACAACACTGGGAAAAGCTATGCGAGCAGTTTCCGAGGACAAGGCGGCGGCAGAGCTCATGGGCATCAGCGTAAACAGGACCATCAGCCTCACCTTCGCAATAGGCTCCGGCCTTGCGGCAGTAGCGGGCGTATTCTTCGGCGCTACCTACGGCTTCGTAGGACCTTACACAGGCTCCATGCCCGGAATCAAGGCATTCGTTGCGGCGGTATTCGGCGGCATCGGCTCCATCCCCGGAGCTATGCTGGGCGGCATACTCTTAGGCATCATCGAGAACCTCTCCAAAGCTTACATTTCCACAGAGCTTTCCGACGCAATAGTTTTCGGCGTGCTTATCTTAGTTCTCTTAGTTAAGCCCACAGGTCTTATGGGCAAGGTAATCAACGAAAAGGTTTAGGTGAAGAAGATGCAGACAAAAAAACAGACTTTCGGCAAATATTTGACCTACATAGCACTTATCGCCGTTTTCATCCTTGTTTCATTAGGAGTTGAAACAGGAATGATCTCAAGGCATATGCGTTCCCTTCTGGTACCCATTTGTATAAATGTAATTTTAGCAGTTTCCTTAAACTTAGTTATCGGCTTTTTGGGCGAGCTTTCATTAGGACACGCAGGCTTCATGTCTGTGGGCGCCTATGCAGGCTGTCTCTTCTCCATAAAGTTTGAAGAGATACTCCCCATGGTTATAAGATTCCCCTTAGCAATGGTAGTAGGCGGACTTACAGCTTCCGTTTTCGGTCTTATAGTCGGCGTCCCCGTATTAAGACTTAAGGGCGACTATCTCGCCATCGTAACCTTGGCCTTCGGTGAAATAATCCGAAGCATCATCATCAACTTAGAATTTACAGGCGGTGCTTCCGGACTTAAGGGAACACCTCAGGATTCCACCTTCGGATGGGCATTTATAGTTGTAATGCTCACCTTCTGCCTCATCACAAACCTTTCCGTATCAAAGCACGGCAGAGCTATCCACTCCTTAAAGGAAAACCTCATCGCCGCTCAGAGCTGCGGTGTAGATGTAAACGCATACAAGCTCATGGCCTTCATAATCGCCGCATTCTTTGCAGGAATGGCAGGAGTATTATCAGGCCACAACTTCTCCATTCTGACAGCAGGAGAATTTGACTACAACCGCTCCATTGAAATTTTAGTAATGGTAGTTTTAGGCGGCATCGGAAACTTAAAGGGCTCCATCGTATCTGCAACAGTTTTAACCGTTCTCCCCGAGTCTTTAAAGTTCTTAAGCGATTACAGAATGCTCATTTACTCAATAGTTCTCATCATCATCACAATTTTAGGTTCCTCCCAGAAGTGGCAGAGCTTTAAGGCAAATTTATCCTTAAAGGAAATGTTCAAAGGAAAGGCAAAGGTAGCTTCAAATGATTAACAAGAGAAAAATGGTTCCGGTACCTTCAAAATCCATCATGCCGGAAAGTGATATAGATAAAACCCCTATCCTTCACGCACAGCAGTTAGGCATCGACTTCGGCGGTCTTGCCGCTGTAAGAAACTTCGATATCTCCGTAGGAAGAACTGAGATCTGCGGACTAATCGGTCCCAACGGCGCAGGCAAAACAACAGTTTTCAACCTTCTTACAAACGTATATAAGCCCACATACGGCGCCATCGTTCTGGACGGAAAGGCCACAATGGGCAAAACTCCCGAGCAGGTAAACCGCATGGGCATCGCAAGAACCTTCCAGAATATCCGTCTTTTTCAGGATATGAGCGTTCTTGACAATGTTAAGGTTGGACTTCACAACTCCTGCGACACAAACCTCTTCTCCTCCTTCACACATATGTTCGGCTATTCCAAGGCGGAAAAGACAGCCGACAAGCGTGCTTTGGAGCTTCTCAGCTTCTTCAATATGGCCGACATGGCAAAGCTCAAGGCAGGCGGTCTCCCCTACGGCGACCAGAGAAAACTTGAGATAGTAAGAGCTTTGGCTACAAACCCCGGCATCCTTCTTCTGGACGAACCTGCCGCAGGTATGAACCCCTCCGAGACAGCAGAGCTGATGGAGCAGATCACACAGATAAGAGACACATTTAAAATTGCCGTTATGCTCATCGAGCACGACATGAATTTAGTCATGGGCATCTGCGAAGGTATCGCCGTTTTAAATTACGGACGCATCATCGCAAAGGGCACCCCCGACGAGATCAAGAATAACCCCGCAGTTATCGAAGCTTATTTAGGAAAGAAGGCGGAAAAGGCATGCTAAAGGTAAATGACATCAACGTATATTACGGCAACATCCACGCCATCAAGGGAATAAGCTTTGAGGTGCATGAGGGAGAGGTAGTTTCCCTTATAGGTGCCAACGGCGCAGGAAAATCCACAGTTTTACAGACAATTTCCGGACTTCTCCACTCCAAGACAGGCTCCATCGAGTTTATGGGCGAGGATATAAGCCACATCGAGCCCTACAAGCTGGTTACAAAGGGCATCGCCCACGTTCCCGAGGGAAGAAGAGTTTTCCTCCATATGTCCGTAAAGGAAAACCTCGAAATGGGCGCATTCATCAGAAAGGACAAGGAAGTTGAAAAGGACCTTGCAATGGTCTTTGAAAAGTTCCCCAGACTTAAAGAGAGAATAAATCAGGAGGCAGGAACCTTATCAGGCGGCGAGCAGCAGATGCTTGCCATGGGCAGAGCTCTTATGAGCCGTCCCAAGCTCCTCATCTTAGACGAGCCCTCAATGGGACTTGCTCCTATATTAGTAGAACAGATATTCGATATCATCGCAGAGCTTCACAAATCCGGCACAACTATCCTCTTAGTTGAGCAAAACGCCGAGATGGCACTTCAGATATCCTCCCGAGCTTATGTACTTGAATCCGGCAAGGTCGTACTTTCCGGCACAGGCAAGGAATTGGCAGAGAGCGACACAGTCAAGAAGGCATACTTAGGCGGCTAATCAAAAAGCGTTTTCTTCATTTTTATAACACTACCACTTTTATCTCCTAAAGAGAAATATCCCCCGAAAGAAAGCAGATTTCCTTCGGGGGATATTTCTATATATTCAGGATAAAAAAGCCGTATAAAGCAAAAACTCGATCCCTATTGGAATCGAGCTTTCATTGGTGACCCGGACGAGATTTGAACTCGTGTTACCGCCGTGAAAGGGCGGTGTCTTAGACCGCTTGACCACCGGGCCGTTTCTTGGAAGCGGAAAACCGCTTACCTCAAAATTTAATATAGAGAGTTTTCAAAACAAAAACTCGGTCCCTTTTGGAATCGAGCTTTTATTGGTGACCCGGACGAGATTTGAACTCGTGTTACCGCCGTGAAAGGGCGGTGTCTTAGACCGCTTGACCACCGGGCCATTTATGGTAGCGGCGAGTGGACTTGAACCACCGACCTGTCGGGTATGAACCGAATGCTCTAGCCAACTGAGCTACACCGCCATATTTCGACTTAGTGAGTTTATCTCACCAGCGAACAAGATTTATTATACTCATAGAAGGGCCATTTGTCAACACTTTTTTTGAAAAAATTGAGAAAAAGTTTTTGAACCTGATTTTTGGCTTTATTATGCGATTTTTTGAGATTTTAAGCCTCTCTTTTACGCCTTTTTGGGGAAATCTTCTTTAAAAAGTTTCCTTTAAAAGTAAATATAAGGGAGGGAAATTTAAACTCAAAGGGGCACTTATAAGGAAAAGTGCCCCCGGTATACAAGCTTAAATTTTAGCCCTTTACAGAAGCTGTGATAATATCTGCAAGCTTTTCAATTTCGGAAAGCTTCTCTTCATTTACAGAGGACTTAACTGTAACTCTTCCTTCTAAAAGGGTTGTATTTTTAAATTCCTCGGTAACATACTTTTCAATGAGATCTCCGGCCTTTATAGCCCATGTGCCGTTTTCCATAACGGCGAAGGTCCTGTCGTGGAAGCCCACACCCTTCATATCATTTAACAGTGCATGAAGAGGAGGATAAATGGCAAAGTTATATGTGCAGGAAGCAAATACTATGTGAGAAACTCTTGCACACTCGGAAACCAGAGTAGAGATGTCGGTATTGGAAACGTCGTAAACTCTCACATCTGTAACTCCCCTGTCGCAGAGCATGGAGGAGAGGGCATTTGCGGCGCTTTCTGTATTTCCGTACATGGAAGCGTAGATGATAACTACCGCCTTGTCCTCGGGCTCGTAGCGGCTCCACTTGTCGTACATACCTATTATATAGTCAAAGCTGTTTCTCCATACAAGGCCGTGGAGGGGACAGATGAACTTGAGGCTGTCGCCCAATGCCAGCATCTTCTTTAAGAGAGGCTGTACCTGCACGCCGTATTTTCCTACTATATTAAAGTAGTAGCGTCTTGCCTCGGAAAGGTATTCGTAGGGGTAGTTTACTTCGTCGTTAAAAAGTCTGCCGTCCAAAGTCTTAAAGCTTCCGAAAGCATCGGCTGTAAAGAGAGCTCCGTTTGTCATATCAAAGGTGAACATTACCTCGGGCCAGTGTACCATAGAAGCTGTGATAAACTTCAGCTTGTGGTCACCAACCTCCAGCTCGGCGTCATTCTTAGCGGAGATAAGCTCGTGAGAATCAATGTGGAAGCCAAACTGGCGCATAAAGAGAAAGGCCTTGTCTGTGCCTATGAGCTTCACATCGGGGTATCTCAGAAGCAGCTCGTCTATGGAAGCTCCGTGGTCGGGCTCAACATGGTTTACAACTAAGTAGTCAAGGCTTCTGCCGTTTAAGAGGTAAGCGATATTATCTAAAAAGCCTCGGCAGGCTGACCAGTCAACAGCATCAAAAAGAACTGTCTTTTCGCCAAGGAGAAGATAGGAATTATAGCTTACTCCGTGGGGCACGGGATGGATATTTTCAAATAATGTGATCCTTCTGTCATTGGCTCCGACCCAGTAGAGGTTATCGGTGACCTTTCTGAAACAATGCATGAAATTTCCTCCTTCTATATTTAAAAACGGGAATGAATTGCAGTTTTCTTACCTCTCCATTATAAGCTCAGGCGGTTGTGTTATCAATGTATTTTTGTTGTATTAAATGTAGAATAAAAGCAAATATTTTCTATACCCGAAACAAGCTGCAATTTTTAATGGAATTTATTTACAATTTTTCCTTCAAAAAGCCGTATGCCATATTGTGTTAACCCACAATATTAATATTTAATGCTTGAAATTTATGTGAACTTGTGATAATTTTAGGGTGTATGTTGGCGTACTTAATTTTTCAGTTATGAGGAGAATGAAAAATGACGAAAATTGGAATTACCGAAACAATACTGCGTGATGCACAGCAGTCACAGATTGCAACAAGAATGCCCTTTTCCGATTTCGAGAAGTCCCTTAAGGCTTTGGACAAAGTCGGATATCACTCCTTAGAGTGCTGGGGCGGTGCAACATTTGACTCCTGTCTCCGCTACTTAAATGAGGACCCCTGGGAGAGACTTCGCAAAATAAGAGAGGCATGTCCCAACACAAAGCTCCAGATGCTTTTCAGAGGTCAGAACCTTTTGGGATACCGTCCCTATCCCGATGATGTTATAGATAAGTTCGTTGAATGTTCCATCAAAAACGGCATCGACATCGTAAGAGTTTTTGACGCCCTCAACGACCCCAGAAACTTAAAGGTGGCTATGGAAGCTGTAAAGAAATACGGCGGACACGCACAGGGCTCCATCTGCTTCACACAGAGCCCCGTACACACACTTGAGAAGTTTGTGGAATTAGGCAAGCAGTTAAGAGAATTCGGCGCAGACTCCATCTGCATCAAGGACATGGCAGGCATCATGGGACCCAAGGAAGCCTATGACTTGGTAAAGGCCTTAAAGGAAGAGGTAAAGCTCCCCATTCAGGTACACACCCACTGCACCACAGGTCTTGCACCCTTCACCCTCTTAAAGGCAGTTGAAGCAGGCGCAGATGTTATAGACACAGCACTTTCCGCACTTTCCGGCGGAACCAGCCAGTATGCGACAGAATCCGCAGTTTACTCCCTTCGCCAGTTAGGCTACGATATAGATTTCGACGACAAGGCCGCAAAGGAAGCAAATGACAACTTCAAGAAGGTACAGGACAAGTCCATCAAGTCCGGACTTCTGGACCCCTATGTTTTAGGAACAAAGACAGACGCCCTCATCTATCAGGTGCCCGGCGGTATGCTCTCCAACCTTATTGCACAGCTCAAGGCCCAGAACGCCATGGACAAGTTTGACGAAGCTCTGGCCGAGATACCCAGAGTAAGAGCAGACTTAGGCTATCCTCCCTTAGTAACTCCCACAAGCCAGATAACAGGCGTACAGGCTGTTATGAATGTTTTAGCAGGCAAGTACAAGCTTGTTACCAACGAAGTCAAGGCTTATGTAAGAGGCGAATACGGCAAGGCTCCCGGAGAGGTTTCCCCCGACCTTATAAAGCTTGTTTTAAAGGGAAAAGAACCCTCCACAGCACGCTATGCAGATTCCTTAGAGCCCCAGTTTGAAAAGACAAAGAAGGAATTAGGCGCAAAGGCAAAGAGCGACGAGGACGTACTTTCCTATATCGCATTCCCCCAGCAGGCAGAAGCATTCTTCAAGCTCAGAGACGATCCTTCCGCCGCACCTGTGGAAAAGGGTACAACAGTTAAGTACACCATCCGCAAGGCTTAATCCAAGGAGGTCGTAAAGTTATGTCAATCGCAAGAAGCATGGGCCAGAAGTTTGAACCCAGCCCCTACAAGATGCTTGACCTTCCCAGAACCACCTTCAAACCTGTTATAAAGCTTCCCCCAAAGCCCGGTGAGGTCATCTTAGAAAACACCACAATGAGAGATGCTGCAATGGTAATGGCAATCGTAGCCAACCGCCTCAATACCGACCCCTCTCACCTCAGATTCAGAAGCATAAGACAGATTTTCTAAAGGAGGATCACACATGAAATACATCGTTACACTCAACGGCAAAACCTTTGAAGTAGAAGTTGAAGGCGACACAGCCTCCATCATCTCCGAAAAGTAAACCGCTTTCTCGAGAGAAAGCTTGGCAAAGAGCTTTATTCCGCACAGGACAGCTTAGTTTTAAATGAAGCTTTTATGCCTGCGTTGAAAATTAAATAATAAAATTAAAGGGATGGCGAGAGCTGTCCCTTTTTTCGAGAGAAAGCCTGGCAAAGAGCTTTATTCCGCACAGGACAACTTAGTTTTAAATGAAGCTTTTATGCCTGCGTTGAAAATTAAATAATAAAATTAA
>SAMEA104404106__coassemble_642_pt1 | contig 33542 bp, 33 predicted proteins | sample SAMEA104404106__metabat2_low_PE_047 | metagenome-assembled genome bin SAMEA104404106 (sample SAMEA104404106) | Balaenoptera acutorostrata | reverse complement strand
AATCGAACCCACAACTAACCCTTAGGAGGGGTTTATTATATCCATTTAACTAAGAGGGCATGGAATACAAAACTATTATAGCAAATTTGATCCTGTATATCAATATTATTTTAAGAGATTTACTAATATGTGTGATTTTTTTGACATTTTCCCCTTTTAAAAATTTTCTATTAATGTTATATTAAAGTGTACGGTATTTATAGAGTATTTACGGGGTGATAATTTGAAACATGAGAAATCATGCGGTGCTATGATCTTTCTTAAGCACGGCAATGATATAGAAAAAGTCCTTTTGATAAGGCACCGCCACGGCGGTCACTGGTCCTTCCCCAAGGGCCATGTGGAGGGGAACGAAACCGAAGAGGAAACCGCCCTTCGTGAGGTGAGAGAGGAAACAGGCAAAAAGATCGTCCTTATCCCCGGTTTCCGTGAAAAGGTGGACTACTCCCCTAAGCCCAACGTGTCAAAGGAAGTTGTGTATTTTCTTTCCACTACCGACGATGACTACGTTAAAATTCAGGAGGAGGAAATAAGCCAGTCCTGCTGGATGGAAGTGGACAAGGCTTATAATTCTGTCAGCTTCGCCAATGACAGACATCTCCTCTCAAAGGCGATGGATTTTTTTAATCGAAAGGCTGATAGATAGACATGCAGAAATCGCAAAACGAGGGATTAAAAAGAGAATGGCTCCCTGCAAGAATCATCGCTCTGAGTTTTTTTCTTGTAATTTGCACAGGAACATTTTTATTATGGCTTCCCATATCCGCAAAGCCCGGTCAGGTGACCACTTTCATGGATGCGGCTTTCACAGCTACATCTGCAACCTGCGTTACAGGTCTTGTAACTGTTGATACCGCCACGCACTGGTCCGTTTTCGGTCAGATAGTTATAATGCTTCTCATTCAGGTCGGCGGTCTGGGACTTGTTACTTTGGTCAGCTTCTTCAACGTTATGATAAAAAAGAGGATAGGCCTGCGCAGTATGCAGCTTGCCGGCGAGTCCATAAGCACCACCGACTTCAAGGACGTCTATTCCCTTCTTAAATTTATAGTTACATTTTCACTTTCCGTAGAGAGCATAGGAGCTGTGTTCCTCATGATGACACTGGTGCCCAAGTACGGGCTCAGGGGAATATTCTTCTCTGTTTTCCTATCCGTTTCGTCATTTTGTAATGCTGGCTTTGACCCCTTCGGCTTCGAGGAGCCCTTCTGCTCACTGGTTGGTTTTTACCAGAGCCCCATGCTCCTTTGCACAATAGCCGGACTTATCATAATAGGCGGCATGGGCTTCGGCGTGTGGTCAAACGTGCTTTCCTACAAGCGCACAAACCACCTCTCCCTTCATACAAAGCTGGTCATAATCTCCACACTGGGACTTATTATAGGCGGCGGACTTTTCATTATGCTCCTTGAGTGGCACAATCCTGCTACCATGGGCTACATGACAGGGGAAGAAAAGATATACAATGCGCTTTTCCTCTCCGTTTCCTCCAGAACAGCCGGCTTCAACTCCTTTGATCTGGCGGCCATGAGTGCGCCCACAAAGCTGTTCGTATGTCTTTTGATGTTCATAGGTGCGGCCCCCGGCTCCACAGGCGGCGGTATCAAGATAACAACTGCCGTCGTGCTCATTTCCACAGTATGGTGCGCTCTGAGAGGACAGGGCGAGGTATACATCCTCAAGCACCAGATAAAGAAAAGCACAGTTTACAAATCCCTTGCCATCTGCACAGTGGCAGGACTTGTATGTATAGTTGCTTCTGTGGGAGCGTCCTTCTCCGCTGAATACATGGGTATCCCCCACTGGGGAATCGACGCCTTCTTTGAAGCTGTTTCCGCATTCGGCACAGTAGGACTTTCGGTAGGCGTTACAGGCGGAGCTTCCATTTTGGGAAAATGCGCCCTCATACTCACAATGTTCATAGGAAGAGTAGGACCTGTGTCCTTCGCCCTTGCCTTAGCTTCGGCACCCAGACCTAAGAAGAACGTGATAATGCCCGAGGGCAAGATAATGGTAGGTTAAATTCAGCAAAAGCTATAAAAAAGCCTGCTGTCTGCACCTTAAAACTGTATATAAAAATATAAGCCTTGATTTTAACCAAATTCAGGGCTTATTTTGAGGGAAAAATGCACAGGTGAAAAGCTGTGAAGCTTTCACTTTTTATGCAAAACTTATGAAGCACAAGCTCAAACGGGGGCCCGTCCTCCGATTTGAAAAGCACAAATTATTGTTATATTATCTTGAAGGAGAAGAAAATGTTAAGACCGCAAAGAGTTTTAGCCATCCACGATATGTCCGGTGTGGGCAGATGCAGTCTGACTGTCATAATACCTGCACTTTCCTGTATGGGACATCAGGTGTGCCCTGTTCCCACAGCCATGCTCTCCACCCACTTGGGCGGTTTCGGAGAGGTGGCGGCGAGAGACCTTACAGATTATATGCCCTCGGCCTACGAACACTATAAAAGTCTGGGGCTGGATTTTGAGTGCATTTACACAGGCTTCCTTTCGTCACAGAGCCAGATAGATTCCTGCCTTAAGTTTTTTGAGGGTTTCCCCGATGCGCTTAAGGTGGTGGACCCTGTCATGGGCGACAACGGCAGACTTTATGTAGATGCCAAGGTGGCAGGAAGAATGAAGGAGCTTGTTTTAAAAGCTGACGTCATCGTTCCCAACCTCACCGAGGCGCAGATACTTCTGGGCGACAGGGTGGACCTTTCACCTATGAGCCACGAGGATGCCAAGAGACTTCTTTCAAGGCTTTCCGAGATGGGACCTAAGATGGTCTGCATCACAGGAGTCAGCCTTTTCGGCGGTCCTAATTACGCAAACTTAGTCTACGACAGGGACAAGGGACTTTTCTACTTAGTCCCCTACGACTATATGCCGGTAGCTTATCCCGGAACAGGCGATCTTTTTGCATCGGTACTGACAGGCGGACTTTTGTGGGGCGAAAGCATCCCCATGGCGGCTTCCCGTGCCACAACTTTCTGCACAAGCTGCATAAAGACCACCTACACCTACAAAAGCGACACCAGAGAGGGAGTTTTCTTAGAGAAAAACCTCTCAATGCTCACCGACAGAAGCATTTTTTCTTCCTTCCAGCTTTTATAATTTATAAAATTTCAGGAGGAATCCCCATGCAGAAGAACAGCAGATTTTCAACACGCACCATCGCCCTCATAGGACTTATGAGCGCATTTTGCTTTGTTTCCAATTATATCTCCATCCCCATCGGTGACATCACAAGAATACACCTTGGAAACGGCGTTTGTGCACTTTCCGGACTTTTATTAGGACCTTTGCCCGGCGGTTTCTGCGGAGGCATCGGCGCATTCCTCTTTGACCTTACAAATCCCAAGTACGCCGCAGAAGCTCCCATAACCTTCATAATGAAGTTTGTTATCGGACTTGTAGCAGGATATTTTGCCAAGAAGGGCGAAAAGATTGGAAAACCCGCAGTTTTCAACTTCTTAGGCGTGACACTGGGAGCTTTCTCCTACACAGCGCTTTACCTCTTAAAGAGCTTCATAAAGGAAGCTTACCTCCTCAAGAACCCCATGGAAACTGTAATGATAAAGCTTGCCACAAAGGCAGGAGCTTCCAGCTTCAATGCAGTTACAGCGATCATCGTTGCACTTATCCTCTTCCCCGTATTTAAGGCGGCCATGAAGAGAGCAAGAGTGGAAAGAAACTAACTTCGTCAATCATGTAACTTTCATAACTTACCGAAAAGACCGCTGAATGATACAGCGGTCTTTCCCTTCCGCTTTCTTAGAAGAAAGCTTGGCAAAGAATTTTATTCCGCACAAGAAAGCGGAGAAAAAATCATAGCTTTAGTGCCTGCGTTGTTAGGGAGTGGGAATTTTAAGCGTGCTTTTCTGAAAACTTAATTAAAAATGATTTTAGATGCCTGCGTTTTTTGCGTGGGCATTTTTTGTTGCTTTGAAGCAGAGGAAAAATAAAAATTTACTCAATTTTTCTAAAAATTGCAGGGTGCAGGGGCAGAGCCCCGCTCGCTCTCCGCAGAGAGCGAAATCTCTATTCGTTCAGGAGCATTTGGAGGTGAATTGGGGCGACGAAGGAGCCCCAAGAGGGGGAATTTGCGATAAAAATTCCCCCTTTCTCCTTCTTAAAAGAAGGAGAGGGAGCGAAGCGGAAGAGAATGTAAGAAGCTCTGCTAAAGTTAAGAATCAACACCACAAATTTCCTTAACGCCACATCGCTTTCCCCTCGGGGGGGAAAGTGCCGAGGGACGAGGCGAATAAGGGGGACAAAAGCTATCATATTTTTGCTTGCTAAATTTCGGACATATTCTCTCAAGTCAGAAAGATTGTAATTTGTGGTTTTTTCATCCCCTCTCAGTCACCAATCTGCGGAATGGTGACAGCTCCCCCGCAGGGGGAGCCTTTATCGCTCTCAAGTCAGCATCTACACAAAAAGGGCGAGCAAGGCGAGCCCTTTTTGTTTTCGCAAAGCCTTTCTAAAAAGGCGTGAAGCCTCGCCCCTCGGGAGTAAAATTTATAACCGCCGCCTGTGGCGGATGAAGGGCATAAATTTTGGCGAAGCTGTCCTAAATTTTAAGCCATGCGAACAGCAACGCAAAAATTTGGCTAACGGCGAGAGGGCTGGTACCAGTCCGCAGACTGGTATCTGAGAGGTGTATGCAGAAAGCCAAAGTCAACTATTTTTTTAGTATATAAGTGGCCACCTCTCAGTCGTCCTCCTTCGTCGTCCGACAGCTCCCCTCAAGGGGAGCCTTTTTGCGTTCTCAAGCCAATAAGACATAATTTTTAGCCCTCTTCCCCCCTTCCCTTTTAATTTCGCTTACATATGTCTTTTCGGCGTTGACAGGGCTATCTTAAAATGGTAGAATGTTTGTGGTTAGACAGAGCTAACTTAATATTTAGAATGATTCTGTAAATTTACTCCTCGGAGCGTGAGAACACATGAGCGATCAGGAAATGAAAAGCCTTTACGGCAGATTCGCCCGAAAAGTCAGGGACGAAAACGGCATTGAAACCTATGCTGTTTATTATAAGGATCAGGAAGGGATAATAGAAAAGTATCAGCTTTTCCCCGGTATTTTCCTCTATGTTATGGATATCTGCGCCGAAAATGCCGAGGACGGTCTGGTGGAGGCAAGGATCCCCGAAGAGGGAATGATAACCATTTGCCACTGTCAGGAGGGACGCTTTGAAGCTGAATACGGTCCCGGGCAGTACATTTATATAGGTCAGAACGACACAGTTGTTCACCTTCCCGGAAGCGGAAAGATAAAAAATTCCTTTCCCCTGCTCAGATTCAAGGGAGCTGTTGTTGCTATCCGTTCCAAAGCTGCAAATGAATTTGCAAAGGAGCTTTCCAAATCTATCGGACCTGTTCCGTGGAGCTTTGATTATGCCATAAGTAAGCTGATAGAATACGGAAGAGTGATAGTTCTCAAAAACGAAGAGCATTTCAACAGGCTTTTCGGAGATATATATAATGAATCCAGAGAAGATAAGATCTTCTTCATAAGATTGCGAGTTCTGGAAATTCTGGCGGAGCTTTCCCACGAAAAGGGACTTAAGCCTGCAATTTTAAAGCGCTTTGACGAGGACAGAGTAGAAGCTGTGAAGAGCATAAGAAAGCTTCTTATAGATGATATCGGCAAAAAGTACACACAGGAGGAGCTTTCTCAGATGTACTCCATCCCCCTCACCTCTTTGAAGGAATGCTTCAAGGCTGTGTACGGTGTCCCCTTAAATACATACATGAGGGAATACAGGATCAACGTGTCCGCCTCACTTCTTAAAACCACCGATCTTTCTGTTGCACAGATATCCGAAAGGGTGGGCTATGCAAATCAGAGCAAGTTCGCCGAGGTCTTTAAGGAGAGGATGGGTATATCCCCTATGGAGTACAGAAATAAAAACTGATTTATCCTTCCATGAAATACACTATAAGCACATCCTGAAAAAACACCCCTTGTATAAAGAGGTGTTTTTTTATTCCTTTTGCATATTTTGTATGCGTGATTTTGTAAAATACGAAGCTGCTCAAAATGAATTTTAGGCATAAAATGCCATAATTTTGCATATAAAAATTCACATAGACAGAAAAGCTTGCGTTTTTGTGTATAAGCTACAAAACAGACATTAAAATTTCATTAAGTCTTTCATTGTGCTTTTTACCCTGTTTGGAAATCAAATGTTCATAAATAGATCGCCGAAACAGCGCTTAAATGGAGCCTTGAAACATTAAATATTGTATAAATATGACATTTGATACAACTGTCAAAGTCGAAAATCGGCATTAAAAGCGGTTGTTTGTGGATTTATGACTATATGGAAATCGACATCTTGTGTAAATTTACAATAGGTTTTTCCTTGACAAAGGGCTCTGTTTATTAGATAATATTGACATAATCTATTAACAAATAGGAAGGGTTTTCCCTCCCTTTTTTCATTTTAAGGATGGTTATACGATTAACCTGCGGAGATTTATATTTTTACTAAAAAATACATTTTAAAAAACTGTTGTATCCCCGTGGACAAGAAGGCATCTGAAGTCTTTTTCCTCAGTGGGATTTTCTTTTACAATATCTACAAGAAGCCTTGCCGCATAAGCACCCATTTCACAGTGGGGAATGTAGAGAGAGGTTATTCTGGGGTAGGTATTGAAGAGGAAGGGTGAAGATGTTAGGCATATGTGCTTTATTCTCTGCGGAAATACCAGAGCTTTCTGGAGGATGCACCTCTGGGTGAGAAGTCCGATCCTCTGATTGGGCGTTATGGCGATATCAGGTGAATGGTCCGCAAGATAACTTCTTATGGGCTCCAAGATCTCGTCGTCGCTTCCCTCGGAGGTGGTTTCACAGACGAGGCGGCGGAAATGGCATTCGGGGAATATGTCCCCCACAGCTTTTATGAGAAGATCGTATTTGTTGTGCGGCTTCTTTCCGTTGATGGTCCTGGTTATGTAGAATATTTCTCTCAGGTCCTTTTCCTTGCAGAAGCGGATGCAGTCGTAGATAACCTCCTCAAAAGCGGTCTTAGGCTCCATGCCCTTGGAAATTACACCGTTCTCCGAAAGTATCACATAGGGTATGTTCTTATCATCCAAAACGGATGTGTCGATGTGCTGAGTATCCAGAGCCATAAAGATGACACCGCAGATTATATTTGAGTAGTAGCTTCTCACCACCTCGGTTTTAAGAGGGTCACGGCTTCCGTCCACCAGAGTGATGGTAAAGCCTATGGTATCCAGATAACTTTTGATGCCCTTTAAAATTTCACCGAAGCCGGTATTTGTGTAGTTATTTCCTATTACAACTCCCACTGAGGTGCAGAGGCGGTTGCGTATATTTCTGGCTGCGGCATTGGGAAAGTAATTTAATTCCTGAGCAGTCTTAAGTATCTCGGCACGCTTTTCGGGGCTCACCCTTTTGCCCTCTGTATCATTTATCACATAGGAAACGGTGGCCTGAGAAACATTGCATATGTCGGCTATATCCTTAGCTGTTGAACCGTGTTTTTTATTCATATAGTTACCTCTTTTTAAAAATGCGGTCTTTATTTCAAACCCCTTTTGTTTACAATAACTTCTTTGAGTTTATTGTATCAAACACACATACAAATAGCAACGCCGGTCCGGCTGTCTCTGACCTTTGCTTTTAAGGTCGGATGAGGGGAACATCGGACAAATAGACGGCGGAGCAAATAAAGCAAGAAGGAGAAAAAGATATGTTAAAGAGAGTATTGGCATTGACAATGGCAGTTACACTGGCGTTAAGCCTCTGGGGATGCGGCTCCGAAGCACCTGCTCCCTCTGAAGGAAACGGTCCTTCCGAAGGAGAAGCAATTGAGCGCAAAGAATTCAATGTTGTTTACGGCGCAGAGCTTTCTCATATCAACTACATGAAGTCCTCAATGAGCACCTGCACCAGATTTACAGAAAACTATGTTGACGGCCTTGTAGACTTCGATAAGTACGGAAGAATGGTTCCGTGCCTTGCAAAGAGCTGGGATATCTCCGAGGACGGTCTCACCTACACCTTCCACTTGAGAGACGACGTGAACTGGTACAAAAATGACGGTTCTGTTTACGCTCCCGTAGTGGCACAGGACTTCGTAGATTCTGCAAAGTGGATCATCACCAAGGAAAATGCCTCCACAACAGCAAACCTTTTCTATGACATCGTAAAGAACGCCGAAAAGTATTTTAACGGCGAAATAACAGATATGAACGAAGTAGGCGTCAAGGCTCTCGACGAACACACATTGGAGTATACCCTCGAAAGACCTACTCCCTACTTCTTAAAGATGACAAGCTATGTATGCTTCCTCCCTGCGAACGGCAAGTTCGTTGAAGAGTGCGAGGACCAGTTCGGAAGAGACGCAGAGACAATGCTCTCCAACGGCGCATACATCCTCACAGAGTTCGAGCCCGAAATGAAGAGAACTCTTGAAATGAACGAAAATTACTGGGATAAGGACAACATCCACATCTCCAGAATAAATTACTCCTACAACAAGGAAGCAAAGACACTTGCCCCCGAGCTTTTCTTAAGAGGCGAAGCTGATGAAGCTGATATCCCCGCAGAGATCCTCGACGAGTGGATGAACGACCCCGAAAAGAAGGAAATGCTCATCCCCAAGCCCGCTTCCACAATGACAAACTTCTACGGCTTCAACTTTGAGCCCAAGTACGAGGAAGAATACGGCCCCGAGAATTACCTCAAGGCTGCAAACAACGAAAACTTCAGAAAGTCCGTTTTCTATGCACTGGACAGAGAAGCTGCAGTTCTCACCTCCTACCCCTACGGCGCAGATGAACAGCTTTTAAGAACAATTACAACAAAGAACTTCATCAACTTTAACGGCACAGATTATACCGAGCTTCCCGCTTTAAAGGAAATCACAGCAGCTGACCCCTATCAGGTTGATAAGGCCAAGGAATATAAGGCAAAGGCCCTTGAGGAGCTGGAGGGCGAAGTTACATTCCCTGTTATCCTCGTAATGCCCTATAATACCGGCAAGCTTGACGGCACAAACAGAGTACAGGTTATCAAGCAGCAGTTAGAAGGCGTTTTAGGTTCTGACTATATCAATATCGAATTAGTTCCCTATCCTCCCACAGGCTTCAATAAGTCAGCAAGATCCTCCGGCAAGTTCTCCTTCATGGAAATGGGCTGGGGCCCCGACTACGCTGACCCCGCAGGTTATGTAGAGGTCATGACAGGAACAACATCCATCGGTACAAAGTACAGCCGTCCCTTCATGTGCGAGACACTTAAGGACGAAAACGGCGTTTCCATCTATGAAAAGATGGTTGAAGATGCAAGAAACGAAACCGACGTAGAGGCAAGATACAATAAGTTCGCAGAAGCCGAGGCATTCTTAATCGACCATGCACTCATTCTTCCCCTTATGGCATCCGGCGGCGGATACAGAGCTACAAAGCTTGACCCCTTCTCCATGGGAACAACACAGTTCAACAGAAACCTCGACAAGTACAAGGGCGCCATCGTTCTCGATAAGCCCATGACAAACGAGGAGTACAAGGCCGCAGAAGCTAAGTACATGGAAGAAAGAGCAAAGGCTTTAGCCGAATAACTATGTATGAAGATCCTGAGGGCATCTTCCTTAAAAGAGGATGCCCCAAAGGGTTTTTAATAAAATCAGGAGGGATAAATATATGAAAAACAAGATACTCGCACTTTCTATGGCAGCAGCTATGGCACTCACAGCTTTGACAGGCTGTGGCGGAGAAAGTGCAGACAACCAAGGCGACGCAGGAAGCAATTCCGAACTTAAGGAATTTAATGTAGTTTACGGCTCAGAGCTTTCTCACATCAACTACATGAAGTCTTCCTTGAGCACAAACACAAACTTTACAGCAAACTATGTAGACGGCCTTATCACATTTGATAAGTACGGAAAAGTTATCCCCTGTTTAGCAAAGACCTGGGATATTTCCGACGACGGTCTCACATATACATTCCACTTAAGAGACGATGTAAACTGGTACAAGAATGACGGTTCTGTTTATGCTCCCGTAGTAGCACAGGACTTCGTAGATTCCGCTAAGTGGATCATCACAAAGGAAAATGCATCCACAACAGCTAACCTCTTCTATGACGTAGTAAAGAACGCCGAAAAGTATTTTAACGGCGAGATCACAGATATGAACGAAGTAGGCGTCAAGGCTCTTGATGAGCACACAGTAGAGTATACACTCGAAAGACCTACTCCCTATTTCTTAAAGATGACAAGCTATGTCTGCTTCCTCCCTGCAAACGGACAGTTTATCGAGGAATGCGGCGGACAGTTCGGCAGAGATGCTGAAATGATGCTCTCCAACGGTGCTTACATCCTCACAGAGTTTGAGCCCGAGATGAAGAGAACACTTGAAATGAACGAAAATTACTGGGATAAGGAAAACATCCATATCTCCAGAATCAACTACTCCTACAATAAGGAAGCTAAGACATTAGCTCCCGAGCTCTTCCTCCGAGGCGAGGTTGACGAAGCTGATATCCCCGCTGAGATCTTAGACGAGTGGATGAACGATCCCGAAAAGTCCAACATGATGGTTCCCAAGCCCGCTTCCACCACAACAAACTACTACGGCTTCAACTTCGAGCCCAAGTATGAGGAAGAATTCGGACCTGACAACTGGCTCAAGGCTGTAAACAACGAGAACTTCAGAAAGTCCATCTACTACGCACTTGACAGAGTTGCAGCAGTTCTCACAGCTTATCCCTACGGAGCTGAAGAGCACGTATTAAGAACTATCACAACAAGAGATTTCGCAAATGTAAACGGAGTAGATTATACACAGCTTCCCGCATTAAAGGAAATTTCCGACACAGATCCCTTCCAGCCCGAAACAGCAAAGGAATATAAGGCAAAGGCTTTAGAGGAATTAGAAGGAAAGGTAACCTTCCCCGTAACAGTTGTAATGCCTTACTCCACAGGCAATCAGGCAGGTACAAACAGAGTACAGGTCATCAAGCAGCAGTTAGAAGGCGTTTTAGGCTCTGACTACATCACACTTGAATTAGTTCCCTATCCTCCCACAGGCTTCTTAAAGGCTTCCAGATCCTCCGGCAAGTTCTCCATCATGGAGATGGGCTGGGGCCCTGACTACGCTGACCCCGCAGGCTACACAGAGATCATGACTCAGACAACATCCATCGGTACAAAGTACAGCCGTCCCTACCTTGCAGAAGAATACAAGGATGAAAACGGAGTTTCTGTATACGAAAAGATGCTTGAGGACGCAAGAAACGAAGTTGACATAGAAGCAAGATACAATAAGTTTGCAGAAGCTGAAGCATTCTTAATAGACCACGCACTTGTAATGCCCCTCATGGCTTCCGGCGGCGGATATAGAGCTACAAAGCTCGATCCCTTCTCCGTAGGCAACACACAGTTCAACAGAAGCCTCGACAGATACAAGGGTGCAGTAGTTCTCGATAAGCCCATGACTCAGGAAGAGTACAAGGCAGCAGAAGCTAAGTACCTTGAAGAAAGAGCTAAGGCTTTAGCAGCTGAATAACAGAGAAACTGATTTCCTGCGGTCAAAAAAATGGCCGCAGGAAACCTCATAAATACAAACGAGCAGAAAGGGTGAAGAATAACTAATGGGAAAATACGTTTGCAATCGAATACTCCGCTCGGTAGTCACACTTTTCATAGTTGCAACTGTTGTATTCCTTATGCTCCGACTGATGCCGGAGGAAGGTTATTTCGAAGAAGGCTATGATAAAATGGATGAGGCGCAGATCGAAGCTGCACTCACAGAAATGGGATTGAGAGACCCCCTTATCATTCAGCTTAAAAACTTCTTTGTGGGAATTTTCCACGGAGATTTAGGCGATTCCATAATTTATCGACCGAAGGTTGCTATCACAAAGATCATAGGACCCAAGATCCCCTATTCTCTTTACTTTGGTCTTGCATCAATAGTTATTTCTCTTGCCGTAGGTATCCCCTTAGGTGTTCTTATGGCGAGATTCAAAGGCAAGTTCATGGACTCCTTAGGTTCTGCTTATGTAGTTCTTATCAAGGCGGTCCCGGCGGCAGTTTACTTCCTGTTCCTGCAGCTTTACGTATCCGACGCATTCAAGATACCGATGCTCTTCAATGAGAGAAAACCTGTCAGCTGGATACTTCCCGCAGTCTGCATGTCCTTAGGCGGCATCGCTACCTACGCTATGTGGATAAGAAGATACATGGTCGATGAGCTCAACAAGGACTATATAAAGTTAGCTCGTGCAAAGGGCCAGAAGAATTCTGCGATCATGACACGCCAGGTCATCAGAAACGCATTCGTTCCTATGGCACAGCAACTCCCCACACAGGTTCTTATGACAATTTCCGGCTCCATTTACGTCGAGTCCTTATTCTCTATCCCCGGCATGGGAGGACTTTTAGTTTCTGCAATTCAGAGACAGGATAACACACTGGTTCAGGCACTGGTTCTTATCTATTCCTCCATCGGTATTTTAGGACTTCTTTTAGGTGACCTTATGATGGCTGCCTGCGACCCCAGAATCAAGCTCGGAAAGAAAGGAAGTGGAAGATAATGGGAGAAGAAAAGAAACTTACAAGAGAAGAAGAACAGGAGCTTTTTGCCCCTGCTGAATATGACTCCGGCGCAGCCGAGAGAACAGGTTATTCCAACTACTCCTACTGGGCTTCCACATGGAGAGTTTTCACAAAGAATAAGGCAGCTATGTTCTTCCTTACACTGCTTATTTCACTTATGCTCTTTACATTCATTCAGCCCTACCTCCCCGGACAGAAGGACCCCGTAGAGGTTTATATCAATCAGGAAACAGGCAAGCAGGAGAGAAACGCTCCTCCTTCCTCTGAATACTGGTTCGGTACAAACTCCATCGGTCAGGACCTCTGGGCAAGGATCTGGTCCGGCACAAGAACATCCCTCTTTATAGGTTTAGCAGTAGGCCTCTGGGATGCTGTCGCCGGAATCATAGTAGGTTCACTTTGGGGCTATGTAAGAAAATTGGATACGCTGATAACGGAAATTTATAATGTAGTTCATAATATTCCGTCGTCGATCATACTTATTTTGGTTTCCTACCTCCTGAAGCCCAGCGTCGGAACTATCATCTTCGCTATGTGCCTCACAGGCTGGATACCCACAGCTAAGTTTATAAGAAACCAGATCGTCATCATCAGAGACAGAGAATTTAACCTTGCATCCAGATGCTTGGGTACACCTACACAGAGAGTTATCACCAAGAACCTTCTCCCTCAGGTAATCTCCGTTATTATGATGAGAGTTGCCTTAGCTATTCCTTTAGCTATCGGCCACGAAGTATTCTTAACTTATATCGGCTTAGGTCTTCCTATCAGCATCCCCTCTTTAGGCAACCTTATCAATGAAGGCCGTATCGTTATGATGAGCCCCTCTTTGAGATACCAGCTCATCTTCCCCTCTATCGTATTATCCCTTATTACAATATCCTTCTACATTCTGGGCAACTCCTTCGCAGATGCAGCTGACCCCAGAAACCATGTTTAGGAGGCGTCAGTATGTTTGATTATAAAAATTCAGAAAAAATACTTGAAGCTAAGGACGTAGTTGTAAAGTTTAACCTCCGTGGAAAAGTTTTAACAGCTATCCGAGGCATTTCAATGGAGCTTTATAAGGGCGAAAGCCTTGCTATCGTAGGTGAGTCCGGCTCCGGCAAGTCCGTTTTCACAAAGACCTTCATGGGACTTCTGGACCAGAACGGCTGGGTGGATTCCGGTTCTATCACATATAAGAGCCAGAAGTTCCCCGACGGCATCGAATTAGCCACCATGAAGAAGGAAAAGGACTGGCTTAAGATAAGAGGCAAGGAGATCGCCATGGTTTTCCAGGACCCCATGACTTCCTTAAACCCCTTAAAGACAGTGGGCAAGCAGATTCAGGAAACTGTTGAACTGCATCAGGGCCTCAAGGGCGCAGCAGCAAAGCAGAAGGTTATCGAGATACTCACAGACGTAGGCATCACAAACCCCGAGGTAAGATACAAGCAGTATCCCCACGAGTTTTCCGGCGGTATGCGTCAGAGAGTTGTAATCGCAATTGCCGTTGCCTGCAACCCCGAAATCCTTATCTGCGACGAGCCTACAACAGCCCTCGACGTTACAATTCAGGCGCAGATCTTAAAGCTTCTTAAGAACTTACAGAATAAGTACAACTTAACTATCATCTACATCACACATGACTTAGGCGTTGTTGCAAATGTTGCCGACAGGATCGCAGTTATGTACGCAGGTGATATCGTAGAGGTAGGACTTTCCGAGGAAATCTTCTACAATGCAAAGCATCCCTACACATGGGCGCTTCTTTCCTCCCTTCCCCAGTTAGGCGTAAAGGGCGAGCCTTTATACTCCATCAAGGGTACACCTCCCAACCTCTTCAATGAGATCAAGGGTGACGCATTTGCTCCCAGAAACCCCAAGGCCCTCAAGATAGACTTTGTGGAAAGACCTCCTTACTTCTCTGTAAGTGATACACATAAGGCAAAGACATGGTTATTAGACCCCAGAGCTCCCAAGGTGGAGCCCCCCGCACTTGTTTCTAAAATGTTTGATACATGGAAGGAGGTTTGCTTCGATGTTACAGGAAAACAGCCAGAATAGAAAAAAGCTTTTGGAAGTTAAAAACCTCGAGGTTACCTTCGGCTCCGGCAAAAAGACCTTTAAGGCTATCAACGGAGTAAGCTTTGATATTTATGAGGGTGAGACATTCGGCTTAGTTGGTGAGTCCGGCTCCGGCAAGACAACCATCGGCCGTGCCATCATAAGAATAAATGAGGCTACCGGCGGAGAAATATACTTCGACGGCGAAAAGATAAGCGGTCCCATCTCCCCCGAGATGGACAGAAAGGTCATCGAAAACATTCAGATGATCTTCCAGGACCCCATGGCATCTTTAAACGAAAGAGCAAAGGTAGACTACATCGTATCCGAAGGACTTTATAACCTCCATAAGTTTAAGACCGAGGCAGAGAGAAAGTCCATGGTAGAAAATGCACTTTTAGATGTAGGCCTTCTGCCCGAATTCGCATCTCGTTTCCCCCACGAATTTTCCGGCGGTCAGAGACAGAGAATCGGTATCGCAAGAGTTCTGGTAATGGAGCCCCGCCTCATCATCGCAGACGAGCCTATTTCCGCTCTTGACGTATCCATCAGAGCGCAGGTATTGAATCTTCTCTCCGAATTACAGAAGAAGAAGGGCTTCACATACCTCTTCATCGCTCACGACCTTTCTATCGTAAGATTCATAAGCGACCGTGTAGCAGTTATCCACAAGGGCAACATCGTAGAATTAGCTGAGACAGAAAAGCTCTACGAACACCCCTTACACCCCTACACCAGAGCTTTACTTTCCGCTATTCCTCATCCCGACCCCTTAGTTGAGAGAAAGAAAGTAGTAGAAGTATACGATCCTTCCTGCCACCACTACGAGACCGACAAGCCTGAGTGGGTGGAGATCGAACCCGGACATTTCGTATTTGCAAATAAGGAAGAACAGGAAAAATATAAGGAGATCATAGCAAAGTAATGAGAATTTTAGTTGAAAAAGCATTATCATCTGACTTCTCTTCCGTTGTTATTCCCTTCAGTGAGAATTTAGAATTAAAGGAAGAGAGCTTAAAGCTCGTATTGGACGCAGTTGACGAAAATGAGAGACCTATGGTTGAGGGAGCTTTGAAAAAGGCTCTCTCCGACGGAAACTTAGGCGCATCCTGCGGTTCCAACTGCATTTTAAATCTTTATGTAGGCGGCGAAAATAAGAAGTTCATCTTATTCTCTGTGGGAAATGAAAAGAACACCAACAGGGAGATCTTCCTCGGCGCTTCCAAGGCACTTAAGCTTGCAAAGGAAAATAAGTGCAGAAAGACAGCAGTTATCTTAGACAACGCAGCTCCTATCACACATAAGGAAGCTGTTGCAAAGAAGCTCTGCCAGCTCTTCTATTTAGTTTCTTATAAGTTTGAAGCTTACAGATCCAATCCCAAGGAAAGCCCCATGGAAGAGGGAGTTATCGTAACTTCCTTAGAGGGAATGGACGCAATTGCAAAGGAAGCTTCCGTAATGGGCGAAAGCACCTGCTTTGCAAGAGACCTTGTAAACCATCCCTCCATGTATATGGATTCTGCAAAGCTTGCAGAAGAAGCTTCCAAGATGGCGGAGGAAGTCGGAATCGAAGTTTCCGTATACTCCAAGCCTGAGATCGAGAAGCTCAAGATGGGAGCTTATCTCTCCGTTGCCAAGGGCGCAGTTGATGAACCCAAGCTTATCGTTTTAAGATACAAGGGCGCCGCAAGCACAGAACCCACTATCGGTCTGGTAGGAAAGGGCGTTATGTTCGACTCCGGCGGTTACACCTTAAAGAGCAAGATGATGACCATGCACGACGATATGGGCGGAGCTGCAGCAGTTATCGGAGCTATCCGTTCCGCAGCTATAATGAAGCTTCCCATAAACGTAACAGCAGTTGTAGCAGCCTGCAAGAACATGGTTTCCGGTGACGCATATGTTCCCGGAGATATCCTCTTCTCCATGAACGGCAAGACAATCGAAATGCTCAATGCCGATGCAGAGGGCAGACTTACATTGGCAGATGCCATCACATACGCTATAAGAGAAGAAAAGGTCGATTCCATCATCGACATCGCAACTCTTACAGGAGCTGCAAAGAATGCAGTAGGCGGCAGAAGTGCGGCTATCTTAGGCACAGACGATGAGCTTTGTGCAAAGGTTGAAAAGGCTTCCGATACAGCGGCTGAAAAGGTATGGAGACTTCCTTTAGACGAGGAGCTCTTCCCCTGCTTAAAGTCCGATATCGCAGATATCAAGAATGCTAACCCCGGAAATAACTACGGCGGCGGCACGATCGTTGCGGCACTCTTCATCAGAGAGTTCTTAGAGGGACATTCCTGGTGCCATGTTGATATGGCTCCTGTTAACTGGAGAGCTGACGGCAACTCCTTCTCTATCCACGGCGCAACAGGCTACGGTGCAGCACTTCTTTATGAGACATTAAAGAATATCTGCAAGTAAAAAATAGAGAAAGTTTTCAACAGAGACTATCTTCTAAAGTTGAAAAGCTTAATAAAAAATCAAGGGACGGCGAAAGCTGTCCCTTTTTTGCGTGGGAGAGGAAAATGTGGTGTTTGTGCTTGTTTAAAGCCTTTTGTAAAAGGCTTTGCGAAAACAGAAGGGGCTCGCCTTGCTCGCCCCTTTTGCTCAGATGCTGACTTGAGAGGGGATGGGAAAGCCAACTTTTCTATCTTTCTGTCTTTAGAGCGAAAAAAGGCTCACCTTGAGGGAGCTGGTACCAGTCCGCAGACTGGTATCTGAGAGGTGAACGCAGTAAGTGAAAGGTAAGCATTTTTTAAGCGTCGAAGTGACCACCTCTCAGTCGTTCTCCTTCGTCGCCCGACAGCCCTCTCGCCGTTAGCCAAATTTTTGCGTTGCTTCGCCAAACTTAAAATTTGGACGGCATCGCCAACAAATACTTCCTTAATCTGTCACTGACAGCGGTCGTATTTGTTGCTCCTCAAGGGGAGCCTAAATTTTCTCTTTTGATAGCTTGTTTTTTATTCTTAGCTTTGCCATCCCCTCTCCGCCTCAATGTTTCGGCACCCCTCTCGCTGTCAGCTAAATTTTTACGCCGCTGTTAGCTTGGCTTAAAATTTAGGACAGCTTCGCCAAAATTTATGCCCTTCATCCGCCACAGGCGGCGGTTATAAATTTTTCTCCCGAGGGCGAGGCTTTCAGCCTTTTGTAAAAGGCTTTGCGAAAACGAAATCGGGCTCGCCTTGCTCGCCCTTTCCCCCTTCCCCCACAGTTTCTTCCCCAAATAAAAAAAGGACAGCTTACGCCGTCCTCTGTTTTCTTAAATTTTATCCTACTTTAAGTTTGGAAGGTCCTTCTTTGTTCTGAAGCCCATTCCCACCATGTTGGGGCCGGAGTTGCAGCCCACGCAGGTTCCCACCTGATTGGAGAATAAGGGGGCCTTGCCGCCTCTCTTCTTTATGGAAGCTGCTAATTTCTTTCCAAGCTCGGGGTCCTGACCGTAAGCTATTACATAGTTGCCGTTGATGGGGTCCTCTGCCATGTTGAAATACATATCTGTCAGCTTGGGGATGAGGTTTCTGTCACCTCTTGCTTTTTCAAGAACCTTATTGAAGCCTCTTATGCCTAAGATGGGCTTTATTCCCAAAGCTTCGCCTATTATAGCGGCGGTAGCATTGAGTCTGCCGGACTTCTTTGCATATTTGAGGGAGTAAAGACCCACTAAGGTTATCTGATTGCGGAAGTAGTCCTCCATCAGGTCCCCTGCTGTCATGTAGTCCCTGCCGTTTGCCAGAGCTTCAAGACCTACGAAAATTCCGTGTGTTATGCCCAAGGAGTAGGTTCCGCTGTCGATAACACGGATGTTAACCTGATCTTTAAGTGTGGGATATTCGCTTCCCAGCATATCTATTGCATGGCAGGCCGCATCGTAGGTGCCGCTTCCCTCTTTGTTCATTGTGACGCAGAGGATGTTCTTGTAGCCGTCACGGGCCGCCTTCATGTATTCCTCTGTGAAGCGGATGACGGTTATCTGAGAGTGGTGGGGCATCTTGCCTGTTTCCTCCACAAACTTGTAAACGTCATTTGTGTTTATGTCAACTCTCTCCTCGTAGGGGAGTCCGTCCAGTTCTACTAAGCAGTTTATGATCCTTATTCCCAGCTTCTTTTCAAGCTCGGGTGAAAGGTCGCAGGTGGAATCGCAGATTATGATGGTATCCTTATTTAACATATTAGTCCCTCCATGTGTAGTTGCGAAGTTTTCCGGCTCCGGATAATTCGGGGAAGTCCCACTGGCGCAAAACTTCGTAAGCTGCTATGGCTACGGAGTTGGAAAGATTAAGGCTTCTCACCTTCTGAAGCATGGGTATTCTCACGCAGGAATCCTGATTTTCGTAAAGAAGCTTTTCGGGAAGTCCCGCATCTTCACGCCCGAAAACTATGAAGGCGTTGTCGGGGTATTCCACGTCGGAATATTTGTAGGGGGCCTTTGTTGTGAAGTAGTAGAAGCTGCCGCCCTTGTTCTTCTCAAAAAATTCCTCCATGTTTTCATATATGGTGACATCCAGATACTGCCAGTAGTCAAGCCCTGCCCTTTTGAGCTTCTTGTCGTCTATCTCGAAGCCTAAGGGCTTAACAAGATGAAGTCTTGCTCCTGTGCAGGCGCAGGTCCTGGATATATTTCCTGTGTTCTGTGGTATCTGAGGCTCCACCAGAACGATATTTAAAGTCTTTTCCAAATCAACTACCTCTTAACAATCAATAAAATACAAGAGATATAATAGCATTTTCTGTGCAGTTTATCAAGTAGCAGGTGTTACATTCAAGGTACAACTTTGTAAACTAAACCTCGGTTTATTGGCAGGAAAACGGGCTTTTTCTTTGTGAAATTTAGACAAAACAAAGCTTTTTAAAAATTACCCTCACGAAAACGAGAGAAAACAAGAGAAAACAGGAGAAAACGAGAGCAACCAAAAGATATATTAAAAAAGGTATTGACAAATTATAATATAAGAGATATACTCAGTAAGCTATTTGAGATAGGATCAATAAATTAAGGAGGCACATTTATATGTCCACATTTCTTCCCAAGCCGGCAGAAATTACACGCGAGTGGTTTGTATTAGACGCTGCTAATAAGCCCCTCGGACGTACAGCTGCTAAGGCTGCTATGCTTTTAAGAGGCAAGCACAAGGCTATCTTCGCTCCTAACGTAGACTGCGGAGACCACGTTATCATCATCAACGCTGACAAGGCTGTTTTAACAGGCAACAAGGCAGATCAGAAGTTCTATCGTCACCATTCCGGCTGGATTGGCGGCTTAAAGGAAGTTAAGTATTCCACACTCATGAAGACAAACCCTGAGAAGGCTATGATGCTTGCAGTTAAGGGAATGCTTCCCGACAACACACTTGGCAGAAACGCTCTTACAAGAGTAAGAATCTACAAGGGTGAAAACCACGACCATCAGGCTCAGAACCCCAAGGTTTTAGACTAAGAGAGGAGGAAACTTAGAATGTACGAAAGCAATAAGCCTTATTACTACGGCACAGGCCGCAGAAAGAATTCCGTTGCAAGAGTAAGAGTTTACCCCGGCACAGGAAAGATCACAATTAACGACAGAGATATCGACGATTATTTTGGCCTCGATACATTAAAGCTCATCGTTCGTCAGCCCATGACATTAACTGATACACTCGGCAAGTTCGACGTTGTATGCAGAGTAGCAGGCGGCGGCGTTTCCGGTCAGGCAGGCGCTATCCGTCACGGCCTTTCCAGAGCTCTCTTAGCTCACGGCGACGAAATGAGATCTGTCCTCAAGAAGGCTGGTTTCTTAACAAGAGACCCCAGAATGACAGAAAGAAAGAAGCCCGGTTTAAAGGGTGCTCGTCGTGCTCCCCAGTTCTCCAAGAGATAAGAAATTGCCTTTTGGAAAACCCACAAACCCACTGTTTATGCGGGTTTACGAGTTCTGGGACTTCGAAAAAAGCCTCAAAATTTACTGCGTATGCAACACGTATGCAACACGTATGCAACAAATCAAGGAGCTGTTTCCGCAAGGAAGCAGCTCCTTTTTTATATAAATAAAAGCAAAGATTTGCATTACATTTAAAAGTGACTTATAATCAAAATATAAAGAGAAAATTTGATGGTTATTAGATAAAAAAAGGAGAAAAAGCAATCTATGAAGAAAGATCTTACAACTTCTGCTGTTGACCGACAGAATATATTAAATAATGACTTGGCTGTTGCAGAAATACAAAAAAATTCAAAGGTAGATTGTATCTTTTTTGAAGACCAGTTATATCTTACTAAGGAAATGCTGGCAAATTTTTTTAATGTGGATATAAGAACTATTGAAAGGTATATTGCATCGTTTTCGGAAGAATTAAAGCAGAATGGATATGAAATATTAAGAGGAAAAAGATTAAAAGATTTTTTACTTTCGTATAGAGATCATTTTGGTACCGACATTAATGTCGGTACCAAAATAACAGTGCTTGGAGTATTTAATTTTAGAGCTTTTCTTAATGTAGCTATGCTTCTTGCCGAAAGTGAAAACGCAAAAATTCTTCGCCAAATGATGCTGGACATTGTTATTGATCTTATCAATCAAAAAACTGGTGGCGGAACAAAATACATTAATCAGAGGGATAAGGATTTTGTAGGGGCATATCTTCAGGAAGAAAATTATCGCCGAGAATTTACCGATGCATTACGTGATTATGTATCTGTAGGAAACGTAAAATATGCTTTATACACCGATATGATCTATCAGAGCATTTTTAAAGAAAAGGCGAAGAAATATAAGAAGATATTAAAGCTTCAAAAAAATGATAGTGTAAGAGATACATTGTATTCAGAGGTTTTAGATTTGGTTGCATCATACGAATGTGGTCTTGCGGCGACGATAAAGGAACAGTCGGAAAAAATGGGCAGAAAACTCAATAACTGGGAAGTAAACGATATTTTTAAGGCCTTTGAATTACTGCCGCACTGGAAACCTCTTATTTACAGGGCAAGGACCAAAATGGCAAGCCGAGATTTAGCTCTTCGAGACGCCTTTCATCAACAGTTAGATGAATATATTAAACCTCTTCCAAAGGAGGAATATGAACGTTTTCTGGGACCTGAGAGCGATCAAATCGAACGTCTTATGGAAGAAAATAAGGATGTTTTAAAACGGCTTAAGGAGCGTGAATAATATGTCACAATTGCAATACATCACGCTGGAAGAAGCTGTTAATATTCATAAAAAGACTGTAGAAAATAGCGGAGGAGGAGCAGCGGGACAGTTAGACATAGGTAAGCTGGAAAGCGTTTTACAGCATATCCAAAATGATGACTACTACCCTACCTTTGTTGATAAAATAACTCATTTATTCTTTAGCGCCTGTGAATTTCATTGTTTTGAAGATGGGAACAAAAGAATAGCAATAACATTATCTGCGGAATTTTTACTTAGAAATGGTTATTTGGGTGTAGCACATACATTCTTGAGAGAAATGGAAAATATCAGCTATCATGTAGCTGCCGGGAAAATAAAAAAAGACCTTCTTCATGAAATAATGGATTCTATTATGCGAGGAAATTATGAGGATAATGAGGAATTGAAGCTAAAAATATTGAATGCAATAATGTAATTTAAAAAGTAAGATGATATAAGAAAACAAGCCGCTTCCATTTTGAAGCGGCTTGTTTTCTTATATTTTGTTGATTGCTTTGACCAGTTCTTCAATATCAAGATGTGTGTAAACTTTTTCGGTTAGCGACATGGCTCCTGAATGGCCTACTATCTTTTTGATGATTGTCTGATCCACATGTGCTTCTGCCAGCATGGAGATGCAGGTGTGACGGCAGCAATGGGGAGTTTCTGACCAGCCGAGATTTTCCATAAGTGGCTTAAAGTAACTGTCATAGTAATTGTAGTAAGTAAAATGATCACCTTTATCGGTATGGAGAAGGTAAGCACTGTCAGTATCTTCATACCAGTACCGGAAGAATGGAAGGACTTTATCTGCAACGGGGACTTTACGGATGCCATTTTCGGTTTTACTTGCGAGGACATCAAAATATTGTTGATCCAGATGTACATTTTCTTTTTTGAGATCGAGAAGTTCAGAGATACGTACACCGGAATAAATGAGCATCAAGATGATCTGATAATAAGCATCATTGCTCAGTTCCCAAAGGCGGGCAACCTGTTCTTCGGAAAATTTCTTTCGGTTTTGCTGATTAGGATTTCTGTCTTTGAATTTTGCTATATCTACGTATTCTGAGTAATCCTTAGCACACACATCGTTTTTCATTGCATATTCGTAAAGCTGTCGAAATAAAACTTTCAGCTTACGAAGTGTGGGATAATTTTTCCCGCAAGTGTCAACCACACTTTGCAAATCAGCGAGTTTAAGATCCTTAAAAATACGATTTTCCAAACTTTCGCAAAGTTTATAGGAGGCCTGGTATCCTTTTATATTGGAATCCGATATTGTTGGGAATTTTTCATTAGACCATCTGTTATAGATAACTCCAAAGGTGAGCTTTGAGGATTTAGTGTCGTAAGGGTGGCTGTTGTAGTCTGCCAGCATTTGCAGAGCCTCTGTTTTTGTGGGGGCATATCCTATTATTGTGTAATCCTGAACTTGCTTGTCTTTTTCAACGTCATAGTGCCACCCTGTTGTTTTGCGTACCATATATGGATTTCGTCTTTTCCCGGGAAGACGGGAAACACTGCCATATCCATTGGGAAGTTTGTACATTTGATTCCTCCTTTCTGTTTTATAAAAGCCTGAGATTTTTGGGCTGTTTTAATGGTCGGTACTTTCGTCTTTTTTCTTTATTCTATGTAATCTTAAATGCTTTTTTGAGAAAAGTGATTCTTGTGCGAACTTTTTGTTGGTAAGAGGAAAGTCTCTGAAATGGTTTACGGCAGATTCCTTCCAGCCTCTAAAAGTGTCGTGATCTAAAGAGTAAGCTTCTATTGACTCACGATTTCTTTTCAAAGTATGGAGTGATTTACATATTCTTTCGTTATAAATTGCCTCAGTGTCACGCCATGGAAATTCCAAACAGCATTTAGTATTAAAAGTGCACTTTTCGTTTTTTATGATTTTTATGTCGAAATGTATTTCCTTTTTCTTGTCCATTTCAAAGAAGCAAGAAAGAACATCACCAAGATTATCCATTGGGATATTCGAAGTCTGATCGTTGACAAGATAATTTAAAGATACACCTAAAACTTCAGATATCTTTTGCAGTACAGATAAGGGCATGTCAATTTCGCCGCTTTCGTACTTCTGGACTGTACGAAGAGATTTACCTAATAAAGAAGCAAACTCATTCTGATTGATATTAAGTTGTTTGCGTGCAACGGAAATTCTCCTGCCTACCGTTTCGTGAATGTTTTCCACTTATAATCACCTCAAAAAGAAGTATAACACACCAAAAAACGTATTTCAAGTACATGTTTAGAAATGATAATACATATATTTACATAAATTTCATGACTTGAGCTGAAACGCACTGTATAATAAAAGAACGCACTGAAAGTGCGTGAAATATATTGTAGGGGCGTGAAAAATGGAGAATACAAAAAATTATATAGATCTTCCCAATTTTTGCGGAAGAAATGTACCTATTACTGAAATTGCCAAGGCAATGGGTAAGGATGCTCAATATGTCAGAGTAGGTCTGCAGCAGGGAATTTTGAAATTTGGATACGCTATGAAATTGGAAAATTCTACGGAATACAACTATTACTGTCCTGATAAAAAGGTGTGGGAAGAAACGGGATACTTCCGTGACACCTCAAAGAAATAACCTGCAGTGAGGGGGATGGTCCGTTTGAAAGGAAAATTCTTTGTGATGGAAAACAGAATCTTTGAAGCGGGCCTTGATCCCTTTGAATTTACAATTTATGCTTATCTGAAAATGCGGGCGGATCGCAGGACAAAAACCTGCTTTCCGTCTGTTATTACCATGGCGCAGGATTGTGGGATAAGCGAATCCAAAGTACGAAGAGTTATCTCCTCTCTAGAGGAAAAAGGGCTGATTACCCGACAGAATAGATTCGCCAAAAGTCAGAGAGGAAAAATAAGGCAAACCAGTAACCTGTACCACATTCAGGAGCTGCCCGTAGTAAATAACAGTACCGCCTTGCCTGAAGAGGCAAACCTCCCTGTACAGCAGACAGGGGAAGAACAATACACAAAGAACAATACGCAATTAACAATAACCACCTCAACAAGAGGATGAGGACGGAGGTGGAGGTCCAATGAATGAAGAATTTACAGAAGCATTAGATGAATGTTATTTCCATCCTTCAAGGGATGGAGAATATGCATCAATTTCCGAAAAAGAAACAGCCAGAAAGGCTATGGAATTATTATGGGCAAAGCAGCAGATCGTCGTCGATGATTGCATCTACTCAAATGAAGAAATCAGAAGTCTTGTAGAAAACAATATGATGCCTGAAATTTTGGATAGAGCCTTAGAAATATATCGAGATTCACAAAATGTAAAATTGCCTACCGCTTATCTTGCATCAATAATTTTTAGAACGATGCTTGAATACGACGGATATATCGATAGGCTATTTTATCAAAACGAAAACAGAATAGCGGAGCCTCCTAAGAGGAGAGCTGCTTCATGGTAAAGTTTGGGCTGGGTGCAGGGTGACCTTTTCAAAGGGCAGACCTGCTGGGTGGCTTACCGCAGTAAGCAGGGCAAAGCCCTTTGTCTCGCCTGTCGGCTCGGTCGGTGCTTCTGCCGACTGACGCCGGCAGAGGTCGCCATCGGCGACCCGCACCCCTCGGAGAGCGCAACAGCATCTTTTGATAGGCTTGCCTGTCGAAAGTGCTTTTGCGTTACTCTTGCCAAGAGTAACAGAAGCAGACAGCTTATTCCCAAGAGGAAGGAGATGAAAAGATGCAAAGAACAATCAGCGCAATGGTTGGCAAAGGATCTGTCAATCATAACAGCAGAAAATTTAAAGCTGAAAATGTAGATGGCAGTCGCACACACCTCAATATTGATTATTGCAATGAAAACATCAAAACCGTGTATAACGAATTATTTAGTGATGCTCTTCAAAAATATAATGACAAGCAGACAAGAGCCGATAGAAAGATTCCAAATTATTATGAGAAAATCAGAAGTTCGAAGCAGGAAAAGCCGTTTCACGAGTTGATCCTTCAAATTGGTGATAAAGAAAATATGAGTGCAGATAGTGAAAACGGAAATCTGGCAAGACAAATTTTAGATGAATATTACCGGGGTTTCCAAGAAAGAAATCCAAATTTGAGAGTCTTTTCTGCTCATTTGCATATGGATGAGGCAACACCTCATCTGCATATTGATTTTGTACCTTTCACAACCGGAAGCAAAAGAGGACTGGAAACCAGGGTGTCCTTAAAACAGGCCTTAGCCGCACAGGGCTTTAAGGGAGGCACTCGTGGCGATACAGAATGGAGTCAATGGGTAAGTTCTGAGAAGGAAGTACTGGCCTTCGTAATGGAACGACATGGTATACAGTGGGAACATAAAGGCACACATGAACAGCATCTTTCCGTTCTCGATTATAAGAAGCAGGAGCGGTACAAAGAGGTGGAGGAATTAGGTGCCAAAATAGAGGCAAAACAGGCCGAATACAAGGTTATATCTGAAAGGGTAAATAACTATGATGAGGGCATAAAAGAGCTGTCTGAGCTCGATAAAAGGCTGGAAACAGCACCAGAATACATCCTGCCGGAGCCGCAGGGATTGATGACAGCAAAATCATATAAACATAAAATAGCTGATCCATTTACGGACAAATTAAAATCTCTTGTAAAATCACTTTTAGCACGATGCCTTGAGGGCTGGGATAATTATTACCGGCTCAATATGGTCAATGCAGGTCTCAGCCGTGAAAATGGCAGACTTGAAAAGATAAATGAAAAACTGACATCAGATAACGAATTTTTGAGGGGTGAAAACAGAGATTACAAATTGCTGAGAAAGGCTTTTGGAAGTAAGCAGATCGATAATCTAATCAAAGAGGCAAAGGAGGTAAAACAGGATAGAAAACACCATACAAATTTTGCTGTTAACAGAAATGAAAGGTAGGTAAATCTATGGAAAAGCAAATTTATAACGAAAACAATGGTTTGTGGTATGAACTTCAGGGTGATTACTATCTTCCCTGCCTAAAACTTCCTGAGCAAAAGGAAGTTGAGATAGGTATATGGGGGCAGCGAAGGAAAAACTTCTTGTATGAAAATCATAAGGTCCTATATACCACGTTGCTTACATCGTGTAAGCTTTGTCAGTATCTTGTGTATATTGACGTCCAGGCAGCGGAAATGTTCGAAACACTGGTTTCTGAACTTGCCGAAAAAGAAGGCATTACAGAAAAACTAAAAGCTGAAGACCCGATGGCATGGGTCCAGCGCATGAATAATATCCGCAACAGAGCTATGGAAATTGTCAATTCTGAATTGATTTACGCATAGCTGTTTTTTGGGGGGTGATCCTTTGGGATTGCCCCCTTTTATTTATATTCAGGGTTGTTCTAATAATGTCTTTTATGTAAGAAGTAGAAATTTCAAAAGTTTATGATATAATCATAAGAACTAAAGTGTTAGATATATCAAAAAATTCTTAACCGATGAATTTTAAGGACATGAATATATGAAGCAGACTACATTATTTGTGAGGACAGCATGAAACGAAAAATAACCATAGTCGAAGATGATACACTTATACGGAATGAGCTGAAAACTTTACTGCAAAACAATTGTGTGGTACAATAAAAATAAGAAAGATGGTCAGGAGGAACCTTATGAAAAAGAAAATTTCCATTGTATTAGTTATAATAGCTTGTCTTGGACTGAGTGCATGCTCGGAACGCAACATGAACAGCATTGATAGTAATTCTGTCTCCAATGAAGATACATCAATATCCCAATCCACTACTAGGCTACCAGAAGAATCTGAGTCAAATAGTTTAGATATATCTGGGGAGGAAGGTTCTTTGGAACCTAGCGATTCCAAAGAACCTTCTGCACAAGATGATTTGATAGAAGAATCTTCGTCATCTACTAATTCTGCCCCGGGGTATTCAGAAAAAGATTTGGGGTTGTTTTCTCTTTGGCTTCCTGAAGATTCTGTTATTGAGTCGAATATAATCTATGAAGATGATTCAGAGCTTCCAAGAAAAATCGCAGAAATTACATCTATTGATACGATCTCTGATACAGCATCTCCTTTTGCGATTTATGATCAGAGGTATTCTGATGCGGAGAATGTTTCTGAGTGTCATTTTGGTATTTATGCAGGGAAAAGTTACTCTCTTCAAAAAGAGATATCAGAAGGAGGAATGACAGGTTTCCAAAATACAATCGTTTACTGTATCGAATCAGAAAATAATATAATTGTAATCACCTTTTTTCCTCAAAGAGGTGTTGGAATCCATGAGCAAAGAGAAGAATTCGAAAAGATTCTAAATTCTATCCAATTTTAAAAGAGGCCCCTGTTGAAAAAGTCAACGGGGTCTCTTTTATTTACTTTGTATTAGGATTGAACCTGCTTCATAAACTTATTCATCTTAGTTATGTTAATATAGTATTCATTAGCGCTAGGATGTTTGTCACATTTGCTCTGAGAGTAAGTCAGATTTTGATTCTCTGGAGCGCTATCTTTGATGAAGAATACCGTACATGGATCAAAGGTTGTATCACCATCACCTCTATTGCCAGCATGGAGTGTTTGCAAGCAGAATGATGGGAGTTGTGTTCAAAGAATATGCCCTGTCTTATCTTTTTGGTACATCTATCGGTACCGCTTTTGGAACCATCTACGGAAAGAAAAAGCTCGGAAAATAATGCTTTCGAGTGTTAAATTGATTCCAATTTATCTAACAGTTGCTAAAGTGCTAAAGAACCATTTTTCTCTTGAAATGGTGATGTGGATAAAACTTATCCTACGAGTCCTGGACCTTAAAAACTTGCTTTGAGATAATCTCAGCATGTAACAGGTATGCAACAAAGAAAATTTAAAACCGCTTAGTTATGCGGTTTTAGAAGCTGTTAAAGTTCTCCAAGAGATAGTTTTTATCTTTCGGAAAGCTTCGGAAAACCAAGACTTTTATCGAAATCAGAAAGAGCTGTTCCCGTGTGGGAGCGGCTCTTTTTTCTGCCTTTGTGCTTGACGAAATGCCTGTGCAGCACGCAGGTAAAGAAGGTGCACTTCGATAAACAGGGCAAACAGATGTGAACTTGAGAAGCGAGAAAAAATAACGGCAGAAGCCTTTGCAAATTATGCTGATGGGGAAATTTCCCTCACAGAAGCAGGATAGCTTTATTTTGCGGCGGAAATATTTGATTAAAAGACAATTTTTTAAAATTTTATTCGGAAAATTAAGGATTTTATAACAAAAAACAGCATAAATACGCAATATAATTGACATTTTAAAATTAATCTCTTATACTGCATATATAGGGTCTGCAAAATGCTATGGCCTTTAAATGTGAGCAATTGCCTGTTCACGGGTATCTCGTTGTTTGTCAAGGCAAAATAAAAAAACTTGAATAGCGAAAGGACAGTAAATATGATAAGACTTAAAGATTTGTTATCTATTTTGAGTAATATAGATAGAGCTGTTATTTATAACAAGAGCACCAATCAGACAATTTACGTTCACTTTGAAGACGATGAGTATTTCAAATTGTTAAGCTATGAAAGCAAGGTTGAAAACCTTAAGTTCACTACCGATTACGGCGACAAGTGCGTCTACATCGTAATTTACGAAGATTAAGCTGAAATTTAAAAAGATATTTTGAGGGCAGTTTTGCATATAAGCGAAGCTGCTCTTTTTTTATAAAAAAAGGACGCCTTTTAAAAGCGTCCTTTAAAGTTTATTTAGTTAAATTTCTGCGCCTGTATTTAAGTTGGGGTTTGTTTCTGCGGGCTTTTCTGCCTCGGGAGCAGGTTCGGCAGGCTTCTCGGGCTCAGAGGGCTTTACCTCTTCGGGAGCGGGAGGCACTTCCTCGGGCTTTGATGATTCTTCCTTTGGCTCCTCCTTAACTTCCTCGGAAACAGAGGCCTTGGGCTCTTCTGCCGGTGCTTCTGATTCCTTACTTCCGCAGGAAACCATAAAGGACATGAGTGCGAGAGCTAATAATAACGCTGTGAGTTTTTTCATATGTGTGCCTCCTTTTTAAGCTTAAAATAAAAAGCGCAGAGAAGCTTCTCAAAAAGCCCCTTTCTGCGCCTTATACCTTTTTCGAGGGGTTTCATCCCTTGCAGGTATTATAACATATTTAATTAAAATTTGGATAGATTTTGCAAAAACCCTGGAAGATTTTAAGCTTTTCTCACTTTCACACAAAGCTGTATGTGTAAGCTTTGTTAAAGATTTACAAGGTTTCTTTCTTTAAAAGCTCCAAAAGCGCACGGCAGCCCCTGTTGCAGTCCTCCCATGTGGCGTCGAAGTTGCCGGTATACCACGGGTCGGCCACGCTCCTGTGCTCCCCTGCAATATCCAAGAGCATACGGATCTTGCCCTTTTCGTCATTGGGGCAGATGCGCTTCATGTTTCTTATGTTGCTTTCATCCATGCCTATGAGCAGATCGAAGCTGTCGTAGTCTGCCTTTGTCATCTGACGGGCGTGCTTTCCCTTGCAGGATATGCCGTGGGAAGCTAACATTTCACGGGCAGGGGGATATACTGGGTTTCCGTGCTCCTCGTCGCTGGTGGCGGCGGATTCTATGTAGAATTTATCCTCCAAGCCCTCTTTTTTTACCATGTCCTTCATTATAAATTCTGCCATGGGACTGCGGCAAATGTTGCCTAAGCAGACAAAAAGTATCCTTACCATAAAAACTCCTTATGCTTTATTAAAGTTTGTGTCCTTGTAACTCAAAAGCTTCTCTGTCATTTCCTCGCCGTAGGCTACCTTAAAGTCATTTAATACCAGAAGTGCTGTTTTGCTTCCCTCTTCACCGAAGATGCCCTCGGCAACCTCCTTGAAGGAAAAGTATGCGTGAGCTGTGTGGTAGCTGAAATCCTTGACGTATTCCATCTTTTTGGGGTAGGAGGCGTCGTTTTTAAGCCCCGCATCCTTTACGCTCTGAATACAGCAGTCGTGCTTGTAGAGCGTCTGTGAGACTACATAGGGTATCTCGGGATTAAAGCCCCTGCAAATTGCGGTATCCAAGTATTTGCAGTATATCTCCCCCGCCTCGGAAAGCCCCATATCCACAAACTGCCGGTGCCACGGACATGAGTATACCTTCTCTACAAAGTCGGGCTCGTATTCTGCAATTTCCGATACACCGCACTCATTTTTACTTTTGAGTTCCTCTGAAAATACCCATTCGCCGTACTGCATATAGGTTGCAAAGTTTAATTCCCTGCCGTCTTTTATAGCTCTCTGAGCCATTCTTCGGCCCCTCTGCTCTGCGTAGTAGATAGTTCCGTGGATAAAGGCCTTTTTGCCCCTTTCCCCGAACATCTCCACAAGATGCTTATAAAAAGAAGCTGAAATAAAAGCGTGAGTTTTTTCTGTAAATCCCATAAAACCACTTCCGTTTAAAAATCTGTAATTCTAATATAGCTGTTTTCCCCTTCCTTGGCAACAGCTGCTTCCAAATAAAGGACAGCTTATGCTATAATGAGGAAAAAACAAGGAGGTTTCTCCATGCTGCTTTTAAAAGGTCTTATAAAATTCATAGTGGGCATTTTTGTGATTGGCTTCTTTATCTTCACTTCTGCCGGAACTTTTAGCTTTTTTAACGGCCGGCTCTTTCTCATAACTTTGGGACTTCCCATCTTAACTACACTTTTACTTCTTTTTAAAAAGGATAAGCCCCTTTTGGAAAAAAGGCTTTCTGCAAAGGAAAAGGCCTCTGCCCGGAAAAAGGTGCCCGTTTTTTCTGCACTTTTGTTTTTATCTGTATTTATATCTTCCGGCATAAGCTTTAGGTTTTCCCTGCTTTTACTGCCAAAATGGGTTTCTATATTAGCTTCTATACTGTTTTTAGCTTCTTACCTTCTTTACTGGGAGGTAATGCGTGAAAATAAGTATCTTTCAAGGACAGTCGAGATACAAAAAGATCAGAAGGTAGTCTCTACGGGGCTCTACGGCCTTGTGCGCCACCCTATGTACTCGGTGACGATTTTACTTACTCTTCTGATGCCGCTTATTTTAGGCGGTCTTATCACCTTCATAATAAGCCTTATCTATCCTTCTATTATAATAATGAGACTAAAGGACGAGGAGGAGCTTCTTTCAGAGGAATTGGAAGGCTACAAGGAATATAAGGAAAAGGTAAAATACCGCCTCTTCCCCTTCATATGGTAAAAAAATAAGGACGCCTTTGCGACGTCCTTTTATATTGCCTGAATTTTAGAAATCCAGCTTTGCAAAAAGTTTCTTTATAAGCACTATGGATATCATAAAGCCCACAAATTCCGCTATGGGGAAGGATATCCAGATAAGATTCAAAGAGCCCGTGAGAGAGAAGAAATAAGCGCAGGGAAGCAGAATGAATATCTGTCGCACCAAAGAGCAGAAAAGGCTGGCAAAGCCGTTTCCTGTGGACTGGAATACAGATGAGCAGACAACTGCCAGTCCTGCAAAGGGAAAGTTTAAGGAAATGAGCCTGAGGGCGGAGATACCTATTCCCATCATGTGGGCATCGGCTTCAAACATGGATAAAAGCATTTTTGGGAAGGCGCAGAAAACCACCGTTCCTGTCACCATAAGTGTGAGGGCAACCTTTCCTGCAAGGCGTATTGCTTCTGTCATCCTGTCCCTTCTCCTTGCGCCTAAGTTGTAGGCTACTATGGGCACCAGACCGTTTGTAGTGCCGTAGAGGGGCATGAAGAAGAAGCTCTGCAATTTGTAGTAGATATTAAATACCGCTGTTGCAGTTCCGGAGAAGCCTATGAGAATAAGATTCATAAAGAAGTTCATTATACTTGTAAGGCTCTGCATGACTATTGCGGGGAAAGCTATTTTGAAGATGGCTTTCAATGTGTAAGCTCTTATTCTGAAGCCACGGAGTCTGAATTTTACTTCCTTGTTCTTTATAAGGTTTATAAATATAGCTAAGATGCAGGAGGATATCTGACCTATTATAGTAGCTACGGCCGCACCCTTTACACCCATGTCGAAGTGGAAGATGAGTACGGGGTCTAAGATGAGGTTTACAGCAGCTCCGAAGATCTGTGTAACCATGGCGTAAAAGGCCTTGCCCACCGCCTGCAAAAGTCTTTCAAATACAAACTGTCCGAAAAGTCCGAAGGAGAAGCCAACACATATTTTAAAGTATGTTATGCCCATCTCCAGAATTTCGGGATCATCGGTCTGCATACGGAAAAAAGCTTCTGCCGAGGTAAAGCCTATTAGGGCAAAGATCGCCGAGACAGCTACCCATAAAAATACAGCGTGATTTGCAGTATCATCTGCCATGTCGTGATTTCCCTCACCTAAATATCGGGAAAGAACCGCATTGATACCAAGTCCTAAACCGACACCGAAAGCTATGAGAAGATTCTGCGCCGGAAAGGCAAGAGAAACCGCTGTGAGGGCACTTTCGCTTATCTTTGATACAAATATGCTGTCCACTATATTGTAGAGAGCCTGTATCAGCATGGATATTACCAGAGGAAGTGCCATTGTGCCCAAAAGCTTCGGCACAGGCATGGTTCCCAGCTTGTTGCTGTCGTTCATGTAAAGACCTCCTGTATACATTAAAAAGACAAATCCCTATCAACAAAAAAGAGACGCATCTAATGCGTCTCTTTGGTGGGAGATGGTGGATTCGAACCACCGAAGTCACTGACAACAGATTTACAGTCTGCTCCCTTTGGCCACTCGGGAAATCTCCCATATTCACATGAAAAAAAGGCTTGATGGAGCTGGTGGACGGACTTGAACCCCCGACCTGCTGATTACAAATCAGCTGC
>SAMEA104404106__coassemble_621_pt1 | contig 34274 bp, 26 predicted proteins | sample SAMEA104404106__metabat2_low_PE_047 | metagenome-assembled genome bin SAMEA104404106 (sample SAMEA104404106) | Balaenoptera acutorostrata | reverse complement strand
GAACGATAAGAGATTTCGCTCTCTGCGGAGAGCGACCAAGGCTCTGCCTTTGGAATCCGCAATTTTTAGAAAAATTGAGTAAATTTTTATTTTTCCATATTTAAAGGCAACAAAAAATGCCCACGTCATTACAACGCAGGCATTTAAAATCAAGTTTTATTAAGTTTTCAAAAAGCCATCTGAAACTTTTTCCCAAAACTTCTTGAAATCAGGCTGAAAATTTCCTCTTCCTCACAACGCAGGCGATAAAGCTAAAATCTGTTCGTCTCCTTCTTGTGCGGAATAAAATTCTTTGCCAAGCTTTCTTCTAAGAAAGCTTGTTATCTTTCGGCCCAGGCTTTTCTTAATTCTTCTCTGAAGTCGGGGTGAGCGATTGCGATAAGAGCTTCTGCTCTCTCGTCGAGGGTCTTTCCTGTTAAGGAAGCTACGCCGTACTCTGTAACGATGTAGTTAACTTCGTATCTGGAAGTTGTTACGCCGTTTCCTAAGTCCATAACGGGAGCGATCCTGGAGATCTTGCCGTGTCCTGCTGTGGAGGGGATAGCGATCACTGCCTTGCCGCCGTTGGAGAGGTTTGCGCCTCTTACGAAGTCAACCTGTCCGCCTGCACCGGAGAACTGTCTTGTGCCGATTGTCTCAGCTGTTACCTGACCTGTAAGGTCTACCTGAATTGCGGAGTTGATGGCGATGAGGTGGTCGTTCTTGCAGGCAACTAAGGGATTGTTTGTGTAGTCAACGGGGTGCATAGCAACTGCGGGGTTGTGGTCGATGTAGTCGTAAAGTCTCTGGCTGCCCATGAGGAAGGTTGCAACGGACATACCGTTGTCTATGTTCTTCTTTCTGTTTGTAACAACGCCTGCGTCGATAAGCTCTACAACGCCGTCGGAGAACATTTCGGAGTGGATGCCTAAGTCGTGCTTGTCCTTGAGGGAAAGGAGAACTGCGTCGGGGATAGCGCCGATTCCAAGCTGGAGTGTGTCGCCGTCCTCAATTAAGGAAGCGCAGTTTCTGCCGATAGCTGCTTCTACTTCGCCGATCTTTGCGGAGCCTAAAACGGGAAGGTCCCTTGTCTCTTCAACGATGTGTGTAAGCTCTGTAACGTGTACGAAGTTATCGCCCATTACATAGGGAGCCTTCTTGTTGACCTGTGCAACTACATAGTCAGCTGTGTCGATGGCAGCTCTCTGGAAGTCACAGCAGCAGCCCATGGAGCAGTAGCCGTGTTCGTCGGGCTCGGAAACCTGAATGAGAACTACGTTGGGCTTGTAATAATTCTTTATGTAAGCGGGAACATCGGAATAGTATACAGGAACAAAGTCAGCTCTCTTGTCCTTCATAGCCTGTCTGGAGCCTGCGGAGTTGAACATTGTCTGATATCTTAAATGGCCTTCCATCTCAGGCTTGCAGTAGGGAGCATCCTCCATAAGAACGATAGAGAAAAGTCTTGCGCCCTTGAAATGCTCCTTGTAATCGCAGATACCCTGTAAAAGTGCACGGGGCTCGCTGGCTGCGTGGCTTGTTGTCATAGTAGCGTCGGAAGGAAGAGCTAAAACTGCGTCCTTGATGCTCATCTTATGATCTTCATAATATTTTTTCCAATCCATGATACATCCTCCAAATACCCTTTAATAGTTTGTTATAATAATAACATTATGATATTTTATACTGCCAATGTCAAGATAATTCCGCCTTTTATGACCTTTTGCAAGCTTTTTTGCAAAGAAAAAGAGCGGAAAGTGAGTCCGCCCTTATTTTAAAAATTATAAAGAAAATTCCTCCGCCTTTGGAAATATTCCGAAGATGCCGCCGGTGTGCATAAAGAGTATGTTTTCGGCGTCCTTGAATCTTCCCTTTTTAGCCTCGTTATAAAAGCCGTACATACACTTGCCGGTGTAAACAGGGTCTAAAATTATGCCCTCCTGCCTTGCAAAGACTTTTAAAAACTCCAGCTCCTCAGGCCTTGAAAGTGCATAGCCCCTTCCCACATAGCCGTCAATTATCTCTATCCTCTGTGGGTCGAATTTTATATGAAGCCCCAGATATTTTCCTGTCTCGGTGCATATTTCGCTTATGCGCTTTTGGAAAAACTCGCTGTTTTCGCTGACATTGACCCCTGCAAACCTCCTGTTCTTCCCGAATATAAGATTTGAAAGGTAAAGCCCTGCAAAGGTTCCGCCGGAGCCCACAGTATCTATTATTGTATCAAAATAAATGCCCAGCTCCTTCTCCTGTTCCTCGATTTCTCTCATGCAGTTTAAATAGCCGAAAGTTCCGATTCCGTTGGAAGCTCCCTCGGGGATAACATAGGCCTTTTTGCCCTTATGCTCATATTCCTTTGCAATTTCCTGCATTATCTCGTTTCTGCGATTTTTGTAATCGTCGAAGCTTACAAATCTTATCTCCGCCCCCAGAAGCTTATCCATAAAGTAGTTTCCCTCTAAATGGGGATTTTCTTCCTCATTTTTTAGAAGGAGACAGCAGGAGAGATGAAGCTTTGCACAGATGGCGGCAGCTGCACGGCAGTGGTTGGACTGGATGCCTCCGCAGGTTATGATGACATCTGCATTTTGTGTAAGAGCTTCCTTAAGGGAAAATTCCAGCTTTCTCACCTTGTTGCCGGAAACCTCCGAGCCTGTCAGATCGTCACGCTTCATATAGACAGAAAGCCCCAGCTCCTTTGAAAGCCATTCCAGCTTCTCGATAGGTGTGGGCAGATGGGCCAAATTTAATTTTTCGGGGAAATTTATCACGGCAGCATACATCCTTTCAGCTTTAATAAGCTTGATTTTACCCCTTTTGCACCAGCCTTTCAACGAATTAGTGCAAAAATTTTAAATATATTCCTAATACAAATCCCAAAGCAGAATTTGTCCTTCTTTTATATATTTATCTTCTGCAAACCTGCTTATCTATTGCTTAAAAGCTTTTAAAGTGGTAGAATTTAAGGAGAATTTGCCAAGAGGAGAATTTTTAATGAAATTAGGAATCGTAGGACTTCCCAACGTGGGAAAATCCACTTTATTTAATGCTATCACAAACGCAGGCGCACAGTCTGCAAACTACCCCTTCTGCACCATCGAGCCCAATGTGGGAATGGTTGCTGTTCCCGACGAAAGATTAGACTGGTTAAAGGAGCTTTATGACCCCGATAAGGTTACTCCCGCAGTTATCGAATTCGTTGACATCGCAGGCTTAGTAAAGGGCGCATCCAAGGGCGAAGGCTTAGGAAACAAGTTCCTCTCCCACATCAGAGAGGTTGACGCCATCGTTCACGTTGTAAGATGCTTTGAGGACAGCGAGATCATCCATGTAGAGGGCTCCATCGACGCCAAGCGTGATATTGAGACCATCGACTTAGAGCTCATCTTCTCCGACATGGAAATGTGCGAAAGAAGGATCGACAGAGCTTCCAAGGCTGCCAAGGGCGACAAGAAGTATTTAGCAGAGGTTGAGTGCTTACAGAGACTTTACAAGCACTTAGAATCCGGAAAGTCCGCTCGTTCCTTCCCCTTCACAGAGGAAGAAAAGGAAATGCTCAAGGACTTCTCCCTCCTTTCCTCCAAGCCTGTTATCTACGCAGCTAACATGAGCGAAGCTGATTACAGAAACGGCATCGACAACAACCCCGGCTACAATGCCATCAAGGAGATCGCAAAGGAAGAAGGCAGTGAGGTTATTCCTATCTGCGCTGAAATAGAATCCGAGATCGCTGAATTATCCGAAGAGGACAAGGCTATGTTCTTAGAGGACTTAGGCGAAGAAAAGTCCGGCTTAGACAGACTTATCAAGGCAGGCTATGACCTTTTAGGCCTCATCTCCTATCTTACAGCAGGTAAGCCCGAAGTAAGAGCATGGACAATCAAGAAGGGCACAAAGGCTCCTCAGGCTGCCGGAAAGATCCACTCCGACTTTGAGAGAGGCTTCATCCGTGCCGAGATCGTTTCCTTTGACGACTTAAAGGCAAACGGCTCCATCGCTGCCTGCAAGGAAAAGGGACTTTACCGCTCCGAGGGTAAGGAATATGTATTCCAGGACGGCGACGTAGTTCTCTTTAGATTCAACGTATAAATTTTAAATTTTCGGGCATCCTTTGGGCAAATACCTTTAGGAGAAGCCATGAAAAGATTTTTAATTTTCATATTGTCATTTAATTTAAGCCTCATGGTATTTTTACTGCCGTGGGGCTTATCTTTTTATAAGGAGGAAGAGGTAAAGGAAGCTGAAAGTCCCCTTATAATACCGCCAAAAAAGGAAGCTCTCCTTCTTATAGAGGATAAAGGTGAAGCTCTGATTTTCCTTCACCTTAAGTTATCCCTCAATAAATGTGAAATAAAAGCTCTTTCCCCCGATTTTAAAGCTCAGGACACCGACGGCTTTCTGCCGCTTTATAAAATAGAGGAAAACGGCGGTCTTAAATATGCAGTCAGGGCCTTAAATAAAGACGAAGCTTTCAAAATAGATTTTTACTCCTGCTTCGATATAAAAAGTCTCGAGGAAGCTTTAAAAAACTTAGGAAGCTGTGACTTTTTTCTCCCCTCCGCCATAAAGGGGCAAAACGAGGAGACATTTTTCCAAAAGGGGCGCACACTTTTAAATATAGAAGACGCCGCCTTGATACTGAGAAAAGCAGAAAGCCCATCCGGGGAAAAAAGGCGTAAAATTTTCACCGACATAGTTTCACAGCTTTTTGAGCAAAGGGGCGATATAGGAAAGAAGGATCAGGAGAGCATCTTCCTCTGCCTTGCCAACGGAAGGGAAAGTAATCTCTCCATAAAAAATTTCCTCAATTTCAAAAAATACGGCATCTTCTCAAAAGATTTCAGATTTATGCAAAAATAAAAAGGAAGGGGCAAAAACTCCTTCCTTTTGGCGTTGTATTATTTACATATTATAAAATATTGATTATAATATTCATATGGACTTTTTTAATCGTGCGATATTATTTTATTGTGGATGAAAAGGCCTATGATACCTATGGATATGAAGCTCACATAGATTATGATGCCTTCGATGATATCCCCTCTGCCGAATACCGAGCCTGCAAAAACAGTGACTATTGTGGCAGGTATCCTCAGTGCGCTGGCTATGAGGGCGGTCTTTACATCGGATGCAACTCCTATTACATATATGAGCACATCCTTTGGCACACCGGGCAGGAAGAAAAAGAGATACACAAAGCCCTTGAGCCTGTTCTTTTTCATCAGTGCCTCGTATTTTTTAAATTTTTCCTCACCGGCTAATCGGATGACGATTTTTCTTCCCAGCTTCTTCGCTATCATAAAAGCGCAGATACTGCCTAAGAAAATTCCGGCGGAGCTTATGATAAGGCCCTTTGCGGCGCCGTAAATTATTCCGCCCACCACTTCCACAAAGCCGCCGGGAAGCACGGCAATAATGATCTGAAGAGCCTGAAACAGTATGAGCACAAGGACTCCCCACGCACCGAAGGTAGTCTCTATTTCATCGGCAAAGCGGGCTATGTTCTGACTGTATTCGTACATCATGCTCATCCTTTCATCATATTTCCATAAAGAATTTTACCACAAAAACAGTCTTATTTACAAGATAAATAAAGGGGAGGAACGAAATGTCATCAAATGTTCTTACAGAAGGCATAGAGCTGGGCGGACTCACCACAGATTATGAAATAAGAATGCTGGTCTGCTACCTGCTCTGGGAAATCAAGGAGCCCGTCACCATGAAAATGCTGAACGACGCTCTTCTTAAGGACGGAATCGTAAATTACTTTCAATTGGCAAATGAGGTTTCCGCCCTCATAGTTTCAAAGCACATAAAGGACAACGAGAAAAACAGCAAGGGCGAAGCTCTTCTCAACCTCACCGACTTGGGCAGGAAAGCTGCGGAGACCTTCTACAAAAAGCTGCCTCTCAGCATAAGAGAAAAATCTCTCAACTCCTTAAAGGAAGCTATGACCATCGAGAGAAGCAAAAACGAAAATCTCTGCACCATCATAAGGGAAAAGGACGACAGCTACCGACTTAAAATCAAGATAGCCGACTACGGCAGCGACCTTTTATCCTTGGATTTCTATGTACCCACAGAGGACCTTGCCATAAAGTGCCGCCACAACTTCTTAAAGGACCCAACGATCCTTTACATGAACATCTTAAAAACCCTGAGCGGCGAGGACATAGGAGAATAACAAAGCTAAATTTAAAGGACGGTTTTAAAAACCGCCCTTTTTTTGTGCTTTTATTTAGTTTTCCTTAGGCTCTGTCATAACTTCCTTGAAGGAGGTTGCAAGACCTGCAAGTCCCTGTATATCGGAAGGAATGATTATCTTTGTAGCCTTTCCGTCGGCCGCCTTTGCAAAAGCTTCTAAGCTCTTTATAGTGATAACTTCTCTTGTGGGGTTAGCTTCATTTAAAAGCTTGAGAGCGTCGGCGTTGGCCTTCTGTACCATTAAGATAGCTTCGCTTTCACCCTGTGCCTCTCTTATCTTCTTTTCTCTTACAGCGTCTGCGTGTAAGATAGCGGCCTGCTTTTCAGCCTCTGCCTTTAAGATCTGGCTTTCCTTTTCACCCTCGGCAACTAAGATCTGGCTTCTCTTTTCGCCTTCTGCTCTTAAGATGGCCTCTCTTCTTTCTCTCTCTGCCTTCATCTGCTTTTCCATGGCATCCTGGATTTCCTTGGGGGGAATTATGTTCTTTAATTCAACTCTGTTTACCTTGATGCCCCACTTGTCTGTTGCAGTATCAAGTGTGGAGGTTATCTTGGAGTTGATGATGTCACGGGAAGTTAAGGTGTGGTCTAATTCCATGTCACCGATGATATTTCTCAGTGTTGTGGCTGTCAGGTTTTCGATTGCAGAAAGAGGTCTCTCCACGCCGTAGGTATAGAGCTTTGCGTCTGTTATCTGGAAAAAAACAACGGTATCTATCTGCATTGTTACGTTATCCTTTGTGATAACGGGCTGGGGCTTAAAGTCCACTACCTGTTCCTTCAAGGAAACCTTCTTTGCGATCCTGTCGAAGAAGGGAAGCTTTACATGAAGACCTGTTTCCCATGTTGTCTGATAGGTTCCCAATCTTTCAATTACATAAACTGTTGCCTGAGGAACTATTCTTACGGAAGATGCCGCTATAACCAGAAGCACAGCTGCAATGATTATGAGCATCAGTGTTATTATAAAAGCCTGCATAATAAAAAACCTCCTGAAATTTGTATTTTAGATTCTTTCTACCTCTACGGTAACTCCTTTTATGGATTTTACCACAACTTTTTCACCTTTTTCAATAGGCACGCCGTCAAAGGAAGATGCCTTCCAGTCAAGTCCGTTTACAAAGACTCTGCCTGCATTTCCTTCGCTGTCGATATTTTCGGTGACAGTTCCCACCATGCCCACGGTGGAATCGGCATTGGTGGATACCTTTCTGGTCTTCAGCACCTTTTTGCAGAAGGGCTTCATAACTATCAGAGAAACTATTGAAAACACAAAGAAGCCTGCCATCTGCACCCCGAAGGAAAATTCAAAAAGTGAAAAGAACATGGCACACAGCGAACCGAAGGCAAACCATATAGCCACAAGATCAACTGTCACAGCTTCCAGTATGCCCAGAATAACCGCTAAAACAAGCCACATAAGGGCCATTGTCAGTGAAGTCATTTACTGCGCCTCCTTCTTTACATCCTCTTCCTTCAAAAGCCTTCTGGATATTTTGGAAAGGCTTTCAAGGCGCTTTGTTTCAGCCTGTAAAAGATAACGTCCGGCCTCTTTTATGAGGTAGACCTTTCTTCTGTCCTCCTCGGAGATGACCTCTATCAGTCCGTCCTGCTCCATCTTATATAAAACCGTATATACGGTGGAAGGACCCAGAGTCACTCTCCCTTTGCTTTCCTCCCCAACTATCTGCATTATAGCGTAGCCGTGCCGGGGCTTAAGGAGGGAAAGAAGAATGAGAAAGCTTTGCTCGCTCATAGGTATATATGAGGCCAAAAGCTTCTCTAAATTTTCCTGCATTTTAAAAAATCCTCCCTCTCTTTCCGGTATATCATTTTTTGATATATCCTTTACCTGCAATATATCATGATTTGATATAGCTGTCAACTTATAAATAAAATTACTTTTCCTTTAAAACCCCGTATTAATAAAGGATTAATATTTATTAACTGCACTTCAATTTTTTTGCTATTTCATTGACACCAAATGCAAATAAGCTATAATTTAATTAGATTTGTAAAGGAGCTACGCTATGAAAAAATTCACCAAGGCAGCGGCCCTTGTAATGTGCGCCGCAATGCTGCTTACTTCCTGTGCAGGAAATACAGACAAAGAGGAGCTTGAAAGAGCACCCGTTGTCGTAAAGACACAGGTTTCCAAAAAGGAATCCATCCAGAAAAAGAACGATTTCATGGGCAGAGTTATGCCCGATTCCACAGTTTTTATAATCCCCAAGGTACCCGGCGAGGTTACCTCTATCAATGTTGAGGTGGGTGAGGAAGTCAAGAAGGGACAGGTGCTCTTCGAGATAGATTCCACAGTTGACCGCCTCCAGTTAGAGCAGGCAGCGGCCGCAGTAGAGATGGCAAAAGCAGGTCTCGAGCAGGCAACAGGCGCCACCTACGAACAGCAGTTAGTCCAGCTGGAAGGTCAGGTCCACATGGCACAGAGCCAGAAGAAGTGGACAGATAAGACCTACGATGATTACGACGATATATACGACGCAACCACCGAAAATATGTATCAGCAGAAAAAGAAGATGGAAGCTACCGTAAAGGACCTTCAGAAGCTGTATGACGGCATCAAGAAGCTGCCCGACGATATGCTCATCCCCGACCCCATGAGCCCCGAATTTGAGGACTTTATGAAAAATCCCCAGATGCCCGAAATGCCTAAGCCCGAGGAAGGCGAAGGAAACGACAATGCTGAAGGCGGAGAGGTAAAGCCCCCCATGCCCCAGATACCCGACTTAAAGCCTGCAAAGGTATATAAGGAAAAGTATGCAGAGCTTTTGGGAGAGGCGAAGCAGGGCTTAAAGGAAATAGAGAACGCATACGATAATTACACCGTAGGCTACGAAGCTCAGTACAACCAGCTCACACAGGGCTTAGAGCAGGTGGAGATAGGACTTGACGTTGCAGAAAAGGCCTATGATTTAGCTACCGGCGATGCTCACGCAGAGCAGATAAAGTCCATCGAAGCACAGTTAAAGCAGGCTCAGAGCGCCTACAAGATGGCTTTGCAGAAGTTGAGCTATTCTTCTGTCACCTCCCCCATCGACGGAGTTGTTGAAAAGAAGAGCATAGATGTTCACGGCTTTGCTTCACAGAATGAGCCTGCATTTATAGTGACAGATAAGTCCTCGGTAAATGTCACCTTCGGAGTTTCCGCAGAGGATGCCTCCAATATGAAGGTGGGCGACCCCGTCACAGTTTACGATCAGGGACTTAAGTACCCCGGCACAATAGTAGAGGTTTCCTCCTTCATCGACATGAAGTCAGGACTTTACACCATCAAGGCAAATGTAGTAAATGACGAGGGCAGGATCATGAGCGGTTCCTCCGTAAAGCTCACCGCTGTAACAGACAGATCCTCCGAGACAGTCACCATCCCCGCAGATGCTCTCTACAACAACAGCGATGAAAGCTATGTTTACATCGAGGAGGACGGCATCGCAAAGAAGGTGACCGTAAAGACAGGCATCATCACCGACAAGAGGATAGAAATAGTTGAAGGTCTCCGAGGCGGAGAAAATGTTATCACCACATGGAACCCCGGTCTTATCGACGGAGCCCCTGTAAAGGTCAAGGAAGGTGTGTAGTTAGTGAATTTTCTGACTAAACTTTCACTTAAGCGCCCTGTATCAATATGCCTTGCGGTATTAGCGCTCCTTGTCTTTGGCCTTACCAGCCTTGTGGGAACACCCATGGAGCTTATCCCCGATATAAGTATGCCCATGTTAGTAGTTCTGGGCATCTATCCCGGAGCTTCCCCCGAGGACGTGGAGAGCCTTGTTACAGTGCATCTTGAAAATGCGGCTTCCACACTCCCCAGCATCAAAAATATCCACTGCCAGTCATCGGAAAATATGTCCATGGTTGGTTTGGAATTTGAATACGGCACAAATATGGACGACGTCAAGAGCGACCTTAGAGGAAACCTTGAAATCGTCAAGAACCTTCTCCCCAAGGAGGTAGCCAGCCCCACCATCATCGAAATGCGTACAGATATGACACCTACAATGGTGCTTTCTGCCACAAGCAAATCTGATATGGACCTTTACGCCTATGTAGATGAATACATAGTTCCCCAGTTAAAGAGAGTTGACGGCGTAGCAAACGTAGACGTCATGGGCGGCGAGAGAAGATATATCTCCATCACCTTGAGAGAGGATAAGATGCAGCAGTACAACACCTCTATGGATACTGTTGCGGCAATAGTCAAGAATGCGGACTTCTCCTTCCCGGCAGGCAGTGTTTTGCAGGGCGATGTTGAGCTCCTTTTAAGAGGCGGAGTTGATTACGACACCATTTACAGCCTCACCACCATCCCCATCACACTTCCCACAGGAGATGTTATCCACCTTTCCGATATTGCGGATATCACACTTTCCGTTCCCCCCACAGATTCCATAAGCAAGACTAACGGCGTAGATGACGTAACTGTCAGCATAGCAAAGCGCCAGAGCTCCTCCACCTTCGACGTTACCGACGGAGTAAAGAAGGTAGTAGAGGGCAACAACGCACAGGACTTGGGCGTCGATCTTGAAATTTTGCAGGATGCCTCCAAGCTTATCAAAACCTCGGTTTCTGCGGTATTTAATACCATGTTCTGGGGCATAATCTTAGCTATGCTGGTGCTCTTCATCTTCTTCGGCGACTGGAAGGCTTCCATAATAGTCGGAACCTCCATCCCCTTCTCCCTTCTTGTAACTATCATAGCCATGCAGGCGGCAGGCTTCTCCTTTAATATACTTTCCTTAGGCGGACTTGTAGTCGGCATAGGTATGATGGTGGATAACTCCATCGTAGTACTGGAGAGCTGCTTCAGAAATACAAGACCGGGCAGAAGCTTAAAGGATGCAGCTTTAGAGGGCTCAAGAGTAGTAGCCTCCTCCATCTTTGCATCCACACTTACAACAGTAGTAGTATTCCTTCCCATAGCGTTTATAAAGGGCATGAGCGGTCAGCTTTTCGGACAGCTCTGCTTCACAATAGTATTCTCACTTATAGCTTCACTTATTTCTGCGGTGACCATAGTTCCCCTTATGTACTACAAGGTCACACCCACAGAAAAGGAACATCCCAGAGTAAAGAAGTTCCTCACCGACGTGGAAGAGGGCTATATGAAGCTTCTCCCCAAGACACTCAAGAAAAAGAGGACCATGCTTTCAGGAGCTCTGGCACTTCTTATTTTATCCTGCTGTCTCCTTCCCTTTGTTGGAATAGAGCTTATGCCTGAAACAGACGAAGGCACAGTTGCCCTGACAGTACACACCCGTGCAGGCTTAAAGCCTGAGGCCATCGAGGAAATTTTAAAGCCCGTTATAAAGATGATCTCCGAGCATCCCGATGTTGAGGAATATTCAATGTCCATAGGCGATCCCGGCATGATGGGACTTTTATCCGGCAGCGATCAGAGCGCCTCCGTAAGCGTATATTTAAAGAAGGACAGAGACCTTTCCACAGAGGAATTTGTTGAGCTTATGCGAAAGGAAACTGCCGACACAGTAAACTGCAAGATAACAGTTGATTCCATGAGCACCACCACAATGATGAGCGGCGGAAACATGGTACAGGTACCCTTGCAGGGAAATGATTACGACAAGCTGGTAGAAGCCTCCTACATGGTAGAGGACTACATGAACAACCACCCCGACATCATCAGCGTAAATACCACAGTCACATCCGGCAACCCTCAGGCCGAGGTCAAGATAGACCCCATAAAGGCAGGAGCTGTGGGAATCATCCCTGCTCAGGCCATGGGAAATGTGAGAAACATGATGGTGGGCATGGATGCAGGCACATTGAAGCAGAACGGCAGAGACTACAATGTCAAGATAGAATATCCCCGTGACCGCTTCACAACAGTTACAGACTTAGAGTCCATGATGCTCACCAATCCCGCAGGTATGCAGATACCCTTAAAGGATATTGCAGACATCACCTACTCCAACAGCCCCACCAGCATCGTCAAGGAAAACGGACTTTACATCATCACCGTTTCCGGACAGCCCACACTGGATGCTCCCCCCAGACTTGCAGGAAAGATAAATTCAGGAGCTGCCGAGCTTGATCTCCCCTACGGTGTTTCCATCTCCAAGTCCATCCAGTTAGAGAGAGTATACGAGGAGTTCACAGCCCTCTTCAAGGCTATTTTAACTGCAACCTTCTTAGTATTCTTAGTAATGGCTATGCAGTTTGAGAGCCCCAGATTCTCAATAGTTGTAATGCTCTGTGTTCCCTTCTCACTTATAGGCTCCTTCACAGCCCTCTTTATTTCACGCACCACACTTTCACTTCCCGCTCTCATGGGCTTTTTGATGTTAGTCGGTACGGTAGTAAATAACGGTATCCTCTTCATAGATACCACCGAGAGACTGAGAGAAGAGGACGGCTTCACCATCGAGGCGGCACTTGCAAAGGCAGGCGCCATGAGATTAAGACCTATCTTAATGACAACCCTCACCACAGCCTTGGCTATGATACCTATGGCAATAGGCATCGGCGAAAACGGCGCTATCATGCAGGGCATGGCGTGGGTGATCATCGGCGGTCTTACAGCTTCCACCATAATGGCTATGCTCATTCTCCCCTCCTTCTACATCTTAGTTGACAAGAGGGACAGAAAGGCAAGAAGAGAAAAGAAAAAGAACGAAAAAGCTCTCAATGCCTAAAATTTAATGCAACACAAAAGGACGGCTTAAAAACCGTCCTTTATTTTTTTATTTTGAAGCTACCACTCCACTACAAGTCCCACTCCTGCTTCCTTTATGGGAGCATATTCGTTGACTGTCATTTTGGCTTTCAAGCTGGTACAGTGGCAGGGGTATAATTCCGGGATATTCTGCTCTTTTAAAAATTCCGCTGTCTTTCTGAAGGAATCGTCCTTATCTATAAGCAGGTGGAAGCCGCCTATAAGTCCCTTCACATTGTCACAGCCTGTGACCTTCTTTGCGTAGGAAATTATATTGCAGATTCCCGAGTGAGAACATGCGGTGATGATATAGATGCCGTCGTCCTTTTCGTATACCAGGGAGGAATCATCCTTTATAAAGTCCTTTTCCCAGCCTTCCCCGTCAAAATACTCGCCCACGGGGATGTTATTTTCAAAATCATTGAAGCGGGGCACACTTCCCAAGAAAGTGATATTTTTGCTTACCTTGATGGGCTTATCGGAGAGGAGAAGGTCAAATCTTTCCTCCACTTCCTCCCTGTTTAAGGGACAGCTCAAATTTCTGCCGTTTTTGCGCCTTTCAGTGAAAACATCGGGGTGAGCTATAAGTGTTCTCTTCCTGTCCTCAAAGGGGAAGTAAGGAAGTCCCCCTGTGTGGTCATTGTGACCGTGGGAAATTATCAGCTTGTCAACTTCTCTCAAGTCTATTCCCATATCCTTTGCATTTTTAAGGTAGGCATTGGAGTAGCCTGTATCCAAGAGAAGCTTTTCACCCTCATCTTCTATAAGGTAGCAAAGTCCCGGCTCGCCCAGATAATATTTTCCTATGTAGGTGTAGTTATCCATCAAAACTGTAAGCTTCATTATTATATCCTCTTTAAATCTCTAAGTAATTTTGTCTTTAATATGCCCACGGAGGTTTTGCCGTCCTTGATTTCTCCCTTTAAGACCTTTTCCACAGCTTCCTCAAAGGGAAGTTTATAAACATCTAAAAATTCTCCCTGGTCAAGGTGTCTTTCTCCCTTTTTCAACTTGTCTGCATAGAAAATGTGGATAACTTCCTCGTCGTATGCGGGAGTTGCAAGGTTCTGACCTAAGGAAATGACTCTTCCTGCCTCATAGCCTGTTTCCTCCAGAAGCTCTCTTACAGCGCAGGATTCGGGGTCCTCTCCCTTTTCCAGCTTTCCCGCCGGAATTTCGGTCAGCACTCTGCCGAAGGGATATCTAAACTGCTGTACCATCAGGATATTATCCTCATCGTCGATAGCCACAATGCAGGCTCCGCCGTTATGGGAAATTACCTCTCTGATGCTTTTACTGCCGTCCTCCAAAAGAACATCGTCACGCCTTAAGCCCAATATCCTTCCGTCATATATATTTTCTGTCTTTATCTTCTCTTCAAAATGCTTCAAAGCTATCACCTTTTTTAAAAATTATTACATTTTAAAACTAACATAAATTTATGTCTTTTTCAATAATTGCTCAATTTTAAAAATACCGCCCCTTATTTTTATAAAAGGGCGGTATCTGCTACTTATTTATTTTTTCTTCAAGAAATTCAAGAATATCCCTCTGCACCTCGGGGTATTCCCTTTCATTTAAAATTTCGTGGCGAAGCTTTGGGTAAAGCTTTAAAGAAACATCCCTTACCCCTGCATCTTTAAAAAGCTTATACACCTTTTTTACGCCCTTACCCATGTCGCCCACAGGATCATCCTCACCTGAAACAAACAATATGGGCTGTTTTTTATCCATGAGGGAAATTTTATCTTTGTGACAGACAAGGTCAAGCCCGTCCAGAAGATCTCTGAAAAGTCCCAGAGTTGTCCTTCCTCCGCAGAGGGGATCGGCTATATAGGCATCAACATTTTCTTCATTTTGTGAGAGCCAGTCAAATTCTGTCCTCTTTGGCTCAAAGGGCTTATTATATCCCCCGAAGGCAAGCTTATCTGCAATATCGCTGTAAGCTTTTTTGCCCTTTAATTTTATGCAGATATCTGCAACCAGCTTTCCTCCCTCTATTTTCACAGGGGACTGGAAGCCTGTACCGCAGATAACAGCGCCTGACAGCTTTCCGGGATATCTTATGAGATAGCTTCTTAAAATAAAGGAGCCCATGGAATGACCGAAGATGAAATAGGGCTTTCCCTTAAATTCCTCCCTCTCCTTTTTCTGTATCTTGGCTATATCGTCCACCACATGGACCCAGCCGTCCTTTTCTCCGAAATATACCGAGGGGGAATCCTCTATCTGTGACTTTCCGTGTCCAAGGTGGTCACTTGCTATCACAGCATAGCCGTTTTCGCATAAGAATTCCGCAAATCTTCTGTATCTGAAGCCGTATTCCGCAACTCCGTGGCATATCTGCACCACCGCCTTTACCTCCCCTTCGGGAAGCCATTTATTCACATGGATGGGGGTTTTGCGGTCAGTGGATGTAAGGTAGTATTCACTGTAAACTGCCATTTAATTTTCTCCCTTTAAAAATTCCTCTATCTTTTCGGCATCCTTAAGTCCCTTTCGGTACAGCCTGTCCAAAGCTTCCTTGTCCCTCTTGAGGGTGTCAACTCCTGTGATATCGTCGGGGGATAAGATGAGAAGCTTTCCCTCCTCCTCCATCTGCTTTGCCAGCTTCACATAGAGGTTGTACCTGTCGGCACGGTCGGAAAATTTCCTTGCAGCTTCGGGATATTCCAGTTCTATCATCTTAGCTAAGGCCATGTCCTTGCCGGGTTTTCTCAGCATATCCACAGGCTTTGTGAGGATGAGGACCACCTTGTCACAGCCCTCGCTGAAAGCCTTCTTTACAGGTATGGTGTCGGATATAGCTCCGTCAAAATAGGGCACCTTGTCTATGATAACAGGGCGGTTTATGCCGGGTATACAGCAGGAGGCCTTGAAAATATCGTACTTATCCTTCTGCATATCGTCCTTTGTGAAGTACATGGGCATACCTGTATCCGCATTGGAAGCTATGACTATAAACTTTGCAGGATTAGCCATGATAGCATCATAATCCAAAGGGTCCTCACCGTCGGAGCCGGAGAGCTTATCGTATATATAGTCGAAATTTATATAGGAGCCTGTCTTTATAAACTGCTCCATGCTCATATATTCCTCTCGGAAGCTGTAATCTGTGTAGAACTTGTAATTTCTTCCCTTCTGTCCTGCCAGAAAAGATGCCAGATTTGCACTGCCTGCCGAAATTCCGATGCAGAGATCGAAGTTTATATTCTTTTCCATGCAGTAATCAAAAATACCTGCGGCGTAAATTCCTCTCATGCCGCCGCCCACATCAATTATTCCCTTCATATTTTCCTCCGTATATATATATGTATTGTAAACAAAAATATCGTCTATATGATATAATAGCAGATTTCGAGGAGAAATTCTTTAGCCAAATATAAACCTTTGTATATAAAAAGAACTTACTTTTAAAATAAAGCAAGTTCTTCTTTTATTTTAGCTTCTTTTTCTTACAAAAAACGCAAGCGGAAGGAAAAGCACAGGTAATATGGGAAGAAGTCTGTTATTTTTTCTTTCAGCTTCCTCGGGGAAACTGGGAATTTCCGATGCTTCTATAAATACAGTATATCCCCCTGTCTCGGGATTTATGACTTCGGGTGCAGAGGAAAAATTTTCAGCCTCTTTATTATATACCTCTCTTAAATAAGAAAGCTTATAGAATATTCTTCCTGCTGAAACTTCCAAAGCATCTTCACCTAAAATAACAATATCGTCTTTGCCGTACTGGGTTATTACCAGTGTGACGGAAGGATTATAGTGAAGGGCGTCCATAACCTGCCAGTTCATCTTATCAAAGCCGATGGCATCCACACCCACCACACTTTCTGGGTAGGCGTAGTAAATTTCCTCGGCGACACTCTCCCAGAATTCGTTTTCAAAATCCTGCAATATCTTATTTCTGTGTGAGGAAGTTCCCGACGAGCCCTCCGACATCTCTCTTTCTTTAAAGCCTGCTGCCACAGGAGAAAGACCTGTGAGGCTGAAAGTTATGCAGTCCTTTTCCTTTTTAATATCCAAGCTTTCGATTTTTCCTGCATCCTCGCCCCCGGAAAACATATGCACGCCTGAAAATTCGTCTGTCCTCTCTGATTTTTCGGGATAGGGAAGCTTTATTTTTATTTTGCCGTGCTTTTTAAAGAAGCTTTCGTCTGCTTTCTCCCAGCTTTCGCCCTCTTTTATAAGCACATCTATGTCATAAAATTCTATATTTTCTGCATCTATCCCTGCATCTGTTAATTTGTACTTAAGTGTCTCCCTTATTTTCAAAGGGCTGTCAAGCTCGATTTTATCTTCAAAGGCAGAAGGAACAGCTGTTATGCCTTTTTCCGCCAGTATCTTATAGGTAAGCTTTTCATCTTCCACTAAAATTTCCATAACTTCGTTCACATGGGCCTTTACCTCGGGATTTTCCTTTGGAAGCTGATAGTTTTCGTTGTCTATTTCAAAATCTCCTGCCACATAGACAGAATGATCTCCTGATTGGGTAATTTCATCAAAGCCCTCTGTCTCAAGGTCAGAATCAGGCTTTAAATTTACTTCGTCACCTTCTAAAATGCCCTCCAAACCAAGCTTTCCGTAAATTTCGGTTTCGCCCTCTCTGCCTTCTCTCTTGCTCTCGGGCTTAAGATCGGAAACATCGAAGGAAAGCGCTCTTTTTAAAACCTCTGTAACCAAGCTGACTTCTGCATCATCGTATACAGCTCTCAAGGTATGGGTTCCTGCTTTCAGCTGTGCCCTATCTAAAGTGAAGCTTATTTCACCGTTTTCTACCGAAGATACCCTTGCAGGCTCCTCTCCCCCGTCAAAGTAAAAGCTTACTTCGCCCTTTAGATCTTTATTTTCCAAGCTGAGAAGATAATCCACAGTTTCTCCGTAGGTTACAGTATTTTCAGATTGTGTAAAGCTTATGTTTGCGGCGTCACCGCTCAAGGTTTTTATAAAAAGCTCTGTCTCGGCTTCGCTGTAATTTTCGTCCTCGGGGAAAAATTTAAGCTTGTACTCTGCACATATTCCCCTGTGGCTTCTGTCAAGACCTTCCTTTAATGAGAAGTTTATTTCCCCGTCCTTTATATTGAGAGGAAGTGAGAAAACATCCTTTTCATCCCTTGATTCTATTTCCCATCTGCCGGGTAAAGTTATCCCGAAAGCTTCATTTTTTATCTTTATGTTTTCGGTATTTTTCAAATTGACGGTTTTAGTGAGACTTTTTGCCATATTGAAGGGAGCTTTTAAAATTTCAAAGCTTTTCTTTGTCTCTTTAACTATATAATTGGGATTTTCCGAAACTGCCGAAAGCTCATACTCCCCTGCCAAAACAGGCTTTTCTGCCTTTTTATCGTAGAGTACGGAAAATTCTATTTCGTCCCCCTCTGCCATTTCCTGAGGAAATCTCAATTTAGCGCCGTGGGAAAATTCCGACTTATAGAAACTTTCGTCAGGACCTGTTATCCATACTTCTATTTTCTTAGGATAGATACTGCCCGCAACGACAGGATATTTTACCTCGTAGTTGTTGAGTCCCTTTCCCTTAAGTGTGCCTATGGAGATGGGTTTATTTTCCCCTGCATTTCCGTCGGAAAATTTATTATTTACGGCGATTATATCTACCTCTTCAAAATTATTTTCCAGATAGAATTTAAGATCGGGTGCAGATAAATTTTCCCTGCCGCTGTACTCTCTTTCTATGTCCTTATCTTTTATAGAAGCTGTGACAGGCTTCTTTTTTATACTGCCCTTTACTTCGGGAAGCTTAAAGGTGTAATTTTTAAAATCACCCTCATATTCCCCTAAGATAACTTCTTTTTCTTCACCTGCGAGGGCATCTTTAAATAAGGCTTCTTTAAATAAAATCTCTCTTTTTCCCTCAAGATACTCACCGTCAAAATAAAGCTTTAAGCCGTCGGGAATTTCTTTGTTTCCGTCGTAGATTTTTTCCACAGGGCCTGAAAGCTTCAGTTCTTTTTCCTTAGGCAGAATATTTAAGTCAACAGTCTTTTGAGAATAATAGTCGTTGTCCTCTGCTGTGATTGTGACCTTGTATTTTCCTGCATCCTTCGGCTTTGTTTCTGAATCGTAGCTTTCGTTTTTAAAATTGAAGCTTATATTTCCGTGCTTTGCCGAAGCTTTTATTTCGTAAGTATCGCCGTAGTAAACGGACACATTTTCGTCCTTAACTGTAAGGGAAGCATCTTCTCTTTGGATGACCTCGACCTTCAAAGCTTTTTCCTTATAAAAAGAAAGATACTCGGGCAGACCGTCATTATTTAAGTCGATTTCGGGTATTGCTATATCAAGAAAAAATTCCTCAGGGGCTTTTCCCGAAATAATACTTCCGTCTTTTATAAAAGCTTCGCTTTCGCCTTTTTTGGTAAACTGAACTTTTCCCTTAAAATTTTCCATAAGCTCTGAAAGCTCAAAGCTGTTGCCCCCTGTCTTTATTTTTACAGAAGCTTTAATAAGGGGGTTTTGATTTGCAGGAGCTATCTCAAAGCTTACCTCCTTATCTTCAAAGGTGTAATTTCCCTCAGGAGCTTCCTTTATAAAGGCTTTTCCCTCCCCTGCAAAAATATTATTTTCACAGGAAAGCAAAAAGTCCCTGCCCTCTTCTAAAACTGCACCTTCACAGGCAACTTTAAAATCAGGTGTTATTTCCTCACCTGTATAAAAAATTTCTTCTGAAAAGCTTATTTCAGCTTCTGCTTTTTTAGGCTTTATAATAAAATTTCCCGAAGCTGTGCCCTTGTAGCTGCTGTTTTCCAAAGCTTCTGCAAAAACTATGTAGGGGCCTCTGTTTTTTCCCTCAGCTTCTCTGACTTTGCAAAAAGAGAGGATGTCTTTTCCGTCCAGCTCTATTTTGCCTGTGTGAGAAGTCCGGATCTCGCCGTTATATTCTGCTTCATCTGCCAAAATAACAGCTTCGCCTATATCCTTTTTTAGAATTTTAAAGTCGCAGTTACCCTTATACAATGCCCCTGCATCTTCAAAAGAAACTGTCACCTTATAGCTTCCTGCCTCGGTGGGGGCTATGCTTTCGCAATATTTCTCGCCTTTAAAATTTTTTCCTTCATATAAGAAGGAAATTTCGCTGCCCGGTCTTATCATAAATTCGGGCTTTATCTCTTCGCCGTATACAACGTCCTTCTGTGTGACAGCAAGCTCTTTTTCTTCGGTTTTTATAATTTCGACACTGACGGCATCCTGTAAAAAGAAGGCGGAAAATTCTTCTCTTCCGTCTTTATTTATGTCGCAGGCCGGTATTTCCAGATTTAAAGATAAAATTCCGGCTTCATTTCCGGAAATCAAAACATTATTTTCTAAAACTGCGCCATGAGATACGCCGTTTATTGTAAAAATCAAAGGGGCTTCTCCCCTTACATCGCTTACAAGCTTGGAAAGCTCCAGCTTTTTTCCACCTGTGTAAAGGCTCTCGCCTGAACTTATAAAGGGCTTTTGCTCTGCCGGAACTATGTTAAATTCTTTTTTTAAGCTTCCTTTGTAATTTTCTTTTCCTGTGAATGTAACTTCTGCTTTTCCTGCGTAAATATTATTTGAAAAGGTGGTTTTATAATCGTTTGCTGTGATCCCTTTATCAGAAAGAGAGAGGGCAGGCTCTATTGATAAGCCGGTATACTTTTGGTCGGGTATTTCCCCTGCCATGGAAATATCTAGGGATTTGGGGAGAACTTCAAGAGAGAAGGTTTTTTCAAGCTTTGTATTTTTGCTGTCACAGGCGGTGACTTTTATTTGAGAAATTCCTGTTCTGAGGATGGTTATATTGCCGAAGCTGTCCACAGAAACCGAATCTCCGGAAACTGCGAATAAAACCTCGCCCACATTATTTTGAAGCTTTACAGCTTCCCCCTCGTCGCCGTATATAAGGCGTTCGGGACAGACTATGCTGACAGCAGGGGAAATTTCTTTTCCTTTAAATTCTATAATAAAGGCGTTGGAAACATTTCCTTTCTTGTCTCTTCCTGTGACAGAAACGGAAAAAGAGGGAGTTTCAAGATCAGCTTCTCCGAAAAAATATCCTGTCTGGGTCTGAAAATTTATCCCCTTGGGGAGCTTTCCCTCCAGTGAGTAGCTTATTCTGCCGCTTCCGCCTTTTACAGTGGGCTTAAGTCTTATTTTTCCCTCCAGAGAAACAGGGGTGGGATAGCTTATTTCCAAGGGTGCGGAAATCGTTGTTTTAAAAGAGGCCATAGATGTCTGACCTGCCAGATGCTGTTCGTTTTCCTTAACTCTGGCATAAAAATAATATGAGCCCGCATCCAGCCTGAATTCCCTTGAATCCTGCCAGAAGGAGGGCTCACCTTTGATATTTGCAGTAAAGCCGTACTCTATACTTTCATTTTCTACTATAACTTCGGATAAAACTATTTTGCCTCCGCTGTTTTCCAAAATTTCGGGGCTTGGGGCTTCCTCGCCGTAATATTCCGCTTTTTCATATGCAAAGGGTGCTTTTTCCTCCTCTGCAAAGGCTCTGAAAGCTGTAAAAGGCATCTGACAGACCGCCATAGATACAGCCATAATAAAGCTTAAAATTCTCTCTTTTTTCATAAAAACCGCCTCTTTTATACATACTTGCATTATTTAAAAGGTAAAATTCACCTTTTATTCCGATTGTATGCTTAAAATAGGCAAATTTCCATATGTATACAAGGAGAAAGTCGAATTATGTAGAAAATCGTCGGTAATGACAACGAAGGAAGGGAAAGTTTATGTAAGATTATGGCAGAAACAAAGCGATTAGATATTGACTTTTGGAAATATTTATGTATAAAGAGAGCTTGTAATATAAATCACCTGAAAAAGAAAAACTGACCCCGCTAAAAAGCAAAGTCAGTTTTCATTTAAATTCAAATTAATACCGCAACGGATTTTTTACTGTCTAAAAAATTCAGGCAGTTGATAAAATAAGGTTTTACTTATTTTTTATATTAAGCTGCGGGGTAGAGAATATCGCTCATTACCTTATAAGCTTCGCTGAATCTGGAATTGGGCTTATTGTGGAAGAGTGTCTTTTCTAAGTAGAATACCTTGCCTTCCTTAACAGCTCTTAAGGAGTTCCAAACTGCGTTGTCGCCGTAGATCTCCTTTACCTGAGCTTCTGCATCCTCAGCACCTGCATGGCACTGAACTAAGATGATGTCGGGATCGGCAGCTACTACTGTTTCAAGGTTGATCTCAAGTCTTGTTGCACTCTCGGGGTTTTCCCATGCGTCAACGATGTTGGAAGCGCCTAATTCGTCGATCATGCCGCCTACAACTGTGTTAGCTGTGTTAGCCTGTAAGCTCTTTGAGCCGGAGAACATGGAGAATACCTTGGGGTTGTTTTCTGTGGGAACAGCAGCAACTGTTGCAGCAACTTCGTCTAAGGACTTAAGTGCTACGCTCTCCCATAAATCGGGGTTGCCTGTCAGGTTGCAGAATACCTTGAACCACTTGAGGTAGTCGGAGAAGTTGTCGTAATTAACAGCGATAACGGGGATAGAAGCTGCGGCAGCAGGCTCCTTGATCGTGGAGTAGCCGCTCATAGCTGTGGAAACGATGATAAGGTCGGGCTGAGAAGCGATGATCGTCTCAACGTCCCACTTCTTGCCGGAACCGGATGTAGCTAAAACATTTACACCCTCGTCCTTTGTGATATCACGGCCGATGTATTCGTTGTAGAGGTCGATGGAGGAATCTCCGCCTATAACGCCCATTGCCTTGCCGCCTGCCTCATACCAGAGTGTTGCGAAGGAAGCGTAGAGAACTGCGGGCTTCTGAGGATTCTTGGAAATTGTAACTTCCTCGTCGTTGGCATCCTTGAATGTCACTGAATCTTCGTTTACAACTACTGCTTCAGCTTCTGCTAAGTAGGAAGCCTTGAGAGCATCGGTATTATTTTCTTCCTTGGGAGCCTCAGCTTCGGGAGCGGACTCGGAGGGAGTTTCAGCTTCGGGAGCGGGAGCAGGTTCACTTCCGCAGCCTGCAAGTGCAGAAAGAAGCATTGTTGCTGCTAAAAGCATTGAAAGAACTTTTTTCATTTTAAATATCTCCTTTTTACTTTATGCTTCTGTCGGGTATGAAGTAGGGACAGGAATGTCTCTCGTCAACCTTTATGGAAGCTTCTATTGCAAAGACATCACGGAGATTTTCTTCTATGAGTATTTCTCCGGGGGTGCCTTGTGCGTACAGTCCTGCATTCTTGACAACATAGAGGTAATCTGAATATCTTGCGGCCAGATTGAGATCGTGCAGCACCATAAGTATGGTTATGCCGAGTTCACGGTTCAGTCTTTTCACAAGCTCCAGAACTTCCATCTGATAGCCTATGTCAAGATAAGTTGTGGGTTCGTCCAGTATGAGGATCTCGGGCTCCTGGGCTATGGTCATTGCTATCCACGCCCTCTGCCTTTCTCCTCCGGACAAGGTGGCAAGCCTTCTTTCCTTAAGTGAGGAAAGTCCCGTCATGGCTATTGCCTTTTCTATTATGTCCCTGTCGTGGAAGGTGAGTCCCTTTCCAAGTTTTGTGTAGGGGTATCTTCCGTAGGAAACAAGTGTGCTCACATCTATGTCAGGCGGTGAGGTGTGTACCTGTGCAAGGTAGGCTATCTTTTGTGCCAGAAGCTTTGGTTTATATTCCTTTAGCTCTCTGTCGCAGAAGATGACTCTTCCTTTTTTTGCGTTTACAGCCTTGGACACAGTTTTTAAAAGGCTGGATTTTCCGCAGCCGTTCTGACCTATGAGTGTCACTATTTTGCCCTTTGGTATCTCCATGGAAAGGTCCCTGAGGATAACCTTTTTATTGTAGGCTATGGTGATATTTTCAAATCCGAAATACATATCTAATCCTCCTTATCCCTGACTCTGCTTCTTAAAAGCCAGAGGAAGAAGGGCGCTCCTATGAAGGAAAGTATAACACTTACGGGAATTTCTCCCGGCGGCATTATTATCCTTCCTATGGTGTCGCAGATTACCATAAGAGAAAAGCCCAGAAGTGTGGATGCGGGGAAAAGATATTTGTAATCGGAGCCCACAAGAAGTCTTGCTATATGGGGCACCACCAGACCTACGAAGCTGATAAGTCCTGCGGCGGAAATTGCAGCTCCTGATAAAAGTGATGATACTATAATAAGTATAAAGCGAAATACCTCTGTTCTCAGACCTAAGGAATTTGCAGTTTCATCACCCAGCATAAGAATATTCATCTTTGAGGGTAGGAAAATGCAGAAGAAAATTCCCACAAGGGCATAGGGCAGAATGATCCTGAAGGTATTCCATGTGGTGCCGTTAAGTCCGCCCACCAAAAAGCCCGACGCATTTCCCAGTCTCTCTGCAAAAACTGTTTTTATCATGTCGTTGAAAGCTCCGAAAAGTGCGGATACGGCCATGCCTGCAAGTATCATCTTCACGGGGCTGACGCCCTTTTGATAGGCGAGCCCGTAAATCAGCATGGTGGTCACAAAAGCTCCTATTATAGAGCCTATGGGCAGAAAATTTGCAAACTGGGGAAATGCCACCAGCGTCATGTATCCCACAAAGCTGGCTCCGCCTGTCACGCCTATGGTGGAGGGTGAGGCCAGTGTATTTCTCATAACTCCCTGCAAAATACAGCCGGAAAGGGAAAGGCATATTCCCACAAGTCCGCCTGTGAGAACTCTGGGAAAACGAAGATTCCACACAAGAAGTCTCTCCATGCTGTCATCGTTTTTCGTCAGAGCCTTTATTATTTCAAAGGGGGTAAATTTTACAGTGCCGGTGCCTGTGCATATGAAAAGTGAGGTTATACTTACAATAAGAAGAACCAGCAGAATAAGCTGTCTTTTTCTTACGGTTTTCATTACAGGGGCAGGAAGCTCTTCACAGCTTCCCTGAGATCGGAAAGGTCCTTTTCATCAGGGTGTCCCTGTGAAAGCTTGTGCTTTTCAAATCTCTCGGGGGTGAGCTTTCCCTCTCTTAATTTTTTGCCTGTTCTTCTTAAGTCGATGCTTCCCTGACAGAGAAAATGACCTAAAAGTATATTGTCCTTGTTTACCAGAGCTTCTACATTTTTGCAAACCTGCTGGTAATGGGGTGTATTCACATCTGCGCCCAGAGAACCTGCAATTATTATCTTCTTGCCGTGCATTCTCTCTAAAAGAGCGATGGTGTCGGGGTCGGCAGAGCCCTTGTCACACCAGTAGGTAAGCACAAAGGCGTCAAACATATCAATAACTTCGTCTGTTATATATCTTATGTTGTAGGGACCGCAGTGCTCCGGTATAACCTGTGCGGCAGCTTCTGCAAGCTTGAAGCCGTTTCCTGTTATGGTTGAAAAAACGATTGGTATGAGCTTCATATTTTCTCCTTTCGAAAAGTTGTTTTGAAAAAGTTAGGCAAAGCTAACTTCACGCTGATTAAGTAAGTATATCCCCTCTTAGATTTATAGTCCGCTCCAAAAAGCCAGCCTTTGGCTCCATACGGACCACTTTATTTTAAACATATTTTACATAAAAAGCAACATTGTAAAGGGACTATATTTCTATTGACAAAAAGGCCTGATTAAAGTACACTTTCTTAAAAAGTTAGCTTCTGCTAACTTATCTTGGATATTTAGGTTTATTTCTAAAAAACTATGCTGCCGGAAAGGAAAAATGATGAAAAACACAGGAATTATACTTGTTAGTTTCGGAAGTACAGATATAAAAGTGCGAGAAGCTTCCACCTCTCTTCTGCTTTCTGAGGTGAGGGCAAAATTTAATGACTGCCTTGTGGAGGAAGCTTTTTCAGGAGAAAAGGTCAGGGAAAAAATATTTAAGGAGAGCGGAGAAAAAGTTCTTTCCCCGTGGGAAGCTTTGGAAAAATTCAAATCCCTCGGCATAGAAAATGTAATACTGCAAAATACCTTTCTTATGGAGGGCGGAGAGTATAAAAACCAGTTTCTTCTCGCCCAAAAATACGGGGAGGCTTTTAAGTCTGTTAAGGTGGGAAAGCCCATAACCTGCATGGATTCCTCAAGAAATCTTTCCGATGCCCTTATAGACGGAATAATAGAAAAGGACGAATTTACAGTTCTGGCAGGTCACGGAAGCATACACGAGGCAAACAAAATGTACTTTTCTATAAATGCCGAGCTGGAGGAAGCCGGATTTACAAAGGCCTTTGTGGGAACTCTCGAAAATAAGCCCGATATAGGCGATGTGCTTGCCTTTCTAAAGGATAAGGGTGCAGAAAATGTGACCTTGATGCCGCTTTTATCCGTTGCAGGCAATCACTCGGTAAAGGATATCTTCGGAGCGGAAAACTCCTACCTTTCAAAGCTGAAGGACGCAGGCTGCAAGGTAAAATGCGTAAAAAAAGGCCTCTCGGAATATAAGGTGATAAGGGATATGTGGATAAGATCAATAGAGGAGATAATGGAGGAAGAGTAAAATTAAAAAAATTCCCCTGCGGCAGTTTTAATTCTGCTTCAGGGGATATTTTTATCTTTACTTCACTTTTTCCATCTTTAAATACTTAAATCCATACGGATAGCTTTCATCAATATCTATATAGACCTTGTATTTTTCTCCCGATGGCACGCCGTCCATTTCCTTTTCCACAGTGAAGAAGCTTTTGCCCTCCTCCTGCTTTATGCCGGACATCCACATCATCTCGGGTATGAGCTGTGTGTTCCTCTCGTATTTTACAGAGTAGCCGTCAGATGAAATGCCCTTTGTATTCTTGACAACAGTTTCCTTGTCCACATCAAAGAAGAGGTTTATATACTCCATCATGCCGTCGAAGGATATTTTGCCCTCGGGGTAGCTGTCCCAGAAGGTCCTGTGCTTATCTGTCTCCAGCATATCGAATATTCTTTCGGCTATCTGGGGCCAGCATCTTATTTCCTTCACATCCTCGAAGGGCAGGTCGCAGAGAATGGGGTAAAATATGGGCTTCACATAAAGTCCCTCGCCTATGAGGGGATCTCTTGCTATCTCTACAAGATGACAGGTGTGGTCCACGTCGGGTGAAACATTTGTCGCAAAGCGGTAATTATCATTTAAGATCATGTTGTCTATATAGATTATTCCGTCGTGGAAGTTGAAGCCGTAGTCATAAATGTAGGAAATATTTATACCTAAAGGATAATCAGATATTATATTACCGTTTGTTTCAAAGCTGAGTACATTCCACAGCTTATTTTCGTCCTTGTAGGCAAGGGCGTGAAGATTGGGGGAATTTCTGTCCGTTGTGACAACGGTTATTTCCGCAGGCTTATTTTTGAAGTCGGAAAGTATTTTCACAGGCTTTGAGGGGCTTGAGCTTTGCAGGTCATAAATAGCCAGACTGTCCTTATTATTTATGCAGAAGCTTCCCTTTTCCAGATTTATTATGAAGCTGTTGGAAGCGCTCTCGAAGGGTGTTATCAGCTTGGTCTCGCTGTTATAAAGGCAGAGCCTGCCCTTGCTCATAGGGTTGTTGTCATTGGTGACCACGAAATAATCCCTCATGCCGTTTTCATATCCGGGGACCTTGAAGCCTGTTTTTTCCATGGAGAAAATTGAAGGGGGTTCCTCCTCCACATCCCTTAAAAACAGCACCTCTTCGCCTGCTCCCGGGAAAAGTGCGGCAGTTTTATCCTCCTTAAACCATATACCCTGATAGTAAAGTCCTGAGCACAACTTTTCCGCATCCTTAAAGTTGTCGCTTTCCCAGTCCTCCCTGTTTGAAAGGTAGTAGGAAAGGCTCATTTCCTCCACAGGCAGATAATATTCCCCCTCGTCAAAGAGGTAATAGTTGTCGAAGTAGGAAAGGACTATCCTGTCGAAGCCGTCCCCCTTTTCCGTATCCAGTATAACTAAGGACGAGGGCATATACATATCCCTGAAGGAATAGCTCATGGGGTCGTAGGTGTCGGGGCGAAGGTAGTAATCGTGATACTCGTAAACTTCCTTCCAGTCGTCTATATCGGGGAAGCTGTCGCTTAAAAAGCTCTTCACATCCTCCCTACTTTTAAATCTTTCTATCTTCTCATCGGGCTTTTCCCTGTCGGGCTTTCCCTTTTTGGAGTAGATGTAGTTTTCCGCCAATTCCTTTTCTATCTTGGGGAAGCTGCCGTCCTCATTTTTTTCTGTGGGCACAGGTGGAAAGTGAGAAAGCCTGTTTGCTTCCTCCTTATATGCAAGGCTGTTTCCGCCCTCTTTTGATGAGCAGGATACAAGGGAAAGCGCCATTGTGAGCGCACATATATATACAAGAGTTTTTTTCTTAAATTCCATATTTTCTCTCCGAAATTTTATATTGAAAGCTTATTCTCTCTTTTAATTATATCCCCCAAAAGCCCTTTGTCTACCTGATGGGAAATATTTATAAAAAAAGGAGCCCGAAGGCCCCTTCCTCTTAAATATTGCACTTTTTCATAAAGCCCAGACCTATGGGATAAGGTCCTGTATGAACGCCGATAGTTGCGCCTATGGTTATCTTTACCCACTTGTAGGGCTTTATATTTTCCTTTTCCATCCTCTTTGCAATTTCCTCTGTAAAGGGGATGTAATCGGGATTTTCTATGCCGATGCCGGTGCCGAAATAATAATCGCTCATATCAAGCTCATTTTCTTTAACATAATCAAAGAACTTGTCCTCTATCTTCTTGAGGGAGGTCATTCTTCCACGGCATATCTCGGACTTTCCCAGCTCGCCGTCGGCAAAGGTGAGGATGGGCTTTAAATTGAGAACTGTACCCACCTTGCAGGAGGCCTTGCCTATTCTTCCGCCGTGCTCAAGGTACTTAAGGTCAGCTGTTGTGAAAAATATTCTTCCTGTGGGGATTATTTCATTTAAAAGCTTCACAGCTTCATCTAAATCACAGCCCTTGTCACGAAGCCTTGCAGCTTCTCTCACAACTATTCCTTCCAAAGCTGTGACGGCATTTGAGTCAACTATTTCTATCTTTGCATCGGGGAAGCTCTCCAGCACAGCTTCCTTTGCATTTAAAGCACAGTTGAATGAGCCGGAAAATTTCTCAGTGAGGCAAACGCAAAGAACAGCTTCTCCTTTTTCCGCAAAGGAGGTAAAAACGTCCATATAGTCTTTCATAGAAGGCATGGATGTCTTTGGGAAGCATTCCTTATGCTCCAGCATCTCACGGTAAAAGTCCGTTATTTCTATTTCCTTTTTTTCTTTTAAATAGTGTTCCCCGTCCAAGGAAATATAAAAGGGGACCACTGTTATTCCCATCTCCTCAATTTCGTTGTCATAAAGATCTGCCGATGAATCGCACACTACATTAAATTTCATAAAATGTAAGACAGGCACGGGCATAAATGCCGGATACGCAATTGATCATTCTCCGTCCTGCTGTTCCCTTTCTTATCCCATCTATCTTTTGAAATGGTTTTTATTAATATGATTTTAACACCCAACATATAGTCAATACAATAACTATATATGAAATTTGTCTAAATTATGGCAGAAAAAAAGCACCTTTTAAAAAGGTGCCTTAAGTTACGCATTTAATTTTAATTTGGGATCGCTCATTTCGTCGGGTATGCCCTTTAAATAGCTGTTGCTTCCCAAAAGAGCTGTGAGCTCATCTATTGAGGTCTTTCCCTCCCAGTAAGAAAGCGCTCCCTGCATATATTTTAAAGAAAGCTTTTCAGCTTTTTTCAGAAGCTCTCCGAGATCGTCAGTCGTCTCTTCACCTGTGAAGGGATTTTTCCACTTTTCGGGCAGCTTCTTTAATCTTACAGGGCTTACATGACCTGTGATAAAGCCTCTTTTTCCAAATAAAGGCTCTATTAAATAGTATATGCAGTAAAGTATCTTAAAGGGGCTTATGAAAAATCTTCTTAAATTTCTTGTGTGGCGGAAGGTTGCCATGAGAGCTTCCTTAGAAAAATCCTCCCCCAGAGCATCGTGTATGCCCTTTTGAAGAATTTCTGCCGCACCCTCTAAAGCTTCGCCCTTAACCTTGGGTGTATTGGAATTTACACCGACTATGCCGCTTCCTGTATCCCTTTTATGAAGGTAGCTGTCGATAGCAATTTCACTGTAACCGTGACCGCCGATCCTGTTGTAGGGCATACCCTCTTCTGTCAGCATGACTATAAAGGGATGTATGGTGCAGTCTGCGGCGTAGTGGCTTAAAAAGCCCAAGACATATTCCTTCTGGCTCTTTGTCTTTGCATTGGAAACTATACTTTTTAAGAAAGCTCCTGTATTTTCATCGTGAAGCCTGCTTCCTGTAAGGGGAAGGTTTTCCCCTCTCTTTTCGCTCTTCATCCAAACCTTGTAGGAAAAGAGTATATCCGGTCCGTTGGCTCCGCACCCGAAAATATTTTTATCTTCTATACTTATATTTCCCATGTTGGCGGCTCTTTCCGCCGTTCTTATATGTGTGTAGCCCTCGGGCATTTACTTCACTTCCTGTTTTGTATTTTTTAAATATTTGGGAAGCACTCCGAAATAAAGCACTCCGCCTATAAAGAATATTGTGAGCAGGCTGATTATTCCCCAGGGAGCTGCCTGAGTGTTGATAACATCCATCATCTCAGGTGTAACTGTCTCCCTTGTGAGACCCTTGTTTTTAAGTATGATATCTGTTGCCAAGTTGCTGGAAATTCCCACGAGGGCAGGTCCCATGATAGCGGAAAATCTTCCGAATATATCATAGAAGCCGAAAAATTCTCCCGAACGTGCCTTGTCCGGTATCATCTTTCCGAACATACTTCTGGAAAGCGCCTGTATACCGCCCTGACTGGTGGCAACGGCTACTGCCATCACCCAGAACTGCCATACCTCTCTTAAGAAAAAGGCGAAAACAGTTACGCATACATATACCATGATAGCGACGCCCACCATTTTTCTGGCGCCGTACTTGGAGCTTAATTTAATGTATAAAAGGCAGAAGGGCATACCTAAAACCTGCACCAGCAAAAGTGCAATAAGCATATCGGTAGCGCCTAAGCCAAGAGTGGAGCCGTAGCTTGTAGACATATGGATTATGGTATTTACACCGTCTATATAGAAGAAATACGCCACGAGGAAAACGAACATTTCCTTTCTTCCGTATATCTCCTTGACTGTCTTGCCTATGCCCAGAAGTGCCTCTTTTACCGCCCCTTCCTTCTTCTCTATGAAGCTCTTCTGCTTCACATTCTTAAGTATGGGGAAGGAGAAAACCAGCCACCACAAGGAGGTGAGGCCGAAGGCGAAGGAGAGACAGAAAAGCATACTGTCCGGTCCTAAAATAAGGTTCATTATGAGAAATACAAGAAGGGGTATGGTGGAGCCGCCTAAGTAGCCCATGCCGTAGCCCATTGTGGACACCTTGTCCATTCTTTCCTCTGTGGTGACATCGTTTAAGAAGCTGTCATAGTAGAGGTTTCCGCCTGCAAAGCCTATTGTGGAAAGTATGTAGAAGGCAAGCACCATCATGCCCACCTTTTCCGCCCTGCCCGGTGTGACGAAGTCCATCATGGGTGCAAAGGCAAGAAAACCGCAGCTTATAACGCCCAGAAGCATAAAGCAGACAAAGAGCTTTTTCCTCATGCCCTTAAAATCTCCGATAACACCCAGAACAGGCGCCATAACAGCCACTATCATCATAGCCGCACTGGTTGCAAAGCCCCATACAGCCATGCCTGAGGAGGCGTCGGACATGAATCCTGCCACCGTATTAAAAAATATCGGCAATATGGTGACAACAATGACAGAATGTGCAGAATTTGCCCAGTCGTACATCATCCAGCTTTTTTCTTCCTTTGTATATCCCTTTAAAAATCCCATAAATGCACCTCTTTGAGCTGTGTCGCCCCGTTAAAGATTTAATAAAAATTTTACATTTAGAACAGTGTATCATATTTTAGAATAAAAGTACAATTAATATTGCACAAAGTTGTGGGAAAAACTATAATTTAGGGGAATTTACACAGAAATACAGAATGTGTATCAGCAATTATAAGCTTTATGTTTAATCCGCAAAAAAACGCAGATTAATTGACATAAACTCACAAATATTCTATTATAATCTTTGGCAAATGTTCTTGTTTTATAATGTCTCAATGAGAATTAAGTTATAAAAGCAAAAGTAGAAAGAAAGGGATAAAAATGGATTTAAAAGAAAGAATTTTAGAAAATTTCAGATCTATCTGTGCTATTCCCAGAGGATCAGGTGACGAGAAGGCGATCAGTGACTTCTTAGTAAAGTTTGCTTCCGAGAGAGGCTTTGAGGTTCATCAGGATGAGAACTGGAACGTTATCATCAATGTTCCCGGCACATGCGGCATGGAGGATCATCCCGCAGTAGCTTTGCAGGGCCATATGGATATGGTTTATGTAAAGACTCCCGACAGCCCCCACGTATATGAGAACGGAATCGAGACAAAGATCGAGGACGGCTTCATGATGTCCACATTAAATACATCCTTAGGTGCTGACGACGGTATGTCCATCGCATACTGCATGACACTTATGGAGGACAAGACAATTCCTCATCCTCCCTTAGAAATGCTCATCACAGTATTAGAAGAAGTCGGTCTTATCGGCGCTCAGAAGATGGACTGCTCTTCCTTAAAGGCTAAGTCCTTCATCAACCTCGACTCCGAGCGAGAGGGACAGATCTTCACATCCTGCTCCGGCGGTATCAGAGATACAGTTAAGGTTCCCATGGGTGAGAAGGAAGCTATCGGCGGCTTAAAGAACTACGAAGTAAGAATCTACGGCTTAAAGGGCGGTCACTCCGGAATGGAGATCGACTTAGGCAGAGCAAACGGCATCAAGGTTATGGAGAGGATCTTAAAGTATTCCGACAGCGAAAAGGTCCACCTCGCTAACTTCTTCCACAACGGAAAGGCTAACGCAATTCCTCATGCCTGCACAGCAAGAGTAGGTGTTGAAGCATCCGAAGCTGAAGCTTTCGTAAAGGCTTTAAACGACAACTACAATGTTATCTTCAATGAATTCCAGTTCAGCGATACAATGAACTTTGAAGTTAAGGAAATTTCCGACGAGCTCACATACTACTCTCAGGATTCCAAGAAGAAGCTCTATGATATCATCACACTTCTTCCCTTCGGCCTCATTGCAAAGAGCTTCGCAATCCCCGGACTTACAGAAACATCTGTAAACATCGGTTCCTGCGACGAAATCGAAGGCAACATCACAACTCTCTTATGCTCCGCAAGAAGCTCTGTCAAGTCCAGAAAGATGGAACTCACAGAAAAGATCGACCTCGTTGCTGAGATCTACGGCTGCACAACTGAAAAGGCCGGAGATTATCCTCAGTGGGACTACAACCCCGACTCCAAGTTAAGAGAGATCGCATTAGCTTCCTACAAGGAAGTAACAGGCAAGGACGCAACCTGCAACGCTATGCACGCAGGCCTCGAGTGCGGTTACTACTGTGAGAAGATGCCCGGCGTAGACATGATCTCTATCGGCTGCGACATTTTCGACGTACACTCCGTAAAGGAGAAGGTAGACGTAGAGTCCTTCTTAAGAACATGGGATGTGCTCTTAGCTATCTTAGCAAAGCTCTAATAGAAAATCACAAATTTAAAGGACGGTTTTTAAGCCGTCCTTTTTTTGTTGCAAAAATCAACATTTCTTCATAAGCTCCCAAAAGCCCTTTAAAAGCTTCGCTTCCTTTTTCGACAAGTTACGACAGCTTCTTATAAAAAGTCCTCATAGCCATTTTGAGAAGCTGTGAAGAGTATCTGCGAGCGTTTATTATATTTTCAGAAGCTGAAAGCTATTTAATACCGGTATCGCTCCTTATTTTTAAATAGGAAAAAGACACCCGGCAAAACCGTCATAAGCTCTGCCGTGCCCACAGATATACATATTCCGTTCGGCTTAAAAATAAAAGGCAGCAAAAGCACGGCAGGTATCTGAAATGCAAAGTTAGCTTTGTGTAAATTAAAAAAGCAGATTGCTATAAGTTGAGCACTAACACCACGTCGCTTTCCCCTCGGAGGGAAAGTGCCGAGAAACGAGGCGAATGAGGGGTAAGCTACAAGTTAACATTTATACAAAAAGGGCGAGCGAAGCGAGCCCCCTATTGTTTTCGCAAAGCCTTTTTCAAAAGGCGTAAAGCCTCGCCCCACGGGAGCAAAATTTATAACCGCCGCCTGTGGCGGATAAAGGGCATAAATTTTGGCGAAGCTGTCCTAAATTTTAAGCCATGCGAACAGCGGCGTAAAAATTTAGCTGACAGCGAGAGGGGTGCCGAAGCATTGAAGCGGAGAGGGGATTAAAAATCTAAAAATCAAATATAAACTAAAAAAGAGCAAAAAAGGCTCCCACAAGGGGAGCCTTTTACGGCGCAAATATTAGATTTATCGGAATTCTATCTGCAGTCACCGGCGGCCCCAAGCGTTCAGCCGACGTCGATGACCTTTATTGTTTCGAAATTCCGGAGAGCATCACAGCGGTCACCATTGCC
>SAMEA104404106__coassemble_547_pt1 | contig 37933 bp, 33 predicted proteins | sample SAMEA104404106__metabat2_low_PE_047 | metagenome-assembled genome bin SAMEA104404106 (sample SAMEA104404106) | Balaenoptera acutorostrata | reverse complement strand
CTTCGTATTCATCGGCTAATATATCCAGAGCTTCGTCTGAACCAAGTGCCGCAGGAATATCTAAAGATACAGGAAGCATTCTGTCCTTTGTGAACCTGTCCATAAGTCTCTGCATGATATCGGCGTCGATAGTAAATCTCTGTCCTAAAAATCTAAAGCCTGTTACAGCTTCGTCACGGTTTTCTTCTATTTCATCGTCAAAGATGGGGATAGAATTTACCTTCGGCGGAGGCATCCTCTTGATCTCCTCGTAAACCTCCTCAAATTTAGGCTCGTCTAAAAGGTCCTCAAAGGGCGCTTCCTCCCCGTAGAGAAGGGAAAGTGCCTCCATGTAGTCAAGAGGTGTGATATCGTCGCACTGGCCTACAAAGAAGTTGATGGTATCAAAAATATTCTTCCAGTGGGTGATATTTTCTCCCTCGCCCAGAGAAACTGTCATTAAAATTGCAGACTTTACTTCGTCGGGGCTCATGGTCCTCAATGTCATCTGACCGTACCACATAGAAGCTCTGAAATATGCCTTTAATTCCTCGCTCTGTGTGTAGTGACCCCTCTCCTTGAACTGGGTGTAGTCCACCATATAAAAATCCGCAGGGTCGGAAAATTCCTGTCCCATGTTGATTATTGGGGAAGCTGCTATTTCTGCATGGCTGTTTATAAGCTTTAATTCCGACATAACTATATCTCTTACTTCGTCTCGCACAGAGAAGTTATCATCTAAAAGCCTGCCTGCCACGTTAAAATAAGCCACATTTCGCTTTGCGGCATTTTCCCAGTCGGTGCCACGCAATTTTTCCAAAGCTTCAAAGGATGCCTTTTCCATGTTGACTGTCAAGTTTAAAAGGCTCTCTGAAAGGCTCTTTCTCTCCACATCCTTTAAGACATAGTCATATAAAAGATGGAAGGTGTGAAGAGCGGAATCTGTTGTTATGAAGCTGGGGACGAAATTATAGCGGTTGGTCTCATATCTGCCGTAATACTGACTTCCGCCGTATCCGGAACTATCCAGTACCACAAAGCCGTTTTCCTCCAAAAGCTTTTTGGCATCTTCCTCTAATTCAAAGGCAAAGTAGTAGTCGCCCTGCTCATCTGTGCCGTACTCAAACTGGTTGAGATTGACTATATTGGAAAGCCCCTCCTCCACCTCATAGGAAGGAACGGAAGCTTCCTCGGTAAATTCATACATTTCACCCTTGGGGAAAGCTCCCGCCTGCATTTCATCGGTTCTGAATGTGAGCATATCAGAAGAAGCTGCGGGGGGTTCTTCTCCCGAGGGAATTACTTCGTTATTTTCTTTACTCTGACAGCCTGTGAAGGTTACCGCAAGGGAAAAGGCCATCAGCAAAGCAAGTAATTTTTTCATATTTTTCATTCCTTTCTTCAAAGAATTTATACTGCTATTATACCATCCGTCAGTTTAACTAACAACATAAAATATTTTACGCACACTTTTATTTCTTCGCCCTCATCTATACAGTGCTAAAATATGCTATAATACTTCCATAGAATTTTCCTCAAGTATGAAAGGACTGCCTTATGAAAGCATTTACCATAAACTCCAATGACTGCAATCAGCGCCTTGACAGATTTATAGGCAAGGTCACCTGCAACTTAAGCGGCACATTAGTAAATAAGTATATCCGCCTCAAAAGAATAAAGGTAAACGGAAAGCGCTCTGAAAATAACTATAAGCTCCAGATGGGCGACTTAGTTGAAATGTATATAAACGACGAGTTTTTCCCTCTGCCCGAGGACAGCTCCCTCTCCTTTATGAATGCGCCCGACGGACTTAATATAGTTTACGAAGATGAAAACATCATCCTCTGCGACAAGCCTGTGGGACTTATAGTACACGAGGACGAGAAGGAAAGCTGTGACACACTCATAAACCGCATTTTGAAATACCTCTACAAAAAGGGAGAATTTGACCCCTCAAACGAGCACAGCTTCACACCGGCACTTTGCAACAGGATCGACAGAAACACCGGCGGCATCGTAATAGGAGCTAAAAATGCAGAAGCCCTTCGCATAATGAACCTTCTCATAAAGGAAAGACTCCTTATAAAGAAATATCTCCTCATAACAAACGGTCGCCCTCCCAAGATGAAGGACACCGTCACAAGCTATATGCTTAAAAACGAGAGAGAAAACAAAGTCTACGTCTATGACCGCCCCAGAGAGGGAGCAAAGACAGCCATCACAGAGTATAAGGTCTTAGAATATAAAAACGGCTTCTCACTCATAGAAGTTATACTTCACACCGGAAGAACCCACCAGATAAGAGCTCAGATGTCGCATTTGGGCTGTCCCTTATTAGGTGACGGAAAGTACGGCATAAACAGGGACGACAAACGCCTGGGCTTTAAAAGTCAGGCACTATACTCCTACAAGCTTTCCTTTAACGCAGGGGACAAGGCCGAAAGCCTCTCCTACTTAAACGGAAAGACCTTTGAAGTCAAGGACGTATGGCTCAAAAAAGAATTTGACAGAATATCAAGATAAAATAAAATCGGGACGGATAGCAATACTCCGTCCCGATTTTATTCTTTTATTTTTTCCTAAATGGCTTTTAGCAGTTTTTAATGGTTTCCTCTATTTCGGAAATGCTCTTTCCTGTCTCTTTGGAGATCTTGAGAATGTCCTCATATTCGAACTTCTCTCTCTTAACTCCGTAACCTGTGGAAACCTTCTTATCTATTTCACCGTAGGGTGTGGAAACCTTTTCGATGGTTCTGTCAAGTGTATATCTCTTATATACGGCTTCTCTTATGCCGATGGTGGTTGTGTACTTGAAGATGGCCTTTACTATTCTTTCCTTGTCCTCTTCCCTGCAAAGAACACTGAACATAGTAGCAGGGCGGCTCTTCTTCATACCGATGGGCATTGTCCATGCGTCCAAAGCTCCCTCATTCATAAGAGCTTCTAAGGCGTAGCCCAGCTTTTCGCCTGTCATATCGTCGATATTGCAGCTGAGTTCCAGAACGTCGCCGGATTTTCCCTCTGTTTCGCCCAGAGCGGCTCTTACGCAGTTAGCCTGACTGAAATCCTTCTTGCCCATGCCGTATCCGAACTTTTCAACAGACATGACAGGCATCTTATCAAAGCGTGTTACAAAGTGCTTTAAAAGTGCGGCACCTGTGGGTGTGCATAATTCGCCCTTGATATCTGTGGAATAGATGGGAACTCCTCTTAAGATGTGAGCTGTCGCAGGTGCAGGAACGGGAAGAACTCCGTGTGCACAGTGAACAGAACCGCTTCCCACATGGACAGGTGTTGCGATGACTTCGTCCGGGGAGATCTTATTCATAAGGTAACAGCAGGAAACTATATCAGCTACGGCGTCCATTGTGCCAACTTCATGGAAGTGGATATCTGTCATGGGCATACCGTGTGCCTTGCTCTCAGCTTCTGCAATAAGTGTGTAGACAGCTATTACATCCTTCTTTACCTTTTCGGGAATTTCCAAGTGAGAAATGATGTGCTCTATATCGTGAAGATGTGTGTGGCTGTGGTGGTGATGATGCTCGTGGTCATGTTCATGTTCGTGTTCATGCTCATGGCAGTGACAGTGTTCTTCATCATCGTGGTGGTGGTGATGTTCCTCCTCATGCTCGTGGCAGTGACAGTGCTCCTCTTCATCGTGATGATGATGCTCATGCTCGTGAACGTCAAGGCTCTCTTCCTCAACTCCGTCAACTAACACAGAAAAATGTGTTCCGTCGATGGCGCACTTGGAAACTGTCTCCTTTGAGATCTTTACCTTGGGGATATTGAGTGCATTTAATTCTTCTATCGCCTTGTCGGGATCATCTAAAAGCTCTAAGAGGGAAGCTGTAAGCATATCCCCTGCCGCACCCATGGAACAATCTAAAAATAAAGTTTTCATTTTACTTATTTCCTCCTGCATTGATATGATTTATCCTGCTTGCCAAAAATCCTGCGCCGAAGCCGTTATCAATATTGACTACCGAAACTCCCGAAGAACAGGAATTGAGCATGGATAAAAGTGCGGAAAGTCCGTTGAAGGAAGCACCGTAGCCCACGCTGGTGGGAACTGCTATAACGGGGCAGTCTGCAAGTCCGCCTATTACGGAAGCCAGAGCACCCTCCATGCCGGCGATAGCTATAATAACGCTTGCGCCCATAATATCATCTAAGTGGCTCATAAGGCGGTGAAGTCCCGCTACGCCCACATCGTAAAGTCTTGTCACATCGTTGCCCAAAGCTTCTGCAACCAGTGCCGCTTCCTCTGCTACGGGGATATCGCTGGTGCCGCCTGTGGCAACAACTATTTTGCCCAGTCCGTCAGGCTCGGGAAATTCTCCTATAACGCCTATCTTTGCATCCTCATGGTAGTTGAGCTTATGAGCCATGCCGACTAATTCTGCATTTTCCTTGGAAAGGCGTGTTATAAGTATGGTGTTCTGGCCGTTTTTCTTCATAACGTCCACTATGCCTATCATCTGCTTTGCTGTCTTACCTGCTCCGTAAATGACCTCTGCACAGCCCTGACGAAGCTTTCTGTGCAGGTCCACCTTTGCAAAATCTATATCCTCAAAGGGCTTTTCCTTAAGCTTTAAAACTGCGTCATCAATAGAGACGCTGCCCTCTTTTACTCCTGTAAGTATATCCTTTATGGTTTCGCTCATTTATCTTACCTCCATATCAAGCAGTACATTTTTGTAATAAGGCTTGAGAAGCTTGAGTATTTCTTCTCTCTCTTTAATAAGCACGGCAAGCTGATCTTCCTTTATCTGAAGCTTTGCATCGTCCCCCACGGACCTGATCCTGAAATCGGTAAAGCCCATGGAAAAGAGATACCCCTCGCAAATTTCTGTCCTCTTGAGATTTTCCTCTGTTATTGGACATCCTGTGGGTATTCTCGTAGCAAGACAGGCATATGCAGGCTTGTCGTGTGTAAAAAGTCCTGCTTCCTTGGAAAGTCTCCTTATCTCTGTTTTGGTAAGCCCCGAAAGTCTTAAGGGCGATAAAACCTTCATCTCCCTCAAAGCTCTCATTCCGGGGCGGTCTCCTGCATCATCGGAGGCGTTGGTGCCGTCCATAAGAACTGTAAATCCGTCCCTGTGTGCTTCTGAGAGTATAGTGCCGAAGATCTTGTTTTTGCAGTAATAACATCTGTCGGAGGGATTGGCGGCAACCACAGGGTCTGCCAGCACATCCACATTTATTACCTTCATATCGGCATTTAAAAGGTCTGCCAGCTTTTTTGCATCGTCTAATTCAAACTGCGGCTGAAAAGAGGATTTAACGTAATATGCCCTTACCTCTTTTGCGTATTTCTTAGCCGCATAAAGAAGATAAGCTGAATCAACTCCGCCCGAAAAAGCTAAGGCGACCTTGGGATTATCATTGAAAAATTCACGAAGCGTCATTATTTCACCTTCAAAGTAAATTTTATGAGCGCTGGAAAAATAAAAAAAGGCGCACAACCTCTCCTTGGGAGAAGCGTACACCTTCATAGCATACAAAATACAAATAAATATTCTAAGAAATTCTTTCTTCAAAAGAGTGCTTTGCGCTCAAATACCGGCTACATACCGATAACATAGCAAATTATAATATAAAGAAATTTATTTGTCAAGATTAATCTAAACTCAATCGCCGATTTTAAATATTTTATGTATTATATCTAAAGCTCTCTTAAAACAAGATCGGTGGTCCCTGCATTTATAAATTCAAGGCGCTTTACCTTCTGAGAGCTTCCGTAGTCGGAAACTATCATATCCTTTAGAGCAGTTCCGTTATTGAAGCCGTGGATGAGCCTTATCCTGTAAACTCCCCTGCTTCTCTTTAAAGCTGCATCTATGGATACCTTTGCCGAGTAAATATTTTTTCCGTGAAGATCCAGTGTGACTATTCCTCCTGTCAAAGCTTCATCCCCTTTTCTTTAAAAGCTGTTATGCCGCCCCTTCCCATGTAAAAGACTACACTTCCGTCAAGGTCGCTTCTGTATACGTCGCCGTACTTAAGAAGATTTTCTATGTGCTTTCTGTCGGGAAGCCCGTGAGAATTTCCGAAGCCCACAGATATAAAGGAAGCTTCGGGGGAAACCTTTTCCACAAAGAAATCATTTGCGGAGGTTTTGCTTCCGTGGTGTCCCGAGAAAAGTATATCTGCGTCTATATCCTCTGAAAGAAGGGCTTTTTCCGCAGCTTTTTCGCAATCCCCTGTTATAAGAAGGCTGTTTTCTCCGCAGATGAGCTTAAAAGAGAGGGAAAGGTCGTTTAAATTCTTTGCATCCTCTAAAAAAGGCCCAAGAAGCTCAAGCTCTGCGCCCTTTCCCAAAGGAAAGCTCTCTTTTTCACTTAAGGTGAAGATATCAACATTATTTTTAGAAAGTGTTGAAAGCATATCATCCCAGAGTATGTCGTCAGCCTCCATATTGTCAGGGATATGAGGAATAAAAGCTTCCTTTACCTCAACTTCTTCTATAAGCTTTATCGCCGCACCGTAATGGTCCCTGTGGGGATGGGTGATAAACAGCATATCTATGGAGGAAACATCTTCCCCTTTAAGATAATTTAAAAGCTTTCCGCTGTAAGCTTCCTCGCCTGTATCTATGAGCACAGTGCAGTCCTCCGCCTTTATAAGGGTGGAAGCTCCCTGATCTACATCTATACCGTGGACAGAAACTATACTTTCAGGAGGAGCCTCGCTTTTTACAATGGGGCTCACAGCTTCACTATTACGGGTAATGAAAAGCAGAAAAGCTGCAATAGAAACTGCAAAAAGCAGAAATATCCTTTTAACTGACAGCTTGCTCAAAACAAAAACCTCTTTAGTTATCTCCCTGATTGAGCTTCATTTCCATGTAGCGCTCACGGCTCATAAGAACAGTTCGGGGCTTGCTTCCCTCGTAAGGTCCCACAATGCCTCTTGCTTCCAGCTCGTCGATTATTCTTGCGGCCCTTGCGTAGCCCAGCTTCAATTTTCTCTGAAGGAAGGAGGTGGAGGCCATCTGGCTTTCCACAACTACGGATATAGCCGCATTTATAACATCCTCGTCACCGTCGCCGTCCCCTTCGGAAGCTCCTGAGTTGGCGTTCTTATCCTGAGGAACGTGCTTTTCTATCTCGTCGATGATATTGCTGTCGTAAGTTTCCTCTTCGTCCTTATCCTGCTTGATAAAGTCCACAACTCGCTCTATCTCCTCGTCGGAAACAAAGCAGCCCTGTATTCTGGTAGGCTTGGAAGAGCCCACAGGGAAGAAGAGCATATCGCCCATACCTATGAGCTTTTCGGCTCCTGCCATGTCGAGGATGGTTCTGGAATCTATCTGGCTGGAAACGGAGAATGCGATTCGGGAGGGGATATTTGCCTTGATAACACCTGTGATAACATCAACAGAAGGTCTCTGTGTAGCTATGATGAGGTGCATACCTGCGGCTCTTGCCATCTGAGCCAGTCGGCAGATGTGATCTTCTACATCACGGGGAGCCGCCATCATAAGGTCGGCAAGCTCGTCCACTATGATTACAATGTGAGCCATATGGGGATAGGTTTCGTCGTCATTTTTCATAAGGCACATTTTATTGTAGCTCTTAATATCTCTTACGCCGTTATTTGCAAAGGTCTGGTATCTCTTGAGCATTTCGGAAACTGCCCAGCCTAAGACACCGGCCGCCTTCTTGGCATCGTTTACAACGGGCACTACAAGGTGGGGGATGCCGTTATATACGCCTAATTCTACCATCTTGGGGTCAACTAACATGAGCTTTACATCCTTGGGGTCGGATTTATAAATAAGGCTCATTATGATGGAATTGATGCAGACGGACTTACCTGAGCCTGTTGCACCTGCTATGAGAAGATGTGGCATCTTTTCGATGTCGGCAATCTTTATTTCACCGGAAACGTCCTTGCCCAGTGCGATAGTTACAGGGCTCTTTGCTATTTCAAAGGCCTTTGAAGCTATGCACTCTTTTAAGGAAACGAAGGATACATTCTTATTGGGAATTTCTATGCCCACAGCCGCCTTATTGGGTATGGGAGCTTCGATTCTTACGCCTGCCGCCGCTAAATTGAGGGCTATATCGTCGGCTAAGTTGGTTATCTTGGAAATCTTAACGCCTGCGGATGGCTGAAGCTCATAGCGTGTTACAGAGGGGCCTCTGCAAATATCCACTATCCTTGTCTGCACACCGAAGGACTGAAGTGTATCCACCAGCTTTTCTGCGTTCTGTCTTAATTCGTTGCCTGTGTCCTCGTCGTCGGGGTTGCTCATGGGGGGATTGAGAAGGTCCATAGAGGGCTTTTCGTAGATTATCTCGGGCTTTAAAACCTTGGGTTCCTCTGCCTTTTCTACAATTTCGCCTGCATCGTTTGCTTCTTCCTCACAGCCTTCGGGAGCTTCCACCATTTCGATTTCGCCGAATTCGCCCACCTTCTTAAGAAGCTTTGCCTTGGGTGTCTCCTCTTCGGGGATGGCTTCTTCGGAAGCTTCTCCCTCTATTGCAGGGGCATCTTCAAACTGAGGCTCATTATCTATGCTTATTTCAGAGCCCTCCTGTGAGGGATTTCTGCCTGACTCCTGAACTCTCTTGATGATCTCCTCGATGTGGGACTTATTCTCATCATCTAAGATATCGTCATTGATATTTTCTTCTTCCTTTGGCTCTTCAACAGTGGGAACTTCCACATCGGCACCGTAGAGCTTTATCTTGGGAGCTTCCTCGGTCACCATGTCCATAAGGTGTTCCTTCTTGGGGTTTATCTCCTTCTTACCGGGGGTATCGCCTGCCGAAAGCACATCGAAGGCCTTTCTTCTGGGGCGGTCGGCATTTAATTTTTCCTGCTTCTCGATCATAATATCCTTTGCCTTTTCGCTTATCTCGCTGCAGGTGTGAGATATTCTCTCGGCAGGCTTTCTCATCTTCCTGATAACCCCGGCCACTGTGGAGCGTGTGATTATCATAAAGAGCATGAAGAGGAGAAGTATCACTGCGATAGCGTCACCGGGGTGACCTAATTTCATAAGGGGGATGGAGAATATTGCACCTAAAACTCCGCCGCCTCTAAGCATTATTCCCTCGTTATAAAGCTCCTTCCACTTTCCTAAAAAGGTAGCGGCTTCCAAGGGGCCGTCTGCAAATATCTGATTTGATGCGGAGATAACCAGCACGGTTATGGCTATTAGAGCAAGCCTTATCCTTGTATCGGTGGCTATCTTATCAAAAGAGGTCATAACCGCTATGTATATGAGCATAGGACCTATGAAAAATGCGCCTGCACCCAAAAGTCCAAACATAAATTCGTGCATAGTGAGCCATCCGGAGGTTCCCTTAACAAAGGAAAGAATGGTCAGAAATATGCCTATTGTTATAAAAAATATCGCCAAAAGCTGTCGCCTTGACTCCATCTGAGCCTTGGTAACTCTCTTTTTCTTTTTACCCTTCTTTTTTGCTGCCATTATCTAAAATCTCCTTTTATCCTAAATGCGCCGTCATAAAGTTCTGAATGGGGTTTCCTGCAAGGTGTTCATAAATGCCCAGTGCTGTCACAATGAAGCCGAGTATAAAGGTATAGTAGGAAAACCAGCGAAGCTTATCTGTTGCAACAAGCCACCTCACCATAACAACTGCTAAAATTCCGAAAACCAGTGAAACTATGAGCCCCACCAAAAGCACGGGCATAGGTATTGAGAAGCTCTCGGAAAAAACGTCCTTTATATCTAAAATTATTGCGCCCATAACTGCGGGTATTCCCATTATGAAGGAAAAATCAAGGGCGTACTTCTTATTGAAGCCCAGCATCATGGCAACGGAAAGTGTGGAGCCGGAGCGGCTTATTCCGGGAAGCGGTGCTATGGCCTGTGTAAGACCTATTATGAGTGCATCCTTGGGCTTCATGTGGCGTGCCTTTCTTCCGCCCTGCACTAAAGAAGTTGCAAGGTAGAGAAGAACACCTGTTATTATGAAGCAAAGTCCCTCGCCTATTATGTCATTATCCGAAGCTATGCCCTGCATCCAGTCCTTAAAGATAAATGTTATTCCTAAAGGTAGAAGTGAAATTATCAGCATGAATATCATGTTCTGATAAGGCGTTTTCTGCGAATAGATGAACCTTCCCCTGCACATATCGCCCACCATCTTAAAGAACTCGACTATAAGCCTTGCGATGACAGGCCAGAAGGCTATTATAACTGCAATAAGTGTTCCCAAATGGAGAACGACGGAAAATATCGCCGCCTCTTCACTTGAGTTTCCTGTGAAATACTGAAAAAGTGAAAGATGCCCCGACGAGGAGACAGGCAGAAATTCTGTGAGTCCCTGAATTATGCCGGAAATTATAGCTTCTATGTAACCCATAGTACCTCCTCAAATATGTAAAGCCCCTTTTTAAGGAGCTATTTATCTTCGTTTTTTATCATTTCCTCAAGGCAGGCAAGCGCATCCTTAAGTGAGCCCAGATCATCAATGAGCCCTTCATTTACAGCTTCCTCGCCCTTTAAAGTTGTTCCCACGTCCATCACAAGCTCCCCTGTTTTCATGAGAAGCTCACGGAAGCGTTCCTCTTTTATCTTGGAATTCTTAACCACAAATTCGACTATCCTGTCCTGCATCTTTTCAAAGTAGGAAAGGGTCTGAGGGACGCCCAATACCACCCCGTTAGTTCTCACAGGGTGGATAGTCATGGTGGCAGAGGGAACTATGAATGATCTTTTTGCAGACACCGCCAGCGGCACACCTATGGAGTGCCCTCCCCCTAATACAAGGGAAACAGTGGGCTTTTTTAAGCCTGCTATGAGCTCTGCCAAAGCAAGCCCTGCCTCCACATCGCCTCCCACGGTATTTAGGATTATCAAAAGTCCCTTGATGTTCTTATCCTGCTCCACCGAGAAAAGCTGCGGTATAACATGCTCGTACTTTGTGGTCTTATTGTTCTCCGAAAGAATATAATGCCCCTCTATCTGACCGATAACAGTCAGACAGCAGATAGGTGATTTTCCCTCTGAGGCAACAGTTCCCATCTCTTTTATTTTATCTAAGACTTCTTCTTTTTCTTCCAAAACAGCATACCTCCCCTTTACTATATTTTTATCGGGAAGGTGTGCAATAATACCTCTTATTTAAAATTTAGTATCCGAAGTGAAGTCCTATGGAATCGTCCTTTAAAACCCACTCGTCATAGACATTTATAGTGCGGAAATTTTCCTTGTCGTCTCTCACGATAACGTACTTGATGCCTGCATTTATTACAAGGCGCTTGCACATGGCACAACATGAGCCGTTTTCAACATAGTCGCCTGTCTTGGCATCCACACCCACTAAGTAAAGTGTAGCATCCAGAGTTTCGTTTCTGGGGGCGGAAATGATGGCGTTTGCCTCTGCGTGAACAGATCTGCAAAGCTCGTATCTCTCGCCTCTGGGGATGTTGAATTTTTCTCTGGTGCAGAAACCTAAGTCGGAGCAGTTTGCCCTTCCTCTGGGTGCGCCCACATAACCTGTGGAAATTATCTCGTCATTTTTTACTATTATAGCTCCGTAGCGGCGTCTTAAGCAGGTGCCTCTTTCGGAGACAGTCTCAGCTATATCAAGATAGTAATTGTGCTTGTCTCTTCTATCCATTAATTTAACCCCTTCTATGATCTTTACCCTTCATTTTAGAATATTTACCTGTCTTTTGCAAGGGCAATTATCTTTTCCTGCACAGGTGCATATTGTTAAAACAGCTTTATTTTGTTATAATTTCAGCTTAGAAGAGCATAATAAAAAAGATTTTCATTTTCAGAAAGGAAGTTTAAAATGAGCAGCTTCTTTGCCATGCTTTCAAGAATAAAATACATAAACAGATGGGGGCTCATGCGTTCTGCAAGGGTGGAGAGCCTCAGCGAACATTCACTGGAAACTGCGGTCATAGCCCACGCTCTGGTGGCCATAGGAATAGCTAAGTACGATTGCAGACTAAATCCCGAGACCGCCGCCGTGATAGGTATGTACCACGATGCCTCCGAGATAATCACAGGGGACCTGCCCACACCTGTAAAATACAAAAACGAGAAGATAATCACAGCCTACAAGGAGATAGAGAAGGAAGCCGAGAAAAAACTGCTTTCCCTGCTTCCTGATTACATGATGCCCCACTACAAAAAGTATTTTCTCTACGAGGAATATTTCCCCGAATACAAGCCCTATATAAAAGCTGCGGACAAGATTTCCGCCGTTATAAAGTGCATAGAGGAGGAAAAGAGCGGAAACATGGAATTTTCCAACGCCATGAAGGTGCTTTTGAAGCACGAGAGCTTAGATCTTCCCGAGGCGAAGGTATTTTTAAGTGAGTACCTTCCCTCTTATAAGAAAACCCTCGACGACATCTGGGACGAGGACTAAAATTAAAATAAAACAAACTGAGCCTTTCTTTTTATAGAAAAGGCTCTTTTTTTGTGGTATTTTATAATTTTTAGTATTATATAGTCTTTTTAAACTATTTGTAGATACAGCCTTATAAGCTGAAAAAGCGGAAAAGCGGACCTTATTCAAGAAGATAGTCCTAAATAGTACTTTTTACTACATAAACAGCTTTATAGATTTCAGCGCTCCCTTTTCCAGCCTCGATACCTGCGCCTGACTTATGCCTATTTCGTTTGCAACTTCCATCTGCGTCTTTCCGTTTAAAAAGCGCTTTGCAAGTATCATCTTTTCCCTGCCGTCGAGATTTTTCAAAGCTTCCTTAAAGGAAATTTCGTCTATCCAGTCCTCTTCTGTCACGGTATCGCCTATCTGGTCCATCAGAAAAATTGCATCGCCGCCGTCGGTATATATGGGATCATAAAGGCTCACCGGCTCCACTATGGCTTCCAGAGCTTCGGAGACGGAGGAAACGGGAATGGAAAGCTCCTGTGCTATTTCCGAAAAGGTGGGCTCCACGGCTTTTTCATGTGTCAGCTTTTCCCTGACGGTGAGAGCTTTGTAGGCAGTATCCCTCAAAGAGCGTGAAACTCTCAAGGGGTTATCATCTCTTAAAAACCTTCTTATCTCCCCTAAGATCATAGGAACACCGTAGGTTGAAAATCTCACATTCTGCTCTGTGTCAAAGTTGTCGATGGCTTTTATAAGTCCTATGCACCCCACCTGAAAAAGATCATCGGGGCTCTGTCCCCTTCCCAGAAACTTCTGCACCACCGATAATACCAGCTTTAAATTTCCCTCTATCAGCCTTTCTCTGGCAGAATCATCGCCGCTTCCGGCTTTTTTGAGAAGCTCCAGCTTTTCTTTTTCGGTCAGGACCTTCAATTTTGAGGTGTCAACTCCTGTTACCTCAACCTTTCCAAGATACAACCCTTCACCGCCTTAATTCAATTTCAAAATTAAGTATTGGGTGAAAGCTAAGTTATATTCAAAATTTCGCAAAGGTAAAATTTTCAAATAAACAGCTATTGACAAGTTAAGTGTATGATGCTATCCTAAGTGCACTACATAAGATAATACACTTCAATGACACAGTGAGGAGGGGAAGAGATGTTCGCCTTAGACTTGCGAAGCCGTGAGCCCATATATGAACAGGTGAAACAGAACATCATCAAGCTTATAAGCGCAGGAGCACTGAAACCGGATGAACAGCTTCCGGGAGTGAGAAGCCTCGCCAGAGAGCTGGGTATAAATCCCAACACGGTGCAGAAGGCTTATTCCGAGCTTGAAACAGAGGGTTTCATATATCAGGCAACAGGAAGAGGAAGCTTTGTCTCGCAGAGCGACAAGGCAGCTTCGGCACTTAAGGAAAAGGAGCTTGCAAATTTTCTTGAGGAAGTAAGGAAATTGAAAAAGCTCAATATAACATACGATGAAGCGCTCAGTATAATCAAAAAGGGTTACGAGGAGGGAAAATAAGTGATAGAGCTCAACAAAGTTTACAAAAGCTTCGAGGACAAGGAAGCTCTCAAAAATATAGACCTTCAGTTTTGTGAAGGAAGGATTTACGGACTTGTGGGAACCAACGGCTCCGGAAAATCAACAATGTTAAGACTTATATCGGGAGTTTACAAGGAGGACGGGGGCTCCTGCAAATTGGATAATGAAGAGGTTTTCGGAAATAACCTTGCAAAGGAAAAGGTGTTCTTCATTTCCGACGACCTTTACTTCATGCCTCAGGCAACACTTGAAAGCATGGCAAAGGTCTACCGTGCAGCTTACCCAAACTGGAGCGAGGAAAGATACAAGAAGCTCTGCACACTCTTTCCCATAGGCCAGAAGAAGAAGCTCTCCACCTTTTCAAAGGGCATGAGGAGACAGGCGGCATTTATCTTAGCTCTTTCCACCTGCCCAAAGTACCTTTTATTGGATGAGGCCTTTGACGGAATAGACCCCGTTATCCGCCACGCTGTAAGAGAGCTTATCTCCGACATAATCGCAGAGGATTCCATCTGCTGCATCATCTCCTCCCACAACTTAAGGGAGCTTGAGGATTTCTGCGACGAGATCTGCCTTATCCATGACGGCGAACTGAAGCTTACCGGCGAGACATTCAGACTTTCTTCCTCCTACTGCAAGGTGCAGATGGCTTTAAGTGAGATACCCGAGGAATTTAACTTAAACGGCATCGAGATCTTATCCAAAAAGGTAACAGGAAGCTTAGTCACACTTATTTTAAAGGCAAATGAAGATGAAGCTTTAAGGGAAGTTGAAAAGTTAGAGCCCATCTTCTCAGAAGCTATTCCCCTCACACTGGAGGAATTATTTATCTACGAAATGGAGGCTGTCGGATATGACTATTCAAACATCATCTTCTAAGAAAGGCAGATTCTTTAGCTGCTTCAAGGATGTTTTCATGCGAAATAAGGGAATAGGCATCTTCTATTTCTGCCTCTCCTTTATATTTTTACCCTTGCAGTTTATGATGGCTGTTGCAAGGATGACTCCCCTTTTGGAAGAAGATAAGCTCAGTAACTTCTTCCTCGGCTATTCAATGGCTTATACCCCTGCATCTGTATTTTTATTCTACATACTCACAATAGGCATGGCTTTTGCAATTCCCATCATCATGCTCTCTTATATGCAGAATAAAAGAGCTGTGGATGTTTTCCACTCTCTCCCCTACACAAGAAACGAGCTTTTGGGTGCAAATCTTCTTTCGGGAATACTTTACATAATGATACCCATGGTTATAAATTTCTCCATCATAGCCGCTGTATCCTTAAAGTTCCCCGATGCAAGACCTCTTGCCGTATTATCGGAGATATTCTTCTGGTTAGCACCTGTAATGGGCACCATGGCAATAACCACCTTAGCCTGCGTACTTGTCGGCACAGCGTTTGACTCCTTCTTATTTGCCTGCGGACTTCACATCACACCCTTAGTCTTATGGCTCATACACTACGGTCTTTCCTCTGCCTTCCTCTTAGGCTATGAAAATGACTTAGTACAGCTTACAAGCCTTGCAAAGCTTTCCCCCGCACTTATGCGTATGCCTTACATAGGATTTACAGCAAACAGAAATTTCCTCCTCCAGAGCATAATGAAAAGCGAAATAACCACCTCAGTTGTGTGGATATTTATAAGCCTTGCACTCTTTGCCCTCTCCTTCTTCTCCTACAACAGAAGAAAGAGCGAGCAGGCAGAAACTGCAACAGAAAAAGGTCCCCTCTCCATGCTTTTGCGAGCTGTGGGAACAGCATCCGGCGGTCTTTGCCTTGCGGTATTATTTTCTTCCACACTCAGCATCAGCTACACAGAGACAGCATTTTTAGGCTTCACCTTCTTAGGCTCACTGATAGTTTACTTAGTGGGCGATGTAATAATCTCAAAGCGCATCAGAAACTTAAAGAAGGCATTTTTGCCCGGTGCAGTTTTCTCACTCGCAGTAGTTATGGTGACCTCCGCCTTCTTCTTTGACATCTTCGGATTTTCCACAAAGGTGCCCGAGGAAAGTGAAATTGAAAGCGTTCAGATAGGCGGTCAGTCATGGACATACAGAGGAAGATTTTATAATCAGCCCGACTACCGCCTGGAAGCTGAGAAATTTACCTCCCCCGAAATGATAGAGGCTGTTTTAGCTTTCCATCAGTCACAGAGCGACTACATAGAGGAAACAGGCGTAGCAGAAGCACGCAGAATTTACGATTGGGGAACAGATTACACATTTAACTTCGCAAATATCCGCTACAACCTCAAAAACGGCAAGCAGATAATAAGAAGATATAGCCGTCCCTTCTTCCAGGATACCGAAAATGTACTCAAGATAGAATTGTGCGACGAATTTATAAAGACTACCCACCCCATCTTCACAATGGAAGAAAACATGGTACATTCTTCCTCCGCTATCAACCTTTTGGGCAGCAAGGCAACTGATTTAGAGCTTTCCTCAAGAGAAATGGAAGCTTTGATAATGAGCCTTCGTGAGGACCTTCTTTCACCCGAGGGAAAGGATGTATTAAATAAAAAGCCCCTCGGAAAGATCATCTTCCTTGCAAAGGAAAACGATCTGCGAAAAGCTAACGGCTGGACAGATGAAGAAATAAACCGCCGTCTGGACTATTATTCTAACAACACAGAGAGCCTTACAGAAATCAGTGTAACTGTGACCGATGGCTTCAATACAACTCTCAGCTTATTAAAGAAGCTGGGATATGAGGATGCTTTTGCAAATGACATTTCCTCTTTAGAGGGCGCATTTCTTACAAGACCCACAGGAAGCTTTGCAAATGTTTTAAACACCATCAACTACAATGAAGCGCAGGGTATCAGCTACGCAAAGGAAGAAAAGCAGAACATCACATTAGAAGAGCTGGAGAGTTTACAGGATGAATTGAGAGGCTCTGCACTTTTCGGCACTCCCTATGCACAGGTGATCTTCATTTCCGATAACAAGGCTATGGAAGATATTGATAAGAAACGCACCTCTCTTGAAAGAGTAGACCCCATCACAGGTGAGCATTACACCGTCACAGCAGAGGAAGCGGCTGTGGAGATACCCACAACTGAAAGCAGTAAATACTACAACTGCACAGGAATGGCATTCATCCCCTATGAAAAGCTTCCCGACAGCTTAAAGAGAACTTATCTCAAAGAGTTTGACGGTATTGCCGACAACTGGTCTTTAAATTACAGCGGTTTCTCCTCAGAATTTTATAAATCCGAAACGGAAAGACTTAAATAAAAAAGCTTTTTAATGACGGTGATCTCATGAAAACTATATTATGCTATCTTCCTTCCCTGCTTTTCCTCACCTTTTACCTCTGCGTCGGCTTTATCTTAAGCTTTGAAGGCATAACCCCCTTGGTGTGGCTTTTATGTGCCTTGCTTTTATCAGGTGGTCACCTCATGTCAAAGGGCAGATGGTGGTGAGCTGTGACGGGCTTAGTGACAGGTTCATTTTACATTTACCTGAGCTTTCAGGAAAACGGTCAGGTCATAAGCTAAATGCCCTTAGGAATAGCTATAACAGCAGTTCACCTTCTTTTAGGGCTTTGGATATTTAAAATCAATAAACACTCCTTTAAATAATTCATATTCTCTCCGAAAGGAAAAAAATCTCCCGGTACCGTCTAAAGTATCGGGAGATTTTTTATATTTTAAAGATATGCAAAATGTCTTAAAACAGCTATGAAGCCAAAGAGTGTGAAAACGGAAAAGAAGGTGGAAAGAAGGGTTATTTCCCCTGCCAGCTCGTGATCGCCGCCGGAGCGCATCGCCATAGCCGCACAGGAAACAGCGCAGGCAGAGCCGAAAAGCACCAGTATGGTCATAAGTGCAGGTCCTCGGTAGCCTAAGAGCACACCGCCTGTTACGAACACAGCAGGCACCAGCACAAGTCGCACAAAGCAGGTGGAAAGTGAGGTCTTGAGGTTGCTCTTTGCGCTCTTAAAGGAGAACTGACCGCCCAGCATCAGAAGGGCTAAAGGTGTTGCTATATCGGCTAAGAAGTCAACCGTCTTATCCACGAAGGTGGGAAGCTTTATTCCTGTGAGCACCAAAGTCACCGCAAGAATAAGTGCGATTATATAGTGGTTTTTGATTATCTTAAAGAAAACAGATTTAAAGGTCAGCTTATTGGTGTCACGCTCATCAAAGAAGGCAAAGGCCGCCACCGCCGCCACATTATACAGTGAGATAACAGGTGCTATCAATATCGCCACATAGTCTGTTCCTGCCTCACCGTAGGTATTGAGCAGTACCGAGAAGCCTATGAGCATGATGTTGCTTCTGAAAACCGCCTGAATGACAGAGCCTATCCTTCGCTTTTCCTTTATAAAAAGGGGAACTATCAGAAAGGCTAAGACTATCACCGCAAAGTTTCCTAAGAAGCAGTACCAGAAAAAGACCATATCCGCCGCCTTGGAAAAATCCGCAGTATACACAGAGCGAAAAAGCATACAGGGCAAAAGCAGATCGAAGCAAAGTCCCGTAGCTTCTCCCACAAAGCCCTCTGATATGATGTTTTTCTGTCTCAGGTAATAGCCTATGGCTCCCACAAGAAAAACAGGCACAACTATATTGAAGCTGAAAATAATACTTTCCATAGATAAACCTTTCCCTTTTGGTCTTTTATCTTTTTATATAACAAAAAAGACCTACCGAAGTAAGTCTTTCATTTTGGTTGCCGAACTAGGATTCGAACCCAGACAAACAGAGTCAGAGTCTGTCGTGCTACCTTTACACAATTCGGCAATATTTGCTGTCTTGTTGATTTCTTAGTGGTTTCTCAACTCAACAGTGCCTATTATATCAGCCCCTATAAGGTTTGTCAACACCTTTTTGAAACTTTTTTCGCATACTTTTAAATTTTTATACTTAGAGCCTTGAAAACCGCATAAATAAAGGAAAGGCGGTTTTTAAAACCGCCTCTTTTTCTTTTGGTTTAGAAGGATAAAAGAAGGCTTCCTACGTCGGAGTAGTAAGCTACAAGTCCTGTGCCCTTGATTATCTCAACGCTCTTTACCTCGGGATAGGCTTCCAAGATAGCCGCCTTGAGATTTCCTGCGCCTTCGTCGTTGCGGCAGTGAACTATGATGACAGAACGGTCCTTCATGTCCTTATAGTCCTTCATGAGGGAAACCATTCTTTCGATGGCTCTCTTTTCACCTCTGGGCTTCTCCATAACGTCGATGGTTCCTCTGGGGGAATTGGTGGCAACGGGGCGTATCTTTAAGGCAGAAGCTATCATGCCTGTTATCTTGCCCATTCTGCCTGCATTGATAAGGTTATCGAAGCAGGAGAGGGAGAAAATTATTCTTGTCTGCTTTACATGCTCTTCCATGATGGAGCAAACCTCGTCAAAGCTCTTGCCCTCGGAAATTATCTTATCTGCATGGCGGAGCATGAGTATCATGTCTCCTGCTGTGGACTTGGCATCCAGTATGTAGATATGCTTTTCGGGATGCTCTTCCATTACCATGTTTCGAGCCTGTACAGCGCTGTTGTAGCTGCCGGAAAGATTGGAAGAGATGGTGATGCAGAGCACATTCTCCGCATCTTCAAAGCTTTCTGCAAATCTCTGAACAGAGGGGCAGGAGGTGGAACAGGGCTTGCCGTATTCTTTCATGTGGTCTATCATCTTTTCCACATCAAGGCCGTACTCATCCACATATTCTGTGGTATCCACCTTTATGGTGAGGGGAACTGTTTCAAAGGGTGTAGAAAATTCATTCCCGTTGGCTTCTTTTGTAAGGCAGCAGGAGCTGTCCGCTACAAGTTTCCATTTATACATAACTGTCCTCCGAAGAAAATCAATAAATTAATGCTTTAATATGATAAACATTCTGCAAACTTCATTATATCACAAGTTCCTTGTAAATGTCACTCTTCTTAACGGAGGATATTTTGGAAGCTTCCTTGGCCGCCTGTGCAGGGGAAAGTCCTTCCTCCATGAGAGATTTTGCAAGCTCAACAGCGCTTTCCACTGTGTATTCCTCTTTTTCTCCCTCTTCCTTACCGTGAACGATTATTACAAATTCGCCCTTGGGGGCCTTTTCTTCAAAGTGGGCAATAGCTTCCTTGATTGTCATTACGAGAACTTCTTCGTATATCTTAGTCATTTCACGGCAGAGAGCTATCTGTCTATCCTCGCCGAAGGTGTCCTTAAAATCCTCCAAAGTTCTCATAAGCTTGTGAGGAGCTTCGTAAAAGACCATTGTTCTCTCCTCGTCCTTCACAGAGAGAAGATGATCCTTTCTGGCCTTCTTGTTTACAGATAAAAAGCCCTCGAAGCAGAATCTTCCTGTGGGAAGTCCGGAGAGTGCCAGAGCTGTCATAGCGGCTGTGGGACCGGGCACGGAATGTACCTCGATGCCTCTTTCACGGCATATCTTCACCAAATCCTGACCGGGGTCGGAAATTGCAGGCATACCGGCATCTGTTACGATAGCGCAGTTTTCGCCCGCTTCCAGTCTTTCGCAGATGACCTCGCCCTTTTCTCTTATATTGTGCTCAAAGTAGCTTATCATAGGCTTCTTGATGTCAAAGTGATTTAAAAGCTTAAGTGTTACCCTTGTATCCTCTGCGGCGATGAAATCAACTTCATTTAATATTTCCACCGCTCTGGGGGAAAAGTCCCCTAAATTCCCTATGGGTGTTCCCACCAAGTATAAAATTCCCATGTGTGCCTCCTATTCCATACCGGCGAGGTTTTTATATTCCTCTGTATGCTGTCCGTTTTCGGTTATTATAAGGTCTTCCATTATCTTAAGTCCCGGCTTTGCGCCCTTCTTGCCCTCTACAAGCACCAGAAAAGCATCCTTGCCCCTTGAGTAGCGTGCAAATCTTATCCTCTTGGGCTCGATGGCAACCTTCCTCAACTCCACAAATATATCGCAGAGCCTTTCGGGGCGGTGGCAGAGAAAAAGCCTTCCGCCGTATTTTAAATATTTGTCCGCAGCTTTAGCTACATCCTCCATGTTGCAGAAGCTCTCCTGACGGGCAACGAACCTGTCCCCTGCCTCCCCTGAATTTTCCTTAAAGTAAGGGGGATTGCAGGTGACTGTATCAAAAAGCTCGCTGTCAGAAGGCCTCTCCGCCTCTCTTAAGTCGCAGTTTACAATATCCATAGTTGTGAGATTATTTGCCTCGATGGTCTTTTCCATGAGGAAGCAGGCCTCTTCATCTATCTCCACAGAGAGGGTGTATTTTGGGGGATGCGGATTTTTCATATTGTGAAGAAAGGCTATGATACCCGTGCCGGAGCAAAGGTCGCAGAGCCTTTTGATGTTTGTCGTTTTTGAAAAATCGTAAAGCAGCACCGCATCGGTAGTAAAACGATGCTTCCGGCTCAAAGCTATTTTATGATCTTTAAAAAGCGGCATCAATTCGTAATCGTAACTCATAACTTTCTCCTTTTACAGAGAAAGCAGACGGAGAAAAACTTCCCCATCTGCTTTTCATCTCAATTTCAATTAGTCCTCAGAAATAGCGCCAACAGGACACTGAGCAGCGCAAGCACCACAGCTTACACAAGCGTCGGGATCGATCTCAAACTTGCTGCCTGCGTCAGAGATAGCTCCCATGGGACATTGAGATGCGCAAGAGCCGCAGCCGATGCACTCATCACCAATCTTAAATGCCATTACAGTACACCTCCTTCTTTTATAAAATTAATTTATTTATCAAAACTTAATGATAATCATATCAGTTAAGATGATAACCTATGTTATTCCTCGGTATTTTTATTTTCGTTCTTGTCCTTTTGAGGGGGATGATTCTTTATTACCTTGACTTCCTTCTTATTGAAGGTCTTGATAACAGCTTCGTCCTCGTCCATGCGGACATTTACTCTTCCTCTTAAGAGGAACACCTCAGAAACAACGCCCTTGCCCTCGGGTGTCATAACGACAGCTCCCTGACGGGGTGTAGATCTTATAAGATCCTCGTAGGCCTCCTGCTCGTACTTGAGACAGCACATGAGCCTTCCGCAGGTTCCGGAGATCTTTGTGGGATTCAAGGAAAGTCCCTGTTCCTTTGCCATCTTGATGGATACGGGCTGGAAATCGGATAAGAAGCTGTTGCAGCAGAAGGGCCTTCCGCAGATGCCAAGGCCTCCTAACATCTTAGCTTCGTCACGAACGCCTATCTGTCTCAGTTCTATTCTTGTTCTGAATACCGAGGCTAAGTCCTTTACAAGCTCTCTGAAGTCCACTCTGCCGTCGCTGGTAAAGTAGAAGAGGAGCTTTGACTTATCGAATGTATACTCAACATCCACCAGCTTCATATCGAGATTGTGCTTCTCGATCTTCTTCTGACAGATAGAAAGAGCTTCCTTTTCATCTTCCTTGATCTGCTTAAGAGTATCAAGGTCTTCCTTTGTAGCTGTTCTTATAAGCTGTTTAAGCGGCGCAACAATGCTCTCATCGGAAACCTCTCTGTTTGCGATGGCGCACACGGCACACTCGATACCACGGGAAGTTTCCACGATGACTCTTGTGCCAACCTCTACCTTTTGTCCGGCAGGGTCAAAATAATATATCTTTCCGGATTCTTTAAACTTTACGCCGATGATTTCTGCCATAAAAGTTGTTCTCCTAATAAATTTTGCCTAAGAGCAGATACCTTCTGCTATAACTGCTCCCACAGCCACAGGGCTCACATTATTGCCCAGAAGGCTCAAGGCACGGCAAAGTACCTTATTTATTTTACTCATAGCCGCAGGTGTTATGCTGCCTTTTTTGCAGTTGTAAAGGCACACCTTCAGCGTGAGACTTATGATCTCTTTAAAATTTTCTCTTTCCTTAGCCTGATTGTAAGAAGAGAGAGAAGATAAAATTGCGTAGCGGTCTTTTTTCTCTATCGCTTCCGCTATCTTGAGGCTTTCTTTAAAAAGCTTTTCACAATTTCCGCCGGGAAGTGCATTCAAAGCTTCTCCCACAGTAGAAAAAATGCCTGCGGCGAGGGAAATATCCTCGCTGGAAAAGTCTTTTTGCGCCCTCAGCGCTTCCATCTTCAAGTCATCACCTATACATGGGAGACTTAAGCGTGTGAGTCGGGATAAAACCGTCTCTAAAAGAGCCTCTTCCTTACTGCAGGTCAAAATAAACACTGTATCCTCAGGGGGCTCCTCCAGAATCTTTAAGAAAGCATTCTGCGCCTCCGGTGTGAGGTTTTGTGCATCCTCTATGATGAAAATTTTCTTTTTTCCTTCCTGCGGCACCTTTGAGGTGGCCTGACGGAGCCTTCTTATCTCGTCGACGCCTATGCTTCCGGTCTTTTCATTTCCCTCTGCATAGATTATGTCGGGGTGATTGAAGCTCACGGCCTTCCTGCAGGAAGAGCACGAAAAGCAGGGGTATAAGCCCTCCTTACACAGAAGGGCCATTGCAAAATGCAAAGCAAAGGTCCTTTTACCCCCGCCCTTCTCACCTGAAATAAGAAGGGCATGGGGAGACCTTTGACTTTTTATTAAGGCTTCCATCCTCTTATAGGAGGCATCGAAGCCCAGCAATTTTCTTTGTCTAAAGCTGTTCACTTCTTAAATTAGAGCTTGTGGAACTGCTCTACATTCATAACAAAGATAGTAGCTCCGCCCACAGAAACCTGTACGGGGAAAGCTGTATACATTCCGACACCGTAGGAGGCAGAAGCAGGAACCATTTCCTTTCTGCTCTTAGAATGCTCGCCAATGATCCTGATAGCATCATCGACCTTCTCGTCAGCACAACCGCAGATGAAAGTTGTATTTCCGGACATAAGGAAACCACCTGTTGTTGCAAGTCTTGTTACCTGGAAACCGTTCTTAGTAAGACCGGACTGTACTCTGGAGCCATCGTCATCGGACACTATCGCTAAAATCAACTTCATATATACTCCTCCTTTTCTTACAAGCAATTATAACATATATAAGTTGCGTTTTCCACAGTTTTTATAAATAACGCAAAAACTTTTATATTTTCGTAAAATTTAAAGCTCATATGAATAAAAGGTCAACCGACATTAAGATTTCTTTATCCGCCTCTTAATCTTCTCTTGGCGTTCTTTAAAAAATCGTTGGCTTTTATGCCCATTTCCATGAACTTTTCGGCTCCCTTGTTGTAGATGAAGTTAAATTCACCGGGGGCTTCGTCCATGGTGCCGTTAAAGCTGTTTTTAAACTGGTAAAGTCCGAACTTGGGGTTATTTTCGGGGCTTAAATTTCCCGAAACGCCCTGAAAATCGTAGATATCGGCGTCAGTTTCCACAGCCCATCTTATCATTTCCCACTGCATCAGGTAGTTGGGCATAACATCTCTGTGGTTGTTGTCGGAAGCACCGTAAACATAGCAGAGCTTTTTGCCGAAGTTGGTGGTGAGAGCTCCGCACACAGGCTCGCCCTCATAAAATCCCATGTAAAGTCTTATATACTCGCCGAAGGAATCGTAGAGAGCTTCAAAGTAGGAAAGAGGTCTTATATTGAAGTTATCTCTCTTGCCTGTTACCTCCATCATATGGTGGAAGGTGGGGTGCATTTCCCTGCCTACTACCTTGATCTCCACGCCTTTTTTCATAGCGATTCTTGTCTTTCTGCGGCAGGGCTGAGAGAGGTTCATGAAAAGCTCCTCCTCGGTTCTGCCGTTGAGATAGATCCTGTAATTGAATCTGGGCTGTATTCCCTCGAAGCCGTCGGGTCCGTAGGAATGTTCAAAGCCTAATTTTTTAAAGTTCTCCACAGCTTCCTCATCGGTAAAGGGGCAGTCGGGATCGCACTTAAATTCATGGGCTCTGTATTTCTTGGCAAGCTCATCGACGCCTGCCTTTAATTCCTTCAAAGTCTCCATGTCGTGGTAGTCGCAGACAGGACCTCTGGGTGCATAGAGAAGGCTTGTGCCTATTACGGGGACCTTCTGATTGAGTACGGCGACAGAGCCCTTTATCTCTCCCTTATCGTCTCTTACAACTACGGCGTCAAAGCCCCAGTTGTTCTTTACACCCCTCCACATGGAGGTCTGCATGAAGTTGCTGTTTTTATGGTGAGCCACAAAGTCATCTAAAAGCTTGTAGTCCTTAGCATCTAATATCTCGTAAATTTCAAAACACCTCAGTCATTAACTATTCTTACGTTTCGTAAAATGGTGGCTTTTTTGCGCCATGCGAAGGCGCTTTCGGGGAACACCTCGTCAAGGTTTTCCTCAGAAATAAAGGGGACCACCATCTCCTTAAATTCCTCAAAGGGTGTGATCTTGGGATCTTTGCAGAGGGGACAGACATCCTGACAGATATCACAGCCCCATACAGAGCCGTTATTCCTTATCTTTTCCCGCTCTTCCTCTGTTAGCTCGCCCTTTTTCTGTGTAAGGGCGGAAAGACATTTGCCTTCGTCTATACCTGTATCTGAGATAGCGCCGGCAGGACAGCTTTTCACACAGAGGTTGCAGTTGAGGCACTCCCTGTGAAGATTCTCAGGGGGAAGATAAAGGTCAGTTACAATTTCCCCTATAAAGCAAAAAGAGCCGTAAACGTCATTGATCAGCAGGGAGTTTTTGCCCTGCATACCAAGACCGGCTCTCACCGCAGATTTCACCTCTTTTATGGGGGAGGAATCCACAAAGGCGTGGAAGCTGTTGTAGGGAAATTCCCTCTCAAGATTGCCGACAGCTTCCTCAAGCATCCTTCCTGCCACCTTGTGATAATCTCTCAGCATGGCATATTTGGAAATATTGCGCTTTGGGAAATCCCCCACATAATAAGGAAAGAGAAAAAGCATTATGCTCTTTGAATTTAAGGGTATTTTCTTATATGAACGGACATTCTTTATGAGAAGATCGTCCGTAAGTGCGCACACGCCGAAGGGGCAGAGACTGCACGCACCGAAAAGCTCTTTAAGACTGCTTTGCATGATATTGCTTAAATTCCGAAGCCGACCTTCTTGTAGACCTTGGAGAGTGTCTTGACAGATCTCTTCATAGCCTTTTCTGCGCCCTCGGTGTAAACTTCCTTGAGGTATGCCTTGTCGGCGATGATCTCATCAAATCTTGCCTTGATGGGAGAAAGTGTATCTGCAACTGTCTCGCCTACTGCAAGCTTAAAATCGCCGTAGCCTGCATTTTCAAATTCCTTCATGATCTCCTCGTCGTTCTTGCCTGTTACAGCGGAGTAGATGGTCATGAGGTTGGAGATGCCGGGCTTATCCTCTGCTCTGTAAATTCCGGAGCCGGAATCTGTCACAGCGGACTTGAACTTCTTGATTATGGTATTTCTCTCGTCAAGAACAGCAACATAGCTCTTGGGGTTGGGGTCGGACTTGCTCATCTTCTTGGTGGGGTCGGTCAAGGACATGATCTTGGCGCCCTGCTTGGGAAGGATGCAGTCGGGCATTGTAAATACGTCGCCGTAGATGCCGTTGAAGCGGTTGGCAATTGTTCTTACAAGCTCAACGTGCTGCTTCTGGTCGATGCCCACGGGAACGAACTGTGCCTGATAAAGTAAAATATCAGCTGTCATCAGTACAGGATAGGTAAAGAGACCGCCGTTGATATTATCTGCATACTTGGCGCTCTTATCCTTAAACTGTGTCATTCTGGATAATTCGCCGAACTGTGCGTAGCAGCTTAATATCCAGGATAATTCTGCATGGTGGGGGTTGTGGCTCTGAATGAAGATATCGCTCTTGGCGGGGTCTACGCCGCAGGCTAAAACCAGTGCTAAACCGTCTAAGGTATTCTTCTTTAAAGCCACGGGGTCCTGACGGACAGTGATGGCGTGAAGGTTTGCGATCATATAGATGCAGTCATTTTCGTCCTGCAAAGCGTTCCAGTTTTTAAAAGCTCCCAGATAGTTTCCCAGTGTTACAAATCCGGAGGGCTGAACACCTGACAAAACTATTGGCTTTTTCTTCTGTACTTCGTTTTCCATATTTGTCACTCCTTACTTTTTTAAAAGGGCTTCACGGGCTAATTGGCCCAGTATCTCAATGCCCTTTTCTATATTTTCATCGGTCTCAGAGGAAAAATTAAGTCTGAAACCTGTGTATTTCCTGCTTTCGTCTATTGAAAATGCTATCTGCGGAACTATGGCAACGTTCTTTGCTAAAGCTTCCTTTGCAAAGTGAGCCGAATCAAAGCCGTCCGGCAGAAAAGCCATCATAAAAAGTCCGCCCTGAGGCTCAATGACTTTGATTTCCTCGGGGAAATGCTTTTTTATGCTTTTTAGCATAACATCTGCCTTATGCTCATAAAGCTTCTTTATCTTCTTCACATGGGGAAGATAATCGTCGCTTTTCATAAATTCCGCACATACAAACTGAAAGAGAGAATTTGTGTGGACGTCGGTAAACTGCTTTGCATATGTCACCTTTTCCGTGAGAAGCTTTGGCATGACCATAAAGCCCACACGCATGGCAGGAGCCATCACCTTGGAAAAGCTGCCTGCATAGATAACTCTTCCCTCTTTATCCATTGATTTCAAAGTGGGTACATCTTCACCTTCAAATCTCAGTTCCCCGTAGGGATCGTCCTCGAAGATGATGAAGTTATATTTTTCTGCCAGTTCCAAAAGCTTTTTCCTCTTTTTTAAAGAGGTCACTATACCTGTGGGATTTTGGAAGGAGGGTATGACATACATCATTTTTATATTTTCGTGGGCCTTAAGCTCCTTTTCCAGAGCTTCTGCATCCATACCGTCCTCTTTCAAAGGGACAGGGCAGATGATATTTCCGTAGGTCCTGAAGGTATTTAAACAGCCGGTGAAGGTGGGGTCCTCAAGAACCACGCCGTCCCCTTCATTTAAAAGCACCTTTGCCGAAAGGTCGCAGGCCTGCTGTGCCCCCGAAACTATGAGGATATCATTTTTTGAAAAGTCTATGCCTGTTTTGGAGAGCCTCTCTTTCAGAATTTCTCTCAAGGGCTCATATCCCTCGGAAAGTCCGTACATGAATATGTCCTTCTGATTATCTCTGAAAGCTCTTTGGGTTATCTCCTCTATGGCTTTTACAGGCACAGCCTCCAAAGAGGGGTTTCCCCCTGCAAAGGAGATCATGTCCTCTTTTTTGCCGACTTTAAAAAGCTCTCTTATCATGGAGCCCTTTACATCCTGCATTCTTCGGGAAATGATGTAGTCCATCTTTACATCCTTCTTACTTGGAAAGCTTTTCGATAGCCATGTCGATTCTCTTTAATGTTTCTTCCTTGCCTAAGATATCAGCGATCTCGATGCCGCCGCCGGGTGTGAACTGCTTTCCGGAGAGAGCAACTCTTAAGGGCCAGAGGATGATTCCGTTCTTTACGCCCTTTTCAGCGATGAGGTTGAAGAGTGCCTCGTGAAGTGTCTCTGCATCGAACTTGTCAAGTCCTTCTAATACGGGCTTGATGTCCTTTAAGGAGTTGAGAGCAACCTCGGGGTTTGTCTTCATCTTCTTGGAGGTGTAGAGAGCTTCGTCATACTCGGGCATAGCGTCGATAAAGTCTACCTGCTCGGGAATGTCGCCTAAAACTTCGCATCTGGGCTGTAAAGCTGCTGCCAATGTTGCAAAGTCGATATCCTCTCTCTTAACTGTCTGCTGGATCCAGGGCTTTGCGATCTCTAAGAACTCTTCGGGAGTCATCTTTCTGATGTACTCGCCGTTGATGTAGTTGAGCTTGTTGATATCGAAGATAGCGGGGGACTTGGAAACGTCGTAGATGGAGAAGAGATTTGCCATCTCGTCCAATGTCATGATCTCTACGTTTTCGTTTTCACCCTTGGGGCTCCAGCCTAAAAGTGCGATGTAGTTTAAGATAGCAGGTGTTAAGTAGCCCTTAGCTCTTAAATCCTGATAGGAAGCGTCGCCGTTTCTCTTGGAGAGCTTGTTTGTAGCATCCTTCATTACAGGGGGGCAGTGGAGGTACTTGGGGATATCCCATCCGAAAGCTTCGTAAAGAAGGTTGTACTTGGGGGAGGAGGAAAGGTACTCTGTTCCTCTGATAACAGTTGTGATGCCCATAAGGTGGTCATCTACTACGTTTGCGAAGTTATATGTGGGGTAGCCGTCTCTCTTTAATAATACCTGATCGTCCAGTGTATCGCAGGGAACTTCGATATCTCCGTAGATCTCATCGTGGAAGGTAACTGTTCCTTCGTCAGGAATTCTCTGACGGATAACATAGGGAACGCCGTTCTTTAAGTTCTCTTCGATCTCTTCCTTGGAGAGATGGAGACAGTGTCTGTCGTACTTGGAAGGAGCGCCTGCTGCCTTCTGGAGAAGCTTTAATTCGTCAAGTCTCTCCTTGTCGCAGAAGCAGTAGTAAGCATCGCCCTGATCGACCAGCTGCTGTGCGTACTTCTTGTAGATTTCCTTTCTGTCGGACTGGATATAGGGGCCGTAATTTCCGCCTACATCGGGGCCTTCGTCCCAGTTAAGTCCTGCTTCCTTCAAGGTAGCATAGATAACGTCCATTGCGCCTTCTACAAATCTCTCCTGGTCGGTGTCCTCTACTCTTAAAATAAAGGTTCCGTCCTTGCCTTCGGACTTTGCTGCAAGGTAAGCATACAGTGCAGTTCTTAAGTTTCCTACGTGCATATAGCCTGTGGGGCTGGGTGCGAATCTTGTGCGGGGCTTAGAAAAATCTATCATTTTAATTCCTCCATAAATTTATCTTGTTTTATTCACTCAAGCATCCCTTTAAAATAAAAGAGACTGCGGATCTCTAAAAAGAAAACTACCTCAGTGTATAATAATCTATTTTCAATTTTAGGGCTACAAGTGAGCATTGTCAAGGACTTATGCCATTGTATTTGCAAGAAGTTTTTAAAAGAGGGACCTCTTTTGACATTTAATTGAGGCTTTCACGGTTAGAATTTAGAAAACAAGGGAGGTAAATATCATATGCTGACTTTAAAAGAAAAATTCAAACTGAAAGAAGAATACATAAATACCGCAAGAAGCTTTGCAAGACCTTTGGCCGTCTGCCTGCTTTCCGCATTATTCTGCAATTTCCGACTGGGGGAAAGCTTTTATCCCCTTGTTTTGGTTTTTTCGTCCGTATCGCCCGATATCCTGCCCTTTTCCCTTCTGGGCTCATCTGTGGGGATATTCCTTTTTCTCATGGGGAGAAATTCCCTTAGGTACCTTGCCGCCTTGCTGCTTTTAGGAGCGACCAGGATACTCTTCCCCGACTTTTTGAAAAACTCACGGATACTGACCTCTGCCTTTTCCTCTTCCTGCCTTTTTGTGACTTCTCTGCCCTTCCTGCTTTCGGATTTTTCGTACCTGTCGCTTTTGGTATATTTAAGCGAAGCTCTGGTGTGCTTTTCCTCTTCCCTCATAATGCAAAAGTGCGAGGAAGCTCTCACAAAGTCCCTTCCCCTGACTTCCTCTGACCTTCTGGCCATAGGCATTTCTTCGGCTTTTATCTATGTTTCTGCCTCAAGTTTTAAACTTTTAGGATTATCTATAATTAAAATACTTTTTGTAGCGGTAGTTTTCGCACTTTCTCTTCATTTTAAGCCCGCCTACTCCCTCGCTTCGGGTATTTTATTAGGCATCTGCGGCTCTGTCAACGGGGATATGCTCTCTGCCCTCATCTTTCCTGCCGGAGCTTTGGCCGCCTGTGCTTTTCTCCCCGCCGGGAAAATTTTATCTGCATCGGCATTTTTGTTTTCCGCAGTTTTCCTCACAGTTTTAAAGGGAATAGATGAAAGCTTCATCTACCTATTTGCAGAGATAGCTTTGGGGCTTTTTATAGGGTTCTTTCTTCCCAAAAGCCTGTTTGCACCTTTGGATATTTTAAAGGAGGACACCTCCGGCGAAATTTTGAAAAATGCCTCCGCTTACAGGCTCTTAAAAACCGCACGGGCATTAGAGCACATAGGCAGTATAACTGAAAAAGTTTCAAAGGAATTTGAGAAGCTTCACGGCGAGCCCATGGAAAAGCACATAAAGACCGCCGTGGACACAGCCTGCCGAAACTGCAAAAATTCCCCCACCTGCTGGCAGAGATACTACGACAGAACAACAGAAGAGGTTCACAAGCTCTTTACCGACGGAAAAAACGGGCTGCCTTTAGATATGGACGCCTTCCGCAAGGCAACCGACTGCATAAACTGCAACCGCATGGAGGACTGCATAAATGAAGAAGCCAAAAAATACGCAGACTTTCTCAGGACAAAAGCTTCCTCACAGAGCATAAGATTTATAATGTGCGACCAGTTTTCCGGTTTCAGCGAGCTTTTAACTTCCCTGAAAGAGGAGGTCTCCGAGATAATTCCCCTCGATGAAAAGGAGGGGCGTGCCTGCCTTGATATACTCAAATCAGCAGGCTGTATAGAGGAAGGGGGCTTCGCAGGAAAAAACAGGGACGGGAACGCCACACTCAGCTTTCTTTTTCCGCCGGGAGCTGTTCAGAAAATCTCCGTAAAGGAGCTGACAGAAGCACTTTCAGAAACACTGAGGGTACAGCTTTCTCAGCCTGTCCGTGAAAAGGAGGGAAACTGCACAAGGCTTTTCTGGCACACAGAGCCGCCCTTTTCAGTGGAATTTGACTACTTCCAGAGGGCCAGCGAAAATAAGCGCATATGCGGTGACAGCTGTGAAACTGCGGTGAGCCTTTCGGGAGATCCGCTTTTCTTCCTCTCCGACGGCATGGGCGTAGGCGGTGATGCGGCGGTGGACTCCACCATGACGACCTGCCTTTTATCCCACCTCATTTCATCGGGTGCCGCCTTCCCCTCTGCTTTGAAGCTTGCATCTGCCTCCCTCCTTTCCATAAAGGACGAAAGGCTCTGCACTGTGGATTTTCTCTCCCCCGACCTTTTCAAAGGGACCCTCACCTTTTACAAGGCAGGGGCCGCACCTTCCTATCTTCTCCGTGAGGGCAGGTGCTTTAAAATAGGAAAAAGTGCACTTCCGGCAGGCATATTGGGAGGAGCAGAGGCGGCAAAGTCGGTATTTTCCTTAAAAAGCTCCGATCTTGTGCTGATGGTAACCGACGGCATAACAGAGACAGGCGAGGACTGGCTTCTTTCCTCGCTTCCGCCCTTATGTGACCTTTCCCCCATAGAAATATGCAAGGAGGTCATAGAGCTGGCATCCAAAAGAAGCCTCACCGGAAGATGCGACGACATGACCGCCATGGTTATAAAATTTACCCAAAACAGATAATTAAGCTTATAAAAAAAGACTTAAAGCCAACATACAGCTTTAAGTCTTTTGCTTTTTTAAAATTTAGTATTCGGGAGCATTCTCGATAACGATGCTTTCGATGATAACATCTTCCTTGGGCATATCGTTTGCATCCTTTTCAACCTTGGCGATGGCATCTACAATTTCCATGCCCTCTACCACCTGTCCGAAAACAGTGTGCTTGTTGTCTAAGTGGGGAGCTCCGCCAACCTTCTTATACATTTCCATAGCGGCATCAACTGTCACGTTGTTTTCAGGTCCCTTGGAGAGAAGCTCGTTTGCTTCCTCTTCCATAGCAGCTACCTTTTCATTGAAGGTCTTTTCGTCGGGCTTCTCGTTGAAGTAGTAGTCCATTACCTTTGTATTTAATTCTGTGGAGATCTTATTGAAGAAGATCTGGGACTTGAACTGTTCGGCAGTTGCGTCATTTACAGCATTTGCATCGGGGCCGCCCTGCATGATGAAGAACTGGCTTCCGTTTGTGTAAGGACCTGCATTTGCCATAGAAAGTGCGCCTCTGAAATTGTGGAGGTGATCGTTGGGCTCGTCTCTGAAGGGCATACCGTAGATGCTTTCGCCGCCTGTGCCGTTGCCCTGAGGATCGCCGCCCTGGATCATGAAGCCGTCGATAACTCTGTGGAACTTGAGGTTATCATAGTAGCCTTCCTGTGCGTGAACTATGAAGTTCTTTACGGTAAGAGGTGCTGCCTCGGGGTAGAGGACCAGCTTGATGTCGCCCATGCTTGTCTTGATTACAGCATAGGGGGAATCGGGGTCGGGCTCACTTACCTGAGGGAGAAATTCATCTGCCCATGTCTCTGTAATTTCCATAGCCGCAGGGGGAACAGGCTCGGATGTTTCATTTTTTTCTTCCTCTGCTGATTCTGTCTGAGAAACTTCGCTCTCCTTAACTTCCTCGGAGGGCTTTGCTTCATTTCCGCAGGCAGAAATAAAAAGCATGGATAAAGCCATAGCTAAAACTGCGATTTTTTTCATTTTTGTGCCTTCTTTAAATTTTGATTATAAGATGTAGACGTCAAGGTACTTTCTGCCGTTTAAGCAGCTTTCCTTGTATGTCTCATAGTAAAGGTCGATGTCTATAACATTCTGCATAAGACCGGAGCCTGTGTCGGCGGCAACTGCACATCCGTAGATGAAGCTTCCGTCTGCGCTCTTGATATAGAGCTTTGTGCCGTAGGGTATCTGGTTGGCTCTTACAGCTACACAGCCTGCCTCTAATCTCATTCCCGAAGCTCCCTTGTAGCGGTAGCCTGTGGGGGAGGAATAGCCTGTGCATATCTGATTTCTCAATACCTGCTTATAGTGTACGGGGTTTCCGTTAGCGTCTAATTCGATGCCGAAATCCATATTGGAGGCAGGAACATTAGCTCCCACCAGAACCTTCTGAACTGTGGGTTCGGAAAGCATTTCTTCCTCTAAAACTTCTGTGGAAACCACCTCGCCGTCCTCAAAGGTATGCTCTAAAGTGAGCTCCTTTTCACCTTCGGAGCCGTAGGATAATACTCTCACACGGTTTTCTCTCAAAAGTGGTGTCTTGATATACTCTGTCTTGAAGGGGACAGCTTCTCTCACGACCTCCTGTGTCTTCTCAACTCTTGTAACGACCACCTTGTCGCCCTCGGAGAGATAGAAGGTCTTGGGTATGCTCAATTCATCGGCAGGTCCTAAAACTATGCCTTCATTGTGTAAAAGTTCTCTTACGCTTACTTCGGGTGTCATGACTTTTCTGGTGGAGCCGTCGCACACGAGTGTGACAGGGAAAGCTCTCTTGATGTCTATGACGCCCATCTTACCTTCAAAGCCGGTAAAATCCACAACGTCAAAGGCCATTATGGCTATGCCCTCATTGGACAAAATAGCGTCAGGGTCATTTTTAAGTGTATGGCTCTTTATTGTAGATGCTCCGTCTCTGATGTAAACGGTCTTTAAATTAAGCTCAACAAAGAGAATAACGCCGCAAAGTGAAACTGCCGCAGCTATTATCCAAAAGTTTTTCTTTTTGGACCAAAGCTTTAAAAGCTCTGCGGTATTTTGCAGCTTAGTGCGAAAATTCTGCATTAATGTCATCCTTTTTTTGTTAATTGATCAGCCGCTTGTTTTGCTTCGGCAGGGTCTGCCGATTTCATCATTTTAAAAGAATTGAAGGATAATGTCAAGTTTTTATTTGATCCTGCGGTAGTAAAGCCCTCTTGTGAAGCCCTTTTCCTTAAATTCCAGCCTGCCCTTTCCCTTGTAGTGGCGAAGCACTTCTTCACATCTTGCCTTATCCTCAAGTGTAAAATAAAGTGTGAGGAAATCCAAGAATTTAAGCTCACCCAGCCTGTCGCCCAAGTAAACGGGGACGGAATTGAGCATTTCGGCTGTTCCGCTCTTGCAGGTGACGTCGAACTTGACTCCCCTTCTGTCCTCTAAGATGCTGTGCTGTCTGCACTTTTCACAGCCCTTGAAGGATTTTGCAGGGCAGTTTCTAAAGGTCATAAGGGGTATGCTTCCGTAGGCTATTATGCCCTTATTTATATTATTTATGCTCTGTGCAGATAATATATACATTTCGGGGGAAACTTCCAAATCCATAACGCCCAGTCCTGCCAGAACCTCCGCTGTGTAAGCGTTGGCGCAGTTTAAGCTCCAGCCGCCGTGAACTGCCATCCCCAGATCGTTTGCTATGTGGATGCTGCCTACATTTCCTGCCCACACATCCTCGATGCCTGCATTTTTTGCGCTTTCCAAAAGCTTTCTCACCTTGTTGCCGTCGGTAAAGTCTATTCTGGGGATTTCAACTATTATCTTTTCGGGGGCACATCCCATGGAAAGAGCTGTCTTAAAGCCGTCATTTGGTATTATGAGCTTATCGCAGTTATTTACGATATAGGGTGTAAGCTGCTCTTTAAAGCACCTAACCCTTATTTCCTGACTGTCAAAGGGGTAAGCCTCGTCCAATTCGGGAAGCTCCGGGGTCAATTTAAAGGTCTTAACATCCCTTCTTGCCTTGCTGATAGTCTCGATGGCTTCACGCCTTAAGAGGTTGAGTGAGGAAGCTCTTATCATAAGATCGTCTTCCATGTGAAGTGCGATATTATCGAAGTAGTAGGGTGTGCCGCCTGTCTTATTTAAGTTCTGTAATACCTTTTCCTCGCTGGTGGGGACATTGAGCGCCTTTTCGGGTGCATCGGCTGTGCAGGAAGCCTTGTTTCCTCTTGAGTCCTCCGCCTTAAAGAGAAGTGTCTCGCCGTCGTGAGCATAAAATTCTCCCTTTAAGGGGATGAGGGGTGTTTCCTTATCTGTGAGGCGGGCGAGATTTTTTAAGACGTCATTAGCTGAAACTACGTCCTCTTTTTCTCTTATGCCGAACATATCGGAATCAATATTTCCCATGTAGTAGCCGTCGGTAAAGCCGCTTCTGGAAAAGACCTTGCGAAGGCTATCCATATCGGGCTTTTTATTATTTAAAGCCGCACTTAAAGCTGTCACCGCCGCCGCAACATACTCGGGTCGCTTCATTCTTCCCTCTATCTTGAGGCTCTTTACGCCCATGCGCTTAAATTCCAGAGCTTTTTCAACCAGAGACATATCCTTTAGGGAAAGTGCGTGGTCCTTTCTTCCCATTGAGAAGGGAAGTCGGCAGGGCTGGGCACAAAGTCCTCTGTTTCCGCTTCGCTCGCCTATCATGGAGCTTAAATAGCACTGTCCGGAAACGCACATACAAAGTGCGCCGTGAATAAATACCTCTGTGGGTATGGGGGAATTTTTTGTTATGTAATCTATTTCTCCGTGGCTCAGTTCTCTTGCCAGAACAACAAGGTCCATTCCAAGCTCGGCAGCTTCGATTGCGCCCTCTAAGTTATGGACAGCCATCTGTGTAGAGGCGTGACACTTTATTTCGGGACAGACCTTCTTAACTATGGAGAGAACGCCTAAGTCCTGAATGATAAGAGCATCCACACCGGATAAAGCTGCCTCCTCCACCGCTGTGAGAAGATTTTTTTCCTCACCGGGGAGCATTAAGATATTTAAAGTCTCATAGACCTTAACATCTCTTTCGTGGCAGAACTTCACCGCATCCTTAAGCTCCTCGAAGGAGAAGTTGTCGGCATTTCTTCTTGCGTTAAATTCCTTGCCGCCTAAGTAAACAGCATTTGCACCGCAGTATACAGCGGCCCTCAAAGCTTCCATACTGCCGGCAGGGGCTAAAATTTCGGGATTGCTCATTTCACACCTCATATGATAAATTGATTTTAATATCTGAACGTATTAAATTATTATACATCAAAAATCGCTTCAATAAAAGGGTTTAGGCAAAAGCTTTACATTTTCTGAAAGAAATTTCAAAATACCCCTTGATTTTTCTTAGAAGCTGTGATATGATAATGCCACTGTCAAAAAAGACGGCTGTTTGGGAGTTTAGCTCAGCTGGGAGAGCATCTGCCTTACAAGCAGAGGGTCACAGGTTCGAGCCCTGTAACTCCCACCAGACTAAAAGACATACCTTTATGGTGTGTCTTTTTTGTTTTATGTGAAATTTTCAAAGGTTTAAAGCTAAGTTAAATACCCATTTCATTTTCTTTAATTTACTATATATAAGGTATAAATTTCTCAAAATCCCCAATATTAAATATAAAGGCATAAAAAACTTTATTTCACATTAAAATTTTGCCCAACTTCTAAAATTTAACATTGAACAATGCCCTTCGGGGGTATATAATTGACGCATGAGTACAAATGAAAGGTTTAAGCCCTTGTGTGATTTTCTCACAGAAATAAAAGTCACATGGGTTTATACTTGTCTCAGAAATAAAAGAAGACTAAAACTTCTCAACATAACGGAGGATATCAATATGACACAGAGATTAAAAGACAGAGTTGCCATTATCACAGGCGGAAGCAGAGGAATCGGCTTCGCAACAGCAGACGCATTCTTAAGAGAAGGCGCAAAGGTTGTTATCACAGCAAGCTCCAAGGCATCCGCTGACAAGGCAGTTGCAAAGTTAAAGGAACTTCACCCCGACGCTATCGTTGACGGCATCGCTCCCAACTTAGCAGACCTTTCCGATGTAAGAGAAAAGTTCGGCTATGTAGCAGAAACATACGGCTGCCCCCACATCTTAGTTAATAACGCAGGTGTTTCCGATTCCACAACCTTTACCGAGTACACAGAAGAAGAATTCGACAAAGTTATGGACTTAAACGTAAAGGGCGTATTCAATACAACAAGAGCTGCATCCGAATGCATGGTAGCTTCCGGCAGAGGCGTTATCCTCTCCACATCTTCCATGGTAAGTAAGTACGGCCAGCCCTCCGGTATCGCATACCCCGCTTCCAAGTTCGCTGTAAACGGCCTCACAATCTCCTTAGCAAGAGAATTAGGCCCCAAGGGTATCAGAGTTAACGCAGTTGCTCCCGGAATCACAGAGACAGACATGATGAAGGCTGTTCCCAAGGAAGTAATCGAGCCCATGATCGCACAGATCCCCTTAAGAAGATTAGGCCAGCCCGAGGATATCGCTAACGCATTCGTATTCTTAGCTTCCGACGAAGCTTCCTACATCACAGGCGTTGTTCTCAGCGTTGACGGCATGGCAAGAACCTAAGTCGAGAAGCTCGACACCTATTCCGCAGTCGAGAAGCTCGACACCTATTCCGCACAGGAGAGCATATCTCAAAAATTCAGTTTAGTGCCTGCGATGTAAAGTAAGTACAAATTGAAGTTTGGGTGCGTGCTTTTCTGAAAGTTTAACTTAAAACTTATAGAGCTTATCTTAATTGGTAAGCTCTTTTTTATGCCTGATTTTCTTAGTGCCTGCGCTGTAAAGTAAGTGCAAATTGAAGTTTGGGTGCGTGCTTCCCCGAAAATTTAACTTAAAACTTATAGAGCTTATCTTAATTGGTAAGCTCTTTTTTATGCCTG
>SAMEA104404106__coassemble_541_pt1 | contig 38330 bp, 43 predicted proteins | sample SAMEA104404106__metabat2_low_PE_047 | metagenome-assembled genome bin SAMEA104404106 (sample SAMEA104404106) | Balaenoptera acutorostrata | reverse complement strand
CCACTCCGTCAAAATCTATGTCCTTTAAAATTACCGCAGAGAGGTTTTCTCCACGTCTGGGGTATTTGAATTTGAAGGAAGATGTGCCTATGGCATCCTCCAGAGCTTCGTAAATATTTTCCTGCTGATGGCTCATTTTAGGGGGCGCCAGAAGCTCCTCTGCCGATATGGAAAATGTGCAGGAGGTGAGAAAAAGAGCGCACAAAAGCGATATAAAAACCTTCAAAACTTCTCCTCCTTTTTGTAAATATACACACTGGCTCACTATAATTTATACTTTATTATAACACTTAGCAAAAAGCTGTCAACAAGCTTTACCGGGGGCGGAAAAATTGGTATAATATAAACTGATTTATCCCACCTATAAAAAAAGCGCAAAGGAGCACATCATGAAGAAAATCCTTCTTTTGACAACCGGCGGAACCATAGCCTCCACTTTGGGCGAAAAGGGCCTTACTCCCACACTGAACGGAGAAAGACTTCTCTCACTCATAGGAAGGGTGGACTGCGAAATAACGGTTAAAAATATTCTGGAGCTGGATTCCTCCAACATACAGCCGGAGGAGTGGCAGTTTATAGCGGAGAGCGTTTTCAATATGCGTGAGGGCTTTGACGGAATAGTCATCACCCACGGAACCGACACCATGGCCTACACAGCATCAATGCTGACCTTCATGCTCAAAAACATCGACATACCCGTAGTATTGACAGGAAGCCAGCTTCCCATAGAGACTCCCCTCTCCGATGCGCCGGAAAATTTAAGATGTGCCTTAGCTATGGCAGAAAGCGGCACACCGGGAGTTTTCTTAGCCTTCAACAGAAAAATTTTCTTGGGCTGCCGCAGCGTAAAGGTGAGGACCACCGACTTCGACGCCTTTGAAAGCGTAAATATCCCCCCCATCGGCACCATAAGCTCCCACGGACTTGTGCTGGACGAAAGATTCATAAAGAAGCCCTCCGGAAAGCCCGAGCTTTTAAATAAGCTGGAGAACCGCATCCTTCTTATAAAGCTCATCCCCGGCATCGACCCCTACATATTCACAGCTATCGCCATCATGGGCTTTAAGGGCATAGTTATAGAGGCCTTTGGTTCAGGCGGTCTCCACTTTGTAAGGCGTGACTTGGTTTCACAGCTTGAAAACTTAGTAAAGAACAACATCGCAGTTGTAGTATGCTCACAGTGCCTTTACGAGCAGAGCGATATGACGACCTACGAAGTAGGCAGAAGAGCTTTGGAAAAGGGAGTTATCCCCGCAGGGGACATGACCAGCGAAAGCGCAGTTACAAAGATGATGTGGGGCTTAGGTCAGGGCCTTTCCCCAATAGAGCTTTCCGAGCTTTTCAAGAAGAATCTGGCAGGCGAAATAAGCGAAAAGTAAAAGTAGTATAAAAAGACCTCAGTGCCGCATCAATTTGTTGCTATTTGCCGATTTTTTTCATTTTGATTGACATAAAAGAGGCAAAAGAGTATTATACCCATGAAAGATAAAGTCGGTCAGAAGGTCCTAAAATCTTCTTTTCGGCTTAAAAATTAGGAGGATGAGTTCCAATGAAGTGTTTAATTATTGATGCCGTTCATTCCTCAATCAAGGAAGAACTCGGCAAGTATATGCAGGTTGACGAGCATATGCTCCCCACAACAGAAGAATTAGCTAAGGAGATCGGCGATTATGATGTTCTCATCATGAGAGTTGACCCCAAGATCACAAAGGAAGTTCTCGACGCTGCTAAGAACCTTAAGGTTATCGGTGTTTGCTCCGTTGGTTTAAACCATATCGACATGGACTATGCTAAGGAAAAGGGAATCACCGTATTCAACGCTCCCGGACTCAACGGAAACGCAGTTGCAGAGTTAACAATCTGCAAGATGTTAGAGTTATCCCGTCACACAATTCCCGCTTGCTCCGATGTAAAGGTAGCTAAGAACTGGGATAAGTATAAGTTCGTAGGCAGAGAATTAAGAGGCAAGACACTCGGTGTTCTCGGTTTCGGAAGAATCGGCCAGAGAGTCGGCGAAATTGCAAGAGTATTCAAGATGGATGTTGTTGCATACGACCCCTACCTCCCTGCAGAAGTATTCGAAGCACAGCACGCTAAGAGCATGAGCATCAAGGAAGTATTAGAAGTTTCCGACTTCATTACAATCCACATGCCCTTAAATGATGAGACAAGAAACCTCTTCAATGCTGAATCCATCAAGTCCATGAAGGACGACGCAGTTGTTCTCAACATGGCTCGTGGCGGTATCGTAAACGAGAAGGATATGTACGACGCTCTCAAGGCTGGAAAGATCGGCGGCTACGCTTCCGACGTTATGGAAAACGAGCTCGGCGGCTTAACAGAAGGCGCCGGATTTGATTCTCCCTTATTCGAGTGCGATAACTTCATCGTAACACCTCACCTCGGAGCTCAGACAGTTGACGCTTCCAGAGATATCGGTGCTCACATCATCGGCAAGGTTAAGGAAGCTCTTAACCTCAAGTAATAGAAACTAATATAAGGGGTGCTTTAATTTATTTAAGGCACCCTTTTTTAGAAAATAAATTTAATTAGAAGGAGGCCATTTATGAATTTACCTACCATAATCGTACTCATAGTTGTTATTATTCTGTTTGTAGGAGCTTGGAGACGTGTAAAGGGTAAGAGCGGCGGCTGCAGCTGTGGCTGAGACTCCTGTTCAAGCGCGTGCGCTTCAAGACCTGTTGCAAAGCCTGCAACAAAGAAAATCGACCCTTCAAGCAACAAACCCTTAAACGGCGACGACTTAAAGGATTAATTTTAAAATAACAGACTTTTGCTATTGACAAAATGTGTTAGCTATGATAATATAATTGAGTCAGGCAAAAGCCTATGTGCGCCGGTAGCTCAGCTGGATAGAGTGACTGGCTACGAACCAGTAGGCCGGGGGTTCGAGTCCCTTCCGGCGCACCACTTAAAACGATACCTTTTTAGGTGTCGTTTTTTTATTTATGTGGTCTCGGCACCCAAAGGTGTATTTTTCTTTTATCTTAACTCCTCCCTAATAAGAAGCTTTCCTGTATATTCCTCTTTTTATACATTTATCCGCCTTTTCCAACATTTATTTGCTTTATTCTTTCAATCATGTTAAAATGTTTGCTATACGCACTAAAGGAGATTCAGAGATGGACAGATACGAAAAGGTCAAAGCAAAAATTGAAAATTCAGATTCAGGCAAATTTAACGAGTTCAAAGAAAAAATAACCAATTCCAAGGCAGTATGTATTGTTCTGCTTTTGGCATTTCTCGTTATCGGAGCATTTTTAGCTTACAGCCAGAGCCAGAAAACAACAGGAAAGTTCATGGCAAAGCATTTTTATACCATTCCCATGGAAAGCTATGTTATCGAAGGCTTCAACGCAGAAACAGATGAAATAACCTCCTCCACAGAGCTTAACAAGGATCAGGTCACAGAGCTTGCACATTATATCCAGAAGGCAGATTTTAAAAAAGTAAATGAGATCACCCCCACAGTTAAGGAAGGCTTTATCTTCTCCGGACTTGATGAAAAGGGAGAGCCCATCTTCTACTTAAAGTCCTACGGCGGAGAGTTCTGTGAAGGCTACATGGTATATCCCGACGGAAGCCGTCCCAAAAACGAATTCAAATTCAAGATAATCAGCTCCGACTGGGCTTCCACCTTCAATAATTATCTCTAAATATTTTACCGGCTTCTTTGGGAGGCCGGTTTTTTTCTTTAACATTATGATTACATTTTAAAAATTAAGTTTTAATTTGTGTTCACCTTCTTTTAACAGATACCTGTTATACTCATGTTTATCAAATGAAGGGAGGCACAAAAGTGAGAGGTTCTAAAATAAAATACGGGGTATTTTTTGTATGTCTTGTGCCTGTTATGATGGCGGCATTTATCCACAGCGCATCTTTGAGCGAAACCGGGGAATTTCTCTCCGAATTTCTCACAAAGGAAGGCGTTGAAATGATAGACGTAAATAAGATAGATGTGAGAAGCGACGATATTTTTGAACAGAAGGTGCTCAACAAGGACGAAAGAGAAAGACTTGCACACTATCTTTCCAATCAGGATTTTAAGATAATAAATTCCGACGCCACCGAGTACAATTCCACCGAAGGCTATCTTATAGAAGGCAGAGACAGACAGGGGGACCTTATCTTTTCCATGAAGTCCTACGGGGACGAATTTATAGTGGGCTACACAGTTGCTAAAAATTCGCAGACCGAGCCTTTTAAGCTGAAAATAAAGGACGACAACTGGCTCAACAACATGGAATGCTTCCTTCTTTAGAAAATTTAAAAATCAAGGGCAGGGCTTTTATGCTCTGCCTTTTCTTTTTTGTGAAAATTTGTTAAAATAAAGCGTCAATCTCTTATTCTCAAACGTATATAAGTTGAAGGGAGGAAAAAAGATGCCGCTTTTTCAAAAAAGGACAAATAAAGAAATAACGGAAATTTACGAGAGAAACGTCAATGCGGTATACAGAACTGCATTTACCTTTTTAAAAAATAAGGCAGACACAGAAGATGCCGTGCAGACTACATTTATAAAGCTCATACGGTCAGGCCCCCGATTCCAAAACAGCGACCACGAAAAAGCGTGGCTCCTCCTCACCTGCTCCAATACCTGCAAGGATATGCTGAGGAAAAAATACAATTCCGAGGAGCCTCTCATAGAGGAGATACCTTCGCCCAAAAGTGAAAACGAACTTCTGGATGAAGTTTTGTCTCTGCCTGTAAAATTGAGAACATCACTTTATCTTCACTACTACGAAGGCTACACCTCCGAAGAAATAGGCAAAATGCTTTCCTTAAGCCCGTCAACAATAAGAAATCAGCTTCATGACGGCAGGGAAATTTTAAAGAAAAGACTGGGCGGTGATTTTTTTGAGTAAATTTCAAGAGGCATATAAGTATATAAAGCCCACAGAAGAAGTAAAGGAAAGACTTTTGGAAAATATACTTTCCGAAAATAAGGAGAATGATAAAATGGCAAAGAAAATAAACTTTAAAAAGGCTGTCCCCATGGCTTTGGCGGCGGCAGTAGTTCTGGCAGTAGGAGTTTCGATGATGAACGGAAACGAAAATGAAGATATAGTAGCTCCTCCCCAAAATGCGCTTACAGCCACAGCTCCCCAGCCTCCCAGACCCCCTGTTTCTGCGCCCATGCCCGGCATGAGAAAGTTTTTAAACTACAACGGTTCCAGATACGAATTTATAAATAACGGAGAAATTTTTGAAAATGTAAGCTTAGGAGAAAAGCTCGGCAGTTTAGATATCGACATAGCTTCCAACCCCGCCGAAAATAATAAGCTGGATTTGGGAACTACATTTGCATCCGGCAGCGAAATTTACGAAGTTGAAGGTGTGGACAGCTTCTTTAGAATTGCAGTAAATACACCCGACGGAATCTGCATAGCACAAAATGTTGCCTCCGTAGAAGGAACCTTTGACATAGCAAAGCTTTTTGAAAGCGCAGACTTTTTAAATAACACCGAGAGCATAGAGATATGGGACCACTTCGACAGAGAAAAACTCTCAGAGATAAACGAAAAAGATATTGAAAGCTTCTTAAAGGAAGCTGCACTTTCCAAAAAGGCAGAGCTTTCAGATGAAGATTATCAGGCGATAGGAAAAGCCCAGAGCGAAGGAAAATCCTTCCGCATAGTTTTAAAGCTCAAGGATGCCCCCGACTACAAGCTTTACATCATCCCCGAAATGAATATTTCCATGATAGGCGACTCAAGGCTTTACCTCCCCGACACATTTAATGAGAGCTTCGGTTCCTATTTTGCAGATCTCAGGCAGGGACCTCCCATAGTTTACTAAAATATTAGAGAGCTTTTTTATAAGGCTCTCTTTTTCTTTGGAAAATTATAAAAAGCTTAGAAATCATGTGGTAAATGAGCTTCATGTGCAAAGAATCGCATCATTTGGCTTATTTTGGCTTGAAAACGGAAAAGAAATAAGTTATAATTATTGCCGTTGCATAATAATAGCTATGTATTATATGCAGTTTAACTAAAAGAATTGTAAAGCCATACATAAAAGACACCTGTCTTTCAGTCAACTTTATAATCAAAATTTCAAAAGGAGAAAACACACATGAAAAAGCTTTTATCCCTTATGCTCGTTCTTGCTATGGTAATGAGCATGACAGCTTGCGGAACAGCTCCCGCTCCCTCTGAAGAAGCAGCTCCCGCTCCCGAAGCTTCCCAGTCTGAAGCAGCTCCCTCCGAGGAAGCTCCCGCTGAAGGCGCACCTGCAGAAGTAGTTGCAGCAGAAGCTCTCAACAACGTTGCAGACGACAAGGCTGCAGAATACTTAGAGTTCTATTTCGAGATCGCTCCCATGACAGGCGACATCAACGCTGACACATTCAATGCAGCAGTTGCAAAGCTCAACCCCGACGTTAAGGTTGAAGGCGAGCTCACAATGGATTCTGCAATCAAGGCAGCAGTTGAAGTTGCAGGTCTCAAGGAATTAGCTCTCGTTTATACAGCTGAAAAGACAGCTCGTGGAACAGAAGGCCTCACAGTTTCCGAAGAAAACGCTCCCTTCGTAGCAACAGCTATCGAAGCAGGTTTAGCTTCCAAGGACTGGGATTATTCCAAGGTTACAGGCGAAGTTGCTTCCGAGCTTCTTTACAAGGCTGCTGAAATGGCAGGCATGGCAAGAAACTACCTCGGCAACTCCTGCGACGAGGACATTTACAGAGAAATTCAGTCCGCATGGGCTACATTCGGCAACTTTGATGATGACAAGCTCTCCGCTCTCGGCGCTGACTTAGTTATCGAAGGTGCTTCCACAGGCTACAACCTCAAGTTTGACGGCTTCAATGCTAACTTCCTTCCTGAGTACACACTTCAGTACGGACACAGCAGCATCAAGCACGCAAAGCAGCTCATCGCTCTTCTCAACTCCGAAGGCATCACAGCTAAGGTTGCTTTAGAGCCCAAGACATCCATCTACGAATACATGGTAGAGTGGGGCGATCCCACAGGCGTTGCTAAGACACCTACATACGAATTAAGACCCATCGAAGGCGGCAGATACCTCTGCTACGCAACAGAGTATGACATGAAGTTAGAATTCAACTCCATTGAAGAAAAGAACGCATTCGACGCTATCGTCGGCAAGTACGCTAAGAAGTGGGATTCCAACACAGACGGCGACGGCAACCCCACAGTAGCACTTTTAGCAGGTGCTTGGTGGCAGCCTCTCTACACTTCCACAGTTCCTATGGAAGATGCTGAAAACTTCACACTCATCCACGACAACGTTATCAGAAACGGCGCTTACACAATCCATCCCTTCTCCACAACTGACGGCGGCGAAGCTATTGCTAACGTAGTTAAGACAGAAGCTCCCGACCTCTCTGTTGAAGTTGTTGATCTTTATGTAAACAACGCATTTTACAGATACCTCACAGGTGCAAGCCACGAATAATATTTAAGAAATAACTTAAATAGAAACTAAGCCCCGCTTTTTATAAGCGGGGCTTTTTTGTGCTTTGATTTGGTTTTGCGGATATTTTTTACTTGAGAGTGTCAAGGGGAGCCTTTCTTTTCTCTTTTGGTAGCTTATCTTTAATTCTTAGCTTTTCCATCCCCTCTCCGCCTCGTTCCTCGGCACCTCTCCCGTGGGGCGAGGCTTTGCGCCTTTTTAGAAAGGCTTCGCTAAAACAACAAGGGCTCGCCTTGCTCGCCCCTCTTCCCTCTCCTCTCACCTTCTTCTAAAAACAAAGGGGGAATTTTTATCGCAAATGCTCTTGAACGATAAAAGATTTCGCTCTCTGCGGAGAGCGACCAAGGCTCTGCCTTTGGAATCCGCAATTTTTAGAAAAATTGAGTAAATTTTTATTTTTCCTCTGCTTCAAGGCAACAAAAATGCCCACGTCGAAAAACGCAGGCATTTGAAATCATATTAAATTTTCCTTAAAGCATACCCGAATATTTCGCAAAGCTTCCCTGAAAGCAGGCTTTAAACTCCCACTTCATCACAGCGCAGGCATCAACGCTTTCTTCCACACTGTCAGTGCCTGTGCGGATTAAAGCTCTTTGCCAAGCTTTCTCTCGAGAAAGCGGAAAAAGTTTTAAAGGCGGGTCTTGAGCTTTTCGGCTAAATCTTCGTAGCCGGGCTTGCCTAAGAGGGCAAACATATTCTTCTTATACTCTTCTACGGAGGGCTGATTGAAGGGGTTAACGCCTAAGGTGTAGGCAGAAACCGCACAGGATGCCTCAAAGAAGTAGAAGGCATAACCTAAGGCAGAAGGTGTCATCTCGCCTAAATTGATCCTTATAACGGGTACTCCGCCGTCCTCGTGAGCAATTACAGAAGCTGTCAGGGCCTTTTCGTTTATCTCGCCGATGGTCTTTCCGTCTAAGAAGGGGAAGCCGTCGCCTTCGATGGTGGGAATGTCGATGTTTACATTTTCCTTTATCTCAAGGACTGTTTCAAACATATCCCTTGTGCCGTTCTGGATGTACTGTCCTACGGAGTGAAGGTCGGAGGTGAAGAATGCAGGTACGGGGAGGATGCCCTTTTCGTCCTTGCCTTCGCTCTCGGCAAATAACTGCTGGAACCAGCCGGAGAGAAGCTTCATGTTGTCACGGTTGGTGACTACTATCTCGTTTACCTTGCCCTTATCGTAAAATGCGTTTCTCAAAGCCGCATACTTTATAGCTTCGTTGTTTTCCTTGACTAAGAAATCCTTCTGAGCTTCCTTAGCTCCGCCTAAAAGCTCTCTTATGTCGATTCCTGCACAAGCTATGGGAAGTAAGCCCACATGGCTAAGTACAGAGTATCTGCCGCCTACATCCTCGGGAACAGGGTATGTCTCATAGCCTTCCTTTTCTGCTATGTCTCTTAAAGTTCCCTTAGCTCCGGTTGTCATGATGATCCTCTTGGAAGCATCCCTGCCGTAGCGCTTTTCCATGTAAGTTCTGAAAATTCTGAATGCGATGGCTGTCTCTGTTGTTGAGCCGGACTTGGAAATTACGTTTACTGCAACTTCCTTGCCCTCGCACTGGGAAAGTATCTTCTTGTACCATGAGGAGCACATATTGTTTCCGGCAAATACTACTTCGATGCCGTCCTTTTTATACATATCCTCAATTACATTTATAGCTGCAAGAGAGCCTAAATAAGAACCGCCGATACCTATTACAACTAAGATATCAGCCATTTTCTTTATCTTTTCGGCTGTCTCTTCTATCTTCTTTATTTCTTCCTCGGGGAAGGATGCGGGGAGGTCTCTCCAGCCTAAAAAGTCGTTGCCGGGACCTTCGCCGTTTAATGTGAGCTCGTAGCCTGCTTTGGCTCTCTTAATGTAAGAATCAAGCTCGCCGTTTTCCAAAAATCTCTCACAATGCCTGCTGTTTACACTGATTTTCATGAAACTACCTCTTTCCTTTTTTCCACACAAATAATTTCTGCGGCAGAACATATGCCATAACTATGCCGAAAGCTATGGCTAAAGCTGTTTTTAAGGTCAAGATACAATGAAACATAGCCTCTGTGGGCCTGTTCATAAATGCGTTAAATATAGTATAGTACAAACCGGCACCGGGGACAAGGACAAATACACCTGTTACCAAAAATACGGTGGCAGGGGCCTTTCTCATAACGGAGAGAAGTCTGGCTATAACTGTGAGACAGAAGGAAGCCACAAAGCAGGCTGTTATCTCCGAATGTCCGCTGAGAACTATGAGGCTGTATACAAACCATGTTATAACGCCGTTTAAGCCGCAGAGAAGTGTGTGGTGACGGTCCGCTCTGTATATGACAGCAAAGCAGATAGTACCTAAAAATGCGGATATAAGCTCTCCTACCAAAGCGCCACCCCTCCTATCACTGTGTTCCATACGATTATGGTAACTCCTACGCCCACTCCCACTGACAAAGCTGTGAGAAGTGCATCTGCCATTCTGACAACTCCGGAGAGATAATCGTCGCTGAAGAAGTTTCTTATAGAATTAACAAAGGGTACGCCGGGGACCAAGGGCATTATCGCTCCTATTACCACCTTATCCACGTTATCTGCCCAGCCCATGTGGTAGCCTATGCAGGCGCACAGGGTGAGGAAAATACTTGTAAATAAATTACAGATTATCTTAGGCTGTTTGCTTTTGTCCGCCAAGAAGTTGTAAAAACACCAGAGCATGAAGCCTATGGGAACTGTGACGAGAGTATCTGCCCATGTTCCCTTGAAGAAGTAGCAGAAAGCCGCACAGCCTATTCCCGAAGCCATGGCTGTAAACAACATGGAGTAGGGAGCTGTGGTCTTTATCCTGTCAACCTCCACCCTCGCCTCCTCAGGTGTCATTTTCTCAGAAATGACTCTTCTGGAAAGGCGGTTGAGATTCTCCACCTCGTAAAGATTTGTGCCCTTTACAGGGACCTCGTCTATTCTCACCTCTACCTTTTCATCCTCCATCATTCCCGAGAGGAAAATTCCGTTGGAAAGAAGGTAGCACTTAAAATCTCTTATTCCGAAACCCTTTGCAAGGGCCTCAAGTGTGTCCTGTGATCTTCCTATCTCTCCGCTTCCCGAGAGCATAAGGACACCGACCTCTGCCACAAGGTCAAAAACCTCTTTATTGGTCAAAAAAAGCACCTCTTTTGCTTGGTAAATATATTATAACACTATATCACAGTTGCTTTATATTTTCCACAAAAATCTGTTGCAGAAATTGTGAACTTTCTCAAAGAAAAACCCCGGAACACATCCGGGGCGATAAATTATTCTTCTTTTTTGAGGGGACGGTCCAAAAGCATGGCTATTCCCTCTTTTGCGGTCATTTTTCCGTCGATGACCTGTTCTATTGCGTTGGCTATGGGCATTTCAACGCCGTATTTTTCAGCTAAACGGCAGGCGCACTTTGTAGCGGTGATACCCTCTACCACCATGCCCACCTTCTGAACTGCCTCCACACAGCTCATACCCTCGCCTACGAAAACTCCGCAGCGGTGGTTTCTTGAGTGCTGTGAACAGCAGGTAACTATGAGGTCACCCACTCCGGCTATTCCCATGAAGGTGTCGCCACGGGCTCCCATCTTTACGCCCAGTCGGGATATTTCAGCAAGACCTCTTGTCATAAGTGCGGCCTTGGTGTTGTCTCCTAAATTAAGTCCGTCGGAAACGCCGGAAGCAAAAGCTATGATATTTTTCAAAGCTCCGCCCAGCTGTACGCCCTTAACGTCGTCAGACCAGTATATCCTTATATTGGAGCCCTCTGTAAGCTCCTGAACCCTCTGTGCAGACTTGTGGTCGCAAGAAGCCGCCACCATAACTGTAACAGCTCCCCTTGCGATCTCCTCTGCATGGGAAGGACCACTCAAAAATACGTGGGGATTTTCGGGAAGCTCTTCGTCCAGAACTTCGCTGAGAAGCTTGAGGCTGTCCTTTTCCATGCCTTTTGACACGGAAACTATCACAACTTCGGAAGGGATCCTTCCCTTTAAAAGCTTCGCTGTATCTCTCACTGCGAAGGTGGGAGTTGCGATAAACGCAAAGTCAGCTTTTTCTATACCTTCAAGTTCATCAACGACCTTGATGCTTTCATTGAGGATAACTCCCTTTAAAAGCTTGTCATTGGTCCTTTTTTCTCTCAGTTCCTTCTGGTGCTCCCTGTTGTGTCCCCAAAGGGAAACATCGTGGCCGGAAGATGCCAGCATACAAGCAAGTGCGCTTCCGAATCCGCCTGCACCCATTATAAATATCTTAGCCACGGCTTTTCCTCCTGTTTTTATAAATGCTGTTCTCCTCGTGGTTGAGAAGTCTCTTTATATTTGTCCTGTGGGAGAATAAAATCATAGAAGCTATGATAAATGAAATACCGATGTAGATGATCTCACTTGTGTGAACATTTCCGCCCATATAAATGAGGACGGCTGTAACTATGGGATAAAGGCTGGCAAGAGTTATTGCGGCAAGAGAAACATAGCCGGAAATTCCTGCGATAGCTATTCCCACTATAAATATAACTGCAAAAAGTTTGGGGGACAAAATGCAAAGTGAGCCCAAAGCTGTGGCCACGCCTTTTCCGCCCTTAAAGGAGAAGAAAAGTGGCTTCATGTGTCCCAAGATAAGGAACACAACTGCCGCTTCCTTTATCATCATGACATAAGGATTTCCCGCATTTAATACCCCTGCTAAAAATACTCCGAAGGCTCCCTTTAAAAAGTCTCCTGCAAAGGTGAATACCGCCAGCTTTATGCCGAAATTTCTCAGCATATTTGTGGAGCCGGCGTTTCCGGAGCCCATAGTTCTTACATCCTTGCCGGAAAGCTTTGAAAAGATGACGGCAAAGCTTATGCTTCCGCATAAATAAGCGATAACAAAAGTCAGAAGAACCTTAAGAATATCCATTATTCTCCTCGCTCTCTGATAACCAGCTTTACAGGTGTTCCCATGAGGTCAAAGGCTTCTCTTATCTGATTTTCGATGTATCTCTGATAGGAGAAGTGGAAAAGCTCTGCCTTGTTGCAGAAGCATACGAATGTGGGAGGTGCAGAGGAAGCCTGTGTCATGTAGTAGATCTTGAGGCGCTTGCCCTTGTCAGAGGGGGGCTGAACTCTTGCGGTAGCTCCTGCAAGGATCTCATTTAAAGCTCCTGTTGTAGCTCTCATGTTGTTGTTCTTCTTTACCTTTACAATGAGGTCAAAGAGCTTGTCAAGTCTCTGGCCTGTCTTTGCGGAGATGAAAACGAAGGGAACGTAGCTCATGAAGGAGAAGTCGATCTTGAGCTTATTCTCAAATTCCTGCATGGTCTTTTCGCCCTTTTCAACTGCATCCCACTTGTTGACAGCTACGATACAGCCCTTGCCCTGCTCGTGAGCATAGCCGGCGATCTTGGAATCCTGCTCGGTGAAGCCCTCCAAGGCGTCGATCATGATGACGCAAACATCTGCTCTGTCCACAGCCATATAAGCTCTTAAAACGGAGTAATGCTCGATATCGTCGATGATCTTTGTCTTTCTTCTGATACCTGCTGTATCAATGAGGTTGAATCTGCCGAACTTATTTTCGGTCATTGTATCTGTTGCGTCTCTTGTGGTTCCGGCGATATTGGAAACGATAGCTCTTTCCTGACCGGTTATCTTATTTACTAAGGAGGACTTTCCTACGTTGGGCTTTCCGATGATAGCAACGGAAATAACGTCCTCGGGAAGCTCTTCTTCCTTTGTAAAGTCGATGTTCTTGATGACCTCATCCAGAAGGTCGCCTGTTCCGTGACCGTGAACAGAGGAAACTGCGATGGGATCGCCAAGTCCCAAATTATAGAACTCATAGAACTCGGGGGGAACGTCGCCCACAGAGTCGCACTTATTTACGCAGAGGATGGTGGGCTTTCTGCTCTTTAAGAGCATAGAAGCAACCTCGTGGTCGGTAGCTGTGACGCCGGAGCGGATATCAACTACTAAAACGATAACTTCTGCGCTGTCTATTGCCAGTTCTGCCTGCCTTCTCATCTGAGAAAGGATGATATCTGTGGAAAAGGGCTCGATACCGCCTGTATCCACCAGCATAAAATCGTGTCCCTCCCAGTTGCAGGGAGCGTAAATTCTGTCTCTTGTAACTCCGGGGGTGTCCTCTACGATAGAGAGTCTTGTTCCGCAAAGCTTATTGAAAAGTGTGCTCTTACCTACGTTAGGTCTGCCCACAATAGCAACTATCGGCTTGGCCATATTGTATTACCTCCTTAAACTTCCATTTCTAATATTTCACACATTGAAGAGCCGTCGGAGCCTATCACCTTCACAGGTACGCCCACCTTTTCTTCCAGCTCCTCCAATGTCATATCGTCCAAAAATTTGTCTTTTTCGTGTCTCAGCATACAGTCGGGAACAATGAGCGCATCGCCTATATCCCTTTCTTTAAGCTGGTCTGCAATATCCGTGCCTGTGACAAGTCCTGCCACAGTTATCTTTCCGCCGAAGAAATTATTCTTTATGGGGACAGCTTCTATATCCAGAAGATCATCCTTTTCACGGAGCCTTGACATAAGCTCCTTTATATAGGGATAAGCTGCCTCGCCTGTCACAGCGGTGAATTTTCTCTTTTTGTGAAGAGGCTCCATAACGGGCAGGAAGGAATTGAATTCCTCAAAGAGGAAGGGTATAAGTCCCACTCCGTTATCAAGCTGATCGAATCCGTCGTAGTATTCAGGTCCGGGAAGCTCTCTTTTAGCCAGAATGAATAATTCATCCGAGGGGTAGCATATCCTCTTGCCGTCCTTCTCCCTGAATTTTTCCTGAAACTCGTGGATAATATCTATTGTTTCCCCTGCCCTCTTCTCATCGTAGGTATCCATGGGGAAAAGTCCCTGACGGTAGCCTGTGACTCCCACAGGCACGCAGGCAACCGACTGAACAGCGGGATAGAGCTTTTCCAAGTCGGTCAGGGTGTGTCTCAATTCGTCCCCGTCGTTTATGCCGGGGCAGAGAACTATCTGTGCATTTATCTTATTTCCCGCCTGTGCTATTTTGTAAAGCTTCTCAAGAGACTTTCCTGCAAAGCGGTTGTGCATCATTTTACATCTTAATTCCGGATTTGTGGTGTGAACAGACACATTTATGGGGCTTATCCTCATCTTTATTATTCTGTCCACATCGTGGTCGGAAAGGTTTGTAAGTGTTATATAATTTCCGAAGAGGAAGGAAAGGCGGTCATCGTCGTCTTTAAAGTAGATGCTCTCTCTCATTCCCTTGGGATTCTGGTCTATAAAGCAGAAAATGCAGTTGTTGCAGCATCTTCTCTTCTCGTCCATAAGATAGGTCTTAAAGTCAAGTCCCAGATCCTTATACTGGGGCTTTCTTATCTTTACTGAGTAGGGATTTCCCTCTCTGAGAAGTTCAATTGAAAGCTCTATGTCGGAGGCATAGAACTGGTAGTCCAGAACGTCATTTATTGCATTTCCGTTTATGGAAACTATTGTATCGTCTTTTCTTATATCCGCCTTTGCGGCCGCAGAATTCTTTTCGATATCGGTGATTAAAACCGCCATAGGGCCTCCTTTCCGAGAGGTCTTTTCTCTCTTTGGCTGAAGATAGGTTTTGTAAAACTAAGCGTTTAATGAAAAAATGGGAGGAACGAATCCGTCCTCCCGTAATTTATCTTTTATGAATTAGTCCTCAACGGAAACTACTTCTCTGTCCTTATAAAATCCGCAAGCGGGGCAAACTCTGTGGGGAGCCTTAAGGTGTCCGCAGTGTGTGCACTTGCAAAGTGCGGGGGAGGAAAGCTTCCATACGTTGGATCTTCTTCTGTCTCTTCTTGCTTTTGATGTTTTTCTCTTAGGAACTGCCATGTTTATTTTCTCCTTCCAAATTTAGGTGTTTTCAATGTAAATTTACTTTCGAGGCTCCTTAGCCTTTCAGCAGATCTGCGAGCTTCTGCAATCTCGGATCAACAGCCTTTTTGCTGCATCCGCAGTCGCCCTCATTGAGATTGGCTCCGCATTCGGAACACAACCCCTTGCAGTCTTCCCGGCATAAAAGCTTTGAGGGAAGGGAAAGGAGCAGGTCGGAGGTGGCAATCTCTTCTAACTCTATTATTCCTTCGGGGCATACTAAGTAGATATCGTCCAGCTCTTCATCCTGGAGTTCATTTACCACCGTGTGGCTGAACTCACTGTCGATGTCCTTCCGGCACTGCATCAGGCAGCGGTCACACTTATAAGGCATGACACCTGTGATTTGGTAGCGCAGTACAACAACACCCGCACGGTTAGTTACTTCCCCTTTTACCGCCAGCAATTGAGGAAAAAGCACATCGCCGTGCCACTTGATATCTGAAAGATCAAGTGACCCCTCGAAGGGCAGCTGCTCGGAGGCACCGGATAATATTTGTTTTATATCTAATTCCATTTCATGTTCCTCCGCATAGCTTTAAGATGACACAAGTCACCTTTAATTATTATAAGGGCACAACCCCTCTTTGTCAACACTATTTTTCGGCTTTTTGACGAGGTTTTTTAAGAATTTTCAGTGTTTTGACGGAGTTTTTTAAATAAAATCCACAACGGCCAGCGAAGGGGGATTATTTACCCTTGGGCAGGGACCGTCATTTCCAATTCCGCCGGAAACGAGAAGGGCATTCTTGCGGTTTGGATAGAGCCCCTTGCAGTATTTGGGGAAGAAGCCCTGACCGGGTGCGTATATTCCGCCCAAAACGGGAAGTCTTATCTGACCGCCGTGAGCATGGCCCGAAAGCATCAGCTCAAAGGAATATCTGTTGTAAGCGCAGGGGCCTGTGAGAGCGTAGTTTTCGGGGAAATGGGACATAAGAAGCCTTATGCCTTCACTTTCCTCCAGCTTCAAAAGCTCCTCGTCGTGGTCCTCATAGGAAAGTAGATTGAAGAAAGCTTTTATATAGTCGCTTCTTTTAAGCGCCTGCTTTTCACAAAGTCCAAGAATAGAAAGCTTTGTGCCCTTTATCTCGTATTCCTTCTCTTCATTTATAAGAAGGTCAACTCCTGCACCTGCCATGGCGCCCTCTATCCTCTCCTGTGCATCCCCTCGCTGTTCGTGGTTGCCCAGTATACCCACCACGGGGTAAGAAGCTGTGAGGAGCCTTAAAAAGGCGCAGGTCCTCTTTAAGTTTTTGCCGCCTGTTGTGACGGTGTCGCCTGTGAGAAGTATGATATCGGGGTTTATTTTCTCAATCTTATCAAGAAGCCTTTTATTATTCTTTCCCAAAACCTTGTCGTGCAGATCGGAAAGCTGCAAAAGCCTTATACCCTTTCCTCTTTCCGAGTGAAGGGCATAGTAATTTACTTCAAGGCGGTTATTTTCATAATAAAGGTATCCCGCAGATAAAGCTGTGGCAAGGACAGTTGCTTTTAAGAGGGCATTACTTCTTTTCTCTGCCATTTACCCTTCCCCCTTTTTTGGGAGCCTTTTTCTTTACGGAATAGCCGAAGGAGCCGACCTTTGCGCCCAGCTTCATATAGCTTCCGTGGGAATATGCGATGATGTTGGACTTAGCTAAAGAGAGCGCTCCCTTTTCATCAAGAAGGCTTTCGTCAACAGCTACGTTCACAATGTCAGCCATGAACATATCGTGGCTTCCCAAGGGGACTACATCAAATACCTTGCACTCTAAAGTGACAGGGCTCTCTGCAACTCTGGGGCACTTTACTTCCTTGGCCTCTTCCTTTGTGAATTTAGCCAGCTTAAACTTGTCTACATCCTTGCCGGACTTTACTCCGCAGAGGTCAACGCCTCTTACCATGCCTGCTGTTGTCAGGTTGAGGCAGAACTCCTTATTCTCCATGAGGATGTGGTGGCTGAATCTCTCTTTTCTTACAGAGATATAAAGTCTCGGGGGATCAGAGGATATGATTCCTGTCCAAGCCACTGTGATGAGATTTGATTCTTCCATTGTTCCGCAGGAAACCAGCGCTGCGGGTAAGGGATACAGCATTGTGCCGCCCCTCCAGTTTACCTTTGCCAAAATAAAGCCTCCCTATATGTTCATTTGATAATTTTCTTATGAAATATTATAATATAGATGATTTGACAATACAAGAATATTAAAAGCCTTAAAGGAGGTTTTCCCCATAAAGACCAAGCACACGAGCCCGATACAGCATACCGACGGCTTCAAAAGATACTACACCATGGACTACTACCTAAAGCACAGGTACGGAAAGAAGATGTGCAAGATACCCTTAGCCACCGGATTCACCTGCCCAAACAGGGACGGCTGCAAGGGTGTGGGCGGCTGCGCATTTTGCTCAGGAGACGGCGGTGCTGAATTTGCCCCCAAGGGAGTAATACCCATAGATGTGCAGTTTAAAGAGGGCTGTGAAAAGCTTCTCAAAAAATGGCCCGACGCAGGCTTCATAGCCTACTTCCAGTCCTTCACCAACACCTACGGACCCATAGAGAAGATAGACTACTTTTTAAATGAAGCTTCAAAGCTCCCTGTTGCCGGCATCAGAATAGCTACAAGAGCCGACTGCATAGATGAAAAAGTCGCCGACCTCTTGGCTTCCTACAATGAGAGGATACCCATAGTGGCAGAGCTTGGCTTGCAGACTATCTTTGATGAAACAGCCGACAGAATGAACCGCTGTCACACCTTCGGTGAATTTTTAGAGGGCTACAAGCTTTTAAAGGAAAGAAACATAAATTCTGCCATACATATTATAGATGGTCTCCCCGGTGAGACGCAGGAAATGATGGTGGAGACAGCCAGAACTGTGGGCTCTCTCATGCCCCTTTCCATAAAGATACATATGCTTCACATATTAAGAGGGAGCGCTCTGGGAAAGATATATGAAAATGAGCCCTTCCCCCTTCTTACCAGGGAAGAATATGTGGACACAGTTGTAAAACAGCTCGAAGTCATAGACGAAAACATAGTTATGGAGCGCCTCACAGGCGACGGAGCTGATTTTTCCCTCTTGGCTCCCCTCTGGACAAAGAAGAAGCTCACTGTGATAAACGATATAGACAAGCTTCTTTTTGAAAGGGACACCTATCAGGGAAGGCTTCTTAAAAAGTAAAAAAATAAGCGGTGCGAAATTATCCTTCGTACCGCTTTTCTTTTTTAACTTCGGGGGACTATTCCTTGTCCTCTGCCTTTTCTTCCTCGGGGACAACTGTTACATCCTCTTCAAAGGTAAGGGGCTTTTCTTCAAAGTCAACATTGATCTCATCAGCTTCGTCATTTTCCTTGACAGAAGCGATCTCCTTGTCGAGAGCTGCAACCTTGAGCTTTAACTCGTCGATATCTCTCTTATATTCCTTGATGCCCTCTACTAACTCTTCCTTGTCTAAGTTTAAGTAACAGTACTTTCCCAAAGCTGTGAAAGCGTCTGTGATGTCCTTATTGATAGTTGTCTTGTCTATCTGGAGCTTTGCGATCTGGACCTGCTCCCCTGCCTTCTTTGCAGTTGAGGAAGCTACCGCCTGAACCTTTTTGCTGAACTTGGAAAAATCCATTATATATCCTCCCTTTAGAGTGTCTTACTTTATCTTTCCATGGATTATAGCACAAAGCTGAAGCTTTATCAATTAAATAACTTAAATACCTGCCTTTTCCATGAAGTCGTCAGTGGTTAAATTTCCGTCACGGTTAAATCTGCCCAAAGGGAGCGGAAAGCTTATTTCATCTAATATATTTATCTTTTCATAGCAGGTAAAATAAACATCGTAGCCCATCTCCTTTAAAAAGCTTACACTTTCCCCTGTTATCTGACCGTAGGGGTAGGTGTAGGTCTTTATTTTTACACCTGTATTTTTGTATACCCGGTCATAACAGCTTTTTGCATCATCGCAGAAGGCTTTTTTATATTTTTCCACATCCTCGCCCTTAATTCGCATGGTTCCCCTTCTGGCACCCTGACGGTGCATATCGTAGGAATGGTTTCCTATCTCTATCCTGCCCGTTTGCAAAAGCTCGCTTATATCCTCCGAATTTAAGCAGGCGTAGGCAGGGTTTCTGTCACTTACCTCGTCATATTCCTCTATGCACTTTCCTATTACCGAGATAACAGCTTTTAAGTCATATTTTTCTATGAGGGGAAGGGCGTATTTAAGATTGTTGTAGTACCCGTCGTCAAAGGTGATGATTATGGGCTTTTTGGGAAGGGGCTTATTTCCCTTTAAAGCTTCGGCAACTTCCCTCGCCGTCACAGCTTCATAGCCCTTAGACTTTATATATTTAAAGTCCTCCTCCAGCTTTTTTATAGGGATAATATACTTGCCCTCCTCATTTTCTCTCACACTGTGGTACATGATAACAGGCAGATGCCTGACCATGCCCATCACCTCCTCTTCTCTCCCTATATATAAAAAGGAGCAGAAGGTCATGGCAAGTATAAAAATAAGACTTCCGTATTTTCTAAAAAGCTTCATGCTACGCCTCTATCATATCCATAAGGCTCTTTCCGAAATCCATATGAGCTTCTGTGAGGATGAGAAGCGCTTTTTCCAGCTCCTCCCCCGAAAGTCCCTCCATAAAAGCTGTGATGTTTTCCTTTAAGCGCCTTGCTTCTTTTGCCCCCATGCTTTCCAGTCTCAAAGAAGCTCTTCTGAATCCGTTTTCCCCCTCGTCTTTAAAAGCTTCTTCAAAAAAGTGAGAAGCTTCAAAGCTTTCTCCCTCCCACGAAGAGCATATGTCGTAAAAAGCTTCCTTTGAAAGGCGGATATTTTCCGGTAATCTGCACATAGAAAAATCAAAATCTTCTTTTATAACATTCTCAAAGACAAGCTCCCCAACAGGCTCTTTTTCAACATCCCATCTGAAAGACGGTTTAAAACTGCTATATTTTATCTCATCCTTTCCCAATTTTTGAAGATACAGGTTAAAAACTGACCTTTTATTTCCTTTTAAGCTGTCTCTAAGACTTCTTTTTAAGTAGTCACGGTCGGCAGAAGAGGTTTCCGAAGCTTCAAAATCGGAGAGAGGTCTTTCTTTTTTCTTGGGCTCTAAAATAAGCTTAAAGGCAAATACCTCCTCCCCTGCATACAGATAGGCAGGGCTAAAATATCGGGCAGAATCGTAAAAAGCCGGTGTACCCATGTCGGAAAAATTATACAGCACACTGTCCAAAAGCTCTTTATTTTGGAGAAGAAGCTTCCACAGCGCTCCCTTATCGTAAAATTCAGAAAGGCGCAGTTCCAAAAGCTTCTTAAACTCACTTAAATTATCGGCAAAGTAGCAGGGCAGGCTTATGAAGGGAAAGCAGTATTCCCCTGTCTTTACTTCCAGAAGCTTCTCCCCCCTCTGAAGGTCGGGAAGATAAGGTGAAAAGGGAGAAAACCTGCCCTTCACTCTCCCTTTTAGAAAAGGAAACTTCTCCTTTTGGGAAAAAAGCTCGATTTTCCCCTCAGCTTCTATACCGAAGGCGAAAATAAGCTTTTCCCTCTGCTTCTTTTTAAAAAGCTCCCCTATAAGATCATCCTTTTCCCTCACTTCCTCCTCAGAAGCTGTTTCCTCTTCCTCCTTGAAAGGAGCTTCGCAGGCAGGCAAACCCGCCCTTTGCATCTTAAGTATTTCAGCTTTGTAAAAATCCATCATCATATCCATGCGCTTTTCGTCAAATGCCATCTGTCCCATTTTATCCTCCCCCTTAAATACTTATATATGTGTATGAAAGAGGGCATAAAAAAAGAAGAGCCGAAGCCCTTCTAAATATTTATCTTATCTGCCAAACCGGGATTTACCCTTATGACGCATTTTTCGATCGTGGAAACGGTATAGGTATTTAAGGTCTTGTTTTTCAAGTCTTGCAAAAATATCTTATACCCGTCTAAAAAAGCTTCAAGATCGTAGGAAGATGAGCCTATAAAATTTCCGTCAAGCACCAGCACCCTGCTCCCGTCTTCATCATTGTAATCGTAGATGCTTCCGCTTTCCTGAAAGTCCAGTGCAAGCTCATTATATGTGTATGTGACTTCTATTTTATCCTCCGGCATATCTTCTGTTTCTTCTATCACATATTTTTCCCTGTCCAAAGTACCTGTTCTCGGAAGCGGGAAAATGTTTATCCTGTCATATTCTTTACTTTTTATATCGAAAACCACTGTTCCGTCTTTGAAGCTGTCCTTATTTAAAACGACGGTTTCGCCGAAGGAAAAATCTGCGAATTCCAAAAGCATATAGCCAATTCCGATACCTGTTGCAATTAAGCCAAGCAATAATACTATAAGTAAATTTCTTTTAAGCTTTGTCACAGTTTAATTCCTCCTTTTGAGGCTCCGTGCTGTTTTTCTTACCTTTGGCAGAAACAAAGGCAAGCACGGTCAAAGATGCCAGTACCGCCGAAAGTCCCAGCAAGGTAAGGGTTATTCCCACCGCAGGATAGCCTCCTGTAAGCAGAACCACGCAAAATCCAAAGGCTAAAATAGTTATTCCTGCAAAGAGTGCTGTCACCGTTCCTGTAAAAATTAAAGCCGCATTTAAGCAAAATCTAATGAGCCATTTTATAAGGAGGATAACCGCATCCCAAAAAGCTTTTGCACTTTGCTTTATGTCATTCCACAGATTGTATTTTTCTTTCTTCTGAGAAGCTGCGGGTTCTTTCTTTTTCCTTTTAAAAAGTGATTTGAATTTTGCAAAGCTCTTTTTAAAAAAGCTGCCAAAAGAGGAAAATCCTTTTTTGAAAGCCGATGACATTTTACCAAAGAAGCTTTCTGACTTTTCCTTGATCTCTTTTAAGGTTTCTTTGTTTTCTTTCTTTGCATCGTAATCACTTCTCACATGGTAGGATTCCAGAATATCACCTGCCAGAACGTCCACATCGCCGAAATCTTTTATAGCTTCTTCTTCCGAAACACCCGACTGCATCTTCATGTCGATATGCTGTCTATACTCAGACAAAATATCTTCAAGCTCATTTTCCTCAATGACTGCAAGCCTTGTTTTAAGCAGCTTGAAAAATTCTTCCTTCCTCATCAGTTCTCCCCCTTTTCCTTAAGTAAAAAGTCCTCTACCTTTTTGTAAAATTCCATCCATTCCCTTTCCATTTCATCGCAGTAGATTATTCCTGCGGCGGTGATATGATAGTATTTTCGAGGCGGGCCCTCCTTTGACTCTTTCAAATAAGTTTCAAAATAATGCTCATTTGTAAGTCTCTTCAAAAGCGGATAAATAGTACCCTCGTTTACATCTATTACCTTGGAAACTTCCTCCACCAGCTCGTAGCCGTACATATCCTTTTTCAGAACCGACACCAGAACTATCAGCTCCAAAACACCTTTTTTAAACTGGGCATTCATATTTTCACCCCTCTTTAGCTATTATACTATACCCACTACCTAACATTGTCAAGTAGTGTAATAAAAAAGAAGAGCCCTTTTAAGACTCCTCTTTAAAATTGATTTTACTCTTATTCCTTCACTACTTCTGCATCGGGAGCATTCTTTCTTACGCTCTCAACGCCGTTTAAGCAGGAAGCCTTTGCCTTATATCCTTCGGAAGAAGCGATAACTTCGCCGTTTCTTGCCTTTAATCTAAATCTGTACTCTCCGGAATTGTCCTCGTAGACCTCAAATTTGGGGTTTACTGCCTTCTCGAAGCCCTCAACTGTCTGGTCCTCGAAATTAGCGACAGGTGCATTCTTCTTAACGCTTTCTATGCCGTTCATGCAGGCGCTTTCTGTTGTATAGACCTCGCTGGTTGCGATAACTTCTCCGTTGCCTGCCTTGAGGTCAAACTTGATCCCTGTATTTGTTTCTCTGACTGCGAATTTACCCATAAATAAAGCCTCCTTAAATTTCCAATGTATTACACATATCTTAACTTTTTCCGAGAAATAATTCAATAGATATGTATATAAACAGCTGTTATTCATTATAACTCACAAAAAACAGATGAATTATTTTACACTTATTTCCTTATACCTTATGTAAAAGACGGACTAAAATTTGGTATAATAAAGTTTAGAGTAAATATACAGCTTTATGTAAGGAGTTGTCAGCTTTGCGCCTTGTAGAAATAACTAAAGATAACTGGGAAGAGGTCGTGGAAATGACCTCCAACAAAGACGGCATACCCACGCTTTACGAGGGCTTTGTCACAGGAAATGCCTACTCCATCCTGCAAGCCTTCTTTGAAGAGGGCTGGGAGACCCGTGCCATAGAAGAGGAGGGAAAGCTTGTGGGCTTCACCATGTTTGGAAAAGGTCCCGATGATTTTCCCGAGATATGCCGCCTTTTGATAGACAGGAAATATCAGAACAGGGGACTTGGCAGGCGTGCCCTCTCCCTCATAACAGAAGAAATGAAAAAGGACACTTCCTTTAAGGAAATATACATATCCGCAGAACCCGAAAACGAAAGAGGGCTTCACCTTTACCGAAGCTTCGGCTTTAAAGATACAGGGAAAATGGTTGAGGGCGAAGTGCTTCTCGTCATGAAAATTTAAGGAGGATGAATATGCTAAAGAAACTTGTTGAGATCTGGGGAGTAAGCAGTCAGGAAACCATGGTTTCGGATTTTATAGCAGAGGAATGTAAACCCTACGCAGATGAAATAATTAGAGATGCCCTTGGAAATCTCATCGTCTTAAAAAGGGGAAACGGCGAAAACAAGAAAAAGATAATGACAGCCGCCCACATGGACGAGATAGGCCTCATGGTAACTGAAATTACAGACAAGGGCTTTTTAAAGGTCAAGAACATAGGCGGAATAAATGCAAACTTTGCCTACATGAACAGGGTAATATTCAGAAACGGCGTAGAAGGTGTTGTAGGTGTAGAGGGCTCTGCCGAGGAACTTAAAAACTCCGATATAAAGAAGCTTTACATAGACATAGGTGCATCTTCTAAGGAAGAAGCTGAAAAATATGTGCAGGTAGGCGACCTTATAGCCTTTCAGGGAGAATATAAAGAGCTTCTGGGCGGCAACGTGATGAGCAAGATATTTGATGACAGAGTGGGCTGCTGCATCCAGATGGAAGCGCTCAAAAAGATGAAAACTCCCTATCACGACGTGTATTTTGTTTTCACCGTGCAGGAGGAAGTGGGCACACGAGGCGGCACAACAAGTGCAGAGCGGGTAAAGCCCGATTTGGGCATAGCAGTAGATATTTCAGCTTCCTTTGATACCCCCGGAAATGAGGGCGGCGTGGCACACTTAGGAGGCGGTGCTTCCATAAAGCTCTTTGATAACTCCGTCATGTGCGATGAATTTTTAACATCCGAAATGATACGCCTTGCAGAAGAAAATTCCATACCCTGGCAGAGAGATATCCTCCCCTTCGGCGGAACGGATGCAGGAGCTATCAACAAGTCCAATCAGGGTGTAAAAGCTGTTGGCATCTCCATCCCCACACGCTACGGACACGCACCTCACAGCGTCATAAACTTAGGCGATGTAAAGGCCTGCGCCGACCTTTTGAGGGTGTACTGCGAAAGCCCCTTGAAGATAGTCACAGAGGAAAGAATAAAGTAGCATACAGGGCCCTTCTTTTTTTAAAAGGGGGCTCTTTTTTATTTTTTTCTTGTCAAAAAAGAAAAGTTATGCTATACTAACTTCTATGTTAGATAGAACTAACCTCACTGAAACTTTTCTCATGTGCCAAAAGGGTGTGACAAATGCTTACAAATTACCTACATGGAGAATCATGGCATCCTGTTATGCAGGGTGTAGAGATGTGTAAGCTCAATGAGTGTCTGCTAAAGTCAGACTCTCAGACATCGGAGGAAAAAAGCTCCTCCGGTCACACAGAGATATTTTTCTGCTGTGAAGGTTCCTTCCTTCTTGTGAGAAAAAGAAACTCACCTATGAGAATAGGCAATCAGGAGATATTCATTTTATCGGGAAGCGCAGATATAAAGCTTCTGAGCGTGACCGAGCCCCTTTCGGGCTACCTTATCTCCGTAGACGAAAAGCTTTTCATGCCGAGATTCAAATTTCTCTGCCAGATACTGGGCGACTTAAAGCTCTGCAACGGCAGGGTAGCAAATATTATAAATTCCTGTGACGGTGCCATGAGGATACATTCTACCGCATGGAGCCGGTCGGCTTTCTCCACTCTTTGCAGCCTGCCCTATCAGGAGCAGGGAAGCTACGCCGTAATGAAGATTTTGGAGCTCTTTTACCTCATGTGCGTAAAGGATGCCGTTTTAGAAGGTCTCACCGATCTCCCCCCATCTTCCGGCTACTGTGCAAAGACTATAAGGGACATTCACTCCTACATGGAGGAACACCTTGACGAGAAGCTGACTATCCCTTTTCTGAGCCGGGCATTCAACATCTCCTCCACCGCATTAAAAAGCGGATTCAGAGAGGTCTACGGACAGCCTGTCCACAGCTTCTTAAAGGAAAAAAGAATAGAAAAGGCCGCCGAGCTTCTGAGCTTTTCACGCCTCACAGTATTGCAGATAGCCGAAGCTGTCGGCTACGAGGGTGTGAGCCAGTTCAATCTTGTTTTCAAGAAACAGTACGGCGTTACCCCCAGCCAGTTCAGAAAAATGTCCGAACCAGCAAGAGTTTGACCGATTCCGTTGGAATCGGTCTTTTTTATAGCATATAATGATGGTTCAAAGATACACACCTTTTCTAAAACCTTAGGAGGTTTTGATTATGAAACAGCACAGATTTTGGGCATGGTGTCTTGTAGTATCACTTGTAATGGTTATGTATACAGGCTACAAGCACAAGTAAGCAGAAGTTTTTATGAAGATTTAAGTATGGAAAAAGGAGAAAATTATCATGAGCGCAGTATCTAAGATCGCTATTTTCGCAGCAGGCACACTTTTCGGTTCCGCAGGTTTCAAGGCACTTTCCACAAAGGAAGCTAAGAAGGTTTTCGTTCACACCGCAGCAGCAGGACTTAAGATCAAGGACTATGCTATGGAGAGAGTTACAACTTTACAGGAAAATGTAGGCGACATCATGGCAGAAGCTAAGGAGCTCAACGACGAAAAGACAGCTTTGGAAAAGGCACTTTTAGAAGAAGAGACAATTTCCGACGAAGAGGAAGCAGAAGAAGCAGTCTGTGAGGACAAAGAGGCTTAAGGTTCTCTCAATAGAAATGACCTCGGGAGCCGTCTGCGGCTCCCTTTTTTACGGAGGAAATTTATGAAAGCTGTTATTTTACACGAGATAAAAGGCAGAATGAGGCTTAAAGTAAATGTTAAGCTCATGACCTTAGACGAAGCTGACCTTTTAGAAGCTTATTTAAAAAGTCAGAAATTTGCAGAGGAAGTTTCCGTCCACGAGAGAACTTCTTCCGTTATGATAAAGTACAAGGGCGACCGAAAGGATGTCATCAAAGCTATCGCAGCCTTCTCCTTTAAAAAGGCAAAGGACGAGGTAGCTGTACCTGCTCATTCCTCCAGAGCTCTCAACAGGGAATTTCACGAAAAGCTTGTTATGAAGGTTTTAAATAAGGCCTTCTTCACGCTCTTCATGCCCTCCCCCGTGCGTTTTGCAAGAATGTGCGTACACATGGCTCCATTTATGAAGCGTGGCTTTATGTGCATAAGAAAGCGCCAGATGAAGGTTGAGTTATTAGATGCCTTATCTGTGGGAATTTCCGCAGCGAGAGGCGACTTCTCCACAGCAGGCGCCGTAATGTTCTTACTGGAAATAGGCGAGCTTTTAGAGGAGTGGACACACAAGCGCTCTGTTGACGACCTTGCACAGTGTATGTCCTTAAATGTGGACAGAGTATGGCTCAAAGCCCCCGAGGGAGAGGTTTTAGTTCCCATCTCCCAGATAAAGCAGGGCGACCGTGTGGTAGTCAGAGTGGGCGGCATGATCCCCATTGACGGCACAGTGGTAGAGGGCGAAGCTATGGTAAATCAGGCTTCCCTCACAGGCGAATCCATCCCCGTTGTAAAGAGGGAGGGAAGCACACTTTACGCAGGCACCATCATCGAAGAGGGCGAATGCGTAATGGAAGTTAAGAATGCAAAGGGCGAAAGCCGCTACGACAAGATCGTTGCCATGATAGAGGATTCCCAGCAGCTCAAGTCCGAGGCTGAATCCAAGGCCGCAAACCTTGCAGATAAATTGGTTCCCTACACTCTCGCTGCAAGCGCCCTCGGCTTCCTCTGCACAGGAAACATCATAAGAGGACTTTCCGTTCTCATGGTAGACTTCTCCTGTGCATTAAAGCTGGCTATGCCTTTAGCTGTACTTTCTGCTATGCGAGAAGCCGGAAAGGAACACATCACAGTAAAGGGCGGCAAGTTCTTGGAAGCTGCCGCAAAGGCTGACGCCATCGTCTTTGATAAGACAGGCACACTTACACACGCCTGCCCCAAGGTAGTGGATGTTATCCCCTTCGGCAATAACGACGCAAAGGAAATGCTTCGCCTTGCAGCCTGCCTTGAAGAGCACTTCCCCCACTCTTTGGCAAATGCAGTAGTTGAGGAAGCAAAGGTACAGGGACTCAACCACGAGGAATGCCACACCAAGGTAGAATATCTGGTGGCACACGGCATATCCTCCACAGTTGACGGAGAGAGAGTCCTCATAGGAAGCGCACACTTTGTCTTTGAAGATGAAAAGTGCCGGATACCCGAGGGCGACGAGGAGAAGTTCAAGAACCTTCCCACAAAATACTCTCACCTCTACTTAGCCGGTGCAGGAAAGCTGATGGCTGTCATCTGCATAGCAGACCCCTTGAGAGAAGAAGCAAAGTCTGTTATGGCAAAACTCAAGTCTCTCGGCTTTAAAAAGACTGTAATGCTCACAGGCGACTCCTACCGCACAGCTTCTGCAATAGCAGAGGAAGTGGGAGTTGATACCTTCAAAGCAGAGGTACTTCCCTCCGACAAGGCCAACTATGTTGCCGAGCTTAAAAAGGAAGGTCACACAGTTATAATGGTGGGCGACGGCATCAATGACTCCCCCGCACTTTCCGAAGCTGACGTAGGAATTTCCATTTCCGACGGTGCGGCTCTTGCAAGGGAGATTTCCGATATCACCATAGCCGCCGAGGACCTTTGGGAGCTGGTGGAATTAAGACTTATCGCTCAGGGACTTATGAAGAGGATCGATAGCAACTACCGCTTCATCATAGGCTTTAACGGAAGCCTTATAGCCTTAGGACTTATGGGCGTGCTTATGCCCTCTGCTTCTGCGGCTCTTCACAACCTTTCAACTCTGGCTATAAGCTTAAGAAGCATGAGCTCTCTGCCCGAGGTAAAGGAGCTTCCCCTTTTAAAGGAAGAAAACTAAAGACAAAAAAATTAAGGACGGTTTTAAAGCCGTCCTTTTTTGGTGCATTTTTTTAGTTTTGATTATTCCTTTGAGGGGATGAAGTATCCTATTACCGCCGCCGCAACAGAGGGTACCAGCCAGTTAAAGCCCAGGCTGTTGAAGGGCAGGAGCTTTAAGAAGTCCATACTCATGCCGCCGTAAACAGAGAGAGCGGTTATGATGCTCATTATAAGAGCGACTAAAGTTGAAAGGAAATAAACGCTCCTCTTTTGTCCGGGAAGGAAGGAAAGAGCTATGAGCATGAGTATGGGCGGATAAACAACATCTAATATGGGCGCCGCAATAGAAATGAGCATATCAAGTCCCACATTGGAAACTATTGCGGAAAAGAGACAGATCATAAATACAAGCTTTCCGTAGGATATTCTGCCCTTTAAAAGGTTGGCAAAATACTCACTGCAGGAGCTTACCAGTCCGATGGCTGTTGTGATGCAGGCCAGAGCTACTACAACTGCATAGAGGATAGTGCCCTTTTGTCCCATAAGACCGTCAACTATGGCAAGCATAAGGGAGCTTCTGCCCATAGAAAGATCGTACATAGAAGAAACTGTGGCACCTAAGTGTGTAAGTCCTGCGTAAACTACCAGAAGGATGGCTCCTGCTACAAGACCGGAATAAATGGCTATCATGCTCTTTTCTTTTTTCTCGGTGTAGCCCTTGTCATGGGCTGATTTTAAGATAAGTCCGCCGAAAACCAGGGTAGCTAAGACGTCCATAGTCTGATAGCCGGCCTTTATGCCGTCACTTGCTACATTTTCTGCATGGGGAACAGGGTTTATTGCACCCAAGGGGTTTACTATGCCCTTTATAATGAGTACCAGAAGTCCTATGAGGAGCAAAGGTGTCATCAGCTTTCCCACGATATCGATAACTGCCGATTCCTTTACGGAGCAGGCAAAAACCAGAAGAAAGAAAAGCACAGAAAATAACACGCTTCCCATTGAAGGAACAAGGGGAGCTACGGAAGTTTCAAAGGTCATAGCCGCAGTTCTGGGGATAGCCAGCATGGGACCTATGCAGAGAACTGTGGCGCACATCAAAATAGTTGCAGGAATTTTTCCGGCGGGAGAGAGTATGGCATCTACTCCGCCTCTTTTAAACATAGAAAGCATTGCCATTATAGCAAGACCAATATCAGCAATATAGTAGCAGACCAGCCCGGTAAGCCAAGTTTGGCCAGCGCTCATTCCTAAGAACGGCGGAAAGACGACGTTTCCGGCACCAAAAAACATTGAAAACAATGCAAATCCTATTACGAAAACATCTGTGAACTTATTACGTTTCATCCGGGAAGACCTCCTTTTACATTTTACTGCTTTAATTCTTTAAAGTAGTATTTAATTAATCATTATATTTACATTGATATGTTTTGTCAACGGAAACAGTTGTCTTTCTCAAGAAGTGCGATTTATTTTATTTATGTCGCAATTTATGTTAATCTTTCACATTTTTTATATAAAAACAAGAGCCGGCACCTCCCTCTTTTAAAGAACCTTCCTCCCTTTCCTATCTGTCCTTGGGCGGAAGATAGTTTTTATCATAAAATATTAAATTTTTGTATCCGGCGTAGTATTTTTCCCTTAAATTTCCTTTATTTATTCCAAATACTATGGTATAATACGCCTTGTGACGCAAAAAAACAGAGTCACAAAAAGAGAAAGGAAAGATAAAATATGAAAAAGCTTTTAGCTCTCATGCTCTCCCTTGCCATGGTTGCAGGAATTTCTGCCTGCGGCAATGAAGCAGCTCCCTCCGAAGAAGCAAAGCCCTCCGAAGAAGCTTCCACAGAAGCTCCCGTTGAAGGCGAAGGCGAAGCTTCCGCAGAAGGCGAAAAAATTATCATCTTACACACAAACGACGTACACGGCGCTATTGAGCACTATGCAGAAGTTGCAGGTCTCAAGAAGCAGTACGAGGCAGAAGGTGCTTACGTTCTTTTAATGGATGCAGGCGACTTCATTCAGGGCGACCCCACAGTAAACACAAATCAGGGACAGGTTGCTATCGACCTCATGAAGCTCTGCGACTATGACGCAGTTGCTCTCGGAAACCACGAATTTGACTTCGGCTACGAAAACATCAAGAACTTAGAGAAGGAGATCGGCGACGCATTCCCCCTCTTAGGTGCTAACGTATTCTACGAAGGAAAGGCTGACTTCGCTGAAAGAACAATGTTCGAGTCCCCCAAGGGAACAAAGATCGGCGTATTCGGCTTAGATACTCCCGAAACCTCCACAAAGGCACACCCCGGAAAGATCAAGGGCGTTACATTTGTAGGTCAGGAAGATGCCAAGGATATGTTTGAGCTCGCTCAGGCACAGATCGACGCTCTCAAGGCTGACGGTGCTGACCTCGTAGTTTGCCTCGGACACTTAGGCACAGACATCGAGTCCATCGGACACAGATCCATCGACGTTCTCGAAAACACAACAGGCATCGACATCATGATCGACGGTCACTCCCACTCCACATTAGAGGAAGTTAAGGAAGCTACCGGCGGCACAGGTATCGTTCACGATGCTTATGTTACATCCACAGGCACAAAGCTCCAGTCTATCGGCAAGATCACAATCGTTGACGGCAAGGTAGAGGAAGTTACAACTATCCCCACAGAAGGCCTCGTTGTAGAAGCTAACGCTGACGTTGCTGCAAAGGCAAAGGAAGTAAGAGACGCTATCGACAAGGAATACGGCACAGTATTCGCTAAGACAGAGATCGACCTGGACGGCGAAAAGCCCCACGTAAGAACAGGCGAAACAAACATGGGCAACCTCATCACAGACGCTATGCTCTGGGGTGTAAAGGCTAACGAGATCGAAGTTGACGCAGTTGTAACAAACGGCGGCGGTATCAGAGCTTCCATCGCCAAGGGCGACATCACAAAGAAGGACATCAACACAGTTCTTCCCTTTGCTAACGAGCTTTGCATCGTTAAGGTTACAGGAGCCGAACTTCTCGAAGCTCTTGAAACATCCACATTCGTTTCCCCCGAAGCTATCGGCGGATTCCCCCACGTTGCAGGCATCAAGTTCACTCTCGATACCTCCAAGGAATATGCAGGCGGAGAAAACTACCCCGGCTCTACATATGCAAAGCCCACATCCATCCAGAGAGTTACAATCTCCGAAGTAGCAGGCGAGCCCTTTGATCCCGAGAGAGTATACTCCATCGCTACAAACGACTTCATGGCTGACGGCGGCGATACATACTATGTATTCAAGGCTGCTACATCCAACATCAACTTAGGCTTACCCCTCGATGAGATCGTTATGAGCTACATCGTTGACGAATTAGGCGGCACAATCACAGCAGCTCAGTACGGCGCATTAGAAGGAAGGATCACAGTTGTTCCCGATAACGTAGTTGAGTTAGAAGGATCCAAGCCCGCTGAATCCAAGGCAGCTTAAGCTTTACATCAAATAAAAACAAAGAGGCTCAGAAACTTCATTTCCGGGCCTCCTTTTTTAGGCAAAAATTAAGGACACATCTTTTATCAAGGTGCGTCCTTTTTTTGTTACATAGATTCAATTATAAGTGAGGGCTCTTCTTCCTCATTGAGTTCCATATTGAGTTCTGCTTCTATTTCCAGACAAAGCTCTGCAAATTCCTCTGCGTAGGAGGTCTTTCTCTCCCTGACAACGTGTGCTATGTAGGATGGCAGGTAGAAAAGCGCAGGCACTACAAGATAAAGTCCGTAGAGGACCACTGTAAATTCTATCTCCGAAGCATTTGGAAAAAGGCTTGCAAGAAGGGGAAAATGTCCCTTGAAGAACATATAATCCGCATCTATGGGGGAATAGTTGACTATATTTGCAGGAATGGAGAGCATAAGCCCCGGCACTGACGAAAGGAACAGGTCCTGCCATCTTTCCACGCCCTTGTAGGAGTGAAGATGTGCCATCATTATCACGAGGTAAACAAACAGCATAGCTCCGTGATACAAGGAGGTGTGTATTCCCGGGAATGATATGCAGGAATATGTGGTGAGCCTTGTTGCAGGGTAAAAGACATTTACCGCCGCACCCAGAAATCCCAGTGTGCACATATAGCCGTAAGCCATCCTCTTTGTCATATCGTTGCCCCAGATGATGAAGGGCATGGCGTATAAAAATATACTGCACGGGTAGAGGGAAAGGCTTGTTGTAAAATCAAGTGACTTATTTATACCTGCGAAGGAGTCCCATGCTATTATCACGATCTCCCACACAGACAGAAACGCCCACAAAAATATGAAGCAGCTTCTGATTTTTTCTTTTCTCTTAGAAAAATAAATAGCCGATAAAACAATAACCAGCACTAAAATTGCTTCGAATGCTATGTGAAGCGGAGTCCATATAGTTCCCGGTATAAGCTCCGGTGAAACCAGAAAATCTTTATGTGTAAAGAAATTCCTTAATACGTAGCCAAAATCTTTCATAGTATCTTCCTTATTAATTTTATTGCACAATACTTTCTATTGCAGACATGATACGAATGTAATTATATTATAAAAGTGGCTTCATTTCAAATAAAACCTGCATTTTAAGAAGATGTTTTGTCATTTTCTACATATACTTACCTGAGGGTAAGTTTTGGTGTATTTTTTTGTATAATATATCAAAAATTTTCACTATATTCCCTATATGAAAATCTTTATCCCTTTTAAAATTTCCGATTTCAAAGCTTCTTATCATTCTCACGCAGAAAAAACAGCCCCTCTTATGAGAGGGCAATTTTGAGAGATTGACTGCACGCAGCGTGCAGTTTTAACCTCAAAGCATAGACATCGGAGGGAAAGATTTGGACTTAAAAACACTGCGTGAGGTCTGCCGAAGCACAGAGGTCAGCCGAAGAGCCGTACAGGGCTACGAAAAGGCCGGACTTGTGAAGGCGGACAGCAAAAATAAATACGGTCATCTTCTCTACGACAAAAGCTCCCAGCAGAGGATAAAGGACATCCGCTTTTACCAGCAGATAGGCTTTTCTCTGAAGGAAATAGCAGAAGTAATAGACAAAGATGACAAGGCAAAATCCGAGGTACTGGAAAACAAGCTGCGAGCGCTTAAGAAGGAAGGTGAAAAATTACAGCAGCTTATAGAAGAAACCGAAAGGCTCATAGAAAAACTTAAATAAATATCTTTGCCCTCTCAAACTTAAAAAAGGAGAATGAAAATGAAAAAATTCAAAAAGCTTATTATACTTATCATCTTATTAGCTGTGTTCGTTTCCTGTGCAAGAGGAAATAACGAAAAGAAAGTATCCGAGGATGCACCTGTAATAGAGGAAACATCTTCCGAAGCTGAAACCGAAGTTTCCGAGGAATCCTCCGAAGAAGAAATAATCTCTGAATCTGTCCCCGAAACTGCACCAATTCCCGAGCCTGTTCCCACTCCCGAAACTGCTCCAACACCTGCTCCTGCGCCTGTTCCTGCGCCCGAACCCGAGCCTGCTCCCAAAGCCGAGACTTCCGACTCAAACGGCATAAGACCTGAATTTAAAAAGATGCTGGACGAATACGAGGCCTTCTTCAATGAATACTGCGACTTCATGGTGAAATACGAAAATTCCGATGACACACTTTCCATGCTGGCCGATTACACCGACTTCATGGGACGCTACGCCTCCTATATGCAGGCTTTGTCCGATGTTCAGAACCAAAGCATGAACACCGCCGAGACAAAATACTACATAGAGGTAAATGCAAGGAGCCAGATGAAATTAGCTTCGATTTTATAAAAAAATAAAGGCTGTACCGCAAGTAAAAACGATACAGCCCTTTTTTATTTTAAATTGAGAATTTCCCCGGCTTCCTCAGCCTCCTGCAAGAGGTTATATATGCCATCCTCAGAAAGCACTCCCCTTTTTAGGTCATCCGGCAAAAGCCCTTCTTCATCTTCTGTAAAATCCTTCTGCCAAAGGTCACTCTGGTAGTATTCATCCAGCTCCCTTATTTCCGGCAAAAGCTCTTTGTATTCATCCACCGCCTCAAGAAGCTTTTTTACAGCTTCGTCGGCACGGTTTAAAATATCCTCAAAATGTTCTATCCTCTTTATAGTCTCTTCCATATTTTCTCCTAAAATTATTTTTTAGTATTATAACACAAAAAGCCCCGCACAAAGCAGGGCTTATATTTTTTATTTTAGAATCTTAAAGAGAGGCAGGAAAGACCGCCGTCTAATTTTCTATATTCGGAAGTGTCAACTGTCAGTGTCTTATAGCCTAACTTCTGCACAGCTTCCAAAACCTTGGGATAGCCTGTGGGAACTATAACTGTGTCATTTACCCAGATGCAGTTAGCCGCATAAGCTTCATCCTCGGGGATGATGGTCTTGTTGTACTTCTTAAATTCTTCCTTCTCTGTAAATTCGCCGCAAACCAGCATATTGTCGTTTTCAAGGTAGTTTACCCCTGTCTTGAGGTGGAGAACTTCCTTCAACTCAACCTCGGAGCAGGTCATGTCATACTTCTTCAAAATCTCGGTGAGCTGGCGGATGCCCTCCTTGTTGGTTCTTGCAGAAGCTCCCACATAGAAGTGATCGCCCACCATCATAACGTCGCCGCCGTCTAAGGTTCCGGGGGCTTCGATGTGCTCTATCTTGTCGTCGGAATAGAATTTCTTCACAGCGGCAAGTATCTCAACCTTTTCGCCGTTTCTGCTCTCTGCGCCGGGATTTGTGATAATAGCGCACTTTCTTGTCATAAGCGCCGCATCCTCAACAAAGCAGGAATCAGGGAATCTCTCGTCCGCATCCAAAACTAAAACATCTACTCCGCACTTTTTCAAAGCTTCGATATAGTCGTCGTGCTCCTTCAAAGCTAATTCATAATCGGGCTTTCCGGGATAAAGACCGCTGGTGATGCCCTCTGTCATCGCCTTGCAGGGACGCTTAACTATAACATGGCTGAATTTCTTCAAATCAATGCACTCCTTAAAAAATTATATCTTTTGCTTTGCAAGCTTACAAAGCCATATTAATACATTTTCTTTGAGAAAATCAAGGCATTTTGCACTATGCTCCGCTTTTTCGGCAGTTTTATTAACTAAATGTTATTTTAGCTGTATAAAAAGCCCATAGGAATTTTAAGCGAGCTTAAGGTGTACCATCTTTACCATCATAAACTTATCGGAGACCTTCATGGAAACGGAAGTCATAAATTTAAGATCTTTTTTGTCGGTGTGTGCGTAATAGGGCTCTTCCTTGAGAAGCTTTGAGCCTGTTTCCTTTGCCAGAGCTTCGGCTTTATCAACGAAAAAATACATGGAAGCTTCGGAATGCCCCACCTGCTTCATGTACTTAGCCATCTGCTTCATGCCGGTGGAATTTACAGCGTCGAAAACTATCTCTATATTGCCAAATTTCTTTAAATTCTTAAAAAGCTCCTTTACCTTCTTTTCTTCAAAATAGTAGAAAAGTCCGCTTGCTGTAATCAGCACAGGTGAATCGGGGTGAGCTTCTCTTATCTTCTTTATCCACTCCTCGCCGAAAGCGTCGGCAGGGATGCAGATGTCACGGTCATTTTCGCCTATGAGCTCTCTTCTATAAGCTATTACGTCGGGCAGATCCACCTCATACCAGAGATTCTTGCCGTTGTCGCAGCGGAAAAATGTGGTTTCAAGACCGGCGCCCAGTTCAACTACGATGCCGTCCTTTTCCCTCTTCATAAAGTCACGGATGTACCTGTCCATATTGGTGGAGCGGACAGCGCTTGCCATAAGTGTGTACTGTGTCTGTGTGTCCTGTCCCTTTAAATTTTTAGGGAGCATGGGCTTTAAGCTGAGAGCCTTTTCGTCCTTTAAAATGTGAGGTAAATTCTCACTGGAATAAATTCTTCCCAGCATGGGGACAAAGAGTGTATCTTCTACGGTGGAAAAATCAGGCATAACTATTTCTCCTTTACAATTATTCTTCTAAAATACAAAGCACGGCACGGCAAAGCTTTTCCTTATTGAGCTTGAAAAAATCCTCCAGTCCCAGAACGTGTATTCCCAAAATAGCTGTATTCATTATTTCGGTTATCTCCTTCAAGCTGTCCTGTGAAATTTTTATATCTGCTCCGCATTTTTCTATAAGCTCTGCTGTATCTGCAAAGGCACGGGCGCAAACTTCGTCATAAAGCCTGCCAAGTGCCTCATCCCTCTTTTTTTCTATAAGAAATTCAACATAGACCTTTGAAAATTCGGGATAAAGAAGAAGACTCTCCCCTGTCATGGTTACCAAAGCTTCCAAATCTATCTTCTTTTTTGAAGCTGTAAGCTCCTTCACCCTCTCCTCGTAAAAGGCATTTCTCAGGTGCATCCCCCTTATCATAAGGTCGCCCAAAATGGCAGAAGTTGAGGGGTATATCCTGTAAACTCCGCCCTTTGATAAGGAAACCTCGGCGACGATATTTTCCATGGTGGTGGCCTTAAAGCCCTTTTCATTGAAAAGCTTCAAAGCTGCATCCTGAATTTCTTCTTTTCTTTTTTCTATGGGAAGCCTCTCAAATTTTTTCATATCTTCCTCCCAAATTCAGTAACTGACGATATCGTCACTTATATTATAGCAAAGATATTTAAACTTGCAAGAGGAAAATAAAAAAGACCTTGAAAGCACTAAGCGATCAAGGCCGAAAAATTTTGAGATGGGTTTATTTATGCTCTAAAGCATTATTAAATTCTGTAAGCTTTATGATTGCACTTGAATCGTAAATGTCATTTGACAGAAGCTCCAGTGCTTCCAAAAGCTTATCCATGTTTGACTTAACATCATTTGGGGCTATAACCATACTTCCGTAAGCTCTGTTCATTTCAATGCGGTCGCTCTGATTTTCTCCGTCACAAAGAAGTATATAGCTTTTCATAAAGGCATTATAATCTGCAACGCCGTACCAATATTCCTCGTCGGCTTCTTCCATTTTGTAAGCTGTAAAATGCTCAAAAGATTCTTTGATGCTGTTTTCGCAAAGCAATTCCGTCAATTCTGTTTTTTTGTTTTTTTCATGCACCCAAAGCCCTGCAAAAATTAAAGCCAGCAATGCGAATACAAGGGCTATGATGTACGGAAGTTTATTTTTCATGTTAATGCACCTTATTTCTGTTAGATTTAATTGTTGTTTTCTTTGCAGCCGACTTTTACCTGACTTAGAATATCTTCGACAGCCACACCATACAGCTTTGCCAGAGCTATCAAATTAGACATACTGGGATCACTTGCGCCACTCTCCCATTTGGACACAGCCTGACGGCTGACGCCCAATCTTTCCGCTACAAATTCCTGAGTCATCTTACAATTTAATCTGTGTTCTTTTAGAATTTCTCCCAGTGCTTTTTTTACGCAGCTTTTTTCTTCCCGTACTTCCTTACTTCCGATGTACTTTTTTAATGCTCTGCAAAGTAGGATAAACAGATAGATGATTCCGCAAAAAATCGCAATCATGATTGGCAGGATAATGATAAGCATAATGAACATGGTTTTAATATTAAACACCCTTTCCTTTTTAAGATAACTATATCATACTGAAAAAGGCGTGGTTGCTCTACCAACTATCCTGCTACTTTCAGTTGCATAGCATAATTTAGCCTTAAACATACGAGTGTTAGAATAATTGGAATAGGTCCAACAGTTTTAAGTCTTAACATTTTAGTTTTCTTTTTTGTTTATCTGTGCGGAGGCGAAAACAAG
>SAMEA104404106__coassemble_504_pt1 | contig 39748 bp, 37 predicted proteins | sample SAMEA104404106__metabat2_low_PE_047 | metagenome-assembled genome bin SAMEA104404106 (sample SAMEA104404106) | Balaenoptera acutorostrata | reverse complement strand
CATGGAAGGGAAACTGCCGTGAATTGCAGAATGTCATTCAGAATATGATGGTTATAGCCGAGGATACCGACAGTATTTTGGATATGTGCCATGTTCCTGCCTACGCCCTCAATACCACGAGGGAGGAAGAAGCTTTTAAAGAAGAGGAAACCCTTTCCCAAAACGGCGAGGGCATAAATGAGATACTGGATAATGTCCAGAGGGAGCTTATAGAAAAAGCCCTCAGGGAGAACGGCTTCAATCTCACCAGAACGGCCATGAGCCTCAAGATAGGCAGACAGAATCTCACCAGCCGAATGAAGAGACTAAATATAAGCATTAAAAATATGCAATAGCGACTTAAATAGATGCACTTAAATGGTGCGTCTATTTCTTTTTTTAGGAAAAATCCCATGTTTAAGCCATTTTTTATTGGCACACTACTTGCATTTAAAATAGGTGTCAGGTTTAGGGCGAAAATTTTTGATGCAAGGAGAATGAGATATATGTTCGATATGGAAAATGCTATGACGATCAGATTAGATGACGAGCTTCCCACAATGCCCGTCTTTGACCCAAAGTACAGAAGAGCACCCGACAGGGGCTTCACACTGAATCAGCATCAGACAGAGCTTGCACTGAAAAATGCTCTGCGCTATATACCAAAAAAGCATCACAAGGAGCTTATCCCCGAATTTTTAAATGAGTTAAAGACAAGGGGACGTATCTACGGCTACCGCTTTAGACCGGAGGGAAGGATCTACGGTAAGCCCATAGATGAATACAAGGGCAAATGCACAGCAGGCAAGGCCATTCAGGTGATGATAGATAATAACCTTGACTTTGCCACAGCTCTTTACCCCTATGAATTGGTTACCTACGGCGAGACAGGCTCCGTTTGCCAGAACTGGATGCAGTATCGCCTTATTAAAAAATATTTGGAAAACCTCACTGAGGAGCAGACCTTGGTCGTTGAATCAGGCCACCCCCTGGGACTTTTTAAATCAAAGCCCGATGCACCCAGAGTAATACTTACAAACGGCCTTATGGTGGGAATGTTCGATAACCCCAAGGACTTCCACGACACATGGGCCATGGGCTGCACCAATTACGGACAGATGACAGCAGGGGGCTGGATGTATATAGGACCTCAGGGAATAGTCCACGGCACATTTAATACCATCCTCAATGCAGGCAGAATGAAGCTGGGCATCCCCGCTGACGGAGACTTGGCAGGAGTTTTATTTGTAACTTCGGGCTTAGGAGGCATGAGCGGAGCACAGGGCAAGGCAATAGAAATAGCAGGGGGAGTGGGCATCATAGCAGAGGTTGACTACTCCCGAATCAAGACAAGACTGGATCAGGGCTGGGTAAGCATGGTAACCGACAGTAAGAAGGAAGCTTTTTCAACAGCTTTTAAATATATGGAGGAAAAGAAGCCTGTTTCCATCGCATACCACGGAAATATAGTTGACCTTCTTGAATACGCAATAGAAAAGAAGATACACATTCCCATTTTATCCGATCAGACCTCCTGCCATGCAGCTTATGAAGGCGGATACTGCCCTGCCGGCATCACCTTTGAGGAAAGAACAAGACTTCTCAAGGAGGACCCCGAGGAATACCACCGCTTAGTTGACCTCACCTTAAAGAGACACTTTGAAGCTATAAAGAAGCTGACTTCCGACGGCACATACTTCTTTGACTACGGCAACTCCTTTATGAAGGCCATCTACGATACAGGCATCAAGGAAATTTCCAAGAACGGCGTAGACGAAAAGGACGGCTTTATCTGGCCATCCTATGTAGAAGATATTATGGGACCGGAGCTTTTTGACTATGGCTACGGACCCTTCAGATGGGTTTGCCTCTCCGGTGACCCCGAGGATCTGAGAAAGACAGACGAAGCGGCTATGAGCTGTATAGACCCCAACAGAAGAAGTCAGGACAGAGATAACTACGTTTGGATAAGGGACGCAGAAAAAAATAAGCTTGTAGTTGGCACACAGGCCCGCATCCTCTATCAGGACGCCTACGGCAGACAGAAGATAGCACTTAAATTTAATGACATGGTGGCAAAGGGCGAGATAGGCCCCGTTATGCTGGGAAGAGACCACCACGATGTTTCCGGCACAGATTCACCCTTCAGAGAGACCTCCAATATAAAGGACGGCTCCAATGTTACCGCCGATATGGCTATCCAGTGCTATGCAGGAAATGCGGCACGAGGCATGACAATGATAGCTCTTCACAACGGCGGCGGCGTAGGTACTTCAAAATCTATAAACGGCGGCTTCGGCATGGTATTGGACGGCTCCAAGAGGGCAAGCGACACCATAGCAAATGCCATGCTCTGGGATGTAATGGGCGGCGTTGCAAGAAGAAGCTGGGCGAGAAATCCTCACGCAGTAGAAACAGCCATCGAGTACAACAAATTAAATAAGGAAACAGACCACATCACCATACCTTACATAGCTGACGATGAAATGGTTTCCGAAGCTGTGGCAGAGCTTTTTAAGTAAGGAAGATGCAGTTATGAAAAAGCTTCTTATAAAAAATGCCTCTGAGGTAGTCACCTGCAAAGGTAAGGCTCCAAAGAGGGGAAAAGAAATGTCGGAATTAGGCATCCTTGAAAACGGAAGCGTCTTAGTTTCCGACGGCATTATAGAAGATGTAGGCACCTTTGAGGAGATAGCAAAGAGGAACGATATTTCCGATGCGGAAGTTATAGATGCAGTGGGAAGAGCGCTTCTCCCCGGTTTTATAGACTGCCACACCCACCTTATTTTCGGAGGTTACAGGGCCGACGAATTTAACTGGCGCTTAAAGGGCATGAGCTACATGGAGATAATGGAAAAGGGCGGCGGCATCGTTAATTCCGTGGAGGCAACAAGAAGTGCCACAAAGGAAGAGCTTATAAACGAAGCTAAAAAGAGACTTTCTTCCATGCTTTCCTTCGGCGTCACTACCTGCGAGGCAAAATCGGGCTACGGGCTTGATTTTGACAACGAGATAAAGCAGCTGGAAGTAATAAGAGAGCTTAATAAATTGCAGGATGTAGAGCTTGTTGCAACCTATCTCGGTGCTCACTCCATCCCCAAGGAATACAAGAAGGAAGAAAGCGGAAAGTATATCGACTTCATCATAGAAAAAATGCTTCCCTATATAAAGGAGCATGACCTTGCGAAGTTTGTGGATATATTTGTAGAGAAGAACGTATTCTCCGTTGAGGAGGGTGAAAAGCTCCTCTCTGCGGCAAAGGAAATGGGCTTTAAAACCAAGGTCCACGCCGACGAGATAGTTACCTTGGGCGGAGCTGAATTAGCCGCAAAGATGGGTTCTGTCAGCGCAGAACACCTTCTCCATATTTCCGATAAGGGAATAGAGGACATGGCAGAAAAGGGCGTTATCGCAGACGTTTTGCCCTGCACCGCTTTTAATCTAAAGGAACCCTATGCACCTGCCAGAAAGATGATAGATGCAGGCTGTGCAGTTGCTGTTGCCACAGACTTTAACCCGGGAAGCTGTTTCTGCGAAAATATTTCACTTGCCTTTCTGCTCTCTGTACTCAATATGGGTATGACAGTTGAGGAAGCTGTAAATGCCATAACCATCAATGCAGCTTCGTCCATATGTATGGAGGATAGGATAGGCAGTATAGAAAAGGGAAAACAGGCGGATTTTGTCCTTTTAGAATTTCCGTCTTACACATATCTGCCCTACCATTTAGGCACATCAAGCATTGAGAAGGTTATAAAAAAGGGCAGAGTAGTTTTTGAAAGATAGCTTAGGAGGAAAATAAAATGTCAAGATTAGTAGAATTTATCCCCAACTTCTCCGAAGGAAGAAATATGGAGGTAATTGAAGAATTAAAGAAGGTCGCAAATTCTGTGCCCGGCATCACCTTAATGGATGTTCAGTGGGACGAAAGCCACAACAGAAGCGTATTTACACTGGTCGGCTCTCCCGAAGGAGCAGAGGAAGTTGCCTTCCTTTTGACCAAGAGAGCAAGCGAGCTTATCGACATGAGAAAGCACGAGGGTGCACACCCCAGAATGGGCGCAACAGATGTTATACCCTTCGTTCCTATCAAGGATGTTACCGTTGCAGAATTAGTTGAGCTTACAAAGAGACTGGGTAAGAGAATTTACGATGAGCTTGGCATCCCCAGCTTTTTATATGAGGACTCCGCCACAAGACCTGAGAGAAAGAATTTAGCCAAGTGCAGAAAAGGTCAGTTTGAAGGCATGCCCGAAAAGCTTTTAGAGCCTGACTGGGCACCTGATTTCGGCGAGAGAAAGATACATCCCACAGCAGGTATCGTAGCTATCGGAGCAAGAATGCCTCTTGTAGCCTTCAATGTAAATTTAGATACCGACAACTTAGAAATTGCAAACAAGATAGCAAAGATCGTAAGAGGCTCTTCCGGCGGATTTAAGTATTGCAAGGCCATCGGAGTTATGCTTGAGGACAGAAATATTGCACAGGTTTCCATGAATATGGTAAACTATGAGGGAACACCTTTATACAGAGTTTTTGAGACTATAAAGATGGAAGCTCAGAGGTACGGCGTCAATATCATAGGTTCCGAAATAGTGGGACTTACCCCTGCAAAGGCTCTTGCAGACTGTGCCGAATACTACCTCAAGATAGAAAATTTTGATTACGGAAAGCAGGTTATGGAGAATCATCTCCTGGGATAATAATGACAGCAGAAAATAAGCAGAAACCTCTTGATAATATGAGAAAGCTCATGGAAATTCTGGGTGATCCTCAGGATGACCTTAAATTCATACACATAGCAGGCACCAACGGCAAGGGTTCAACAGCCTGCATGACGGCAAATATCCTTACAAAGGCAGGGTATAAGACGGGACTTTTTACCTCTCCCTATCTTCAGAAATTCAACGAGAGGATACGCATTGACGGAAAGTGCATACCTGATTGTGAGCTTTCGGAGGTTATGGCCCTTGTTAAGGAAAAAGCTGAGGAAACGGGAAATTCCTATTCCGAATTTGAAGAGGTCACCGCCGCAGGCTTTCTCTATTTCAAAAAAATGCACTGTGACATAGTTGTTTTAGAAGCAGGAATAGGGGGGCTTAGAGATGCAACCAACATCATAAAGACCACTTTGGTTTCTGTCATAACCGCAATAGGGCTTGACCACACCGAAAAGCTTGGGAACACACTTGAAGAGATAGCTTTTCAGAAATCAGGCATAATAAAGAAAAATGTAAGCACAGTTGCAGCAGACCAGGATGAAAGCATACTTTCCGTAATAAGGAAAAGATGCTTAGAGGAAAACTCCAATCTCACGGTTACAGAGGGCAAAAAAGCCATATTTTCAGCCATTTCCAAGGAAGGGCAGGTTTTCACACTGCCATCCCACGGCAATTTTGAAATTTCTCTCCTTGGAAAAAATCAGGCGGAAAATGCCTCCTGTGCAATAGAAGCTGTGAAGCTTTTAAGACTTAAGGGATTCATAGTTTCGGATGAGGACATAAGGGAGGGCTTAAAAAATACCCTCTGGGCAGGAAGATTTGAGATAATCGGAAAAGCTCCTTACTTTGTCCTTGACTGCGGTCACAATGTCAACTGCATGGAAAGCTTAAAAGAAAACATAGAAAAATATTTTCCCAATAAGAAACCTGTAATTCTCACAGGCATAATGAAGGACAAGGACTTTAAAGATACCTACGACATTTTAGATGAAAGTGCGTCAGCTTATGTTGCCGTAGCCGTAGATTATGAAAGAGCCATGAGTCCCCATGCACTGGCAGAATTTCTGAGAAGCTACAATAAGCCTGTGTTCTCTTATCCCACCATCAGAGAGGGCATAGACAAAGCTGTTTCTTATGCAAAGGAAAAGGGCACTTTCGTGCTTGCCGCAGGTTCTGTATATGTCTGCGGAGATATAAGGACCATACTCACGGGCGAGGACGAGGTTCCTGTTATGAAAAAATAAAATTTTAAAACGGGGGCTAAAATATGGATAAGTTAGTAATAGGCAGAGAAAATATAACCTTGCAGGATTTTGTAAATGTGGCGAGGTTTAAGTATCAGGTGGAGCTTTCACCGGAGACCATCGAAAAGGTGGAGGCATCCAGAAAGGTAGTTGAGGGCTTTGTAGAAAACGAGGATGTTATCTACGGCGTCACAACAGGCTTCGGAAAGTTTTCAAATGTGAAGGTTTCGCAGGAGGAGTGCAGACTTCTTCAGAAAAACCTCATAATGACACACGCAGTAGGAGCAGGCAAGCCCTTCAGTGAGGAAGTTGTAAGAGGTATGCTCCTTCTTAGAATAAAGAACATCTCCAACGGCTTCTCAGGCGCAAGACTTGTCATAATCAAGACCATGATGGATATGCTCAATAAGGGCGTAGTTCCCCATATCCCCGAAAAGGGCTCTCTGGGAGCTTCGGGAGATTTAGCTCCTCTTTCTCACATGATCTTACCCATGATAGGACTTGGAAAAGCCTACTATAAGGGCAAGCTTATGACAGGCAAAGAAGCTATGGACAAGGCGGGAATTGAAACTGTGGAGCTTTCTGCAAAGGAAGGTCTTGCACTTATAAACGGAACTCCTGCTATGACCTCCGTGGGAGCTCTGGCACTTTATGATGCTATAAATTTGGCAAAATGTGCCGACATAGTGGGAGCTTTGTCAGTAGAAGCTCAGAACGGCATCATTGATGCCTTTGATAAGAGACTTCACTCACTTCGTCCCCACCACGGACAGGTGGCAACAGCCGAAAACTTAAGAAAGATCTTAAAGGGCTCCGAAATGACCACAAGACAGGCTGAGATAAGGGTGCAGGATGCCTACTCCTTAAGATGTATGCCTCAGGTCCACGGCGCCACAAAGGACGCTTTAGAGTACATTTTAGAGCACGTTGAAATAGAGCTTAACTCCGTAACCGATAATCCCATCATCTTCGGAGATACAAACGAGGGAATTTCCGGCGGCAACTTCCACGGTCAGCCCATGGCTCTTCCCTTTGACCTTTTGGGAATTGCGGCGGCAGAACTTGCCAATATATCCGAAAGACGACTTGAAAGACTTGTAAACCCTGCACTTTCGGGACTTCCTGCATTTTTAGTTCCCAACGGCGGAGTTAATTCCGGTTTTATGATAGTGCAGTATTCCGCAGCTTCCTTAGTTTCGGAAAATAAGGTTTTAGCTCACCCTGCATCCGTTGACTCCATACCTTCCTCTGCAAATCAGGAGGACCATGTTTCCATGGGAACTATCGCCGCAAGAAAAGCTGCCGACATAGTAGCCAATGCAAAGCGAGTGCTCTCAATGGAGCTTATGGCGGCCTGCCAGGGCATTGACATGAGGGGAAAGAAGAAGCTGGGCGAAGGAACAGAACCTGTTTACGAAGCTGTGAGAGCGGTTTGCCCCTACCTCGATAAAGACAGAGAGCTTTACGACGATATAAACAGAGTTGAGGAGCTTATAACCACAGGAAAGGTAACAGAGCTTTGCGAAGATAAGATAGGCAGATTGAGGATCTAAAATAAAAATACCCCTTCGACCTTTAAAAGCCGGAGGGGTTTATCTATTTAAGCTAAAAAAATAACTAACCCCTGACTGCGTATCCAACAATCAAGGGTTAGTTATTATGAATATTTGGACTCCTCATTTTCGTCCTCCTTATACATTTCGGAACGATCAATTTTTTGTTTCGTTCCTTTTCTTTGACTGTATGTTACCACCGATTGACCTTCTTTTCAATTGGCGTAATACTCTAAAATAAAGCCTTATTTTTATACCTAAAACCAATAGAAAAATATCAAGTAGAGAGGGAGTAGATTAGGGTAAGAGAGTCTTAAAGGACGGCTGTCTTTATACCCGAAAATGTGCAGGCATTTATTTTCCCAGACAAAAAACTAACCCTTGATTGCTTTTCACCTTTACAATCAAGGGTTAGTTATTATGAATATTTGGACTCCTCATTTTCGTCCTCCTTATACATTTCGGAACGATCAATTTTTTGTTTCGTTCCTTTTCTTTGACTGTATGTTACCACCGATTGACCTTCTTTTCAATTGGCGTAATACTCTAAAATAAAGCCTTATTTTTATACCTAAAACCAATAGAAAAATATCCGGTAAAGTGGTAATATATTAATGCTGGGCAGTCTTGGAAATTGCTCTTTTTTTATGCAATAAATCTTACCTTTACAGGCACTTAACTATTAAAGACCTGATTTTAAAAAAAGAAAGGATCTGTCAGTATGAAAAAGATAATAGCCTCACTTTTAGCTTCTTTATTTGTATTTGCAGGCTGTGCAGGGGAAGAGAAGGTTGCAGCTCCCACGCCCTCTGAAAGTCAGGAGCTTAATGACCTTGTGCCAATGGTAATGGTGGACGGAAAGCTTTATCTTGATTCGGGGGAGGAATCCACAGAAGCAAGGTGCGGTGTGATGGACGGCAAGATCACAAGCTCTGTTCCTCAAAGCGAGAAGCCCAAAGAAAACGATCAGTCCAACTTCGGCACAGGCTATGAATATCAGATGGGCCCGGGTGCTGTTCACGTGGTAATGAACGGAAAGTGGATGATTTTTAAAGAGGAAGCAGGGGAAAACAGAATTTCTTCTTTAAGCTCTCAATCAAAGGAATTTGTAAATTTGGAAAAAGAAGATGCGGAATTTCTAAAAGAGCTTTTTAAAGAAGGCTCATGGGAAGAGGGAACACCCCGCTGCCTTTCTGATGTAGAGATAAATTTAGGAGGAATGGCCTATACCTATCATTCCGATTGCGGAACATTCAGCTTTGACGGAAAAAGCTTGAGAACAGGCGATGCGCTTAAGCAAAATATAAATTCCGTCTTAGAAAAGTATGTAAGCTTAGGTCAGCCCTAATTTCCCAAATAAAAAAATAAAGAGCAGTTCCGAATTAAAGCTTCGGGCTGTTCTTTTTCTTTTACACAAAAAACTAACTCTTGATTGCTTTTCACCTTTACAATCAAGAGTTAGTTTAAATGAATATCCGGACTCCTCATATTTTGTCCTCCTTATTTACTTTTCCGGAACGATCCTTTCTTTCTTCTTTCGTTCCTTTTCTTTGACTATATGTTATCACCTGTGACAGCTGTTTTCAATTGGCGGAATACTCTAAAATCACGCTTTATTTTTATACCTAAAACCAATAGAAAACTATCATTAAAAGTGGTATTATATTAATATTGGGCGGTCTTAAAGGACTGCTCTTTTTTTATCCGATCACATACCGGAATTTATTTTTCCACACAAAAAACTAACCCTTGATTGCTACTATCAAACAATCAAGGGTTAGTCTAAATGAATATCCGGACTTCTCATGTTTTGTCCTCCTTATATTCTTGGAACGAACTTTTTACTTTTGTTCTTGTTCCTTTGCTGTGACTAAATAATATCACTGAGGACAGCTGTTTTCAATTGGCGGAATACTCTAAAATCTCACTTTATTTTTATGCTTAAAACTAATAGAAATATTTACCTTAAAGTGGTATCATAATAATGTTGGCGAGTCGAAGGGCTCGTCTTTTTTTATGCCTCCGGATGGTTTTTTCTGTAAGCTAAAAAGCTCTCTAAGATGATGACAGCGGAAACTGCATCAATTACAGCTTTTCTCTTCTTGCCTCTCACATTTGTCTCATTTAAAAATTCAGCCGCTGTAACTGTGGTCCTTCTCTCGTCCCACATAGCAACTTCAAGACCTGTGAGCTCGCCTACGATCTTAGCTAATTCCTTTGCCTTCCGGCTTCTGTCGCCGGAGGTTCCGTCCATGTTCAGAGGGTTTCCCATAACTATCATTTCGGCTCTTAATTCCTTAGCCTGCTCTGCGATCTTTTCAGCTAATCTGTCGAAGTGATACTCTGTTATTACGCATACGGGGGAAGCTAAAAGTTCGCCCTTGTCGCAGACAGCTATGCCTGTTCTTGCATCTCCAAAGTCTACTGAAAGTATTCTCATCTAAAAACTATCCTTTATATTTATTTTACTACCGTTCCCGGGTAGTAATGTTCCAGAATTTCATCGTATGTATAGCCCTCTTGAGCCATAAAGTGTGCGCCGTACTGGCTCATTCCGACGCCGTGGCCGTAGCCCTTCACGTCAAATATAAACCTGCTTCCGTCGAAGGATACCTCAAAGCAGTGGGAGCGTATCTTGAAGCCCAGAAGATTTTCTCTTATGCTTCTGCCTGTGATTGTCCTGCCGCTGCCGTAGGAGCCGCCCTGAGATTTTGTGTGACCGCCTAAGGAGACAGTGCCCACATAGCCGCCGTCGGCGTAGCTTTCAATTTCTATCCAGTTTTCCTCGTCGCCCTCTTCTAAGTAGATGCCGTAGGTCCTTTCAACAGCATCTTTAAAATCCTCCGCTCTTATAGAAGCCGCTGTGTGGAAGTTGGGGGCATTTTCATCCGGTGAGGAATCCACAGACACGAGGTAGGGTAGATTTCCGCCCCAGACATCCTTTGCAGAAGTTGTCTTTCCTGCGCTGGTGGAGTGGTAGACCGCATTTATACAGCTTCCCTTGTAATAGATGGCCTCGCCGAATACATCGTCCACAGCTCTTTTCACATTGGCTGTTACGGTGGAGGTCATATTGAGAAGGGGAGCTACTCCGTGGGCGTTGTTGTACTTAAAGAAGGTGTAGCTGGCAACGGCCTGAGCCTTGAGAGCTTCGGGGTGCATATTTCCCTTTGTCTCATTGTAAACTGCGTGAAGGAGAAGGTTGTAGGAATCTATTGTTATCACCTTGCCGTTGACGGTGGCGTACATTTCCTCGTCGGTGGAAGGGGGAGGTGTGTTGTTTTCTTCTTCCCACTTTTCCTGCTCAAGGCGTTCCTGCTCAAGGCGTTCGGCTTCTAATCTCTCCTGTTCAAGGCGCTCTTTTTCAAGTCTTTCTTTTTCAAGCCGTTCAGCTTCCAGTCTCTGCTGTTCTAACTGCTGTTGCTGGAGCTGCTGCTGTTGAAGCTTTTCCTGCTCAAGCCTTTCCTTTTCCAGCCTCTCTTTCTCAAGGCGTTCCTTCTCGAGGCGTTCTTTTTCCAGACGCTGTTCCTCAAGAAGCTGTGCCTCATATTCCTGCTGTCTTATTTTTTCAGCTTCTATGAGGGCCTGCCTTTCGATTTCATATTCCTCTCTTATGGTTTCCTGACGAAGCTTTTCCTCGGAAAGGAGTCTGTCATAAGAGGCGTTTATAATTTTGTAGGCATCATCATCTGTGAAAACTTCCTCGGGAAGCTTTGCAATTATCTCTCCGTCCTCATTAGGGGGCTTTTTAACAGTTTCCTCGCTGTCGTTATTAAATACCGCTATGCTTATTATTGCAAGGGAAGCCAAAACAACAAGAAGCACGGAAACTGCCACAGGATTGAGCCTTGTTTTTCTTCTTTTGTGAGAAGGCTTTCTTCCGGCACCTGTTTTTTTAGGTTTTAAAGGAACTGCCTTTTCCTCATTTTCCGAAGAAACTGTTGAAAGAAGCTTTGAAACCTTTGCTACACCCAAAGAGTCAAATTCTATGGGCAGGTAGATAAAAAGCTTGTCATTAAAGGGAAATGCACAGCCTGTGTGGATGTTCTTCTGCAAGATGGGTGCAGAACCTTTGGGTATGAGCACAGAGCTTCTGAAATCTAAGGGGTCCAGCCCTTCATCCGAGCATATGCTTTCCACATGGTCTATGGCTTTTTTAGATGCCTTAAGCGGAAGGGAAAGCTCCGAGGAGAGCCTTTTCAAAAGCGCACCGCTTCCTAAAAATACAACGGCATCAAAAGAAGAGCTCTCCTTTAAAGGACAAAGCTCGTCTTCTTTTTTTATGCACTTTAAGGAAAGGGAGAGGTTTCCTTTTTCCTTCAGCTTTGTAAGCAGGACCTCTCCGTTGGCCTTGTATTTTTCGCTTGTCAGGATCAAAGTCGGCAAGGCTTTTCCTCCCTTTTAATTAGATCTCGTAGTTGTTGTCTACAAGGATGTTTTCAGCTGTTTCGATAGCTTCCTTGATAAGTGTTTCTCTGTCTAAGTTCTTCTCTTCCTCTAAAACAAGCTCTAAGGAAGGTCTTGTTCTGGGGTGAGCAGGTGTGAATACTGTGCAGCAGTCCTCATAGGGGAGGCAGGAGGTCTCAAAGGTGTCGATCTTATTGGAGATGAGCACGATCTCCTTCTTGTCCATGCCGATAAGAGGTCTTAAAACTACCTGCTTAGAGGAAGCGTCTGTGCAAGCTAAAGCCTGCATTGTCTGGGAAGCTACCTGTCCTAAGCTTTCGCCTGTGATAAGAGCTTCGCTTCCCTTGGATTCGCTTATAGCAGATGCAATTTCCATCATAAATCTTCTCATGATGATGGTGAAGTATTCTTCCTTGCAGTGCTTTGCGATCTCGTCCTGTATCTTTGTGAAGTTAACTACATAGGTTCTGATCCTGCCTGTGTAGGGGAGCATCTTCTTGCAGAGCTTTAAAACCTTCTGCTTTGCTCTCTCGGATGTGTAAGGGGGAGAAGCAAAGTGAACAGCCATTATTTCGAGACCTCTCTTTGCCATCATGTAGCCTGCAACAGGGGAGTCGATTCCGCCGGAAAGTAAAAGTGTAGCCTTTCCGCCTGTGCCTACGGGGATTCCGCCTGCGCCCTCTAACTGGGGACCGTGGATGTAGGCATTCTTGTCTCTGACTTCGATAGCAACGGTGAAGTCGGGCTCGTGAACATCAACTGTTAAGTGGGGATACTTCTCTAAGATATAAGCTCCTGCTTCCATGCAGATCTGGGGGGAGGTGAGGGGGAAGGACTTGTCGCTTCTCTTTGCAACTACCTTGAAGGTCTTGGCATCTTCCAAAGCTTCCTCTAAGTAGTCCATGTGGGAGAGGATATCCTCCATTGTCTTTTCGCAGACAGCCGCTCTGGAGAGTGCGGAAATACCGAAAACTCTCTCTACTGCCCAGAAAGCATCGTCCATGTCGCAGTCGTCGTTCTGAGGCTCAACTGTGATGGTGGACTGGGACTTGTTCACCTTGAAATCGCCCAAGTCCTTTAATCTTCTTCTGATGTTCTTTAAAAGAACCGCTTCAAATGTGGAACGGTTAGCGCCCTTGAGGGCAAGCTCGCCGTACTTTAAAAGTATGATCTCTTTCATGTTTTTCTCCGTTACTTTATTTTTCTTAGTCCTTCGGTCGCTTCCTTTATAGCTTCCACAAAGGGTGCAACTTCGGATAATTCGTTGTATTTTCCTAAAGAAATTCTCAAAGATGACTTAATTAAGAAGGGGTCAACTCCCATAGCTCCTAAAACGTGGCTTTCCTTGCCCTTTGAGCAGGCAGAGCCGGAGGAAAGATAAATTTCCTTTTCCTCTAAGAAGTGAAGAACTGTTTCGGCCTTGTAGTTTTCCAGTGAGAAGCAGAGGATAAAGGGACAGCAGCCCTCCTCGGGGGAAAGTATGTGTACTGCCTCAATCTTGGAAAGCTCGCTTCTTAAGGCCTTGTTGATCTCACTTACCTTTTCAAAGGTCTTTTCTCTTAATGAAACTGCATTTTTTGCAGCTTCGCCGAAGCCCACAGCTAAAGGAACATTTTCTGTTCCGGGTTTGATGGCATCCTGCTGACCGCCGCCGTAGATGATGGGCACTATTCTTATTTTTTCCCTGATGTAAAGTGCGCCGACGCCCTTTGAGCAGTTTATCTTGTGTCCGGACATGGAGAGAAGGTCAACACCCAAGCTCTTGACATCAACCGGGATCTTTCCGAAGGCCTGCACCGCATCTGTGTGGAAGTAGGCATGGGGAGCCTTTTCGTGTGTGAGCTTTGCCATTTTCTTTATGTCCTGAATAGTTCCCACTTCGTTATTTACAAACATACAGGAAACTAAAATAGTGTCCTTTGTAAGTGCATTTTCAAGCTCGGAAAGGGGGATCCTGCAATCCTTGTCGGGCTTTAAGTAAACTACATCGTAGCCCTGCTTTTCCAGCTCCTTAAAAGGGGTGAGCACAGAGGAATGTTCTATTGCGGAGACTATAACTCTGTTTCCTCTTTTCTTAAGTGCGTTGACAGAGCCGAAAACAGCCAAATTGTTGCTTTCTGTTCCGCCGCTTGTGAATACCACCTTGCCGTCCTTGGCATTAATAGCCTTTAAAACCTGTCTCTCTGCCTTTTCAAAAGCCATCTGAGCATCGACGCCCAGTGAGTGGAGGGAGGAGGGGTTGCCGAAATTTTCTGTCATGGTCTTTGCGATGACTTCGGCTATTTCCTTATCACAGCAGGTCGTGGAGGAGTTATCAAAATATATCAAGCTGTTCACTACTCTTTCAATTTAAAATCTTATCCTTAACTAAATTATTATATCGTAGATTTAGGGCTTTTTCAAGCGTTTAAAAGCCCTGTTATACTCACCTTTTTAACTTATTTTGATATAGGACATCCGTGATGATAAAAAGTTATTCGGATTCTTTTATTTCGCCTTTTAATTCGCAGATTTTCTTATTTGCTTCCTTTAGCACAGAGGTGCCCTTTTCGGTGATGGAATAGTATTTTCTTATTTTTCCGTTTACCGCAACATTTTCAGAGGACAAAAGCCCGTCCTTTTCCAGATTGTGAAAAATCGGGTAAAGAGTGCCGGCACTTATCTCGTAACCGTGCCGTTTTAATTCTTCTATCATCCATGAACCGTATATAGGCTCCTTTTTTGCATGGTGAAGTATATGGACCTGTATAAATGCGAGGAATAATTTTCTTAATACCGGCTCTTGCATTTTTTTTTCTCCCGTAGTAATATTGTGATATCGAAATTCGATATTGAGATTCGCTATCTGCTTTCGATAGTATAAATTATAACATTGATAATGAAACTCGTCAATTAATGTGCAGGGGGTAAAAATATTGAGTGAGCAGCAGAATATGATAAAAAGGGACGGACAGGTCAAAAAATTCTGCGCCTATGGTTTTCTCAAAAATCTGAAATTCTTTGAGCCGTATCTGCTTATCTTTCTGATGGGAAAGGACATAGGTCTTTTTGAAATAGGCATCCTTATCGCAGTGCGTGAAACAATTGTAAATATTTTCGAGATACCTTCAGGATTTATTGCCGATTATTTCGGAAGAAAAAAGGAACTTTATTTAAGCTTCAGCTTCTATATAATTTCTTTCATCTGCTTTTTCTTTACAAATTCATTTTTTACAGCACTTGCGGCCATGGTGTTTTTCGGTCTGGGGGAAGCTTTTCGCAGCGGTACGCACAAGGCCATGATCTACACATATTTAGACAGCAAAAGCTGGCAGAAGGATAAGACCTTCGTCTACGGAAGGACAAGATCGTTTTCACTTATAGGAAGTGCTGTCAGCTCATTGACGGGAATTTTGATAATACTCACTGTTCCTTCTGTAAACCTGATTTTCCTGTTTTCTGTGATACCGTATATTTTAGATTTCCTTCTTATACTGTCCTATCCTCAATTTCTGGACAGCGCAGATAAAAAAGAAAAAATCAAGTTCGGCGGTCTCCTTAAAATTTTTATAGACAATTTTAGAAAAAATACTGCGCTGAGGCATATTTTACTGGAGGAGGGAATTTTTGAATCCACAATCTCCTTCGTAAAGGACCTGATACAGCCTATAATGGAGCTTATTATCGTGGGAAGCGGAGCGGTGATAATTTCCTCTTTGAGCCCGGAGGATAACTTAAATATCATACTGGGTATCGTGTATGCAGTTTTAAATTTACTGGGTTCATTTGCTTCACGAAAAGCATATATCATCAAGGCGGACAGAAGCAGTATGAGCTGTCTTTATATTATTCACGGACTTCTTGCTGTGAGCATGGCTGTACTTGCCCTTGTATCAAAAAATCCGGTTATGGTATTTGCCGTGTATCTTGTCATCTATGGACTTTTCAATGTGAGAAAGCCCATCTTTGTAGACGAAGTGGATGAACATATAGAAAAATCTGAAAGAGCGACCATGTTAAGTGTTTCTTCTCAGTTAAAATCCCTTTTCCTGATGATATTTGCACCGCCGATGGGCTTTATTGCAGATAAATTCGGCATAAGCTCTGTTATGCTCATTCTTTCTTTTATATTCATACTTTCATTTCCTCTCTTAAAAACCAAAAAGAAAACCATGTAAATTTTAAGCTGATTTAAAAGGACTTCGTTTTATGCGAAGTCCTTTTTTATCTGTTAATTTATCGCTATAGCTCCCGATATGGATTTTGCGTATAAATACGGCTCGCCCTGTGAAATGTTAAGCTTTTTCCCCTGAGTATTTCCCATGTAGGTTATTTTGCCTGCCGTGACGGCTTCTACGGAAGATACATTTCCATTGAAGCTTATATTTCCCGAAACAGTTTCAAGCTTGGCTTCGTTTGTTATTTCTCCTTTTGAAGCTATGCTGCCGGAGATCGTCTCTCCTTCAAATTTGCCGAAATTCCCCTCGGAAGTTATCTTTCCGGATACCGTCTGAGCTTCTGCTTCCACAGATTTTACGTTGGTAAATTCTATGTTTCCGGAGGTGGTCTCAGCTTCTAACTTTTTGCCGGAGGTATTTTCAGCTTTTATAGAGCCGGAAACTGTGAAAAGTTCCGCATCTTCAAAATCCGATACCTTGAGCACTACATCGCCTGCAACGGATGAAAGGTCTATTTCAGAGAGAGAATGTCCCTCGGGAATGGTTATATCCACATAAAAATCGCCGAAGTCGGGCTTAAACCTTCTGTCCGCACCTGTTGAAAAGATAAGTGTTCCGTCCTTTACATAGGCTTCCTTCACGATTTCCTTTTCGCTCAGGTGGTAGGAAAGGGAAAATTCCTCCCCTTCGGAAAGTGTTATGGTGCCGGAAGCTGCGGATACACGGATGTCTGTAAATGCTTCTGTAACTTCAGAAACTGCTTCTCCCTTTGCAGAATTTGCATCGGAAGGGGAAAGTTCCTTATTTTCACCGCAGCCAGCAAAAATTATCGGTACAAGGGCTAAGATGATGCCGTATTTTAAAATGTTCTTATTCAATTCTGCTTCTCCTTTTTGTGTAGTTGGAAATTGTTACTGCCGCCTTTTTAAAGAGCCACCTTGCACCGAAAAAAACAAGTACGCAGGGAAGCAGGGCTATTGCAAAAAGCACCACCGCTCCCACTATTGATTTTAAGAAGAGAAAGGGTGCAAAGGGCACTAAAAATGTGAAAGAGCCTATGAGAAGTCCCACAGCCGTCGCCGCAAGCGCAAAAACTGTCACCCCGACTGCAAAAACTATGACCGCCAGTGCAAAGAAAATTGCAATAACGGGGATCACAAGTGCAAAGATGACAGGCAGGGAAAAGGGAAGCGCCAAAAGTGATGCAAAAGCTATGGAAAGGGCCTTGAATATGCTTCCTTTTCTATTCTGGGAAGCTGTCTTTATAGCCGCATCGGCCAGTATGGAGGAAGCTAAGTTCTTAGGGCTTCCGAAGCGCTGTTCCATATCTGCGTAGGTGTAAATTTCTGCGTCGGAAGCAAATTCCCTGTAAAATCTCAAAGCTTCCGCTCTCTCTTCAAAAGAAAGCTTGCCCAAAGCTGTCTCCAGCTCGTAAAAATAGTTATCTAAGGTCCTCATCTTCTCTCTCCTTCATAAGCAGGTCCACGTGATCTTTAAATGTTTGCCATTCCTTTTTGTAAAGCTTTAAGTTCTCTTTTCCTTCCTCCGTTATCCTGTAAAATCTTCTGTTTCTGCCGTTGGCAGGGTTGTCGTATGTATCCAGAAGTCCGGTTTTCTGCAATCTTTTCAGCACGGGATACATGGCGGTTTCGGAAATGTCCAGAATATTTCTCACTTCCTGTGTGAGTATGTAGCCGTATTCGTCTTTTTTATTTAAAATTGCAAGCACGACGAAATCAACTATTGCACCGCCGGTTTGAAATCCCAAATCAAAATCCCCCTTTGTTATTCTTTTGGTGAGGATATTATAAGCTTTATAATATTGGGGAATATAGTGCAAAAATATGTTTAGAATTTTAATTATTTTTGAAGGATAATTCTGTTAATAAAAAAATCCCTGCCTTATAAAAAAGCAGGGATGGTGTTGTTATTTAAAATTTACCAGTCGCTTACGTGAGCTTCCTTCATAGCGTGGAAAATTCTCTTTTTAAAGCCGGGCTCAAGGGACTCTCTTTCCTTTATAAAGTCCTTCATATCCTGGCGTTTTGTTGTGCCGTCGATGGGGCATTTGGTTTTAACTACGGGGAAAAGTCCCTGATTAGCTACCCTTATTGCTTCCTTTTCGGGCATATAGATCATAGGTCTTATCATGGTGATATCTCTTATAGAGAGGTAGGAAACGGGCTGGAAGCAGGCAATTCTCGCCTCTACCGAAAGGTTCATGAGAAATGTCTCAATAGCGTCGTCCATGTGATGGCCCATAGCTAATTTGTTGCAGCCGTTCTTCTTTGTCTCCTCGTGGAGTATGCCTCTTCTCATCTTTGCACAAAGTGAGCAGGGGCTCTTTTCCTTTCTCTCGTCAAAAACGATGTCGCCTATTCTTGTCTGGCGGACAACGTGCTCAATGCCTAATTCCTTGCAGTATTCTGTGATGGGTGAAAAGTCCATGTGACCTGTGGGGAAGCCCATCTCCAGTGTTATAGCGACTAAGGAGAAATCACGCCCCAAAAAGCGGCGCAACCCGGCAAGACCTGAAAGCAGTACCATGGAATCTTTTCCACCCGATACTCCCACAGCGATCCTGTCGCCGTCCTCGATCATGTTGTAGTCGAGAATGGCTCTTCTCATATAGCCCATAACTTTCTGCATACTATTTTTCTCCCTTTTGTGAAAATAAAAAAGGGCATATCCGTTTAGACATACCCTTAAAGCCTGTGTTTTGCCTTGCCTCTAAGGTTTTTTGCAGGCACATGATAGCACATTTTCTAATTTGTGGCAATATATTTTTAAAATGCCGTCTTGATAAATCCGTCGGCCAGCTCGTCCAGCATATAAAAGGCCTTTGCAGTTCCTATGGCCACGCAGTCGGAGGGATTGGGAGCCAGAGTTACAGAGAGCTTTGTGGCTTTGGAGAGCATCTGAGCAAAGCCGTTGAGCTTTGAGGTGCCGCCTGTGAGTATTATTCCGTTTGCGTAGATATCTGCCGATAACTCAGGGGGAGTTATTTCTAAGACTGACTTAACAAGTCCTATTATCTCCTGAAGGCTTTCCTTTGCCGCCATGGATAATTCCTTGCAGGGCACATCCATCTTCTGAGGTAAGCCCTTGGGAAGATATCTGCCCTTTAATTCCACAGTTCCCTCAGCTTCCTCAGGGTTTGCAAATACGCCCTCTATCTTAGCTCTTTCGGCCATTTTTTCACCGATTTCAAGGCGGTAATTGTCCTTTACATATCTTATGATGTCACGGTCGATGGTTTTTCCCGCTGTCTTTAAAGATCTCTTGCAGACTATGCCGTTAAAGCTTAAAACAGCCGCATCGCTTGTGCCGCCGCCGATATCTAATATCATCTTTCCGTCGGGCTCGGAAATATCTATTCCTGCACCGAGAGCTGCCGCAACAGGCTCTTCTATGAGGTAGACCTGCCTTGCTCCTGCGCTTCTTGCAGCTCCTACAACGGCATTTGTTTCAACCTCTGTTATTCCGCCGGGAACGCAGATTATTACTCGGGGCTTAATGAGCTTTCCGCCGTAAATTTTCTTTATAAAGGAGCTTATCATCTCCTGAGTGAGTATGTAGTCGGAGATGACGCCGTTTGCCATGGGCATTACAGCCTCGATGGTGCCGGGGGTCTTTCCCAGCATGGAGAAAGCCTCCTTGCCCACAGCTATCACCTTGCCCGAAACGGTGCTCTGAGCTATTACGGAGGGCTCGCTTAAAAGAAGCTCTCCGTCGGGGGAGTAAATTACCACGTTTGTGGTTCCTAAATCTATGCCGATATCGTAATTTGACATATTTACTGCCTTTCTCTTTTTTGTGTGGAAGCTATGGAAAGTGCCAGTACCTTTCCGGCTCCGTTATTTACAAGTATGTCCGAAGCTCTGCTGATGGTGGCTCCGGTGGTGATTATATCGTCGATAAGTATTATATTGCCCTCCACAGGATTTCCTTTGTCGAGAAATGAGAGGGAGGCATTTTTAAATCTTTCTTTTCTTTTTAAGTCGTGCTGAAACTTTTCTGTGTATACCTTTTCGATGGGCGGCTCTATGAGCTTTCTTCCCGTCCTTTGTGCGATTTTAGAAGCTAAGGTCTTTGCCATGTTGTGACCTCGCATCTTTATCTTTTCCTTTTCCATGGGGATGTAGGTTATATAGGGGAAAAATTCTCCGTCCTTCATATCGGAAAGCACACGGCAGAGCATATCTGCAAAATCGTCGCCCAAAAGGCTTTCCTTATCGCTTTTAAAAGCTTTTATCTTGTTTATTGCGTCGCCCTCGTAGGGACAGGCGGAAGCCATCCTGTAAACAGAAGCTGAAAGGTCACGGCAGATGCAGTTTTCCCTGTACTTTCCGCATCTTTTGCAGATTTCCATGTCCTTAAGGGGGTAGTTTATCTTGCACTCCTCACATATATAGTGGGGATAAGCTGTGATATCGTTGCAGAACATACACCTTTGCGGAAATATAATATCCTTTAAAATTTTCCTTGCCCTTCTCATTTTATGCCTCTATAAGTCGTGACAAAAGTGTGTAGCGCAGAGTTTTTCTGTCGTTGTTTATCATTTCGGCAACTGTTGCTTCGCTTCCCACTATAATGAGAAGTTTTTTCGCCCTTGTTACGGCGGTGTAAAGAAGATTTCTGTAATGGAGCTTTTTGTGGCTTCCCATAAGGGGGATTATTACAGCTTCAAACTCGTTGCCCTGACTTTTGTGTATTGTTATAGCGTATGCAGGCTCAAGCTGTGACAAAAGGTCGAAGGGATAGATACATATTTTATCTTCAAATTCCACCAGCATATTTTTGCCTGCATTGTCGATGGCGGTTATTGTGCCGATGTCTCCGTTAAAGATGCCTAAGCCCTCTTCGCCTGTTGCCTTCTGCCAGAGCATATCGTAGTTGTTCTTGGTCTGCATCACCTTGTCGCCCTCACGGAAGATATACTGACCGAAGCTGTGCTGTGCCTTTTCATCCGAGGGGGGATTTACTGCATCCTGCAAGATGCTGTTTAAGTGAACTGTTCCTGTGGGGCCCTTTCTTCCCGGGCAGAGGACCTGAATATCCGCTGTGGGGTTGAGCCCGTAGGCCGCCGGAAGTCTCCTTGTGTATAGGTCGGAAACTGTGGAGGCGCACTTATCCAGTGAATACCTCTTCATAAAGAAGAAATCGGAATCCACATTTCCTAAGTCGGGCATTATGCCTTTTACTATGAGGTGGGCAGAGGTTACGATGAGGCTCTTCTGCGCCTGACGGAAAACCTTTGTAAGATGTACGCAGGATATTTTTTCTGAGGAGATCAGGTCTTTAAGCACGTTTCCTGCACCTACCGAGGGAAGCTGGTCGGGGTCTCCTACAAGTATGAGCTTTGTGGAAAAGTGCAGGGATTTTAAGAGGGATGCAAAGAGCTTTATATCCACCATTGACATCTCGTCTATTATAACTGCGTCGGCCTTTAAGGGGTTCTTCTCGTCGTGTATGAATTTGGGATTTATGACGTCGCTGCCGTAGTCCACTTCCAAAAGTCGGTGTATGGTCTTGGCTTCTCTCTCTGTCACCTCGCTCAGTCTCTTTGCGGCTCTTCCTGTGGGAGCTGCCAGAAGCACCTTCATCTTCCTTTTGGAAAAAAGCTCGATGATGCCCTGCAAGGTGGTGGTCTTACCTGTACCGGGACCGCCTGTTAAGATCATAATTGAGTTGCTGCAAGCCTTTTTGATGGCTTCCTTCTGAATGGGGTCGTATTCTATGTTGAGCTTTTTCTGAAGCTCTTCTATTTCTTCATCTGTTGCCTTTTCGTTTTCAAAATCCATGGAAAGCATAAGTGACAGCCTTCCTGCGGCGTAGTCCTCACTTGTATACTGTTCGGGAAGGTAGATGTAGGAAATTCCGTTAAATTCCCTTGCAATTATTCTTTCCTCCTCCAAAAGCACATTTATTGCATCCTCTATCTTATCCTCGTCAACGGATATGAGTGCCGAAGTTGTGGGGATAAGCTTGTCATTTGGTATGCAGGAGTGACCGTTTTTAAGGTTGTGGCTAAGTACAAAGAGGACAGCACCCTTAAGTCTGCACATATCCTCCGAGGAAAAGCCTAAGTTGTCGGCTATCATGTCCGCCTTCTGGAAGGGGACGCCTATATCCTCCGAGCAGATGCAGTAGGGGTCGTCGGTTATAAATTCCTTTGAGCTCTGTCCCCACTTTTTGAATATTGCCACTGAAAAAGCTGTGTCTATATCGTATACGGCTAAAAACGAAATGAGCGCTCTTATGCCTATGAGATTATTAAATTCGTCGCCTATTTTTTCTGCCTTTTCCTCTGTGATGCCCTTTATTTCGCTTAAGCGCTTGGGCTCTTCCTCCATTATGCGAAGTGTGTCGTCACCAAAGGCCTTTACTATCCTTTTAGCTAAGACGGGGCCTATTCCGTGAACTGCCCCCGAGGAAAGGTATCTTAATATTTCGCCCTCTTTTTCGGGCATGATGTGTTCTATAAAGTCGGCTTTAAACTGTCTGCCGTAGGTGGGGTGGTTTATAAATGAGCCCTCTGCTCTTATCTCTTCGCCCACCGCAACGCCTATCACATGACCTACCACTGTGAGGGAGTCATCGTTATATGAAATTTCCATAACTGTGTAGCCGTTTTCGGGATTTTGGAACATTACCGCTTCCACTATGCCCCCGATAATGACTCTTTCTTCTTCCATGATGATGCCTCCTTTTTTTGTGTGCCCTTCATTATAACATATTAAGATAGAAAATAACACAGGGCGATAATTTAATTGTTGCATCAAAATAAAGATGCTATAATAAAATCAAATATAAAAATAAGGGGGAAGAAGCATGGCAGGTTCTATTGTTTTATTTGCGTTCTTCATAATCATCTACATAATAATTTCCGATATCATAACCATACTTTTCCGCCTGACAGGTCTCACAGAGGAAAAAGCACGCTTTCAGGTAATATCCCTTCTCACAAATTCCGGCTTTACCACACGGGAAAGTGAATCTGTTGTCTCTTCCAAGATAAGAAGGAGACTGGCCCGTGCTACCATGCTCTTTGGCTACGCCTTCACAGTTACCATAGTTTCAACAGCTGTCAACTTCTTTATGACTCTGGGCAAAAGTGAAATTGAAACCCTTCTTGTAATTATCCCTGTTATCATTTTAGTTATGGCACTTTTCCACGCCTTGAGAAAATCTTTAGTATTAAAATCTCACTTTGACCGCTGGATAGAGAGCCTCGGCAACAGGATAATGTTCGGCAAGCACTCAAATCCCCTTGTTTTGGTGGAGGACTACGGCGACATGGTAGTAGCTCAGATATTCCTGCAGGAGGTTCCGCATATTCTGGAAAATACGCCCCTTTCCCAGTCTGTTATCATGGCAGAGCACAACATAATGGTGATGATGGTAAAAAATAAGGAGGGGACCGCAAGACAGGCCAATGCGGACACTGTTTTAAAGAAGGAAGATATAATAATGGTCCTCGGAAAAAGAAAAGATATAAGAGAAGTCTTTGAAAAAGTGTAGCTTATTCGTAAACCTTGACGGTTTACATTATTGGATATTAAAGCTATAATATGGTAGAAAACGCAGAGTAGGACATTTAGCGTAAAGTGCCCACCGAACGGGGAGTTGTCGGTGAGACGAAGATTTATTCGCGGTTAAATGTCTGCATCCCGCTGTCTTATATTGAGAAAATGACCTTCTTAATATAACCCAGCCCGAGTTAAATTAAGGAGGTTTTTTGCGTGGAAAATGTAAACAAGCAGGAACAGAAACTGTTCAAAACACCCTTTACCCCCGGCTACTGGAAAACCGCTTCCGGAGAACTTAAGTCTGTGAAGATGATAGTCATAGCGGCTGTCTTTATAGCACTGAGAACTGCCGTGGCAAGATTCTTTATCCCTCTGCCTGTTATGGGCGGACAGAGAATTTACTTCACATTCTTTGTAAATGCTCTGGGCACAGTTATTTACGGACCTGTTGTAGGCGGACTTGCAAGTGCAGTCAGCGACCTCATAGGAGCTATTTTCTTCCCCACAGGACCGTTCTTCTTCGGCTACACCATCACATCCTTTATGGGCTCATTTATTTACGGACTTTTCCTCTATAAGACAAGGATATCCGTTGCAAAGCTCTTTGGTGCAAAGCTTTCTGTAAACTTATTTGTAAATGTTTTCTTAGGTGCTATGTGGCCCCTCATGATGAATAAGAAGTTCACCATTCCCATGCTTCTGACAAGTATGGTAGCAAGACTTCCCAAAAATCTCATCATGCTCCCCATTGAGACAATAGTTCTTGTGCTTTTCTTCTCCGTTGCCATTCCCCTTTTAAAGAGAGAAAAGGTTATAAGCGTTATGCCCTACGAGAAAAAGATCTCATGGTTTTAAACTAAATATTAAAGGGACGGTTGAATGCCGTCCCTTTTTCTATATGCAGCCATAATTGAAAGCTTTTAAGTCAGTTTCCAAAAGCTCTTTTTTAACATTTTCTCTTATTATATCTTCCCACGGTATACTGTGAAGCCCCATGAGCTTTACTGTCTTTCCTAAAATTATCATGTTCATGGCCCTTACATCGCCGATAGCTTTAGCTTCCTCGTAGGCGTCTGTAAATACGGCTTTTGCCTCCTTGGAAAGATATTCTTCTATGCCCTTGGGATAAGCTTTTTTCCCTGTGAGATTGGATAGGCAGGGTATCTTTCTTCTTGCAATTATGAGAGTGCCGTCTTTTTTTAGGTAGGGAAGGTATCTCAGAGCTTCCATTTCTTCAAAAGCTGCTAAAACATCTGCACCGCCTTTTTCTATGACGGGGCTTTCAACTTTCGTGCCGAACCTCACCTGAGAAATCACACTTCCCCCTCGCTGGCTCATGCCGTGTATCTCGCTCATTTTCACATCGAAGCCCGCAAAGGCAAGCCCTTCCGAAAGAATTTTAGAAGCTAAAATAGTTCCCTGACCGCCCACTCCCGCTAAAAGGATGCTCTTAGTCTCCATCAAAGCTCCTCCTTTACAATGGCGTTTACAGGACAGACCTGACTGCAAAGGGAACATCCTGTGCAGACATCCGCCCTTATGACAGCTTTTTTATGGAAGCTGACGGCAGGGCAGGCAAGTGACAGGCAGGTTTTGCAGCCGACGCAGTTTTCCGTGACTTTAAATTTTACTTTGAATATGTCGGGAAACTCTGATTTGTCCCTTTCCGAAAGCTTCTTTAATACACAGGGGTATCTTGCGATTATCACAGAGGGCTCGTCCTCAATTTTTAAGGCTTTGTCCAAAGCTTCGTTTACTTCTTTTAAATCTGTGGGGTCAACTGTGAAAATATGCTTTACCCCCACAGCTTCGCACACCCTTGCAATATCTATGAAGGGGGCTTCCTGACCTTTTATGTCGTAGCCTGTGCCGGGGTTATCCTGATGACCTGTCATGCCTGTGACACGGTTGTCGAGGATGATATTAACCGTTGCGGACTTATTGTAAACTGTATTTATCAGCGAATTTATTCCTGTGTGGAAAAATGTAGAGTCTCCTATAACGGAAACTACCCTTCTTTTTTCGCCCTTAAGTTTGAAAATTTTCTCCGCCCCGTGACCTGCTGAGATAGAAGCTCCCATGCAGATATTCATATCCATGGCGTTGAAAGGCTCTGAAAAGCCAAGGGTGTAACAGCCTATATCACCGGAAATGAAAATGTCCTTCCTCTTTCCGAGGGAGTAGAAAACGCCCCTGTGGGGACAGCCTGCACAGAGAAGGGGAGGCCTTGGAAGAAGCTTTTCTTCCTCTGTTTCAATATGCTCAAGCGCTTCTAAGCCTAAGCTTTTTCTCAAAACATCGGGTGTCATTTCACCGTAAGGCGGGAATACATCCTCGACCTTGAAGCCCAGAGCTTTGACAGTATCTTTTATAAAGGGGTCATTTTCCTCAATGACGTATATCTTTTTCTTATCCTTGCAGAAGCTTTTTATAATTTCCTCGGGCATGGGATTTGTAAAGCCCAGCTTTAAATAGGAAGCTGTGTCCTTGAAAATTTCCCTTGCATGATAAAAGCACATTCCCGAAGCTATGACGCCCAAGCTGCTTTCGTTTTCGATTATTTTATTAAGCTCTGTCTTTTCTGCAAAAGCCTTTAACTCAAAGAGCCTTTTTTCAACCTTCACACGCATCTTTCGTGCAAAAGCCGGAACGGATATCCTGTTTTCAATGTCCTTTTCATATTCCTTGATAGGGACTTCTTTTCTTTCTCCCAAGGTGACAGGGCTCTTTGAATGACAGACCCTTGTTGTGAGCCTTATTATAACAGGTGTCTTGAATTTTTCGCTTATATAGAAAGCTTCCTTTGTCATAGAAAGGCACTCGGCGCTGTCGGAGGGCTCCAAAAGGGGAAGCTTTGCCATTTTGGCGTAGTTGCGGTTATCCTGCTCATTCTGGGAGGAAAACTGTCCCGGCTCGTCGCAGGTGACTATGACTAAGCCGCCGCAGGCTCCCATGTAGGAAAAGGTGAAGATGGGGTCGGCAGCTACATTCATGCCCACGTGCTTCATGGAAACTATGGCCCTTGCTCCTGCAGCAGAGGCTCCGCAGGCACCTTCCACTGCAACCTTTTCATTTACCGACCATTCGGTGTAGATTTCACTGTATTTGGAAAGGTTCTCCGCAATTTCGGTGGAGGGAGTTCCGGGGTAGGAGGAAGCGAAGTGAACACCTGCTTCAAAAGCACCTCGTGCCACAGCTTCGTTGCCTGTAAGCAGCTTTTTCATATTGTTCCCCCTTCTTCAAAAATTTTACATTATAGGTATTTTCAGTATAAAATAGATAAAAACTTTCGTCAACACTAACTTTTAAATACCAAAAGCTTACAAATAAGATAATTGAGCACAGAAACTATTGCGCTGTCGATAAATTTTGAAATTCCGCTTCCGAGACCTGTGTGTTCCACAAGAAGCCAAAGAAGGAACATATCAAGAAAGAAGGAAAATATCCTGCCTGTCGTAAAATGTATAAATTCCTTTAAATCGAAGAGCTTTCCGTTGTAATTGGCGTTGAAAACGTGCTTTCTGTTTAAGAGGTAGGAGATGATTATTCCCACTGTCAGGGAGATAAAATTGGAGGCGAGATAGTTTACGAGAAAGATGTCTTTGAGTACAAAATATAGCACAACATTGGTGCCGCCTGCTATGCTTCCCACGATCATATATTTTATAGTCTGCACACTGAAAACATCCCTTATAAAGGACTTAACGGTCAAATCTCTCACTCCTTCTGCACATACATATTAATAATATATTAGAACTTAAATATTAAGTAAGTCTTAACAGAAATAATAAATTTAAAATGCTTAAAAATTCCTCAAATGAGCGCTTTTAATGTTGAATAATGGGAAGATAAATATTATAATGATGGTGTATTGCAAATATTGGGGGGAATTATATGTATTTTTCCGGAAACGTCTTATTTCCGCTTCAGAACGGAAGTGATATAAGAGGCGTAGCTATGGAGGGCGAAAATGAGGTAAACCTCACACCCGAAATAGTCAGAACTATCGGCGCATCCTTTGCAAGATGGGTGTCTCTCAAGGTCGGCAAGACCTGCGACAGACTTAAGATCGGCGTAGGATGTGATTCCAGAGTTACAGGAAGAACACTTAAAAAAGCATTTTTAGACGGAATCCTGTCAGTAGGTTCCAAGGGCTTTGACTGCTCTATGGCATCTACACCTGCCATGTTCATGTCCACCGTTTTCCCGGAGTCCGGATTTGACGGGGCCTGCATGGTGACAGCAAGCCATATGCCCAAGGACAGAAACGGACTTAAGTTCTTTACCCGTGAGGGCGGCTTGGAAAAAGAGGATATCAGACTGGTACTTACCAATGCCATCGGTCAGGAGCCCAAGAAGGTGACCGCACAGTCTCAGGATTTTGACCTGATGACACTTTACTGCAATCATCTTATGAGACTTATCAAAGACGGCGTAGGCATTGAAGATATGCCCTTGAAGGGACTTAAGATCGTTTGCGACGCAGGAAACGGCGCAGGCGGCTTCTATGCAGAGAGAGTTTTAGCTCCCTTGGGTGCCGACACAGAAGGAAGCCTTTTTGGAGATCCCGACGGAAGCTTCCCCAACCATGTGCCCAATCCCGAAAATAAGGAAGCTCTGGAGTGCATCGTAAAGGCGACAGTAGATAATAAGGCTGACTTAGGCATCATCTTTGATACCGACGTGGACAGAGCCTCCGCAGTTCTTCACGACGGAACACCTGCCGCAAAGGACAACCTCATCGCACTGCTTGCATCTCTTATCAAGGAACAGACACCTCACTGCACCATCGTCACCGACTCTGTAACATCGGATAGACTTACAGATTTCTTAAATAACGAGCTTAAAATATCTCACCACAGATACAAGAGAGGTTACAGAAACGTGATCAACGAAGCTATCTCCTTAAATGAAAAGGGAGTTTTAGTTCCTCTTGCTATCGAGACCTCCGGACACGGCGCATTCAAGGAAAACTACTTCCTCGATGACGGTGCATATATAGCTACAAAGCTCATTATTGCTTTGGCAAGGGCAAAGAAGAACGGCAAGACCTTGGAGAGCTACATCGAGAAGATGGCTCCTGCCTTTGAAACAAAGGAAGCAAGAATGAAGATATTAAGAGAGGACTATAAGGAATACGGCGACGAAGTTTTAGCCACATTCCGGGAAAGAGCCGAGAAGGCAGGCATCAAGGTAGTTACACCTTCTTATGAGGGCGTTCGACTTTCCTTCCCCGACGGCTGGCTTCTTCTCAGAAAGTCCCTCCATGAGCCCCTCCTTCCCTTAAATGCAGAGGGAACAAAGGAAGGCGCATTAGATGAAATTATAAAAACAGCTTTGAACCTTTTAAAGGACTTCAAGGATCTGGATTTATCAGCACTCAAAAGATAATTAGCAAAGGAAGGTTTGACAAACATGACTTTAGAAAACGAAAAGGAATTAAGTCTTTTTGCCGCTAATGTAAGACTTGCAGGCTTACGCATGGTTCACAAGGCTGCTTCCGGTCATATCGGAGGTTCTCTCTCTGCAACAGATATTCTCACCTGCTTATATGTAAACCATATGAACATTAAGGTCGATGATCCCAGATGGGAAGACAGAGACAGATTTGTTCTTTCCAAGGGTCACTGCACACCTGCACTTTACCCTGTATTAGCAAAGAAGGGCTTCTTCCCCGAGGAAGAGCTCATGAACTTCAGAAGCATTGAGCATCATATGTCCGGCCACGCTGAAATGCACCATGTAAAGGGCGTTGATATGTCCACAGGTTCTTTAGGACAGGGAATTTCCGCAGCAGTAGGTATGGCTATTGCAGGAAAATTAGACAACAAGGATTACAGAGTTTACTGCCTCTTAGGCGACGGCGAGATCGAAGAAGGTCAGGTTTGGGAAGCTTGCATGGCTTCTTCCAAGTATGACCTCGATAACCTCTGCCTCATCGTTGACGTAAACGGACTTCAGATCGACGGCAAGACAGAGGACGTTATGCCCTCCGAGCCCCTCGACTTAAAGTTCAAGGCATTCGGCTTCAATGTATTAAAGATCGACGGACATGACTTCGCACAGATCGACAGAGCATTCCAGAAGGCAAAGGCAGTTAAGGGCGTTCCCACTGTTATCTTAGCAAAGACCGTAAAGGGCAAGGGCGTTTCCTTCATGGAAAATGACGCAGGCTGGCACGGCAAGGCTCCCGATGACGAAAAGTTTGCCATCGCAGAAAAGGAACTTTTAGATAAAATCGACGAACTGGAGGGCAAATAACAATGGGTGATATTGCAACAAGAAAGGCTTACGGTGAGACTTTAGTAAAGTTAGCTCCCGAATATCCCGAACTTATCGTTTTAGACGCTGACCTTTCCGGCGCAACAATGACAAAGGACTTCTCCAAGGCTTATCCCGAGAGATTTTTAAATATGGGTATTGCAGAGTGCAACATGGCAGGCGTAGCAGCAGGTTTAGCTACCTGCGGAAAGAAGCCCTTCATGAATTCTTTCGCCATGTTCTCCGCAGGCCGTGCTTACGAGCAGGTAAGAAACTCCATCTGCTATCCTCACTTAAATGTTAAGGTAGTAGGCTCTCACGGCGGTTTATCCGTAGGTGAGGACGGAGCTACACATCAGTGCATCGAGGACTTCTCCTTAATGAGAACGATCCCCGGCATGACAGTTCTCTGCCCCTGCGACGCTCACGAAATGGAGTTAGCTACAAAGGCACTTTTAGACTATGAGGGCCCCGCTTACATGAGACTGGGAAGATTAGCAGTTGAGACAGTTACAGACAAGATCGACGGCTACAACTTCGAGATCGGCAAGGGCATCACCTTAAGAGAAGGCTCCGATGTTACTGTCATCGCTGTGGGCATGATGGTCCAGATGGCTCTCAAGGCTTACGACATCTTAAAGGAAAAGGGAATTTCCGCTCGTGTTATCGACATGCACACAATCAAGCCCTTAGACAGAGAACTTGTTATCAAGGCTGCCAAGGAGACAGGTGCTATCGTTACAACAGAAGAGCACAACATCATCGGCGGCTTAGGCGCAGCTGTTTGCGAAGTTGTTTCCGAGGAATATCCTGTTCCTGTATTAAGACACGGTGTAAATGACACCTTCGGCCGTTCCGGAAAGGCTCCTTTAGTATTAAAGGCTTATGACCTCACTCCCGAAAAGATCGCCGAAATGGCAGAAAAGGCTGTTTCTTTAAAGAAGTAAGCTTTTGTTAAAAGAAAATTTAAAAGCAGTATCTCTAAATAAGTTGAGGTACTGCTTTTTTATGTGCTATAATATAGGAAAAATTTAAGAAAGAGGGCTTTGTTTTGGAAAGTCTCATTATATACGGAAGCTGCTACGGCTATTCAAAGCGCTATGCGGAGGAATTATCTAAAAGGACAGGGATTGCCTGCCAAAGCTTCGAGGAAGTAAAAAGCTTAGAGGGCTTAAAGAGAGTTATTTACATAGGCGGACTTTATGCCGGAAATGTAAAGGGCTTAAAAAAGACACTCAAGCATATTAAGCTGGGCACAGAGCTTTTTGTGGCAACTGTCGGCTTATCCGATGTGGAGGATGAAAACAACACAGAGAGCATCAGAAGAAGTCTTAACCGTCAGATACCTCTGGGCTTCTTTAAAGATGAAAATATGTTCTTCTTAAGAGGCGGCATAGATTACAGCAAACTGAGCTTCATCCACGGCTACATGATGAAGAAGATGTATAAAAAGTGCAGACAGATCCCCGACGAAAAGAAAACCGACGAGATCAGAGGTCTTATAGAGTCCTTCGGCAAGAAGGTGGATTTTGTTGACCTCGATTCCCTGAAAGACCTGGAAGAAGCAATCAATAAGTAAAAAAATAAGCAGTATCTCGCAAATGAGGTACTGCTTTTTCAATATAGAAACTGTTGGATGATATTCTAAATTAAGGTCCCGTCATCCACGGAGACAAACTTACTGATGAATGATATTCTGAAACGTCATCCTCGTTTTTGTTAATATATGAGATTTTGCAAAGAAAATCAATAGCTGTCAAATCCGAATTTTATTATCATCCCTAAAATGATACATATGATGCCTGCGATTCTCGCTTCTTTTCTGCACCTTTTTTCACCTAAACAGCTGTATTTTGGAGGATAGACAGGATTTACTAAAAAGAGAACTCCGTACATTATCCATGCGACATTTAAAAATAAGCTGTTATTTAAAATTCTTGCAAAAAGAAAGGCGAAGGGCAAAACTGTTATGCCCAAAAGAGCCTGGACCTTAAATGTGAGCTTTTCCTTAACAGGATAGAAAAATCCCATGAAAACAGCGGCGGCAGATACAAATGCAAACAAAAACATTTTGAAAGAAGAGAAAAATTCTCCGTCTTTAAAGTTATCTATGCCCACACACAGGCAAAGCAGAAATATTATGATAAACGCAAATACTAAAACTGCATTTACAGCTTTAAAAAGCAACTTCCACGGATTTTCTTTCTTTTTCATATTGCCTCCCGAAATGAAAATTTATATGCAGAAGATAACATAAAAAAGCTTGAAAGTCATTGAATAAATTTAACTATATTTATCCGAAAGTTTTGTCCCTTATTTCTTCACATACAGATCAAAGTCGCAGCAGTCGCCGCCTCTTGCTATTGTCTTTGTCCTGTTCCATATGAGTCTGGGGTGCATATTTCCGTAGCAGATATCATCTGAGGAGCAGAAGGTGGGGGCTATTTCCAAAAGGTCCAGCTTCTTGCAGATGTTGTAATAAGGACAGTTTGTCATATCAAATTTAACTTCATCTTTTCCCGTGGGGTAAAATGAAAATCCGAAGCCTGAATCTTCTCTGAAGAGCTTCGGCATGGCGGTTTTCCACATGAAGGGCATCAGGTGGTACATTCCCGGAATTTTCATCATTTTTCTTATAGATACGGCTATATCCTCCATGAGTGACAGGAAGCAGTCGTTAGCTTTTTTGGCAGCTTCATCTCTATCCATACCTTCATTTAAGAAAGCTTTGAAGGCGGCGGCAACAGGAAAAATATTATTTCTTGTGTGGGATATGAATGATTCGGGTATATCTTTGTTTTCTTCTATCAGGCGGTCATATTCTTTTTTCATTGTGCTCTTTATGCGATCGCCCTGTTCTTTCGGGAAGCCTTCGGCAGATTTTTCCTGCATGGCTTCAAACCTTGTAGTTTTCATATTTTTCCTCCGTTCATAAGATTTGACTTAATTATATCACAGAAAGTTAGCCGTGACTTATTTTCTTGAAAAAAAGGGGCGCCGGGAGATTATCTTTATTTGCTTATTTATGCCCTTTATGCTATAATAAACGATTGAAAATGGGAAAGTGTGTAAAAAGGTAAATTTATGATAATTTTAGGAATTGACCCCGGTTATGCAATAGTGGGATGCGGAGTTGTGGAAGCCCGAGGCGGCAGGTGCAAGGACATCTACCACACGGCTGTCACCACACCTGCAAAAATGCCCTTTGAAAAGAGACTTCTTATGATAAGCGAGGGCGTGGGGGCTATAATGGACTACTATAAGCCCACCCATGTGGCAATAGAAGAGCTTTTCTTCAACAGCAACACAACAACTGCCATAGCCGTTGCAGAGGCACGAGGAGTTATACTTTTGGAGGCGGCCAAAAGGAACATCGAGCCCTTTGAATACACACCCTTGCAGGTGAAAATGTCCGTGGTAGGCTACGGTACCGCCGAAAAGAAACAGGTCATGGAAATGACAAGAAGAATACTCAATTTAAAAGAAACACCCAAGCCCGACGACGTGGCCGATGCCCTTGCAATAGCCATCTGTCACGCCAACAGGCTCAATAATATAATGATGAGAAGATAGCTTCGGAAAGGAGATCATATGATATATTCTCTCAGAGGTCCTCTTTTGGATAAGGGGGACAACTTCTGCGTTATCGAATGTAACGGCATAGGCTTTAAATGCTCCGTTTCCCTCAATACTTTGGGAAGCCTCCCGGGGGAGGGCGAGGAGGTTTTTCTCTATACCTACATGGCTTTAAGAGAAGATGCCTGTGACCTTTTCGGATTTATGTCCAAGGAGGAACTGGACCTCTTCAAAATGCTTACAACAGTAAACGGCGTCGGTCCCAAGATGGGCATGGCTATCCTCTCCACACTTCCTGTGGAAACTATAATTTTAGCTATCGCACAGGAGGATATAAAGACACTTTCACAAGCTCCCGGAGTGGGTAAAAAATTAGCTTCCAGAATAGCACTGGAACTGCGTGACAAGGTAGCTCCCAAGGGCGGCGCAACCCTTACAATAGATGTTAAATCCATGGGAAGAGCTCCTGCAAAGCTTTCTAACGAAGCTGAGGCAAGAGAAGCTCTCATGGCTCTGGGCTATCCTGCATCTTTAGCTTCTGCCGCAATAGGCAAGTGCGACCCGGGACTTTCAGTTGAAGAAATGATAAAGCAGGCTTTGAAGGCCATGGCAAAGTAATTTAAGGAGGAAGATAAAATGCTCAAAGGCGACAGCAACGACTTTGAAAACAGAATAGTTGCCCCCGAATATGAAAGCGAAAGCGACGAAAACGAAACCTCCTTAAGACCTAAGACCTTGGATGAATATGTAGGTCAGCAGAAGGTGAAGGAAAATCTCCGCATTTTCTTAGAGGCGGCAAAGATGAGAGGGGAGAGCCTTGACCACGCCCTCTTATACGGACCTCCCGGACTGGGAAAGACAACACTTTCGCAGATAATAGCAAACGAAATGGGCGTTATGATAAAGGTGACATCCGGTCCTGCAATAGAGCGCCCCGGTGACCTTGCAGCTTTGCTCACCAATTTAAGCGAAAACGATATTTTATTTATAGATGAGATACACAGACTCAACAGAAGCGTAGAGGAAGTTCTTTATCCTGCTATGGAGGACTTTGCCCTGGATATTATGATAGGCAAGGGACCTGCCGCAAGAAGCATAAGACTTGACCTTCCTCACTTTACACTTATCGGCGCAACCACAAGGGCAGGACAGCTTTCAGCTCCCTTGAGAGACAGATTCGGCGTGCAGTTCAGACTCGAAATGTATAATGAGGAGGAGCTTTCACAGATAATCCTCCGCTCGGCTGAGATTCTTGAGATAGCCTGCGACGAAGAGGGCGCTTTGGAATTGGCCCGACGCTCAAGAGGAACACCCCGAATTGCCAACAGGCTATTAAAGCGTTCCCGTGACTTTGCAGATGTGCTGGGCGACGGCAGAATAACAAAGGAGATAGTCGATACAGCTTTGGTCCGCATGGATATTGATAAGCTGGGACTTGACTCCGTTGATAGACGCCTTCTCTCCACCATGATAAATAACTACGGCGGCGGTCCCGTCGGTCTTGAAACTCTGGCGGCGGCAACAGGCGAGGAAGCTATCACCATCGAGGATGTTTATGAGCCCTACCTCATGCAGCTGGGCTTTATACAGAGAACACCCAGAGGCAGATGCGTGACCGATAAGGGCTTTAAGCATCTGGGCATAATCAGAAACAATGACGAAAATCAGACAAGCTTAATATAAAAATAAGATTTCAGTAAGGAGTTACAATAATGAGATTTTCCAAAGAATGGAAAGACTACGAGCTTATAGCTACATCCGACGGTGAAAAGCTGGAGAGATGGGGAAAGACCATTTTGATAAGACCTGACCCTCAGGTGCTTTGGACAGTTCCCAAGGTTGACGAGTGGAAAAAGGCAAATGCCCACTACTTCCGCTCCAAGGAAGGCGGCGGCCACTGGGAGGAAAGAGATTTAAAGAAGAAGGAATGGGTCATCTCTTATAGAGACTTAAAGTTCCTTATCCGTCCCACAGGCTTCAAGCACACAGGACTTTTCCCCGAGCAGGCTGTAAACTGGGACTTTATGAGAGAAAAGATCGAAGGGGCAAATAGACCTGTAAAGGTTTTAAACCTCTTTGCTTATACAGGCGGAGCTACTGTTGCCTGCTTAAAGGCAGGAGCTTCCGTTGTCCATGTTGATGCTTCAAAGGGCATGGTAGCATGGGCAAAGGACAATGCAAAGCTTTCCGGTCTTGAGGATGCACCCTGCCGCTACATAGTGGACGACTGCCTCAAGTTCATCGAAAGAGAGATAAGAAGAGGAAACCACTACGACGGTATCATCATGGACCCCCCTTCCTACGGAAGAGGCCCCGGCGGCGAGGTATGGAGACTTGAGGACAGCATCTATGAGCTTTTGCAGAGAGCCGTTCTCCTTCTTTCCGACGATCCTCTCTTCTTCCTTTTAAATTCCTACACAACAGGACTTTCTCCCTCTGTAATGCAGTATCTTTTGAGCGAAGCCACAGGAAGAAAGGGAAGCGTTACCTCCAGCGAGATAGGACTTCCCGTAACATCATCTAATTTAATTTTACCTCAGGGTTCCACCGCTATCTGGCAGAAATAAGATTTGGGGAACACCGTGACAGGAGACAAAACAAATGAAAGAAATTGTTACTGCACAAAATTTGACCTTTGGATATCCCGACGACGATTTTTTAGCATTGGACAACCTTTCCTGCAGCATAAAGGAAGGGGAGCTGATAGCTGTATTAGGTCATAACGGTTCGGGAAAATCCACCTTTGCAAAGCATATAAATGCAATACTTCTTCCCACAGGGGGAAAGTGCTATGTAGACGGCATAGATACCTGCGACGAGGAAAAGCTCTACGATATAAGAAGGACCGCAGGAATGGTCTTTCAGAACCCCGACAACCAGATAGTAGCTACTGTCTGCGAGGAGGACGTTGCTTTCGGACTGGAAAATACCGGAGTTGAGCCTTCGGAGATAAGAAAGAGAGTGGATCAGGCCTTAAAGGACGTGGGGATGTATTCCTACCGTCTCCATGCGCCCCACCAGCTTTCCGGCGGTCAGAAGCAGAGAATAGCAATAGCCGGCATCATCGCCATGCGCCCCAAGATAATCATTCTTGATGAGCCCACAGCCATGCTTGACCCCAAGGGCAGACGTGAGGTAATGGATACTGTCATAAGGCTCAATAAGGAATTTAATGTAACCATCATTCTCATAACCCATTATATGGACGAAGCTGCCCTCTGCGACAGAATAATGGTCATCAACAGCGGCAAGAAGATACTGGATGATACCCCAAAGAAGGTATTTTCCAATGTTGCCCTTTTGAGAGAAAGAGGGCTTGATGTTCCTCAGGTAACCGAGCTTATATACGACCTCAAAGCTGAGGGAATAGATCTTCCAATAGATATAATCCACGAAGATGAGTGCGCCGATGCCCTTTATAACTACATCACAAAGCACAAATCAGAAAAGATAGCTCCCAAGCTTCCCGATAATAAGCCCGTAGATTATTCCGACGAAAAGGTAATAGAGGCAGAAAACCTCACCTACACCTATTCCACCGGAACTCCCTTTGCAAAGACAGCTGTGGACAATGTGTCCTTCTCCATAAATAAGGGTGAATTTTTAGCTGTTATCGGACATACAGGCTCCGGAAAGTCTACACTTATCCAGCACCTCAACGGACTTATCCGCCCCACATCGGGAAGGATACTCATAGACGGCGAGGACCTTTGGAAGGACCCCAAGGATATAAGAAGGTTCAGATTCAAGGTGGGACTTGTTTTCCAGTACCCCGAGTATCAGCTTTTTGAGGAGACAGTTTACAAGGATATCGCCTTCGGACCTAAGAACATGGGACTTTCCGACGAGGAGATAGAAAAGAGAGTTTACGAGGCGGCCTCCTTCTTGGGACTTCCCAAGAACATCATGGATAAGAGCCCCTTTGAACTTTCCGGCGGTCAGAAGAGAAGGGTGGCTATTGCAGGTGTTCTTGCCATGCGCCCCGAGGTGCTCATTCTGGACGAGCCCACAGCAGGACTTGACCCCATGGGCAGAGAGACAGTTTTCGGTCAGATAAAGAACTACCACAAGGAGACAGGAAGCACAGTTATACTGGTTTCCCACTCCATGGAGGACGTTGCAAAATTAGCAAACCGTGTAATGGTCATAGACGACGCCAAGATATTCAAGTTAGGCGGAGTTGATGAGGTGTTCCGTGAGACAGAGGCCCTCAAAAAGATGGGACTTTCTGTTCCTCAGGTAACAAGGGTGTTTGAAGCTCTCAGAGAAAAGGGCATCGACGCTGCGGATAATATCTTCACAGTTGACGATGCAAGAAGAGAAGTTTTAAGACTGGTGGGAAAGGAAGTAAAGACTAATGCTTAAAGATATTACAATAGGTCAGTATTTCCCCGGCTCCTCACCTATCCATAAGCTGGACCCCAGAATGAAGATAATAGCAGTCACCATCTTTATCGTGATGCTCTTTATACCCAATAACGCCGCAGGTCTGGCTGTGGGTGTAGTAGTTTCTGTTTTGGGCTACGCAATTTCCAAGATACCCTTAAAGCTTGTTGTCAAGTCTATAAAGCCCATAATCCCCATTATCATCTTTACATCCATACTGAATATGATCTTTATAGAAGGTCATGTGCTTTTTAAGCTGTGGTTTATAAAGGTGACATATGAGGGCATAAGAATGGCCGTATTCATGCTCATAAGAATAGTCTGCCTCATAGCAGGCACATCTCTTTTAACTTACACCACAAGCCCCATAGCTCTCACCGACGCTCTGGAAAGGCTTCTGGGACCTTTGAAGAAATTAAAGCTTCCCGTGCATGAATTATCCATGATGATGACGATTGCGCTTAGATTTATCCCTACACTTATCGAGGAAACAGATAAGATAATGGCCGCTCAGAAAGCCCGTGGCGCCGATATGGAATCAGGCGGCATAATAGACAGGGCAAAGGCGCTTATACCTGTGCTTATCCCCCTCTTTGTGTCCTCCTTCAGAAGAGCCGACGAGCTGGCTCTTGCCATGGAGTGCCGCTGCTATCACGGCGACGAGGGCAGAACCAGAATGAAGTCCCTCAAGTACGGCAGGAACGATTTTGTCTGCCTTGCCCTTATGCTCTTCTTCTGCGCTCTCACAGTTTTATTCAATTTTATCTTGCCCTCGGTATATTAAATTTTATTAGGAAAGACAGGAATAATGGAGAGAAACCTTTTACTTACCATAAGATATGACGGCTCTGCCTTCTGCGGATGGCAGGTGCAGAAAAACGGAATTTCCGTTATGGAAACTCTTCAAAATGCAATAGAAAAAACACTTAAGGAAAGACCGCCTGTAAAGGGCTGCTCAAGGACAGATTCGGGTGTTCACGGCGAAAATTACTGTGTCTCCTTCAGGACAGAAAACCGCATACCCACCCAGAAGGTCCCCACAGCTTTGAACTGCAATCTGCCGGATGAAATTTCGGTTTTATCCTGCATAGAGGTCGATCCCGAATTTCACGCACGCTACAATGCCACAGCCAAGATCTACACTTACAGGGTCCTCAACAGCGAGATAAGAGATCCCTTCTGGTCAAAGAGGGCCATGCACACACCCTATTATATAGACGTGGACAGTGTGAATGAGCAGGCAAAGGCATTTTTAGGCACACACGATTTTTCCGCCTTCTGTAATGCAGGGGGCACAACTTTGGATAATATCCGCACCATCTACGGCTTCAAGGCTGTGAGAAAAGGCGATATTGTGGAGATGCAGGTCTGCGGAAACGGATTTCTCTACAATATGGTCAGAATAATGATGGGAACTCTCATAAACATAGAGACCGGACTTTTAGACAAAAATATCATCCCCGGTATTATAGAATCTAAGGACAGGCTCAATGCAGGAATGACAGCTCCTGCCTGCGGACTTTATCTCACTAAGGTATTTTACGACGACAGTTTCAAGGAAATTTTTCCCGGAGTAGAAAATGAACAATAAATCGGAATTTGAAGTTGCTAAAGATAAAAAGGAAAGGGCAAGGCGCCTGAGAAGGCTCCCTGTTCTGGTATCCTGCGTCCTTCTGGCCTTTGTGGTGTATGTGATGCGCTACGAAATAGCAGGCATAGGCATAGGAGTTGCAGTAAAGGACACCTTTGCAAAGATGTTTGACAATAACGGCTACCCCTGCCAGACAGAAGGAACAGCCACCATGCTGGAAGGTCTGGGAAGAAGAGCCGTGCTTTTATCCGAGAGCGGCTTTGAGGTTTTCAATGAGGCCGGAAACAAGGTGATGGGCAAGAAAAAATCCTTCTCCGAGCCCCTTGCCAAGGTGAACGGCA
>SAMEA104404106__coassemble_488_pt1 | contig 40894 bp, 41 predicted proteins | sample SAMEA104404106__metabat2_low_PE_047 | metagenome-assembled genome bin SAMEA104404106 (sample SAMEA104404106) | Balaenoptera acutorostrata | reverse complement strand
ATAGGTTATGCCGGCACAACAGCTCATCTTGATTGATGGGCTGTTTTTTTGTTATTATATATTTTATTTGATTATGATATAATGTGCCTGTGAAAATATTTTATATTGGAGGTATTTTATGTCAAGCAAAGCAGAACTTGTTGAATATATTGCAGAACAGTGCTCAGGTGCCGGAAATATTACTACAAGAAAAATGTTCGGAGAATACGGCATATACTGCGACGGAAAAATTTTCGGACTTATATGCGATAATCAGCTTTTTATTAAAATAACTGAAAAAGGCAAAAATCTTATGCTTGATTTGGAAAAAGGCGTGCCTTATAAGGGCGCATCGGCTATGATATTATAGGCGACTGGATGGTGGACGAAGATGTAACTGTTTATTTTCGCAACGCAATAAAAGAAGAACTTCACAAGGTCTCTTATAATATTTACGACTTTCTTGAAAGTGATATTTTCAAGCTTACAGATTTAGAGGGAAAAAAGATTTTATAAATTTTTTTCCCTCTAAATAAACATCTGTTTAAAAGAAAACGGAGAATATCTTAAACCGATATTCTCCATTTTCTTTTAAAGTATTATTTTTACGCAGCTGCCGTCCTTGTCGCATACATCCACAAGTACAAATTCATCATTTAAAGATGAAAATTTCTTTAATGCACTTTTGATTCTGTCTATATCATCACTGCCTATTGGGGCAGTTCCTTTTTTGGATAAATATTTATTTATCTGCTTGAAAACAATAAAATTTGGAACAGGAATAACCTTTTCTCCTGTGTTTTGGTCATTTAGAATTATCTTCATACTCTACTCCACAAAAATTTCTACCTTGGCACCGTCTTGATCCTCAATATCAACAAGCTTTCCCATTACGCCTGCGTCGATAAGAGTTAAGAGCTGATGCCAGTTTATATCCTTCATATTTTCGTGCTTAGACAGTCCGATATAATCCTCCATACGTCCGTTTTCCATAAATATTTTTACGATCTCCAAAGGAAGATTTACCGATACTTTGTCGCCATTATCTAAAATTCTGATTTTTAAAAGCTTTAATGAGGGATCCTTTTTTACCTCAGGTATATATGCAGCAGGTGCTGTATCCTTTCCCAAAAGAAAATCCAAAGAACAATCCAAAACCTGTGAAAGCTTGGGCAGAGAATTGATATCCGGACAGCTTACATCGTTTTCCCACTTGGATACTGCCTGAGGGCTTACTTCCATCATTTCAGCCAGTGTTTCCTGTGTCATATTCTTATTTTTTCTAAGCTCTGCTATTCTTGAACCTAAAGTCATATTTATTCCCCTTTTCATATTATTTTGTTTTAAAGGCCTTTCTGTAAGTATAATGATAATCTATTTTAACTGCTGTTTACAGAAATTGTCAGTTTAGTTTATAAACCAAATGGTTGATTTTCTATCAACCATTGGTTGTGAAGATAAATATAGCATAAATTACGGCAAAAATCCTTTGATATACCAAAGAATTTTACCTTTAAAGCTTCAAATTTTTCTTTCAGCTATTATTTGAAAAATATGCAGCAGTTTTCTTTGCAATATAGCTTATACAGTAATTTAGAGATATGGCGTTATTATGAAAAAATACAGGCTCCAGTGCTTTTGTTTGCATTTACAGGCTGCAATCGGCAGTAGAAAAATATTGAAAAAGGCGTCTTTTTTGAAGTGGACCTCAAAGTTTAGATAAATTAATTATTAAGCTATTTGAAAATGAGTTTTGTATTACACAGGGCTCATTTTTAGCTGTCAGCTTAAGCGCAAATAAACCGTAGGTTATGGTTTTATGGTAAAAGCTTTTTCTTTTTACTTTTGCGGTAAGGCTGATATTAATAGAAAATTTTCGATAAATGCAGTTTTATCATCCATTCAAACAGTAAAATGCTTTTTATTGGATAGGGTGATGTTTGATTAAAAGATTTAATAATACACATAGTTACAGTGATTATCTAAGAAGATAAGGGCATCAGCTTTAAGGCAATGCCTTTTTTTATTTGTGAGATAGGATATGCGCCTTTTAAAAAATGCGCCCGAAAAATATGCGGAAAACCTGTCGGTTTTCCTTAGCTCTGCTATCATGTTTAGTTAAATCTAAATTTTTATATAACTTTGCAGAAAAGCGTAACCGGGATTGAAATTTTTCATTCGATTCTTTATATTATACTTAAATGAAGAATTGGAGGGGTTAGTATGATGTGTCCTTTTTGCGGCAAGGAAATGCAGGTAGGCAGTATCACCCAGAGCCGAAATTCCATCAAGTGGGTGCCCAAGGAAAAAGACCGTGGAATGTGGAATCTTCTTCCCGTCGTCAAGGGCATCTACATAACAGATTCTATGGAAAATACCGAGGCTAAGACCTTTTACTGCGAAGCTTGCAGAAAATTTATCATAGATCAGGACGATCTCAGAGTTTATTAGCTTGTAAAAGAAAAAGCAGCACCTTTTTGCAGGTACTGCTTCTTTTTTTTCTCTTACTTTGCGCTCTGAAGGGAGTGGAAAAGCTCCATTTCAGTTCTGTTTACCGTTATGGGGCAGACGGAGATGAAACCGTTCATTACACAGTGAGTGTCCACTGTCAGGTCGTTGTCCTCTTTGTAGATACACTTGCCGTGCGCCTTGTAAAGGTCGCCTTCCTCATTTACAAATTCGTCTGAGTAGAAGGCAGGTCCTTGTCTTGTTACACGGATCTCCTTTCCCTCGGGGGGAATGTTTACATTGTAAAGTCTGTGCTTTTCAAGAAGCTTGTTTCTCTTGAAGAAGTCGGCCACAATGTCTAAATGTTCCACAGCTTTTACATAATAATCGGGACTTGTGGAAACTGCCACCGCTGTCAGTCCCTGATAAGCTGCTTCGCTGGCAGCTCCCATGGTTCCGGAATAGATGATATCCTGTCCCATGTTGAAGCCTCTGTTTATTCCGGAGAGAACAAGGTCAAAATGTTCCTTTCTTCCCAGAACTGCGTATCTGATGCAGTCAGCAGGTGTAGAATCCACGGAAAAGGCTCTCACGCCCTCTACAAGGTCGATCTGCTTTATCTCGAATGGTCTGTGTATGTCGATGCTGTGGCTCTTTCCGCTCTGTTCTACCTTGGGAGCGATGACTGTCACATCTCCCAGCTTCTTTGCCCAGTTTATGAAGGGGATCATTGCCTCCGCATAAATTCCGTCGTCGTTAGTTATTAATATTTTTAAAGCCAACCTTCATTATTCTCCTTATAATTTTTTACCATAGCGTCTGCTTTTTTTACCATGTCCTCCAGCTCCCGGAGTGAGTGGATGGTCGCTCCGCAGGCCTGAGCGTGACCGCCGCCGCCAAATTCTTCAGCTAAGGGGTTGATGGGCATAAATCGGGAACGAAGTCTTACTCTTATCTCTTCCTTTTCGGGATGCTCAATAAATGCCAGCCAGCAGAGATATCCCTTTATGGAATCCATGATGTTTACTGTTGCGCTTGCATCTTCAAAGGAAAGGTTGAATTTCTTCTGAGTTTCCCTGTCTATATAGAAGTAAGCAACGCCGTTTTCGGTCCTCTTCATAATGTCAAAAAGATGGGCCTTGAACTTGTACTGTCCAAAATCCTCCAGATAGAGGTTTGCATAAAGTGTGTCGGTATCTATGCCTGTATCCAAGAGTATTCCTGCAAGGCGCAAGGTCTCGCCGGAAACGCTTCTGAATCTGAATCTGCCGGAATCTGTAACCATGCCGGTGTAGAGGAAATATGCGGCTTCCTTTGTAAGCTTTAATTCATCCTTGAAGGTGTCGTAAAAATCAGCCAGCATTTCGCAGGCGGAGGAGCGTTCTTCCTCTACCCAGGAGTAGTCGCCGTAGGGTGCTATGTCGATGTGGTGGTCTATCTTTGCAATTTCCTTGCAGAGTGAAAACTTCTGATTTGCGATTCTCTCTGTGTTGCCTGTATCCACAACTATTCCCAAGCTATTTTTGTAAATCTCATCGGAAATTTCTTCGTCGTCGGGTCCTAAGAAGGCTAAATATTCGGATATGTCGCTCTTGGGAAGGTAAACCTTCTTCTGGGGATAGGTTGCTTCTATGATGGCCTTTAAGCCCTTGGAAGCTCCCATGCAGTCGCCGTCGGGGCGAGCGTGTCTGAAAAGAACTATGCTGTCATATTCTTTTATTTTTTCTAAAATTTTTGCCTTTATCTCTAAGTTCATGACCTATTCCTCCATTCTTGCATCTAAATCGGAAATCATGGCAAACATTTCGTCTCTTGATTTTAAAGTTGCGCCGCAGGCCTTGTCGTGACCGCCGCCGCCGTACTTTTTAGCTATATCAACAACAGATTTTCTTGAAGAACGGAGCTCGCACAAAATTCCCTCCTCTGTCTCGGTGAAATTCGCCCAGATATCTATTCCCTTTATCTCGGCCATGGTGTTTACCATTCCTCTTGAAATAGAGAAGGTGTCGGCATTTAAGCTTTCCAGCTCTTCCTTTGAGGTGAATATGTAAGCTACATTTTTTTCAGTTCTCTGTATCTTTAAAATGAACTTTGCACGAAGCTGCTTCATGCTGAAATCATCGGCATAAAGGTTGAGATAGATGTCGTTGGTGTCTATGCCCTGCTCCAGTAAAAATGCCGCCTCACGGAAGGTCTGGGGAGTTGTAGAATCGTAGCGGAAGCGTCCTGAGTCTGTTACCATACCTGTGAAGAGTGCGGAGGCCGCCACAGGGGAAACCTTTAAATCAAGGTCCATAGCCATTCTTGCTATCTCTCCGCAGCAGCTTTCGGCATCGCTGTCGATGTATTCAAAATCTGCAAATTTTCCGCTGAAGCTGTGGTGGTCTATTCTGATAGTTTCACGGGCGCTCTTATATCTTTCGTCGGAAATAAGGTGTGCGCTTCCGCAGTCTAAGATTATAGAAACTGCATCTTCAAATTTATCGTCGGAAACCTCGTCCATAACGCTGTCACAGATGAAGGAATATCTTCCTGCATCGTCTCCGACTGCTAAAATTTCCTTTTCGGGGAAAGCATCCTTTAAGATGTGCTTAAGTCCCACCTGACTTCCTATGGCATCTCCGTCTGGATTAAAGTGGCGGTGGATTATGACACGGTCAAATTTCTTTATCTCGTTAAAAATTTCTGTCCACATATCTGCTCCTTGAAAATTCCTTTAAAAGGGGAACTTGTTAAATTAATATTTTAAAGTTATAATAAAGGTCACAAGCCTGAATTATTAACTACGGATAGCAAAGCTTTTTAAAAAGCAAATGTATCATATTATTATAGCATAAGGAAAAATTTATGGCAATTAAAAAGAGATTGCCTTTAAGAGTAAAAGGGTGGAATTTATGTCAATGGATCTTAAAAATAAGCTTGTTATAGGCATTTCCTCCAGAGCGCTTTTCGATTCGGAAGCAGAAAATAAAATTTACGAGGAGCAGGGGCTGGATGCCTATATAAAATATCAGGTGGAGCATGAAAAGGATATTTTAAAGCCCGGAACAGCTTTTCCGCTTATAAAGGCCCTCCACAATCTCAACGTAGGTGACGAACGCCTTGTTGAAATAATTATCATGAGCAAAAACAGCGCAGATACAAGCCTCAGGATATTCAATTCTATAAAATACTACGGACTTGATATAACCCGTGCGGCCCTTGTGGACGGAAGCAAGATAGCGCCTTACTTAAATGCCTTTTCCACAGACCTTTTCCTTTCTGCAAACAAAGAGGACGTGCAGGAGGCCATAGACGGCGGTATAGCGGCAGGACTTATCTGCGGCCATGATAATCTCTCCATAAGCCCCGACGAAACTGTTGACCAGATAAGAATAGCCTTTGACGGCGACGCAGTTATTTTTTCCGATGAGTCGGAGCTTATCTATAAATCGCAGGGCTTAAAGGCCTTTGACGAGCATGAAACAGAAAATGCCCTCAATCCTATGGCAGAGGGACCCTTTGCAAAGCTTCTGAGGATGATATCCATGGTGCAGAGCCAGTTTAAGGGAAAGAAAGTTCCAATAAGAACAGCACTTATCACAGCCCGCTGTGCCCCTGCCCACGAGAGGGTAATAAGGACCTTGAGAGCTTGGAATGTGAGAATAGACGAGTCCTTCTTCTTAGGGGGAGTTCCGAAAGCTGACGTCCTTCACGCCTTCGGAGCACATATTTTCTTTGATGACCAGTTTGCTCATACCGACACAGCTTCAAAGCTGGTGCCTGCGGCGTGGGTTCCCTTAAAGAGCAAATAAAAGCATAGATGGCAGGAGGCATAAAAGCTTCCTGCTTTTTTAGTTGACAAAGCTTTTTCTTGTTGCTAACCTTAACTATATGGAAAAAGGAGGGGCAGGCATGAAGGAAGATATATCTAAGATAGAGATGGCGGAGGCCCTTGCTTCTTTTGCCCACAAGGGACAGAAGGACAAGGCAGGAAAGCCCTATATTTACCATCCCCTTGCAGTAAAAGAAAGGGTGGAAGGGGAAAAAGAGAAGATAACAGCCCTTCTTCACGATGTTATAGAAGATACCTTTATAACTTTGGAAACTGTGAGAAATATCTTCGGTGACGAGATAGCCGAAGCTGTGGACGCTATGACACACAAAGAAGGCGAGGATTATTTTGAATATGTGGAGAGACTCAGCCATAACCCCATATCCCGAAGGGTGAAGCTGGCGGACCTTTCCCACAACATGGATCTGAGCAGGATACCCAATGTTACCGAGAGGGACCTGCAAAGGCTGGAAAAATACAAAAAAGCAGAAAAATTTCTTTTGGAAAAGGAAGGCAAGTAGTTGGAAGAGCTTACACAGCACGAAAGAGCCTTACGGGGGCTTTTATTTGATGCACACAGCGAGGAACTTATAAATTTAAAGCATAAGGCCCATGTTCTCTGCCACAGATTCAATTCTATGGAAGAGGGCGAAGAGGGCCGACAGGAAATTTTCAAGGAGTTTATAGGAAATCTGGGAAAGAATTATTTCTTCATGGGACCTGTGCAGTTTAATTATGGGTGCAATACCGAGATAGGTGATAATTTCTTCGCAAATTATAATTTCACCTGCCTCGATGACGGCAAGGTCACAATAGGAGATAATGTTATGATAGGGCCCAATGTCTCCATAATGGCGTCAAGCCATCCTCTTTTATATGAGGAAAGGGAGAAGATGACCTACCCTGACGGCCATGTCTCCATGTCGGAATATGCCCCCTCAATAAAGATAGGAAACCATGTCTGGATAGCCTGCGGATGTATCATCTGCGGCGGCGTCACCATAGGTGATGGAAGTGTGATAGGTGCAGGAAGCGTTGTTACAAAGGATATACCCTCAGGTTATTTAGCCTACGGAAATCCCTGCAAACCCATCCGCCCCATAACGGAAAATGACAGCAAATTAAATCTCTTATAAAAAGAAAATCCCGAACTACCGTAAAAAGTAATTCGGGATAATTTTTTGTCTTTTAAACTGTGAGCCAGGGGTTATTAGGATCGGGGTCGGAGGGGTCCCATCCTGCATAGGGGTGAGAAGTGTCCAGCTCTGTGAAGCCGGGGTTGCCCAGCGGGTCTGTGGAAGCATCGCCGTCATAGAGGACTATGGGGCTTCCGGAGGGGCAATTATCGTATATCCACTTGCAGTCCTTTACCTGTAAGCGGATACAGCCTAAGCTTGCAGGAGTTCCCAGCTTGTTGAATTCGTCCTTCTCAAGGTCGCCCTTGTTCTGGGAGTAGTAGGGTACGGAGTGGAAGAGGATGTGTCCTGTTATTCTGGTTGCATACTGTCCGTAAACTCCGCCGAAAAGACCTCTCCATGTGTACTTGTCTGTGGTGTGGAATTTTCCAACAGGGGTGTCTGTACCTGTGGAGCAGATCATGGACTTAGAGGGAACTGTGTAGTTTCCGTTTGCATCCTTTGAGTAAACTGTAACTGTCTGTGTAACACGGTTTACAGCTACTAAGTAGGGATTGCCCTGTTCGCCTGTTGCATCCCAGAGTAAGGAAGATACCTCTTCTTCGGGAGCAGGTGTGCTTTCGGGTATCTCTTCGGGTTCAGAGGGAGCAGGCACGCTCTCAGGCTCAGAGGGCTTAGGTTCTTCTGAAGGGCTTTCGGAGCTTTCGGGAACAGCTTCTTCTGACTGTGAGGGCTCTTCTTTCGCTTCCTCAGATTGGGAGGGTACTTCTTCCGAAGCTTCTTCTGAAACTTCGCTTTCTGCGGAAATTTCAGAGGATGTGTCCTCTATGGGAGCTTCCTTTCCTTTTTCGAGGAATATGAGAGCTGCGATAATTGCGATTATCACTATTGCGGCGATAAGTGCGATGCCGATGTGTTTTTCCTTGGAATTTCTCTTTTTCATTTTTTCACTCTTTTCAAAAAAGATGTTTTCCTAATTATATCATAAATCTAAAAGAATTTGAAAGGAAATATGTATTTATTTTCCATAAAGCTACCTAAAAAATCTTTTTATCTCTATTTCTGCATTTTCACGAGAATCGCTGCCGTGGATTATATTTTCGTCTGTGCAGCAGGCAAGATCTCCCCTTATGGTGCCGGGAAGGGCATTTTCAAATTTTGTGGCGCCCATGAGAAGTCTGACGCCCTCAACTGCGTTTTCTCCCTCTATTATGAGCGTAAGCACAGGGCCCGAGGTCATGTACCTTACCACCTCAGGGAAAAAGGGCTTTGAAGCTATGTGTGAATAATGCTCTTTTAAAATATCCTCATCGAGCAGCATCATTTTTGCATCGGCTATGCGGTAATTTTTCTTTTCTATGCGTGATATGACCTCTCCTGCAAGACCTCTTCTTATGCAGTCGGGCTTCAACAGAACAAGTGTTTTTTCCTTTGACATACCTCTTCCTCCTGTAAAGTGATTTTTATAGATATTATAGCCCAAAGAAATTTTCCTGCAATAAAATAATAAAAAAAGCGCCCGGGAGAAAAGGAAAAACTCCCGGGTACAGCTTTTAATGTGAGGTTTTTTCCTTTTGCAGATTTTTCTGCATCTTCACGTGCTGTCGGAATTTGACAGGGTTCGTATTGTAAAACCTCTTGAAATTTCTGTTGTAGGTCCTCACGGTGGAGTAGCCCACCTCGTTTGCTATGGCAGATATTGATCTTTTGGTCTCCAGAAGAAGCTTTACAGATTTATTTATCCTCACGTAATTAAGGAAGCAGTCAAAGTTTTTTTCCACCAGATATTTAAGGTGGTAGTTTAGTTCCGGTACAGTTATTTTAAAATACTGCGCCACAGATGAGGTGTTTAGGTCCATGGAGTAGTTTCTGCATATGTAGTCAACTATCTTGTAGGAAACCTCGCTTTCATGGCTTTTGCAGATGTTGTTTACCTTTTTGTAGGTCCTTCGGTACTGGCTTATATTCTGTGAGCTTTCCTCTGCAAAAATTTTTGATATGTGGGCGGCGTCGGTATAGCCTAAAATATCTGCCAGCTCGTCTAAAGTTATGTCCGTGTATACAAGGAAGTTTTTAAGTCTTATTATCCTCATCTGGTATATAAGGTCGGAGAAGGAAAGCCCCGTCTTTTTCTTTATGTAGGAGCTTACGGCAGATTCGCTCATGAAAAATATTTTGCTCAAGTCGGCAAGGGTGGTCTTTCTGCCCAAGTTCAGGTATATGTACTGGATTATAAGGTCGTGGCTGTCGTAATTTTTATCTATGCTCTGGGCTTCCTCCCTTGTCTGACGCTCAAATACCGTTATAAGCTCCAGTATCTGCGAACATACGAAAATGCCCGAGAAGTTGTATTTTCTCTTGTTTTCTATGTTGAGGGATTCCGCACCCAGCTCGTCTTTCAGCTTGTCGAATATGGATATTACCTCAAAAAAGCTCTTTTCTCCGCACAATACCACGTTGTTTGCCTTAAAAAGCTCTATTAAGCTCAGGTCCTCGTTAAAAAAGTTGAGGTGGACCTTTACTATCTCGTTGAAAAGGTCGAAGTTGTAGATTATAAGATCCAAAACAAGAGGCTCGGTGACCTCCGTTATTTCGGAATACTGGTAGGGGAGGATTGATACCAGAGAGCCCTTCTGGAGGCTGTAAAGTGAGCCCTGTATCTTTATTTTGGCAGAGCCCTCAGAAACCAGAAAAAAGCGTGACTGCTGATGAAGAAGTGCAGATGTGGGGGCTGAAATAAGCTCTCTGTCGCAGGAACATATGGATGTAACATCGTAATTTGAACATATTCCCGGCTGGAGAACTATGCTTTCATCCCTTTTAGACTGCATCTTAAAACTTCCTTTCCCCTATATATTGTGTAAGTTTCTTTAATCATATTTTATCACGAAATTTTCATGAGGAAGGACAAATTTTTATATGTTTTTTGTATCTGCAACATTAAAGAGGCAAAGGTATTGTAAAGGGTGAGCCCCTCTGCTAATATCTCGCTTGTAAGATAACTTACTTAAAATTTTTTAAAGGAGATATGCGATATGAGAAAAACAAATTACATTGACTTACCCACCATGGCCTCTTACCTTAACAAGGTCGGCCCCGAGAATGTTATCAAGCGTTTAGTTCCTTATCTCGAAGAAGATTACAAGAGATGGGAAGATTTCCAGAAGATCCCCAGAACCTCTCATCATTGCAAAGAGGGCGTTTGTGAGCTCATGCCTATCGGCGACAAGGACCTCTTCTCTTACAAGTATGTTAACGGCCATCCCATCAACCCCAAGTTCGGTTTCCTCACAGTTATGGGCTTCGGTATGTTAGCAGAAGTTAAGACAGGCTTCCCCCTTCTCTTAAGTGAACTTACACTGACAACAGCAGTAAGAACAGCTGCTACATCCTGCATGGCTGCTAAGTATTTAGCTAAGAAGAACCCCAAGAAGATGGCTCTTATCGGAAACGGCTGCCAGTCTGACTTCCAGAGCCTTGGCTTCCACTATGTATTAGGCATCGAAGAGATCCACTGCTATGACGTTGACGAAGCAGCAACAGATAAGCTCATCAACAACTTAAAGGATGTTCCCAACTTAAAGTTTGTAAAGTGCAAGAGCGCCGCAGAAGCTTGCAAGGGCTGCGACATCGTTACAACAATCACAGCTGACAAGAAGCTTGCAACTATCCTTACAAAGGATATGATCGAACCCGGAATGCACCTCAACGCTGTCGGCGGAGACTGCCCCGGAAAGACAGAATTAGATGCTGAGATCCTTCATATGGGCAAGGTATTCGTAGAATTTGAGCCCCAGTCCAGAATCGAAGGCGAGATCCAGCACCAGAGCCCCGACTTCAAGGTTACAGAGCTTTGGAATGTTATCAAGACAGGCAAGCCCATCGAGAGAGGCGAGAATGACATCACCATCTTTGACTCCGTTGGCTTCGCTATCGAGGACTTCTCCATGTTAAGACTTATGAACGATATCGCCAAGGAAGAAAACCTCGGCACAGAAGAAGTTATCGTTCCCGTATTAGAGAACCCCAAGAACTTATACGGTCTTATCAACGGAACAAATAAGTAATAAATTTCCTCATGAAGGGGAAAATATATAAAAGCATATTATCAAGAAGGAAAAAGCCTCTCACAAGAGCGCTGCTATAAAAACTTTTCTAAAAAAAGGACCTCCGATGGCAAACGGAGGTCCTTTTTGTTTTATTTGTATCGAAGCTTTCTTTTCATGACGAAGCAGTTTTTGCATCTGGGTTCGTATTCGCTGTTGCCCACCTTTATAACAGAGTCTATTTCCACAACTTCTTTGCCGTCGGCTACAAGCTGTGAATACTTTGCTTCTTTTCCGCACTTTGCACAGTAGGCGTGCTTTCTTATGGTCCTGTCGGAAAGAGCGATAAGGTCGGCTGTTATTTTAAAAGGGTTTCCCAGAAGGTCAAGGTCAAGCCCCGAGACGAAAACTTCCTTGCCGTTTTCCAAAAAGTAAAGCACAGCTTCGTACATCTCGTCCCCGAAAAACTGTATCTCATCTATGCCTATTGTGTCGCAGTCGGAAGGAACAGCCTTTATTATATTTTCTGTGCTTTCCTTTTGCGGGAAGGAGAGGCAGGGCATCTTGAGGCCTGTTCTGCTGGCTATCTCGTTGTCGGAAAAGCGGTTTTCAATGTCGGGCTTTATGGCTATGACTTTCTTGCGCTGGTAAAGCTCTATCTTTTTCAGGTCGGAGATAAGCTCGTTGCTCTTTTCTGAAAACATGGGACCTGTAATAACTGTCAGATTTCCCTGTCTTTTAATAATATCTTCTAACATGAATATCCTCTTTAAAAAATTTTATTTAAGCTGCACTTAAAGCACAGTTTCATCATTATAGCAGAAAGCATAAGAAAAGGCACCTCTCAAAAGTGCCTTTTATAGTTAGTAAATTGTGAAGTTTTTCTTTCGGCGTCCCTTTATGTAAAATACCGGTGTCCACTCTATATCTTTTCTTCTTTCAAAGGAAAGTGAGGAAAAAGTTTCGGAAACACCGTCCTCCTTTATCTTCATAAGAGGGCTTACGAAAATGGCTGTGGGACCGTCTGCACCGCCTATAATGCCTATTGCGGCAGCTTCTGTATCCGTTTCTATGGGTTTAGAAGCTGATGTTTTCTTTACGGCGTTATCCTGAGAAGAAAGGTCACTAATTCTTAAAACTTCGTTTGAAACAGGGGGCGTTACCTCGTATTTTAAGTATTTGCAGAGGCCGGGAAGGATGTACTCGTCGTTTTCAATATTTTCCTCCGTGTCCTCATATTCCAAGACCTTGAGGGTGTATTTTTCTTTTGTTTCGGGGTTTGTGAGCTTAAATTCTTCGCCTTTCTTTTCTATCTTAAAGCTATCTGAAGGGATTTCTCTTCCCTCTTCCTCAATGGTAAAACCGAGGGAGTTTATCTCGTCAAAGACCTGCTCTCTAAAGTTAAATCTTATCCTTGCAAAGTAATAGCACTTTTCTTTGTCTAAATTATAATGCTCTACCGCTTTTACGGCTAAACTGTCATAGGAATTTTCGCCTTTTATATAGGCGCTTCCGCTTGAGGATTTTTCCTTTACCTCTCGTCCGTCTATAAATACAGAGAATCTGTAAGGAAAGGCGGCGGGGCTTTCATATTCTATCACCATCTGCTGGAGCCTTGAAAATTTCCCGGTGCCTTCCGATTCTGCCATCCACTTATCATAAAAGGCTGTGAAATCTTCCTTTTTAAATTCCATGAAAACATCTAAAATAATGCCTTCGTCGCAGATGTAAGCCCCCGGTATTATAAAATCTTTTCCGCAGTAGGAAAATTTAAAGCAGGGGTCAAGCTCTCTCCCGGGTTTTGAATCACTGAAGCTGACAGACCATTTTTCTTCCTCCACAGCTTCTTCGCCTGTAACCTCGTAGTATTCCTCACTAAAAGGGATGGAAGCATAGTCAAAGCTTTCCTGCAAGGAATGTATATATTCCCACGGCGAAGTGATTTCCTTTATATCAAAAACTTCTTTTATATTATTTAAGGCTTTTATTCCATCTTCTGTGGGACGGTTGTCCTCTTCTAAGAAGCTGTAAAAATCCTCTTTTTTAAACATCCACGCCTGCTCTATGGGTGAAGTATTTTTGCATTTTAGAATAAGTGCGAGAAAATCTCCGAAATTTTGAGCAACAGGGCGCACATAGGGCTCTTCCATGGGGCTTACGGCAAAGACTATGTTTTCAAAACCTTCTATAAAGCAGAAATGCACCCCATCAACACCCATTGAGCCTATAATTTTTGCATTTTTCGGTGTGCAGAAATAATTTTCAAAATTATCGTATATTTCCAGTCCCAGAGGGGAAGTATCTATCTTAGAATTTAAAAATTTTTCGTAAAGTTCGCACATAAAGAAGCCTCCTTGTCTTAAAAGGCATTATAACACATTGTAAAACAAAAAGAGCTGTACTTTTAAACAGCTCGCTAATTTTAGGTTGAAAGTATTTACTTTTTTGTGAAGGTCAGGAACCTGAACTGTATGGGTGTGTCCAGCTCATTTAAGAGGGCTAATTTTTCGCTTCCCTCCTTGGGAGTTTTCCAGTAGTAGGGTGTCATGCAGAAAAGATCCTGCACTCTTTCTCCCTCCACATGGATGAAGCCTGTGACCTCTCTTATCTCTCCGTTTTTTAGTCCGGGGTAGCTTATATCCTGCACCTTGTTTTCGTAGGGCTCATCGTAGAGGACCTTCTTTAAGCCGAAAAGGTGCTTGGCTCCGGGCACGGCGTAAATAAGATGACCGCCCTTTTTGAGTATTCTCAGTATCTCGTCATTTGCAAAGGGTGCAAAGACGTTTATTATAATATCCGCCCACTTTTCCTTTATAGGGCAGGTAAAGCAGCTTGCAACAGCGTAGGAACAGCCCATGGGAGCCAGTTTAGCCGCTCTTTTTACAGCGGGCTTTGCTATGTCTATGCCCAAAAGCTCAAAGGGTATGCCCTCCTTTGAGAGCCTCTCAGCTAAAACTCTGTTGTAGTAGCCCTCGCCGCATCCCATATCCAAGATGTGGAGCAGCTTGCCCTGCTTTTTATAGATATCCACGCATATGTCGGCTAAGGCGTCGGCAAAGATCTTGTAGTTGCCGTCCTCCAAAAATCTCGCTCTGGAAGCTACCATTTCACGGCTGTCACCGGGGTCGTGGGTGTGCTTTTTCTGCACGGGCAGAAGATAGGTGTAGCCTTCCTTGGCAAGGTCAAAGCTGTGATTTTTTGAGCAGGTGAGGGAAGAGCCTGTAAACTTCAATTTATTATTGCATAAGGGGCATATAAAGCCTTCAAATTTCATAAGTTTCATTCCTTCGGAAGTAATTTTTCATCTACACCTAAGTATACAATTATAGCTTATCATCGTCAAATGCTTTTATTTGTAAAGTTATAGCTTAATTGGTTAACAAATCACATTTCCCATTGACACATACACAAATAAGCTTATAATATATAATGTTCTATTTAGAACAGTTCTAAAGTGAACAGGAGGAAAACTTATGATAATTCCGGTGGAACATTTTTTTATGGGGGATCATCTTTACAATATGATGACATCGCCGGTCTGCAAAAAGTATGGTTTGACTCACATGGAGTTCACAGTCCTTATTTTTCTCGCCAATAATAAAAGGTACGATACAGCGACAGATATTATCAGGCTGAGAAAGCTTACAAAGTCCCATGTGTCCGTGTCGGTAAGAAGCCTTGAGGAAAAGGGACTTCTCACCTGCCGCCATGAGGGCAGCGACAGAAGGACAGTGCATCTTAAGCTGACACCTTCTGCCGAGAGCATAGTGAGAGACGGGAGACTTGCACAGGAAAGCTTCTTCAAAACCCTTTTCACAGGCTTTACACAGGAGGAAAAGGCCAAGCTGGACGAATTCATGCTGAGGATCGATACAAATATAAAAGACGGAATAATTAAAGCGGAGGAAGAGACAAATGGAAGATAACAAGGGCTTTTTAGCCACAGAGCCGGTGGGAAAGCTTCTTTTCAAGCTGGCAATTCCCACAGTAGTAGCACAGCTTATCAATATGCTCTACAATATCGTAGACAGAATTTATATAGGACATATGCCCGGTGACGGAGCGCTGGCCCTCACAGGTGTGGGAGTTTGTATGCCTATCATCATGCTGGTGACAGCCTTTGCCATGCTGGTGGGCTCAGGCGGAGCGCCCAGGGCTTCTATCGCCATGGGACAGAAGGATAATGACGCCGCAGAGAAAATTCTCGGCAACTGCCTTACAGCACAGCTTATAATTTCTGCTATACTCACAACAGTTCTTCTTATCTGGAACCGTGACATCCTTCTCATGTTCGGCGCCAGTGAAAATACCATAGAATACGCAACAGCTTATATGAATATCTACGCTGTTGGCACAATATTCGTTCAGCTCACACTGGGCATGAACGCCTTTATCACAGCACAGGGCTTCACAAAGACCTCTATGCTCTCAGTTATGATAGGTGCAGTTACCAATATCATCTTAGACCCCATACTCATCTTCGGCTTCCACATGGGAGTAAGAGGTGCGGCTCTTGCAACAGTATTATCTCAGGCACTTTCTGCACTGTGGGTAATTTCCTTCTTAAACGGCAATAACAGCCAGCTTAAGTTTAAGAAAGAAAACTTCAGACTCCACAGCAAGGTAATTTTACCCTGTCTCACCTTGGGCTTTGCAACCTTCCTTATGCAGGCCAGTGAAAGCGTAATTTCCGTTTGCTTCAATTCTTCACTTTTAAAGTACGGCGGAGATATTGCAGTAGGAGCTATGACCATCCTCACCAGTGTTATGATGTTCGCAATGCTTCCCTTGCAGGGCATCGGCATGGGCGCACAGCCTATCATCAGCTATAACTACGGCGCAAGAAATGTAAAGAGAGTAAGAAAGACCTTCTGGTGCCTCTTGGGCTCAAGCATGACCTATTCAGTTTTACTCTGGGCAGGAGTTATGCTCTTCCCGCAGGTATTTGCAGGGATCTTCACACCGGACCCCGAGCTTTTAGCCTTCACAGCCCCCGTTTTAAGAATATACGCAGGCGGTTTGGGACTTTTCGGAATCCAGTTAGCCTGCCAGATGACATTTACATCCCTGGGCAAGGCAGGAAGCTCTGTATTAGTAGCCGTTATGAGAAAGTTTGTACTTCTCATGCCCCTTATCTATATAATCCCACGCTTTGTTGAAAATAAGGCTTTGGGAGTTTATATGGCAGAGCCTGTATCCGATATCATCGCAGTTACATTTACAGCTATCCTCTTCTTCTTCCAGTTCAGAAAGACAATGAAGGCAGTAAAGGACCCCACCGATTTAGAATAATTTTAAAAAAATTACGCCCTTCTTTTAATTGAGAGGGGCGTTTTCCTTTTTATGTGTTGCATATAAAAGCTAATGTTGTTATAATAACTTAGCCGTTTGAACGGAGACAGTTCGTGACCATCCTGTCTAAAAACAAAACTACGGGAATGTATGGAGGTATTGTGCATTTTCGCATATGACCTCCTTTTTTTGCGTCAAGTCTGTCGCTTATCCTCGGTAAAAAAATTTATGAGGTGCAGTGATGAAAAATTTAATGGAAAACGAAGGAAGAGTAGAAACTTTAAGCTCTTTAAAGCTTGGGCATGAGATCGCAGAATTCAAGCTTCTTTTGAAGTCAGTGCCCACAGTTATGCTCATATTCTTCTGCCTTGCGGTCTTTATGATGAACCTGATGGCAAATAAGAGCATAAACCTGCCTTTCAGCTGGCTGGCTCTCGACTGCGGTATAGTGGTATCGTGGTTTGTGTTCCTTGTTATGGATATCATAACAAAGCACTTCGGGCCCAAGGCGGCAACAGAACTTTCTGTATTTGCCATGCTTATGAATTTCATTATATGTATGGTATTTTATGTTGTCAGCATAATACCCGGCACATGGGGCGAATCCTATGTGGAGGGCAGCGAAGAGGTCATAAATGCAGCTTTGAATAATACCTTCGGCGGAACATGGTATATCATATTGGGAAGCGCAATAGCTTTTTTAACTTCCTCTGTGGTAAATAACTTTATGAATTACTATGTGGGAAAAGCTTTTAAGAAAAATCCCGACGGAATGGGCGCATTTATCTGCCGCTCCTATGTTTCCACAGCGATCGGACAGTTTACCGATAACTTTGTATTTGCTTTCCTTGTGAGCAGGACCTTCTTCGGATGGACACTTTTACAGTGCATCACCTGTTCTCTTTTCGGAATGGTCGCAGAGCTTCTCTGTGAGTGCATCTTCTCTGTTTTCGGCTACTATACCTGCGAAAAGTGGAAAAATGACGGCGTGGGAAAAGAATATTTTTGCCTTGCAAGAGAGGCGTAGAAGGTTGGAATATGAAGGTTTTAGTTACAGGCACATCCTCCGGTATAGGTAAGGGCATAGCCGAAGAATTTTTAAATAACGGCGACTTTGTAATAGGAATGGATATTTGCCCGTCTGCAATTGCAAATGAAAACTATCGGCATCTTAATGTGGATATTTTAAAGAGCGACCTCCCCGAAATTGAGGGCGTTGAAATTTTAGTAAATAACGCAGGTGTGCAGGAGAGCGGAAACGACATAGATATAAACCTAAAGGGCACTATGCGTGTAACTGAGAAATACGCCTTTCAGGATAAGATAAAGAGCGTGGTCTTTATAGCTTCTGCCAGCGGAAATACAGGTGCTGAATTTCCCGAATATGCGGCCTCCAAGGGCGGTATGATAGCTTACATGAAAAATGTGGCACTGAGGCTTGCAAAGTACGGTGCAACCTCCAACAGCTTATCTCCCGGCGGAGTTATTACAGAATTAAATAAGCACATTTTAGATGATCCAAAGCTCTGGGAAGCAGTTTTAAACGAAGCTCTTCTTCACAGGTGGGCGGATGTAGAGGAAATTGCAAAGTGGACCTATTTCGTAGCCAAAATAAATAAGTCCATGACAGCTCAGGATATACTTATTGATAACGGAGAAGCTGCAAGATCCAATTTTATATGGTAAAATAAAGAAAGCCCTTCTTTTATGAGGGGCTTTTAAACATGGAGGCGGTAATGCGGTGGAAAAGATAACTACATATGCAGAAGCTGAGAAAATTTTCTCCCGAGGTATCTGGAGAAGGTGCATCGACGGCTCTTCTGTGCAGAACAGCAAGTGCGTCGGTTACTGCAATTTTTCCGAGCACAGGGGCTTCCTCACCGAAAAGGAACGCAGAAAGCACGACTGCATGGGCAAAAACTGCGAGCATTACCTTCCTAAAGTCTCCTCTTCCTCAAAGGGCAGTAAAATAAAAGCTTCTTCCTCCTTTGATATAAAGGAATTGAACGAAGCCATAAAAAAGTATGAGGGCATCAGGATAATAAGGGCCGAAAGCGACTTTTCGGGAAATATCAGGGCCTATTACACCGCCATCTCCAATTATGATATAAATAAGCTTCAAAAAGAGATACTTTTAAAAACCAATATAAATGTCACCCTTGTAAAGCTCCCTTACAGTTTTGAAAACGCTGTGGAAGCTGTTATGAAGGGAAGATAGAAAAAGCTTCGTTCTAAAAAAACGGAGCCTTTTCTTTTTGTGGGGTTTTTCATGGAAATGGTAAATGTTATAGTGATGCCCTGCTTCTCTTAAGGTAAAATACCGCTCCCAAAGCTATCCATATCATCATGCAGATGAAGGAGGGAAGATTTAATGAGCAGTCAAAGCCCGGTATGGGGAATATGAGAAGTATAACGAAGAGGGTCGAAAAGAAAAGTCCCAGTGAGCTTGAGAAGATGACCTTTCTGTTCTTTTCCTGTCTTGAATATTTAAGTGCGGCGCAGGAGGTATATAAAAAGCCTATGGAAGCTCCTACCGCCGAAAGATTGACTATCCAGCCAAGAGCAGTTCTGCCTAATGGGAGGGCTATGAGGGAAACTGCCATGATGAAAATTATTGAATTGGCAGGTGTCCTGTACTTTTGGTGGATGCTTCCGAACCACGCAGGGAGCACCCCTTCATTTGACATGGAATAAAGAAGGCGGCTTGTTGCCATGTAAAAGCCTATTATGCTGGAAAGTATGGCCGACATTACCGATACGCCTAAAAAGATAAGACCTGCCTTTCCCATGAGCATGTATGAGGCATAAAATGTGGGAAGTGCCGCCACGCCTGTCATACTGGGGGCTTCTTTTATATAAGCTGTCCAGTCTGTATAGCCTTCGGGTATTGTCATAACTGTGGCTATATTAAGTATTATGTAGACAACAGCTCCCACCATTATGGAAGAAGCCATTATGTGCTGAGTTTTCTTGTGGCTGAATTTAAATTCCTCCACCGCCTGAGGTATAGTTTCATAGCCGGAAAATGCCCACGGAGCTACCGCCGCTATGCTGAGTATGCTGCCGATCTTGGGATTTTTGGGGCTGAAAAAAGGCTTTAGATTTGCAAAGGATGATTTTTCGCTAAAAAGCGATGCAGAGAGAAAAACTCCCACTCCCAATATGAGGGCTATTACGAGGACTGTATCAAATATTCCCGAAAACTTTACTCCTCTTATGCTGAGTATTCCGAAGAATACTAAAACTGCGGCGCCCAGAAGTATTTCTCCTAAATATACTTCGCTTCCTGCCGATGTGTAGTGAAATCCCACTCTGAAAATATCTCCCATCAGAGAGCGGCTCACAAGGGCCAGAGCCATTCCGTTTAAGGGGACTATGGCGAGGTATGCGAGGCTTAAAAACCATGCACAGATGAAGCCGTGGGTGTTTCCGTAGGTGGCCTTTGTGTAGATGAAAGCACCGCCGGCCACAGGAAACTTGTTTATCATGTAGTTGTAGTTATAGGAGATCACCGTCATCATAAAGGCGGAAATCAGCATGGCTATGGCTGTGCCCACAGGACCTGCCTTGAGAAGGAAGGTGTCGCCCGGCATGACAAATGCCCCCCAGCCTATCATACAGCCCACTGCCAGTGCCCACACTGTAAGCGGAGTCATACTTCTTTCCAGCTTTCGGTTAGTATCAGTCATAACGGCACCTCACTTTTCTTTCTTCATGTCTTTGCATATATGAGGAAAGGCCTAAGAAGAATTCCTGCTGTGGAAGCCTTAATAGGTGGGACTTTCTTATATGGCAGACAGGACTTGGGATGGTGTTGTTCTTTATATTTATATAGTAAACCGGCAAAATGTGGCAGTCAAATGAATATGGATATTTTTAATGCAGCATTACGGCGGAGGCTTTCTTATTAATGTTTTCTTAACGCAAAGGAATAAATTGTCAGTCTAAAAGAGCTGTAAATACATTTTAAAATATAAAAATCTTTCTTGCAGTTTTCATAATTTTATAAGAAACAGGAAGTTGTGACTTGTGCAGAATTTTAAAATGTGATAATGGTTATCTTTTTGGAAAAATTACCTGTGTATATGCTGTATTAAATTTTGGAAGCTGAACGCATATTATTTGTTCTAAAAACACAAAAGAATTTATCACCCTGCTAAGGGGACTTTTTTGAAGAATTTGCATTTTTTGCTTATAATATTTAATCGAAAGAAGGAATGTAAATTGAGAAAAATACCCGGAAAAATTGCGGCGATAAATGACCTTTCGGGATACGGAAGATGTTCACTCTCTGTGATGATGCCGGTTATTTCTGCGTGCGGATATCAGTGCTGTCCGGTACCGACAGCGGTCTTATCCTCATCCAATGATTTCAAGCATCCTTTCGTATGTGATATGACCTGCGAGATGCCCTCCTACATAGAAAAATGGGAAGATCTCCGTTTGAATTTTGAAGGCATATACACAGGCTACTTAAATTCCTATGAACAGATAGATTCTGTTCTGCGCTTTTTGTCCTCCTTTAAAAAAGAAAACACAGTTTTACTGGTGGACCCGGTTTTCGGCGACAACGGAAAACTCAGCCCCAGATGCAACGATGAGCTTTTGAGGATATACGGCGAAATAATCAAAAATGCCGATATCATCACCCCAAACCTTACAGAAGCTATGTTTCTTGCAGGAATTCCCTATGAGGAATGTCCGAGCGAGGATACCATAGACGAGGTGGCCAAAAGGCTTTTTAAAATGGGCACACGCTCTGTCATCATAACAGGGCTGAAAAAAGGCGAGCTCTGCTGCACCTATATCTACGAAGGGAAGGAAAAGAGCATAGTTTCCGCACCGCTCTGCCCTCAGGAGAGGACAGGCACAGGGGATATGTTCGCATCCATAGTTCTTTCCAAGTATCTGGACGGTCTTTCCTTAAAGGAAGCTTCACAGGAGGCGTCCTCCTTCATATCTCTTGTATTGCAGTTTACTTATGAGCATAAGGTCCCTCAGAATCAGGGAATATGCTTTGAACCTTATTTTTACAGGCTTTCCCCTTATTATAATGCGTCAAATGAAAAGGAGAATTTTTAAAATGAAAAGATCAAAGAAAACTTATCTTATAGCTTTAAGTGCTATGTTTGCAGCACTTATCTATCTCTTTACAGCGTATGTTTTCCATATTCCCACCCCTTACGGCTATATGCACTTCGGAAATACACTGGTCTTTCTTGTAGGAGCTATCCTGCCCGGACCCTATGCCTTCGGAGCGGCTGCCATCGGCTGCGGAATAGCCGATCTTCTCACAGCTCCCATATGGGTAGTGCCCACAGTTATAATCAAGGGAACATCCGCTGTTATGCTTTCATCCAAGACAGAAAAGGTCATCTGCAAGAGAAATATCATCGGACTTGTACTTGCATACCTTGTTAACTTTATAGGCTATTTCATCTGCACAGGTCTTATCTACGGAAACTGGCTCTTCAATCTGGCAAGAGTTTTCTCCGCAGTTATCTCCCCCATGATATGTGCCGTTGTAGCCTACTTCTTAGGAAAAATAATAGATAAAACAGATTTTAAGGCTAAGGCCAAATTATAAAATAGGAGTTGTAAACAAATGAGCATGACAATTCTTTATCCTTTGGGAGAGAATTTATATGTCAACATGACCAACCGCTGTAACTGCAGCTGCACATTCTGCCTGAGATCCATGAGAAATCATGTCAGGGAGTCGGACAACCTGTGGCTTGAGCATGAGCCCTCTGTTGAGGAAGTTTTGGAAGATGGGAAGAAATTCAATTTTTCCGATTATAAGGAAATAGTTTTCTGCGGCTTCGGAGAGCCCACAGAGCGACTTACAGACCTTCTTACGGTAGCTTCAAAGTGGAAGGAAGAGAACCCCGGACTTATCATCCGCCTCAATACCAACGGTCTTTCCGATTTGAGATTTAAAGAGGATACTGCCAAGCGCATGGCAGGCATCATAGATAAGGTTTCCGTCAGCATGAATTCCTCCAATCCCGAGCATTACCTGGCCCTCACAAGGAGCATTTTCGGCATTCAGTCTTATGACGCTATGCTCCAGTTTGGCGCAAACTGCAAAAAGCACGGCATCGACGTAAGATTCTCTATTGTGGATGTGCTTTCCCCCGAGGAGATAGAGGAGTGCAAGAGGAGAAGCGGTGCTCTGGGCGTCCCCTTAAAGATAAGAAAGTATAACGACGAAAAAGATAATAAGTAAAATTAAAACCGGTCCTTTTTTAGTAAAGAGCCGGTTGTTTTTTGCAATAAAAAGGGCAGCAAACTTTTTTAAAAGATGCTGCCTTTTTTTATTTAATTTGGATCGTTTTTTAGAAATTCACAATAAAAAACGGGAAGTCTTTTATCTTGCCATCATAAGGTAGATGTAATCGGCTATAACAGCTCCTAAAATAAAGGAAACTGCGATTATACCCATTACAGAGCCGTAATTAAGTACCTTGAATCTCTCTCTCCAGTGAGATTTTTCATCGGGGACCATCTTGTTTTTAAAGAGGATGGTTCCGCTGACAAGTATGAGCAAAAGACCTGCTATTATGCACATTCCCGAACGCCATACGGTAACGGCACCGTATACTTCAAAGCCGCCTGCAAGAAAACCGCCTGCAAAGAGGAGGAGAGATGCAGCGAGCATAGAGAGTATGCCCAGCTTTAAAGCGAAAAGGAAATCTTTATTAAAGTTCGTCATAGAGGTGACACGCTAACATATGTCCGTTGCCCACATCTCTCAGAACGGGAGCGCACTGGCCGCACTTTTCGGTAGCGTACTTGCATCTGCCCTTGAAACGGCATCCGGGTGCGGGGTTGATGGGGCTGGGAACGTCGCCTTCAAGCTTGATTCTGGTGGATTCTCTTGCCAGTTCTACCTGAGGATCGGGGATAGGAATAGCGGAGAGAAGCGCCTGTGTGTAAGGATGAAGGGGATTCTTATAAAGCTCCTCGGAGGTTGTAAGCTCAACCATGCTGCCTAAGTACATAACTGCAACTCTGTCGGAGATGTGCTTTACCATTGAAAGGTCATGAGCTACGAAAAGGTATGTAAGGTCCATTTCGTGCTGGAGCTTGATGAGAAGGTTTACGATCTGTGCCTGAATGGAAACGTCAAGTGCGGAGATAGGCTCGTCTAATACGATGAACTTGGGCTCTACTGCCAAAGCTCTTGCGATGCCGATTCTCTGTCTCTGGCCGCCGGAAAATTCATGTACGAATCTGTTGGCGTGCTCCTTGTTAAGTCCTACCAGGTCAAGATAGTGGTAGATCTTCTCTGTGCGCTCTTTCTTATTCTTTGCAAGTCCGTGGATGTCGATGCCTTCAGCAACGATATCTGCAACTGTCATTCTGGGGTCGAGAGAAGCATAGGGGTCCTGGAAGATCATCTGAACTTCCTTCTTGAAGGCCTTCTTTTCAGCGCCCTTGAGGCTGTGAACATCCTTGCCGCCGTATGTTACCTGACCGTTTGTCTTATCGTAGATGCCGATGCAGGTTCTGCCGCAGGTTGTCTTGCCGCAGCCGGACTCGCCTACGAGACCTAAGGTTTCGCCTACGTGTATCTGGAAGGAAACATCGTCTACCGCCTTAAGTGTAAGACCTTTTCCCACCTGGAAATACTTGCATAAATTTTTAACGTCTAATAAAACTTCTTTTTCCATTACTTTGTTTCCTCCGTTTTGAAAGGAAGATTATCCTTTGGAGCTAACGGATGATGCAGCCAGCAGGCAGCCTCGTGTCCGTCTTCAAAATATGTTATCTCAGGAGCCTTTTCACAGCATATTTCCATGCAGTGTTCGCATCTTGTGCAGAAGGGACATCCCTTGGGGGGAGAAATAAGGTCGGGAGGAGTTCCCTCGATAGAGGCGAGCTTCTGCTTGTTGGAAAGGTCCAGACGGGGAACAGCCTTTAAAAGAGCACAGGTGTAGGGGTGCTTGGGGCGGTAGAAGATGTCCTCTGTGGAGCCTCTCTCTACGATGGTTCCGGAGTACATTACAACGATTCTCTTAGCTACGTTTGCAACTACGCCCAAATCGTGTGTGATGAGGATAACAGCTGTGTTCATCTGCTTCTGAAGGTCCTTGATAAGGTCCATGATCTGCGCCTGAATTGTTACGTCGAGAGCTGTTGTAGGCTCGTCGGCGATGAGCAGATTGGGCTGGCAGGCATAAGCTATGGCGATCATAGCTCTCTGACGCATACCGCCGGAATACTCATGAGGATACTGCTTTACTCTTTCCTCAGCATTGGGGATACCTACGAGCTTGAGAAGGCGGATAGCTTCCTCAAAAGCTTCGCTCTTGGTCATGCTTCTGTGCATCATGAGGTTTTCTACGATCTGCTTGCCTACTGTCATTGTGGGGTTCAAAGATGCGAGGGCATCCTGGAATATGATGGATACCTCGTTTCCTCTGTAATTACTCCACTCCTTGGGGGTAAATTCGAGGATGTTCTTGCCCTTATAGAATATTTCACTGCCTTCTTTTATTTCACCGGGAGGTGTTTTGATAAGGCCCATGATAGATTTTGAAGTTACGGACTTTCCGCATCCGGATTCGCCTACGATAGCCACAGCCTCGCCTTCGTTTACATCGAAGGATACACCTCTTACAGACTGTACCTCGCCGGCATATGTGTGGTAAGAGACCCTAAGGTTCTTGACCTCTAATAATTTATCCATAATGAAATTGTTCCTCCTAACGCACTACTGACGAAGTCTGGGGTCAAGAGCATCTCTAAGGCCGTCGCCTAAAAGGTTGAAGCCGAGAACGATGATGCAAAGTACCAGAGCAGGATAGAAGATCTGTGTGGGGTAAAGGTCCAGTACAGCCTGACCGTTTGAAATAAGAACACCGAGGCTTATTACAGGGTCTTTAAGTCCCAGACCGAGGAAGCTCAGGGATGCTTCTGTGAAGATGTAGTTGGGGATACTTGTTGCAACGTTGAGTATGAGGATACTTAAAGTGTTGGGAACAAGGTGCTTGGCGATGATCCATGCGGGGTTTGCACCCAGAGTTTCAGCCGCCATAACGTACTCGGATTCTCTCAGCTGCATGATCATACCTCTCATGTGACGGGCTGTGCCGCACCATGAGGTCATACACATTGCGAAGAGGAGAGCGATGAGGTTATTTCCTAAAACCATCATAACGAGCATTGTGAGAAGGAGGGAGGGCATAGATGTGAGTATTTCTACAACACGCATCATTACCTCGTCGATCCATCCGCCGAAGTAAGCCATAACACCGCCGTAGGCACTGCCTACAACTATCTGGATAGCTGTGCATCCCAGTGCTACTGCAAGGGAAGCTCTTGCGCCTACCCATACACGGCAGAAGAGGTCTCTTCCCAAGAAGTCTGTGCCGAACCAGTGTTCTGCGCTTGCGCCCTTGTTTTTCATAAGTGCGCTGATCTTAACATATTCCTGACCGCTTATCATAGGACCGAAAGCCATGAGAAGGAGGCAGAGCAAAAGAAGAAACATTGCAAAGACTGCAACAGGGTTCTTTTTAAGTCTTCTCCACGCATCCTGCCAGTAGGTTACAGTGGGACGCACCATAGCATCGCTGTCAAAACGGCTTCTGTCAACTTTTTTGAAATTAGCTGCTGTTAATTCTGCCATATCATATTCTCCTATTTTTTACCGCCGCGAATACGAATTCTCGGGTCTACGATTGTGTAAAGAATATCAGTAAAGAATACCACCGCTATGTAAATGGCAGCTGTGATAACTGTCTGACCCATTACTATACAAACATCTCTTCCGCTGATAGCTTCTACATAGTATTTGCCGAAGCCGGGAATAGCAAATATCTTCTCAATGAAGTAAGAACCTGTGATACACATTGCAATACTCATAGGAAGGTTTGTTACAACAGGGATAAAGGAGTTTCTCAGGATGTGACGGCGCATAACCTGCCACTTGTTGAGGCCCTTTGACTCCGCTGTGAGAATGTATTCCTGATTCATAACGTCAAGCATAGATGTTTTAAGGAGTCGTGCGTAGCTGGCGATGTAAACAAAGCAGCCTGTGAGTGTGGGAAGTATTGTATACTTCCAGCCCCCGAACCATAATTCCATAAGGTCGCCCCTCGGCCAGCCTATGGTCGGGAACCAGTGCAGTTCACCTGCGAACACTCGCTGCAATAGTATTCCGAATATAAGATGCGGTATTGAAATAAGCAGTATGGAGAGACAGACGATCGAGTAGTCTACCCATGTTCCTTTCTTCATAGCTGCGAGGATGCCGAGACCGAGACCTACTGTGATACCCAGAGCCATCTGCTGGATACCCAGTCTTGCGGATACAGGACCCTTTGTCTTTACAATATCGGAAACTGTTTCACCTTCGAAGATGACAGATTCGCCGAAATTGCCGTGAAGCATACCGTTCATAGTGATGACGTATCTTTCCATTACGGGCTTGTCCAGGCCGTAACGTGCATATAAGTTAGCTCTTACCTTTTCGGGAAGATGCTCGGCTCTTTCAGCCAGTGCGTCACCGGGAACTGCAGCCAGAAGGAAGAAGGTTCCTGTTGCTATGATAAACAATGTAAATATCATTTCTAAAAGTCTTCTGACAGTATATTTAACCATAAGTTCCTCCAATTGAAACTGTTACGTGGTGAGTCCGAATCTTTGATAAAATCAGACTTCTAAAAAATTACGGGAGCCCGGGGTTTTGCCCCAAGCCCCCATAAATTTTTACAGTGAACTTCTCTTAATGATAAAGAGAGAGCTTTTTCTTTTATCGTTCAGAACTATTTGCCTGCGATGTAAGCACGGCTGAATTCATAATCTGCACCGAATGTGGGGAATATGAGGTTCTTTACATAGTTCTGGAGGAAATACTGCTTGTTGCTGAAGTAAACAGGGGACATACCGGCTTCTTCTGCTACGAGGTTCTTTTCCATAGCGATATATGTTTCTGCACGCTTTTCGTTGTCGGATTCCAGTGTGAGGGAGTCGAACATTTCGTCGAACTTCTCGTTGTGGTAGCCGCCCATGAACTTAGCGTAACCGCTTTCTGTGTTCCAGAGCTCCATGAATGTCATGGGGTCATCGTAGTCGCCGTTCCAGCCCATGTAAACGAGGTCGTAACGGTTTTCGTTTCTTTCTGTCTTGAATAAGGAGGAGTCAGCGAGGATGTTTACGTTGATCTTGCAGCCGATCTTCTCTTCCCATGTCTGCTTGAAGTATTCAAGCTGTGCCTGGTTCTGAACTGTTGCACCGGAGGAGATGATTGTAAGTGTTACGTTGCTGATGTCGTCGCTGCCTGTAACTTCCTTAACGCCTTCCTTGAAGAGGGACTGAAGCTTTTCGTTGTTGCCTGCATATTCTGCATAAACTGCCTTGAGGGGTTCTTCAGCAAGGCTTCTGAATTCCTTGTCGCCGACGCTGAGTTCGTAGGGGATAAGGCCGTAAGCGGGAGTATTAACACCGCTGTAAACGAGTTCGTTCATTTCTTCTCTGTCGATTGCGAGGGAGAGAGCTAAACGAACCTTGTTGTTGTTCATAAGGCCGGAAGAACCGCCTGTGTGCTGGTTGAAGCACATGTAGTTAACAGAAGGAGATGTCTTGGAAACGTTTACGAGACGGCCTTCGTCTGTCATCTTCTTCCACTTGTTTACGTACTCTGTTGTAGCTTCAACAGCGTCGAGTTCCTTGTTTTCAAGAAGGATGGACTTTGTGGAGTCTTCGTCGATCTCCTTAAGTGTTACCTTCTGGAGCTTAACGTTTTCAGCATCCCAGTAGTTTTCGTTCTTTGTGAGGACGATCTCATTTCCTAAGATTCTTTCGGAGATGATGAAGGGTCCGTTGAATACGTGCTTTGTGTAGTCGGCATTGTATGTGCCCTGCTCACCTGCTTTTTCGATGACATCGAGTCTTACAGGGAAGAAACATACATTGGAAAGCTTCTTGATAAAGAAGGGGATGTTAGCCTGGAGCTTGATTTCGAGAGTCATATCGTCGATAGCTCTTACGCCTACATCTTCCTTAGCAGCCTTGCCGTCATAGTAAGCTTCTGCATTTAAGATGTCATATGCCATGAAGGAGTAGGAGAAGCCCTTCTCGGAATCTAAAAGACGGAGAATAGAGTCAACGTACTGCTGTGCTGTTACATCAACACCGTCGCTCCACTTCTGGGGTCTTAACTTGAATGTGTAGGTCATGCCGTCTTCGGAAACTTCATAGCTTTCGCAGCCTGCGTTTGTGAGAACGGGATTGCCTTCCTCATCGGGAAGTACACGGAAAAGACCTTCCTGGATGTGGGAGAGAAGAATGAATTCGTTTGCATTTCTTACGTCGTTAACGTCGAGTACCTTACAGTCGGAGTTAACAAGTGTAAGTGTCTGTTCTTCTGCAGCATTCTCTTCGGGAGCAGCTGCCTCGGAACCGGAAGCGTTTTCCTCAGGTTCCTGAGAGGGGGCATCATTGGAGCCGCCGCAGGAAGCGAGGGATACAGTCATCATAGTGAAAGCCATAACAACTGCAAAGAGTTTTGTGAATTTCATGATTCGGATCCTCCAAATTTTGATTTTCGGGAAGAGCAGGGCATTTTTTCGCTTCTTGAAAAAGTATCAAATGATTACTTTATTCACTAATATGAATAAAATGACCGCCGCTGTCCTGATATATAATTTAGTATAATTCTACAACGATAAAGCGTATATGTCAATACTATTTTAATCAAAAGAACACAGTTTATTAATAAACAACGGCATTAATACTTGCCTTTTTGTTAAGGCAAAATCTGACTGCTATTCCAAAATATACCGATTGAGTGTATAAGCTTGCATAAAAACTTTGCGGTTATCCATAGCATAAAAACTGCGGCTCCGATGTGCAAAAGGCATAAATCCAAGCTGAACATATAGAATATTATAACCACGGTCAAAGGCAAAAAGGATAATTTTTTTAAACTTATAATTTGAAATACAGTGCAGAATGTCAGAGCAAAAAGCCGAAAAAATAAAATCTGCTTCCGAAAGAAATTTATATATTTCTAATTCTTTAACTATTTTTATGCTTTTATGCATGTATGCTTTTAAATGCTGACTAATTATTATGCTAAAGTGATGAATTAAACTGCAAAAAGCTCAAAATACCAAATAGTTAAAAAATTATAATAATGCAAAATATGGGAAAGCGCCGGATAGAACTGTGAGGCTTAGAATAACTAAGCCTCACATGTGATGTCAGTCAGATTGGATCACAGTTACTTGACATTCTTGCCTGCTGTGTAAGCACGGCTGAATTCAAAGCTGGAACCAAAGGACGGGAATATGAAATTCTTTACATAGTTGTGAACGAAATACTGTGTATTGTCGAAGCTGTAAGGTGCAACGCCTGCCTGCTCGGCAATAAGGAGATTCTCAAGTGCCTTATATGTCTCTACACGCTTTGCGTTATCGGATTCGAGAGCCAGAGTATTAAAGAGTCTGTCATATTCTTCATTGGAGAAGCCGCCCATAAATGCACTGTAACCGCTTCCTGTATTGAAGAGCTCAAAGAATGTCATAGGATCATCGTAGTCTCCGATCCAGCCCTGATGAAGAATATCGTACTTATCTTCGTTTCTGTCATTGATGAATAATGACTTGTCTGCGTAAATATTGATCTTTACCTTGATGCCTAACTTGTTTTCCCAGGACTGCTTTAAGTATTCAAGCATTGCCTGATTCTGTACCTTGGCATTGGGGTAAATGAATTCGAGAGTAACATCTTCAAGATTGTCGTTGCCTCTTACTTCCATAAGACCTTCCTTGAATAATGCCTTGAGCTTTTCTTCGTCACCGGCATATTCGTCGTATACCTTCTTGAGAGGTTCCTCTGTAAGAGATCTGAATTCATCGTCGCCTACGTGCATATCAAAGGGGATAAGGCTGTAACAGGGAGTCTTGATGCCGCTGTAAATGAGGTCGTTCATTTCTTCTCTGTTGATAGCTAAGGAGATGGCAAGTCTGATCTTTGCATTCTGCATAAGTCCGGAGAGACCGCCTGTGTGCTGATTGAAGCAAACATAGTTTACAGTGGGGCTTGTAACAAGTACGTGTCGGAGAAGTCCCTGGTCTGTTAATTCCTGCCACTTGTGGATGTAGTCGGAATCTGCCTTAACGAGGTCGATCTCCTTATTCTCTAAGAGAAGGGACTGTGTGGAAGGCTCTGTTATCTCTCTGAGGATGACCTTCTGGAGCTTTACATTTTCAGCATCCCAGTAGTTTTCGTTCTTTGTGAGAACTATCTCGTTGCCGAGAACTCTGTCGGAGATAACGAAAGGTCCGTTGAATACGTGCTTTGTGAAATCGGAGTTGTATGTGCTCTGTCCGCCTGCCGCTTCAATGATGTCCATTCTTACGGGGAAGAAACATACGGTTGCCAGCTTCTTGATGAAGAAGGGGATGTTTGCCTTAAGCTTTATTTCAAGAGTATTGTCATCAATAGCCTTGATGCCTACATCTTCCTTATTTGCCTTGCCGTCATAGTAAGCTTCTGCATTGAGGATGTCATAAGCCATGAAGGAATAAGCAAATCCGTTTTCATGATCGAGAAGACGAAGTACGGAATCAACGTAGTTCTGAGCTGTTACAGGCTTGCCGTCGCTCCACTTCTGAGGTCTGATCTTAAATGTATATGTCTTTCCGTCTTCGGAAATTTCATAGCTCTCACATCATGCATTTGTGAGGACGGGATCGCCCTTTTCATTGGGAAGAACACGGAAAAGACCTTCCTGAACATGGGAAAGAAGAATAAATTCGTGGTAGTTGGTTACGTCGTTTACGTCAAGGATCTTACTGTCCAGATTTACTAAGGTGAGCACCTGTTCCTCATCCGGTACGGTAGTATCACTTTCGACTGCTGTGTTGCCGGCGTTTTCCTGAGGAGCGCTTACATCGGAGTTTCCGCAGGAAACAAGGGATAGCGCTATCATTGACGCTGACAAAAAAACTGCCAATAGCTTTGCTGATTTCATAAATTGATCCTCCTTATTATAAGTGACAGAACGAAGAGAAAAGTTATATAAACATCTAAAAAAAGAAAAAAGATGTATATATTTCATCATACAATGTAAAAATAATGACATCCCTTCGCTATGATTTAACTTAGCATAATGGCTATAACTTTGTAGAGAGTTTGTAAATAGTTTTTAACTAAATAAAACATAATCGTCGTTTGAAATGTAAGATATTTATTAAAAAAATATTAATTATAACTATTGCTTAAGCATATAAAAATACAGGAATAAACGCATATATTATGAAAAAATACTAAGTTCTGCGATTTAAACGGCTAAATAATGCCTGCGGCGAAATAATCCTGCATATTTGCTACTATAAAAAAACGGAAGCTCAGGTTTTGCCCAAAGCTTCCGTAAAGGATATTTAGTTTATCTAAAGCTTACTCAGCTTTACTTTCCTTCGATGTAAGCACGGCTGAATTCGTAGTCAGTTCCGAAGGAGGGGAATGTAAGGTTCTTAACGTAGTTGTGTACGAAATACTGGCTGTTGTCGAATGTGAGGGGAGCAACACCTGCATTTTCAAGAACTAAGTTGTTTTCGAGCTTTACATAGGATTCTGCTCTCTTTGCATTGTCGGGCTCTGTGGAGAGTGCTTCAAAGACAGCATCATATTCCTCGTTGGAATAGCCGCCCATGAATGCGCCGTATCCGCTGTCGGAATTGAAGAGCTCAAAGAATGTCATAGGATCGTCGTAGTCTCCGCCCCAGCCCTGATAGAGGATGTCGTACTTGTTGGCATTTCTGTCATTGATGAAGAGGGAAACGTCGGAGTAGATATTTACCTTGATCGTGATTCCTAACTTTTCTTCCCAGGACTGCTTGAAGTATTCCAGCATAGCCTGATTCTGTACCTTGGAGTTGGGGTAGATGATCTCAAGTGTTACATTGGAGAGGTCCTCGGAGCCGTTAACTTCCTTGAGGCCTTCCTTGAATAATGTCTGGAGCTTCTCGGGATCTCCTGCATATTCGTCGTAGATCTTCTTGAGGGGTTCTTCGGACATAGCTCTGAATTCTGCGTCGCCTACCTGCATATCAAAGGGGATGAGGCTGTAAGCAGGAGTCTTGATGCCGCTGTAAATAAGCTCGTTCATTTCTTCTCTGTTGATAGCGAGTGAGAGAGCTAAACGGATCTTGTTGTTGTTCATAAGTCCGGAAAGACCGCCTGTGTGCTGGTTGAAGCAGATGTAGTTAACAGCGGGGTCTGTAACTAATACGTGATTGAGGATGCCCTGCTCTGTTAATTCCTTCCACTTGTTTACGTATTCGGAATCAGCATTTACAAGGTCGATCTCCTTGTTTTCAAGAAGAAGGGACTTTGTGGAGTCCTCTGTGATCTCTCTGAGGATAACCTTCTGGAGCTTTACGTTTTCAGCGTCCCAGTAGTTTTCGTTCTTTGTGAGGACAAGCTCATTTCCTGCTACTCTGTCGGAAATAACGAAGGGTCCGTTGAATACGTGCTTTGTGAAGTCGGAGTTGTATGTGCTCTGATCTCCTGCAGCTTCGATAACATCAAGTCTTACGGGGAAGAAGCAAACGTTTGTGAGCTTTTTGATGAAGAAGGGGATGTTAGCCTGAAGCTTTATTTCAAGTGTGCTGTCGTCGATAGCCTTAACGCCTACATCTTCCTTGTTTGCCTTGCCGTCGTAGTAATCTTCGGCATTGAGGATGTCATAAGCCATGAATGCGTAGGAGAAGCCTTTTTCATGGTCCAGGAGACGAAGGATAGAGTCAACGTAGTTCTGAGCTGTTACAGGCTGACCGTCGCTCCACTTCTGGGGTCTGATCTTGAAGGTGTATGTTGTGCCGTCCTCGGAAACTTCGTAGCTTTCGCAGCCTGCGTTTGTAACTACTGCGTTGCCGTTTTCGTCATTGAGGACACGGAAGAGACCTTCCTGGATGTGAGAAAGAACTATAAATTCGTGGTAGTTTGTAATGTCGTTTACATCCAGAACCTTACAGTCGGGGTTTACCAGTGTAAGCACCTGCTCGTTTTCTGCACCGGCAGAAGATTCAGTCTGGCTGTTTTCTGCGGGAGCATTTTCCTCTGAAGGAGCTTCATTGGAATTTCCGCAGGAAGCAAGGGATACAGCCATCATGGATGCTGCCAGGATCGCTGCTGTGAGTTTTGAAAATTTCATGTTCAAAATCCTCCTGATTTTAATTTCGCAGATAAGGATATTCCTAATTTTATAAATGCCCTAAAACATTCAATTTCCCACCGAAGAGAAATACCCATATCCTGCATAATCTTGCATAAGATTACAATAAATTTCCGAAGATGTCAACAGCTGTTTTGATGTTTACAGAGATATATACTGTTTGTATGCAACATACCTTAATGTATATATTTTAAAATTATTTAATATCTATTCAAAAAATGTAATTTTGACATTTTTGAGGCGCAGTTTTTGTACCCGGATCCATGTGTGCAAAAATTATAAATAAAATCTTTTTCTCTACGGCGTTTTAAATATCTCAAAAGGCGTAATGCATAAATTTTCCTGAATTTCACCTGCACTGTATTGTGAATTGGCACACTTTTTATTTTCGGCAGAAAACTTCTTAAAATAATGCACTTATTGATAATTGTATTATTTGAAAAAGTCCCTTTTTGATATATTTATCTTGAAAAAATTTTTCCCTGCTGCACATATATAATAGGTATATGTGTCCGATCCTCTTAAAAAATCTCCTTTTTTCTGCCTTGGCTCCTTCCGGCTTTTTATGATCGTATAAATGGAAAATAAAAACTTACATCGCTGATTTCATTAAAATTCCTTGATTTTAACTTCGATTTGTGGTTTAATAATTCCCGGATCGAAAACGGATTCGACCGAAAGACACGAAGTCTTGTTTAAAATTATCAAAGCTTAAAAAACTTATTTGTATTAAGTGTTAGGAAGACACCATATGACCGTGAAGGTTTTATCGGTGTCTTTTTTTGTTGCCTGATTTTAATTTTCTTTATGCAAGGAATTAAAATATATCACTTCAATTAAATTTTGAAAGGAAAATCAGAAACGTATGAAAAAAATTATCGCATTAATGCTTTCTCTCACACTGGCTGTTTCTATGGCGGCCTGCGGCAGTGAAGAAGCACCTTCGGCTGCTCCCTCCGAAAGCGCAGAAGCATCCGGGGAAGTTTCCGGCGAAGCTCCTTCTAAGGACACACTTATTTACGGAAGCCATGACTATACAAGAATAAATCCTGCTATGGACGAGCACGGTGAGATCAATGTCCTCATCTTTGACGGACTTACAGCTCACGGCGACGACAACAAGCTGGAACCCAGACTTGCCGATTCATGGGACTACGACGAAGAGACACACACATACACCTTCCATCTTCACGAGGGAGTTAAGTGGCATGACGGCGAGCCCTTCACAGCAAACGATGTAAAGTTCACCTTTGAAGCTATCATGGACCCCGAAAACGGCTCTGAAAATGCTTCCAACTACGAGGATGTTGAGGAGATCACAGTTATCGACGACAACACAGTTTCCTTTAAGCTTGCTGCTCCCAACTACGCATTCCTCGACTACATGACAATGGCTATCCTTCCTTCCCACCTTTTAGAGGGAGAAGATATGCAGACCTCTGATTATTTCAGAAATCCCGTAGGCACAGGCCCCTACAAGCTTTCCTCCTGGGATGTAGGTCAGGCTATCACACTTACAAAGAACGAGGACTACTTCAAGACTCCTGCAAATATCGGCACTATCATCTTCAAGATAGTTCCCGACGATACAGCAAAGGCTCTCCAGTTAAAGAGCGGTGAGCTTGACTTAGCTCAGATCACACCTAAGGATGCCGCTACATTTGACAATGTGGAAGGAATCAACATCTACGATATGACAACCTCCGATTACAGAGGTATCCTCTACAACTTCGCAAATGAATACTGGCAGAAGAACGCAGACATCATCCCTGCTATCAACTACGCCATCGACAGAGATGCCATCATCGAATCTGTACTTTTAGGCAAGGGCATCTCCGCTTACAGCCCCATCCAGAGAAATGAATACAACTACGAGGATGTAAACCACTACGATTACAACCCCGAAAAGGCTGTTGAAGTTTTAGAGAGCGTCGGCTGCACCAAGGGTGAGGACGGCTATTATTACAGAGACGGCGAAAAGATCGGCTTTACCATCAACGCTTCTGCTGACGATCAGGTAAGAGTTGATATGGCAGTTATCGCAGCACAGCAGTTGCAGGAAATCGGCCTCGATGTAAAGGCAAATATCCCCGAATCCATCGACTGGGGCGGACAGGAAGCCTGCATCATCGGCTGGGGAAGCCCCTTTGATGCCGACGATCACACATATAAGGTATTCGGTACCGACAAGGGCGCTAATTACTCCATGTACTCCAATGAAGATGTGGATAAGTACCTTCAGGAAGCTCGTCAGACAGATGATCCCGACGCAAGAAGAGAAGCTTATAAGAACTTCCAGATCGCTCTTTCTGAAAATCCCGCATACACATTCTTCTGCTATGTTGATGCTGTATACGCAGGAAGCGACCACATCAAGGGTATTGATACCGATAATATTTTAGGTCATCACGGTGTCGGCATTTTCCAGAATATCACCGAGTGGACATTAGAATAACTATCCTTTATAAAAATTCCGGAAAGGGGCTTTTAAACGAGCCCCTTTTTGGAGTTTCTGCAAATCCATAATTTACTTAAGTAAGGAAAATTTTGTTATGGGAGAACTTCTTAAAATCGAAAACCTCAAAATAAATATCAGCTCTTCCGGGGGCACTGTAAACGCCGTGAGAGATGTCAGTCTTGCCCTGCATGAGGGGGAGGTGCTGGCCATAGTGGGAGAATCGGGCTGCGGCAAAAGTATGCTCTGCAAAAGTATACTGAAGCTTCTGCCACGCTCTGCCAAAATAGAGGGCGGAAGGATAATAGCCGGAGGCATAGATATCACAGATCATTCCGAGAGGGATATGAGAAAGCTTAGAGGAAAGCTCTTTTCCTTTGTCTTTCAGGACCCTATGACAGCTTTGAACCCCACTATCCCCATAGGGCGCCAGATAGCGGAAGCTGTTCTTGTCCATAATCCTAAAATAAGCAAAGAAGCTCTTTACAACAGGGTAATAGAGCTTATGAAGCTGGTGGGAATAGAGATGCCCGAGGAAAGATATAAGCTCTACCCCTATAACTTTTCGGGAGGTATGCGCCAGAGAAGCGTAATGGCAATAGCACTTGCTTCCGATCCCAGGATACTGCTTGCCGACGAACCTACAACAGCTTTGGATGTTACTATTCAGGCGCAGATACTGGACCTTTTGAAGGAGATACAGCTTAAGCTAAATATGGGTGTCATACTGGTTTCTCACGATCTGGGGGTGGTAGCCAGAGTTGCAGACAGAGTGGCTATAATGTACGCAGGAAAGATAGTTGAGATAGGTACTGCCGAGGAAATTTTCTACGATGCACGCCACCCCTATACATGGGGACTTCTCATGTCGCTACCTGCATATTCAAAGGGCTGTAAGACCTTAAAGACCATACCCGGTATGCCGCCGACTTTGATAGATATGCCCGAGGGTGATGCCTTTGCCGTGAGAAATGAAAATGCCCTTGCAATAGACTATATAAAGGAACCGCCCATGTTTAAGATAACGGAGACACATTGGGCCGCCACATGGCTTTTGGATGAAAGAGCTCCAAAAATAGAAAATCCCCTGAGGAGGAAGAAGCTTGTCTAAGGAAATACTTAAAATAGAACATCTGAGCCACAGCTTTTCCCTTACAAAGCATCTGAGTATACCGGCTCTTGATGATGTGTCCTTTTCCATGGAGGAAGGGGAGATACTGGGGCTTGTAGGGGAGTCCGGCTCGGGAAAATCCACCTGTGCCAAAGCTGTGATGAATATAATAAAGCCCACAGGCGGAAAGATATTTTACGACGGAATAAATATCTGCGATAAAAAAGAATTTAAGGCCAATAAAAAGAAGCTCCAGACAGAGAGGCATATAATCTTCCAGGATTCTTCATCCAGCTTAAATAAGCGTATGAAGGTGGAGGAAATAATTGCAGAGCCCATGGCCGTAAATCACATAACGCCAAAGAGGGGTACACTTCGTGCCGAAGCTGAATTTCAGCTTAAATATGTGGGCATGGATAAGAGCTACCTCGAAAAAAGACCGGATGAGCTTTCGGGCGGTCAGCGACAGAGGGTAGCCATAGCAAGAGCGCTCTCCATGGAGCCAAGGCTTCTGGTGGCAGATGAGCCCATAGCTTCTTTAGATGTGTCGATACAGGCGCAGATAGTAAACCTCTTTAAACACTTAAGGGAAGAGCACGGTTTTTCCATACTGTTTATAGCCCATGACCTTTCCATGGTGGAATTTCTCTGTGACAGGGTGTGCGTCATGTATAAGGGAAAGATAGTTGAGACGGCACCTGTGAGGGAGCTTTATGATGAACCCATACACCCTTATACAAAGGCGCTTCTCTCTGCAATACCCCTTCCCGACCCCATCTTGGAGAGGAAGAGAAAGAGGATATACTTTGACGAGTCCGCTTTTGATAAAAACGGGGAGCTTAGGGAAATCAGAAAAGGTCACTTTGTGCTTTGCAGGGGGGATGAATGATGAAAAGGAATAATCTTCTCTATTACGGAAAAAAGACGGTCATCTTCTTTCTGAGCATATTTGTTCTCTCTGTGGCGGTATTTTATATTTCAAGGCTTGCGCCCGGAGAACCGCTTTTATCCTACTACGGTGACAGGGTTGAGAAGATGTCGGTGGAGGAAAAGGAGGCCGCAAGGGAAAAGCTTGGGCTTAATGAGCCCATACATATCCAGTATGAGAAATGGCTTTCCAATGCCTTTAAAGGCGATTTCGGCATATCCTTTAAATATAAGCAGGATGTGCTGGAGGTTATAAAGCTGAGGATAAATAACACCCTTATTTTAGGCGGTATCGGCTTTGTTATAATATTTGCAGGAGCGCTCCTTTTGGGAATCGTATGTGCCTTGTATGAGGACAGGTGGATAGATAAGCTTTTGCAGAGGGCAGGCACATTTGTAAGCTGTGTGCCGGAATTCTGGCTTGCACTTATTTCTATTCTGGTCTTTGCGGTTATGCTCCATGTCCTTCCCTCCGGCGGAGCTTACGATGTGGGCAAAAAAGACGATATAGCTAACAGGATAGTGCATCTTATACTTCCTCTGACCATAGTTGTTATAAATCACCTGTGGTATTACGCCTACATGATAAGAAATAAGATACTGGAGGAGACAAGGGCAGATTATGTGCTTCTTGCAAAGTCAAAGGGACTGGGCAGAAATAAAATAATGTTTTACCATTGTCTCAGAAATATAATGCCATCTTATATAAGCCTGATGGCAATTTCCGTTCCCCATGTTCTCGGGGGCACATATATAGTGGAAACCGTATTTTCCTATCCGGGCATAGGTACACTTTCCTATGAAAGCGCAAGGTATGCAGATTATAATATGCTGATGGTGCTTTGTATGCTGACAGGAATAGTTGTTATTTTCTTTTCTATGCTGGCACAGATAATAAATGAAAAGATCGACCCCAGAATAAAGGCGGAGGAAGCTATGGAAATGAAGGAGGCAAATATATGAACGACAGCGAACTTTTTGAAGTTGTGGGCATAAAGGAGCTTCCTGTAAAAGCTAAGAGTAAAAAGAAGGATATGAGAAACTTTCCCTTTGTATCCGTTCTGCTCCTTACCTTAATTGTTCTTGCCTGCCTTTTTGCCGAAGCTTTGATGACAAAGGACCCCACATATCTGGATCTTAAGAACTTCAACGTGGCACCTAACAGCGAATTTCTCTTCGGGACCGATTCTCTTGGAAGGGATATTTATTCCGCTATATGGTACGGCGGCAGAATTTCTATCGCCATAGGTTTCCTTTCCACTATAATTTCAACTGCAATAGCTGTGGTTTACGGCTCCTTGAGCGGCATAGCTCCCAAGTGGGTGGATGATCTTATGATGAGGTTTACAGAAATTTTCCTCAGCGTACCTTCCATACTTATAGTCATACTTATAGGTGCGGTGCTGGGTACACCAAATGTTCTGACACTTTCCTTTGTAATAGGTATAACCTCATGGCCCAGTATAGCCAAGGTTGTGAGGACAGAGGTTTTGCAGATACGCCAAAGCGAATATGTCACAGCTTCTAAATGTATGGGCGCAGGCTTTTTCCATATACTGAGGAAGCATCTGGCACCTAATTTCGTATCCTCTATAATGTTCATGGTGGTAATGAATATCAGGTCTGCAATAGGCACGGAATCCACCTTGAGCTTCATGGGTATGGGACTTCCCATAGAGGTTATATCGTGGGGAAGTATGCTGTCACTGGCTCAAAAAGCTTTGATGACGGAGAGCTGGTGGGTAATACTTATCCCCGGAGCTTTTCTTGTGACACTCCTCATGTGTATAACAAATATCGGAAACAGCATAAGAAAAAAATTCAATATGAAAGAAAGCAATATGTAAAAATGACCGCTCTTGGAAAATCAAGGGCGGTTTTTTGTCTGCTTTTATAGTGTTACTATCTTTAAGAAATGACTTTATGATATAATGAAAATATAAATTTTTTAATGATTGACGTACACATTATAATATGACCGGATTTTATGAAAAAACATTGGATGAAAAAGAAATGGCAGAAGATGAGCAGCTTTTTCATGGGAAAATCAAGAAAATGCGCCTTATATCCACAAACTTAGTTTACGGTGAAAGACCGGGAACGTATGACGAAGTTGAGCAGCACCACTATCCTTCCGGAATACTATGATGGAACCTATAATTATTTGAAAAATCTTGGAATAACTGAAATTTAATTTATAAGAATAAGTATAAAAAAGCTCACAGTATTTATTGTACTGTGAGTTTTTAGTCTTGGACTTATTTATTGCACTATATAAAATTTATGTGAACAATGAGAAAAAAGAGTTCTTTTATTTTGAAGGGCTTTTTATATATCTTTTAAATTAAAATTAAATTTCCCACAAATATCAAAAGGCCACCGTATATTATACGATGGTCTTTTGGCCGGAATGAGGTGACTCGAGCACCCGGCATTTTGCTCCCAAACCTGTCTGAGAATGTTCATCCGGCACTTTCCGGCGCTGTTTGACG